>Ga0247713_1000024_pt1 | contig 114944 bp, 115 predicted proteins | sample 21E_NmetaG_FD_189936 | JGI IMG/M metagenome (GOLD analysis project Ga0247713, IMG submission 189936) | Soil microbial communities from hillslope of Landscape Evolution Observatory, University of Arizona, Oracle, AZ, United States - 2-1-E_N | ecosystem: Engineered > Artificial ecosystem >... | reverse complement strand
GTGTCTATAAGAAAACGGCGGCTGTCCCCTGCTATGGGGTGAGTCTCGGGTGAGCCGGATGCGGGAAATCCGCACGTCCGGTTCTAACGGGCGGAGGGAGGTCGCAAGACCTCCCTCCGACCCACTCCCGCCGGCACGATGCCGCGGGCTGGGTTTTCCACCGCCTGTGCCGGGCCCGCGCGCGTAATTCACAGGATCCTCCGTCTTGTAGTCCACAGTCGCCTCGCCATAGCGTGGGGTCCGCAACCGACGACCAAGGCAAGCATGGACTTCCCCGAATTGCCGGTTCCGGAAGTGTCACTGTGCGAACGTATGTTCGAAGGATGACACGAACGGAGTTCACCGCCGGCTGAGGCAAAGGGGAGGCCCTAGAAGTGGCGCAGCGCGCATCGCTCGAATCCATCACCCGCAGCCGGATTCCGCCGCACAACATGGACGCCGAGCAGTCGGTCCTCGGCGCCATGATGGAGTCGAAAGAGGCAATCTCCAACGTTGGAGAGATCCTCAAGGCGCGCGACTTCTACAAGCCGGCGCACGGCCACATCTTCGAGGTCATCCTCGAGCTCGATGCCCGCGGCGAGCCCGCCGACGCCATCACCGTTGCCGATGAGCTTGGGCGCCGCGGCCTCATCGACGGAATCGGGGGCAAGACCTACCTCGGCGGCCTGCTCGATGCCTATCCGACGGCCTCTTCGGCGGCCCGCTACGCCAAGATCGTCTTCGAGCACGCGCTTCTGCGCCGCCTGATCGAGGCGGGGGTGGGCGTGCAGGAGATCGGCTTTTCGATGCCCGAAGACGTCTCCGACGCGGTCGACCAGGCGGAGCAACTCGTTTACGAGGTGGGGGATCGCCAGTTGCGCAACGAGGTTCAGCCGCTGCGCGCCCTGCTCGGCAAGAACCTCGAAGACATCGAGAAGCTCTACGACACCGGCTCGTCGGTCACCGGCCTCGCATCAGGCTTCGCCGACCTCGACGACCTCACGCTCGGGTTTCAGCCGTCTCAGCTGATCATCGTCGCCGCCCGGCCGGCGATGGGAAAGTCGGCGCTGCTCAACGACTTTGCCCTCTCGAGCGCCACCAAGCAGGGGAAACCGGTGGTTATCTTCAGCCTCGAGATGGGCCGCCACGAGCTCGTACAGCGTTTTCTCGCATCCGAGGCGCGCGTCGACTCCCAGAAGTTGCGCAAGGGCACGCTGCAGGACGCCGATTGGCAGCGCCTGTCGGCGGCGATCGGCCGCCTCGCCGAAGCCCCGATCTATATTGACGACTCGCCGAACGTGTCGCTCATGGAGATGCGGGCGAAGTGCAGGCGCCTCAAGAGCCGCGGCGACCTGGGGCTTGTGATCATCGACTACCTCCAGCTCATGCAGTCGCCGCGCAAGAGCGAGAATCGCCAACAGGAGGTGTCCGAGATCTCGCGCGGTCTGAAGATTCTGGCGCGCGAGCTGGAGGTGCCGGTGCTGTGCGCGTCGCAGCTGAACCGAGGGGTCGAGTTCCGGAGCGACAAGCGCCCGATGTTGGGAGACCTTCGCGAATCCGGCTGCTTGACGGGCGACACTCAGATCACCCGCGCCGACACGGGGACGACCATGACCATGCTCGAGTTGTACGAGTCGGGCGAGCGCAACATCCCCGTGTGGACGCTCGACGAAAACCTTCACATCGTGAAAGGCACGATGTCGCACGTCTTCTCGAGCGGCGTCAAGAAGGTGTACGAGCTGAAGCTCCGGTCGGGTCGCTCGATTAAGGCCAGCGCCAACCATCCGTTTTTTCGGATCGATGGATGGCATTCCGTTGGAGAGCTCGCCCCTGGTGACCATTTGGCGATCCCACGGACAATCGGTCGGCCGACGACGGGGATCGAATGGCCGGACGAACACATCATCCTGCTCGCGCATCTCATCGGAGACGGCAGCTTCGTGAAGAACCAACCGATAAGGTATGCGTCTGCAAGCGAAGAGAACGTTCGCATCGTCGCAGAGTCTGCAAAGGCCTTTGGCGTCACTGCGAAATGGAAGTTCGACGAGGCCGCGCGCTCATACCAGGTCCGGTTGCCGGCGCCGTATCACCTGACACATGGCCGCCATAATCCGATTGCCCAATGGCTCGACGGGCTGGGCTTGTTTGGGAAGCGATCGGGGGAGAAGTTTGTCCCTGCAGAAGTATTCGCATTATCGGACGAGCAGGTCGGCTTGTTCCTCCGGCACCTATGGGCAACTGACGGCTGTATCCAACTTCGCGATCTCGCCGGGCGGAAGCACCCCGCGATTTATTACGCGTCATCAAGTCGGCGCTTAGCGGAGGACGTTGCCGGGCTACTGTTGCGCTTCGGAATCGTCGTGCGTTTCGCTCGAACGTTGAAGCGCGGATATGCGGATATGCATAGTCTGGTTGTTCGCTCGGGGACTTATACGACGAGCTTTTTGGAGAACGTGGGCGCCGCCGGCTCGAAGGTTCCGGGATTTGAGCAGGTGCGAAAGTATGCGTCGCGCGTTCCAATGCAGTCACGAATGGATGCTCTTCCTGCGGACATGTGGCAAGAGGTGGTTGTTTCTGAAAGGGGCCGCAGCATGGCCGCGATCGAGCGCGGGGCACAAGTGAAGTTCCGTAGGGATTTTGGGCGTTGGGCTCCGGCAAAACGGGAAACCATGCTGGCCCTGGGGAGATACCTCGAAAACGACTATCTCGTTCGACATTCTGAATCAGACATCTACTGGGACGAGATCGTTCAAGTTGAATACGTCGGGGAGCAAGAGGTTTTCGATGCCACGGTGCCAGTGACGCACAACTTCTTAGCAAATGGAATTATTTCACACAATAGTATCGAGCAGGATTCGGACGTCGTGATGTTCATCTACCGCGACGAGGTCTATAACCCCGACTCGGATGCGAAGGGCGAAGCCGAGCTGATCATCGCCAAGCACCGTAACGGTCCGACGGGGAAGGTCCAGCTCGCGTTCATGAACCAATACACCAAGTTTGCGTCGATCGCGCGGGGCCCGGTGTACTAGGAGGGTCTCGCATCCGGCACACTTGCGGCCATGCCCAAGGTCGATCCCGCTGTGACTCCGCGCCGGGCCCGCGCGGTTCTCAACCGGCTTGCCAAAGTTCAGGAGGCGTTCGAGCCGAAGGTGCGCCGGCCCATCGTCGACGAGCTCCTGATGACGATCTTGTCGCAGCACACGTCTGATGTGAACACCGCGCGCGCGTTCGCTTCGCTCAAGGAACGATTCCGGACATGGGAACAGGTGCAGGACGCGGACGTGGACGAGGTTGCGGATGCAATTCGCTCCGGCGGACTGGCCGATCAGAAGGCGCCGCGCATAAAGGCCATCCTCGACGAGATCGAGGCGCGCGAGGGGCGGGTCGATCTGGCGCGGCTGAACGATCTCCCCGACGCCGAGGTCGAGGCTTACCTGACGTCGCTTCCGGGGGTCGGTCCGAAGACTGCTGCGTGCGTACTGTGTTTCTCGATGGGGCGCGCCGCGTTCCCCGTCGACACGCACGTGCACCGGGTCGCGCTCCGCCTCGGATGGGTCCCGCCCAAGACGTCCGCCGATGCGGCGCACAAGTTGTTGACGCCGCGCATCCCCGCCGACGTTCGCTACCCGCTTCACGTCGCGCTGATCGACCACGGCCGCACGGTGTGCGTGGCGCGCATGCCGCGGTGCAGCGAGTGCGTCTTGTTGGATCTATGCGGTGCCGGGCCGGGATTGCTCGCGGCCGGAGATGCGCGTTGAGCCTAGGGCTCGTCCGGCGGTTCGTCGATGCTGAAGCTGACCTGATCTCCCTCGGTCTCGGCATCGAGGACCTTGTCGTCGAGGAACGCGGCGGCGGTGTGCTCGAGGTAGATCGTGGCGCCGGATCTCTGGACCACTTCGTCGCCCGGCCCCGGTTCGGTCGTCAGCGCCAGCTCGAGCGCCGCCTCGTCGTCGCCGACCGGCTCCGCGTATATTCGGAGCACCGGGCGGCGCGTCGGCGGCGTCGCACAAAGTCTTTATCGCGGTCGCGGCATCGTCGGTAACTATGAGCACCAGAACCAACCCCTTTCGGATCGTCGGTTCCCGTGGTCGTACCCACGCGGGCGACTTCGACACAGGTCACGATTTTCCGTTCGTGGAGCGGGTGAAGGGAATCGAACCCTCGTCACTAGCTTGGGAAGCTAGAGCTCTACCATTGAGCTACACCCGCGATGCCCCCGGATTATAGAAGGAGGGGCCGGGGATCCCGAAGCCGCCACGGCTCCGCCGATAGACTCCGCCGCAGGCGGCCGCCGCGAGGGGCGTCGCAATAGGGAGGCTTCATGATCCTGTCCGACCGAGACATCCGCAGCGCAATCGAAGATGGACGCATCGGTATCGAGCCCTACGACGCGTCGTGCGTGCAGCCGTCCTCGGTTGACCTCCACGTCGACCGCCTCTTCCGGACGTTTCACAACCACCGCCACCCGTACATCGACGTGAAGAAGCCGATGGAGGACCTGACGGAGCTGGTCGAGGTTCCCAATGGGGAGGCGTTCATCCTGCATCCCGGCGAGTTCGTCCTTGGATCGACCGCCGAGTACGTGCGTCTTCCGAGCGATTTGGTGGCGCGCCTCGAGGGCAAGTCCTCTCTGGGACGACTTGGTTTGTTGATCCATTCGAGCCTTCCGGGTGAAGAACAAATCCTTTTCCTGAGCGGTGGTCGCGTGGAACTTCGCCGCATTGATGAAATTGTGACCAAACGCCTCGAGGGATCCGTCGTGTCGTTCGACCCGGCGACCTTCACCGTCGGGTATCACCCGGTTACCGGCTGGTGGGAAGGCGCGCCCGACCGCATCTTCGAAGTTCGTCTGGCATCGGGTCGGAAGGTCAAGCTGACCGGCGGCCACGACCTTTTCACACTCGACGGCGGCGGTGAGGTCGTCAAGCTACCGGTTCATTCGACGGCGCCCGGAACGAGGGTTGCGATCCCCCGCCGCATCCCGGACCCGCGGACGGCACCGGCCGTCACCATCGATCTCGTTCAACTTGCTCCCGAGAGCTCCCACCACAATCTCGTTTGCGGGGGTCCGAGTGTTGAGGCGGCGTGGCAAGACGACGTTTCTCTGGTCGAATCGTTGCGCAGTATCGGGATTGCCCATGCCGAGTACTACCGGAAGCGACTTCTTCTTCCGTTACCGGTTGCGCGTATGAATGGAATCCAGCTTCGTGGTGACGATTTCCTAGCGGCGCGCGGGGGACGTCATCGCATTCCCGCCGTCCTTGAAATCGACCCCGAGATTGCCTGGCTGCTCGGGCTGTACGTGGCGGAAGGTTACGTGCGGTCGAACCAGGTGACGGTTTCGAATCAAGATCAAGCCATCCTGGACCGGGCGCAAGCCGCGTTCGCGCGTCTGGGGCTTCCGGTCTGCCGCCAAGCAGGCGCGATCACATGCTGCTCTAAGCTCATGGCCCACGTGATGGTCTGGATCGGGGTTGCGGGCCGCGCCCGCGATAAGAGGATCCCCCGGTCGCTGTTGGGTTGGCCCGGACACCTCCTGCGCGGATTCTTCGAGGGATTTACGGACGGTGATGGCTCCCGCGAGCCGACGCGGATATCCCTGTGGTCCTCTTCGGAATACCTCGTCGGCGACCTCCTGCTGGTCTGCCAACGCCTCGGATATCGCGCCGCCGCATCGTTCAGAAACCGACCGCATGGTCCCCTGTGGCAGATTTCGATCCCGTACCTCGAGCACGAGCTATTAACTGCCGCTCCGGCGACGAGCCATTTGTTGATCGAGATTCGGCGGGCTTCAGGCCTCGATCAAAAGACCGCGGCGGGCGCCGCGGGTTTCAAGTACGCGACGCAGTTGAACAACCTCGAAGCCGGTCGGTCACCCGCGACCCGCATCCGTACGCTTCGCGCACTCCGAGACGCTTATCGGGAGCGCGGCACGACCTCGCCCAAACTCGATCGCATCATCGACGGCGACCTCTGCTGGGACGAAGTCGTTGAAGTTAGGGATACCGGCCGGATCGAACCCGTCTTCGACCTTGAGGTGCGGCCGAACGGCCGTCGGATCGAGAATTTCATCGCCGGCTACGGTGGCGTGTTCGTCTCGAACACCGCCGGATACGTGGACCCTGGGTTCGAGGGACATCTCACACTCGAGTTGTCGAACGTCGCCAATCTTCCGATCACGATCTACCCCGGCATGAAAATCGGGCAAATCAGCTTCTTCTCGCTGTCGTCAGAGGCGGCGAACCCTTACGGATCGAACGAAGCGGGATCGAAGTACCAGGGGCAGCGGGGACCGACGCCGTCGCGTTACTTCGAGAACTTCAAGTAGTCCGTGTCGCCTTCGCTCATCCCGGTCTTCGATCTCGACGGGACGCTCCTCGATTCGGACCGTGCGCTCCTCGAACCGTTCGTTGCTCTCGGCATAAGAGAGGATCAAGTCCGGTTCGGGTGCACGCTCGATGAAGAATGCGCCCGGCTCGGGGTATCCGTCGATGAGTACGTCGAGGCCTACGACACGACCTCGGCAGAACCTTTTTCCGGCGTGGACGAGTTGTTGCGCGGGCTCGACCGCTGGAGCATCTGTTCCAACAAGCGCGGTGTGTGCGCCGAGCGGGAGTTGTCCCGTCTTGGGTGGTTTCCGGAAGTTGCGACGTTCTCCGACGGTTCGACGGCGAAGAGCCTTCAGCGGGTGCTTCGCGCCCTGGGCGTCGGCGGGAGCGACGTCCTGTTCGTGGGCGACAGCGAACACGATCGCATCTGCGCCGAGGAAGGCGGGGCTATCTTCGCAGTTGCCGGATGGAACCCCCGGGCGCGCAGCGTCGAGGGAGGGACGATGTTGGAGAAGCCGTCGGACGTTCTCGATCTTCTTTAGAGACGCCCTTCAAGCGCGTTGGCAAGCGAGCGCGACGCGCGCGGCGTCCCGTTTTCCGGGACAGACAGACGGGATGCGCTGGAAACGAGTGTCGTGGGACATGCTCCACACTGCGATCGTCGCGGTTTCACAGTCGATGGCGCCCTTGCCGATCACAATCGGATGGGAGTCGTCGAGGTCTTCCGCGGTCCTCCTCAAGACGTAGGCGACGTGCGCGAGGTTCCTCGCCGCCTCGTAGTCGGCATCGATCTCGAGCAGGTGGAGACGTTCCTGCAGTTGTGCACGCCGCCGGAAATAGGAGCTCAACTCTTCCGGCTTGAAGCCGTAGCTGACGAAGTGGCGCGCGCCGGTTTTTCGGCTCCATTCGCTGACCGAGTACCACTCCATGCCGGGTGCAAAGAATCGCGAGATCTCGACGTTGCCGCGGTTGAATGCGCCGAAGAAATCGACGACGAGCTCTCCGACGCGCCGGGGACTGCAAGAATTCGGGCCGGACCACGGCTCGGTCGTGGCCTGCACTCGCTGGACGCTCGTGCGGTCTCTCGGGGTCGCCGTGGTCACGGCCGGTTCTGTTTCGGTCGGCGCGCTTGGATCGCACCCCGGCTGCAACATCACAGCCACCGCCATCACAACTAACGGCCGCACTCTCACGTCCTGCTAGTACACCACCCGAGGAGATCGGGTTCCATATCGGTGGCTCGCCCGGCGGGCATGTTAGGCCTCGGTGGATTCCTCGGCGCGCCGGGCACCGTTGCCGTTCGATCCTGCCGACGAGTCGGGATGGAACTCGATCGATTGCAGCAGGATTTGCGCGACGTCGCGCACCTTCATGGCGTCGTCTTTCTGCCGCTCGGTCACGCCGTCGGAAAGCATGATGTTGCAGAACGGGCAACCGACGGCAAGCGTGTCGCTGGCGCTGGCGAGCGCCTCGTCGGTCCGCTCCATGTTCATCTTCTTGCCCATGCGCTCTTCCATCCACATCCGTCCGCCACCGGCACCGCAACAGAACGTGCCGTGCCCGCACCGCTGCATCTCGCGGTATTCGGTTCCCGGCATCGACTCGATCACGGAGCGCGCGCCCTGCCACACATCGTTGTGGCGCGCGTTGTAGCAGGGGTCGTGGTACGTGACGGTCTCCGCCACCCGTGCCTGGGGCGTGAGCCGTCCCTCGGCGACGAGCCGGGCCAGGTACTCCGTGTGATGGATGACGTCGAACATCCCGCCGAACTGCGGGTACTCGTTGAAGAGCGTGTTGAAGCAGTGAGGACATGCGGTGAGGATCGTCTTCACCTCGTAGTTCTTCAAGGTCTCGATGTTCTGCTCCGCAAGCATCTGGTAGATGTACTCCGCACCCATGCGGCGCGCCGGATCACCCGTGCACGACTCCTCGTCTTTGAGGGTTGCGAAATCGACGCCGGCGATCTGCAGCAACCGGGCGAGGTCGTACATCACCTTCTTGTTGCGGTCGTCGAACGCCCCCGCGCAACCGACCCACAACAGCACGTCGGCATCCGGGTTCTCGGAGATGTGCGGGATCTCCAGCGCCTGTTGCTTGCTCGTGCCCTTTTCCCAATCCGTGCGCGTCTGGGGCGCGGCCCCCCACGGATTTCCGGTCGTCTCCATGTTCTGGAGCGCGCCCTGCATCTCCCGGGGGAACCGCGACTCGGTCATCACGAGGTTGCGCCGCATGTCGACGATCGCATCGATGTGTTCGATGTTGACCGGACATGCCTGCACGCACGCGCCGCAGGTCGTGCAATCCCACACGACCTCGTCTTCGACGACATCGGGATTGAGCGGCGGCAGTTGGTCGAGAGCCTTCGAGTAAGCCTCGTCACCCTCGCCCTTGGCTTTGAGCAGCGCGGGTCCCGCCTCGAAAAGCTGATCGCGCAGGTCCATGATCAAGAGCTTGGGGCTGAGCGGCTTGCCGGTGTTCCACGCCGGGCACTGCGACTGGCAGCGTCCGCATTCGGTGCAGGTCATCCCGTCGAGCATTTGCTTCCACGTGAGATCGGTGACCTTCCCGGCGCCGAAGGTGTCGTCTTCGCTCATCTCCTCGAGGTTGATGTTCATCGGCTTGAGCGCACCCTTGGGGCGCTCTGATGTGAACAGGACGTTGAACCCGCTCGTGATGATGTGGAGGTGCTTGGAATAGGTGATGTAGACGAGGAACGCGAGGATGATGAGCGAGTGCCACCACAAAAACGTCGTGCGGATCGCGTCGCGCGCCTCCGCTGAGAACGGGACTATGGTTTGCGCCGCGAGGTTGCTGAGCGGCGTCCACGTCGTGTCGTAGGGGAAGTTCCCGGTCGCGATCTCGCCGCCGCGGGTGAACAGGATCGTGAGCATGATTCCGGCGATCGCGTACAGGATGTATTCCGCATCCTTGGTGTGCGAGCCCCGGAAGCGCCCCGGGCGGTCGACGCGCCGGATGAGAAGCGCGGCCAGGACGCCGAGCAGCACCGCGGCGATGAAGAAGTCCTGGAGCGCGCCGAGCGGGCCCCATTTGCCGATGAACGGGAGGTGGAAGCCCTCCTGATAGACGGCCCCGAAACCTTCGACGATCGTCGTAAACAGAACGATGAATCCCCAGAAGATGAAGAAGTGCATGATGCCGGGAACGGTCCACTGGAGGAGCTTTCGCTGTCCGAAGACCACGACGAGCTGGTCTTTGATCTTGCGCTTCCGGTCGCGGGGAAGGCGGTCGTCGGGCGCGCCGAGGCGGAGATAACCGACGAGGTCGGCGGCGCGCCGGGCGAAGGCGGCAAGCGTGACCAGCAGCAGAACGGTCATCACGAGCTTTCCGAGCACTTCCGACCTCCAGGCGGCTTGACCGGCGAGTCTAGAAAAGGCGCGGGCGGAGTATAGGACGCGGACGCGAACCACGATACTTCCCCCGACCCCGCACGGAATAGCGGCGGCCCCGGCAGAGTTGACAATACTGCACTCAACTTGGCACCATAGTTGTGACTCAAGTTCGACGAGGAAGTGGAGGCGTCCCGATCATGGCTAAAGCAGTTGGAATCGATCTCGGAACTACGAACTCGGTGGTCGCGGTCCTCGAGGGTGGCCAGCCGACGGTCATCCCGAACGCCGAAGGCGCCCGGACGACGCCGTCGGTCGTCGCCTTCTCCAAGAACGGCGAGGTGCTGGTCGGCGAGGTCGCCAAGCGCCAGGCGATCACGAACCCCGACCGCACCATCCGTTCCATCAAGCGGCACATGGGCACCGACCACAAGAGCGACATCGACGGCAAGAACTACTCGCCGCAGGAGATCTCCGCTCGGGTGCTGCAGAAGCTCAAGACGGACGCCGAGGCGTACCTCGGCGACACGGTGACGGAGGCGGTCATCACCGTCCCCGCCTACTTCGACGACGCCCAGCGCCAGGCCACGAAGGAGGCCGGACAGGTCGCAGGGCTCGAGGTCCTGCGCATCATCAACGAGCCGACCGCCGCGGCCCTCGCCTACGGCCTCGACAAGGAGGGGACGGACCAAACGATCCTCGTCTTCGACCTCGGCGGCGGAACCTTCGACGTCTCGCTCCTCGACCTCGGTGACGGCGTGTGGGAGGTCAAGGCGACCAACGGCGACACTCACCTCGGCGGCGACGACTGGGATCAGCGGATCATCGATCACCTGGTGACGACGTTCAAGAACCAGCACGGTGTCGATCTGTCGAAGGACAAGATGGCGCTCCAGCGCCTCAAGGAGGCGGCCGAGAAAGCGAAGATCGAGCTGTCGACGTCGCAGCAGACGTCGATCAACCTTCCGTTCATCACCGCGACCGAGGCGGGCCCGCTTCACCTCGAGCTCACGCTCACCCGGAGCGAGTTCGAGCGCATGACCGAGGACCTTCTGGCACGTTGCGAACAGCCGTTCCACCAGGCGATCAAAGACGCCGGCATCGGCGTCGGCCAAATCGACCACGTCATCCTCGTCGGCGGCTCGACCCGGATGCCGTCGGTGCGCGACTTGGTCAAGCGGCTCACCGGGGGAAAGGACCCGCACCAGGGCGTGAACCCGGACGAGGTGGTGGCCGTCGGTGCGGCCGTGCAAGCGGGCGTGTTGAAGGGCGAGGTCAAGGACGTGCTGCTCCTCGACGTGACGCCGCTGTCGCTCGGCGTCGAGACCAAGGGCGGGATCTTCACCAAGCTCATCGAGCGCAACACGACGATCCCGACCAAGCGCAGCGAGACCTTCACGACCGCGGAGGACAACCAACCGTCGGTCGAGATCCACGTCCTCCAGGGTGAGGCCGACATGGTCTACCGCAACAAGAGCCTCGGTAAGTTCCAACTCACCGACATTCCTCCGGCGCCGCGCGGGATGCCGCAGATCGAAGTGACTTTCGACATCGATGCGAACGGCATCGTGAACGTCTCGGCACGGGATCTCGGCACCGGCAAGGAGCAGTCGATGACGATCACCGGCGGCACGAAGCTCGCCGAGGACGAAATCAACCGGATGATGAAGGAAGCCGAGGCGCACGCCGAGGAGGACCGCCGCCGTCGCGAGGAAGCAGAGGCCCGCAACCAAGCCGACTCGGTCGTCTACCAGACGGAGAAGACGGTCAAGGAGCACGGAGAGAAGCTCGACGAGGGCGACCGCCGGCAGGTCGAAGACGCCCTGCAGCGAGCCAAGGACGCCCTCAAGGGCAGCGATGTCGATGCGATCAAACGCACTACCGAGGAGCTCATGTCGGCGTCGCAGAAGTTCGCCGAGGTCATGTACCAGCGGGCCCAGCAAGGCGCTGCTGCTTCCGAGGGCGGGGCCGACGATGTCGTCGACGCCGAGGTCGTGGATGACGAGGAGCAGAGTGCGTGATGGGCGACGTGAACGACAGTCGGGCGCGGCTCGACGAAGACCGGCCCGATGAGGAGCCAGAGCTGATTGTGGAAGAACACGCATCTTCCCGTGCGTCCGTGGAGGGCACGCCGGAAGAGCCGGCCGACGACTGGGAGCGCATCGCCGCTGAACGGCTCGACGACCTGCTGAGGACGAAGGCGGAGTTCGAGAACTTCCGGAAGCGCACGATGCGCGACCAGGCGGACTTCAACGCGCGCGCGACCAGGAGCCTCGTCGAACGCCTCCTTCCCGTTCTGGACAATTTCGATCGAGCGATAGCTCATGGCGACTCGTCTCCGGGCCTTGCGCTGGTTCATCGCGAGCTCGTCGGCGTCTTGAGTGGCGAAGGGCTCGAAATCATCGCGGCGGAGGGCAAACCGTTCGACCCTCATTTCCACGAGGCGGTCGAGTCGCACGAGGATACGGATGTAGACGAGCCGACCGTTCGTTCCGTGCACCGCGCCGGGTACGTCTTCAAGGACAAGGTGCTTCGTCCCGCCATGGTGTCGGTTGCGCGTCCGCTCGAGGCGGCTGCCGAGCCGAACGACAACGATCCCGGCGGGGAGTGACTTTCGATGGCGGCGCGCGACTGGCTCGAGAAGGACCTCTACAAAGTCCTCGGCGTTTCCGAGACGTCGACGAAGGACGAGATCAAGCGCGCCTACCGCAAGCTTGCGCAGAAGCATCATCCGGATGCGAACAAAGACGACGCGTCTGCGGAAGAACGCTTCAAGGAGATCTCAGAGGCGCATGCGGTGCTGTCGAACGACGAGAAGCGCAAGGAATACGACGAAGTGCGGCGTTACGCGGCCCAGGGCGGAGGACCGTTTGGCTTCCACCCCGGCCGGGGCGGAACACGCGTGACCGTAGGCGACGTGGGTGATCTCGGGGATCTCTTCGGAGGTGCCGGCATCGGTGATCTGTTCGAGGAGGCATTCGGATTTTCGGGCCGGCGTCGGCGCGGGACGGATCGAGAGACCGAGGTCTTTCTCGACTTCGAAGAGGCGGTCCTCGGCTCGACCGTCGAATTGGGAGATGGAACCCGTGTCCGCATTCCGCCGGGCGTGACCGACGGCGGCAGGATTCGCATTGCGGGGAAAGGCGAGCCCGGTCCCGGCGGTGCCGCGCCGGGCGATCTCTACGTGCGTGTCCACGTCGCTCCGCACGCGGTTTTCTCGCAGAGTCCGAAGGGAGACCTCATTGTTCACCTCCCGGTGACTTTCACCGAGGCGGCGCTCGGTGCGAAGGTGCAAGTCCCGACGCTCGACGGTGCCGTGACCGTGAAGGTCCCTCCCGGTACACGCTCGGGAAAGACGCTTCGCGTGAAGGGAAAGGGTGTGGCGCGAAAGAACGGCACCGGTGATCTGCTCGTTGTTATCGAGGTCGAGGTACCGCAGAAGTTGTCGCGCAAGGAAAAGGAGTTGCTCGAGCAGTTCGCGGCGGTTCACGACGCCGACCCCCGCAAGCACCTCGAGCACCTCATCCGGCCGTCGTCGAAAGAAGCCTCATAGGTAGAGGTCACGGGAGGAGCGCCATGGCTCGTAGAAGCGATCCAGATCAGGCGATCTACATCATCTCGGTGGCCGCCGAGCTTGCCGGGGTTCATCCTCAGACCCTTCGGGTGTACGAGCGCAAGGGTCTCTTGCGCCCGCAGCGGACGGAAGGCAATACACGCCGCTACTCGGAGCGTGATATCGAGCTCCTGCGCACCATCCAGGAGTTGACCAACGAAGGGATCAACCTTGCCGGCGTGATGCGGATTCTCGAGCTCGAGGGCGAAGTTGAGGACCTCCGCCGCCGGAACGAGCGCCTCGCGCGCCACGTCGAGGAGTTGAGCGGGCAGGTCGCCGAGTTCATGGACGCACCGAACCACGTCGCGCTTGTGCCTCTCAAGGACGTTCGGCGCATCCGCCGCGCCCTCAAGTCGGAGATCGTCGAGCGCGCGGCCCAGCGCCGCACTTTCACCGCACCCCCGATTACGTGATCGAGACTCCCTCGGGACCGGTCTCGGCGCGGTACGACGGACCGCGGGATGCTCCGTGCCTGGTGATCCTGGCACATGGTGCCGGGGCGGGAATGGACCACCCGTTCATGTCCCGCGTCGCGGCCGGGATCGCGGCGAAAGGTATTCGGGTGGTTCGCTTCAACTTTCCGTACCGGGAGGCGGGGCGGAAGGCACCCGATCGCGCGGCCGTCCTCGAAAGTACATTTCGCGCCGTGGTCGACGAGGAGCTACCGGGCCACGAGACCGTGATCCTCGGCGGCAAGTCGATGGGCGGGAGAATCGCGTCCCATCTCGTGGCGCAGGGCACGCCGGCGGCGGGATTGCTGTTCCTCGGCTACCCGCTTCATCCCCCCGGCAGGCCCGACCGGCTTCGGGCCGCCCATCTCCTCGAGATAACGACTCCAATGCTGTTCGTCGAGGGAACGCGCGATCCCTTCTGCCCACTCGAAACCCTCGAGGACGTGCGTGCGTCGATCGCCGCCGAAACCGCGGTTGCGGTCATAGAGGACGGCGATCATTCCTTCAAGGTGAGGAAGTCGTCGGGTCGCGACACCGCGGCCGCATGGGACGAGGTGGTCGAGGTTTGCTCCGGGTGGCTTGACACGGTTGTCCCGAAGGAGCTCGCGCGCTGACCCTCGCGCGTCGCAGCTCGGTTCACCTCTCTTTCAGTGATCTCTTGCGGCCTGTGTCATGAGCGCAATTCGCAGTTTGATACCCGAACTCCCGCCGCGCGCGTGGACGGTCCTGGCCGGGGACGCATGCAGTGCATTCGGTAGCGGGCTCGTCCTGCCGTTTCTCATCGTTTACCTGCGCGACGTTCGCCGAATTTCCGTGGACACGGCGGGGCTCATCGTGGCGACGGTCGCGGTAGTGAGTCTTGCGGCAGGACCGGCGGCCGGATGGCTGGTCGACCGAGTCGGCTCGCGTCGGGCGTTGTTGTCGAGCCTCGTTCTCTCCGCTTTCGGCTCGGTCGCGATTGCCGGCATCCACTCGGTGCCGCAGGCGTTCGCCGCGAGTGCGTTGTTCGGCCTGGGAATTGTGTTCTTGTGGCCGGCGTCCCACTCATTACTGATGTCGGTGGTGACCCCCGCGCAGCGCTCGAGCGTTTTGTCGGTGCATTTACGCAACCCTGAATGTCGGCTTGGGAATCGGAGGAGTATTCGGCGGGATCGTCGCCGATGTGAGAAACCCGCGATCATTCGAAGTCCTGTACCTCATCGACGCGCTCACCTTTGTTGCGTTCGCCGGACTGTTGCTCAAGTTGCGCGATATCGGCGGTCCGGCCCACCCGGAGACGACCCTTATGGGCGGGCGCGGGGGTTACCGACAGGTGCTACGCGACCGGGTCTTTTTACGGCTCTGTGGGCTCGGCGCACTTCTTGTGGCGGTGGGTTATGCACAGCTCGAATCCGGTTACCCCGCGTTCGCAACCGGCCAGGGCGGTATCGGGACGAGAACGCTCGGATTCACTTTCGCCGTAAACACGGCGGTGATCGTTATCGGGCAGCTGGTGATTCTCAAGAAACTGGCGGGCGTGCGGCGAACTCGTGCGCTCGCCCTCATGTGCGTCCTGTGGGCGTCCGCGTGGCTCATCACCCTCGCCGCCGGAAGCGCATCGGCCGGCCGGTTCGCGGCCGCCGGATTCATGGCTGCAATGGGGGTGTTCGCTCTGGGTGAGACGTTCATGTCTCCCACACTTCCGGCGATGGTGAACGACCTCGCGCCGGAATCGCTCCGGGGTCGCTACAACGGTATGTACTCGATGTCATGGTCGCTCGGCCACATGATCGGCCCTGCGCTCGCGGGGTTCGCGCTCGAGCGTCAGTTGGGAAATTCGCTGTTTATGGGCCTCGTTCTTATGTGCGGCATCGCGGCTGTTATGAGTCTTCGTTTGGAGCGTCACCTCGCGCGGGGGCGAACGTGGTACGCGGCGGAAAAAACGACATGCTCACGGCCGATCCGATCGAGAGCTAGATCACGGCTCGGGAAACGGCTCCGTCTCCGCGGGGATCTCCACCTCTACGTCTTGGTTCAGCCCCGTGAGCGCGACGTCGAGCAGGAACGAGGCGCCGGCGATCGGTTGGCCTCCCAGCTCCTGCGACGTCTCGGACGCGAACGCCAGCTCGATCGTGAGACCGCGGAGCAGGTGATCCTCGCGGCCCGAGACGACTTCGATCGATGCCGCCCGGACCGCACTTGTAAGCGGATCGAGGTCGCCCGAGGACACTCCCGCTGCCTCGGGAAGCAACTCGAGAAGATCCTCGAACGCGGCCTCTGCATCGAGCTCCGCGGTGACGAGCTGGGTTTCGGTCCCATCGATCTCGGGGCCGTCCGCCAGCCGCGGGGTGCGCACCCAATCGGAGATATCGAGGACCCCGAGATCCTCGCCGCGGCCGCGCAGGCCGGCGGTCTGCTCTTCGGGTAAGGCGTATGCGGTGCCGTCGACTTCCGCGACCGCTTGCTCCCCGTCGGAGAGAAAGCGAGCACTACCCTCCTCCGCACCCACGAACTGGGTGAAGGTCACCTCGGCTTCGGGAAGCGCGTCGTCGGAGAATTCGACCGGCCCTTCGATCCGCCAGCCGAAAGGCTCCTCTCCGGCAATCCCCGAGGGCGTAACTTCGAAATCGACCTCGAGGTCGGCGCTCTCGATGTCGCCCAGGCGTTCGGTGGTCGCGGCCAAGACCTCCCGGGGGTCGTCCGCCGAGGCGCCGCCGCACCCGGCGATCGCGAGCGCGCACACGCAGACGACAACCGCTTTGACCTGCCGGCTCACGACGTTGGTTCGGGTGTGGGAGTCGGCGCCGGGGTGGCCTCCTCCTCTTCGGCCGGCGTCGGGCCCTCGTCCGGCGTGGCGGTGGGCTCCGGCTCTTCGTGGTCGTCGTGGTCGACCGTCTCCTCCTCTTCGTCCGGCTCGCCCGCGTCTTCCTTGCCGGCGGCAACGAGTTCCGTCGAAAGGACCTCTTTGAGCTGGCCGACGATGTCTTCGACGGCAAGCCTGATTTCCTCGAGCGTGAGGTCTTCCGCACTCCGTTCGAGCTTCGCGAGTGCCCTCCTGATCTGGGCGAGGGCGCGCAACCCATCGGGCGTCAGCCGAACCGGCCCGTCGACGCCGATGACTATTTGGTAGGCAAGCGCCATCGATTCGCACAGTGAACACAGTTGGTTCACCGCGATGGCGTAATTCTCGGGTGTCACTACCTCCGGATCGCCCATTACGAGCACCACCTGGATCGCCACCGCGACTGCGCGGCACGACTCGCAACTGGAGAACGCAACCGCCGCATTCTGGTTGTCCACGACCGATCCCATGACCCGCGCCAGCGAGAACGAGAAATCGATGACCGACGTGCCGTCTTTGGTGTTGACTGCGACCGCGCTGTTGTCCTGTGCGAAGGCGGGCGCCGCCGGTACACCAACGCTCGCGACGACTGCGACCAACAGAGTTGCGAGCAGTCGGCGAGTTCTTGTCATGGGTCCATCACTCCTCGGGCAGATGTGGGAATCGATCCGGCAGGACCGTAGGGAGGCGGCGTGGGACCACCTCCCGGGACGTTCTGCGGTTTCTCGAGCTTGGTCAGCTGCTCTGATCTATCCATGCGTCCTGGTCGGCGTCGGCGTATGCAACCGCATCGTCCGACAGGACGTTTGCCGCCACCGCAGCGTTGATCGGGATGGCAACGTTCGTGTTCACGAGCGACATCTCCTCGCGCTCGGGTACCTTTTCGCTCCCCTGCTTCTCGAGTTCGGCGGTCGTCAGTTCGTCGCTCTGATCGTGGGCCTCGGTCATGCGTTTCTCCTCTCTTCGCGCTCTGAGATGACGACGGTGCGCCCGTTCCGCTGGACGATCTTCTGACGGCTTCGGACGCTCGTGTATCCCGACGAGGAGTTGACGGCGGACGCGATGTTCGTGCTCACGATCTTGTTCACGCGTTTCTTGGCCCGCCGCGGCTCCTCCATTGGCGCGGTTTTACCGCGGACGACCGGACCTAAACCAAGCCGAGGAGCGGTAGTTAGGGGATAAACGCCCCGGCGCCGAGCGTCGTCTGTTGAAGCGCTGCGATGCGGCTCTCCAGCGGGGGGTGCGTCTCGAACAGGCGGTTCAGCCATGCGCCCACCCCGGTCGCTCCCCGCTCCCCGCGCGCCTTTTCCAGCGACAGCGGAGACTCGATCCATAGGTGGGCGGTCGCCCGGCTGGCCGAACGAACTGCGGTTCGATCCGACTGCAGCTTGCGGAGCGCGTTGGTGAGACCTTGGGGATGCCGGGTCAGGAACACCGCATCTGCATCTGCGAGGAACTCGCGCCTCCGGGAGATGGCGAATTGGAGAAGCTGCGCGAACAGCGGTGCGATCACCAGCAGGACGACGCCGAGAAGCGCGACCACGGCGCCGGCGCCACCTCCTCGGTCGTCGCGATCGTGGCCGCCCCACCACAGAGCCCGGAGCATCCAATCTCCGAGGAGAACGATGACGCCGACGAGGGTGACGGCGAGCGTCATCACAAGCGTGTCGCGGTTCTTGATGTGTGCTAGTTCGTGGGCGAGAACGCCTTCGAGCTCGTCCCTGTTCATCTTCCCGAGGAGGCCGCTCGTGACCGCAACGGCCGCGTGCTTCGGATCGCGCCCGGTTGCGAACGCGTTGGGGGCCTCGTCCTCAACAACATAGACGCGGGGCTTCGGGAGGCCGGCCGCGATGGAAAGCCCCTCCACGATGTTGTGGAGTTGAAGATGAGTGCGGGGATCCGCAGGCTGCGCTCGACTCATCGCCAGCGCGATCCTGTCCGAGTTGAAGTAAGAACCCCACGTCATGAGAAGGGAAAACACGACGGCCGCGACGAGGCCCCAGTAGCCGACGCCGGTCACGTAGCCGAACAGCCACCCGACCGCCGCCACCAGAACGATGAACCCGAGCATGAGTAGGTAAGACTTCCGAACGTTGGCGGAGATGCGCTCGTACACGTTGAGGGGCCGCTACTGAGGCGGCTGCGCCTGCGAGTTCCCCTGGCCGAAGTCGACCCGCACGTTCTCGCGCGACTCGGTTTCGGCTTCAAAGTACGGCTTCGCCTCGAAGTTGAACATTCCCGCGATCACGTTGGTAGGGAACACTTCGCGCGCGTTGTCGTATGCAAGCACCTGCTCGTTGAAGAACTGCCGGGCAAAGGCGATGCGTCCCTCGGTCCCCGTCAGTTCCTCCTGGAGGGCGAGGAAGTTCTGGTTGGCTCTGAGCTCGGGGTACGCCTCGGCGACCGCGAACAACTGCCGGAGCGCCCCGGTGAGGATGTTCTCGGCCTGTGCTTGCTCTTCGATGCCGCGGGCGTCGACCGCTTGCCGGCGGGCTTGGATGACCGCTTCCAGGGTCTGCCGCTCATGTGCCGCATAACCCTTGACGGTCTCGACGAGATTGGGGATGAGGTCGTAGCGCCGCTTTAGCTGAACGTCGATCTGCGACCAAGCCGCATCGATGCGGTTGCGGAGACGCACGAGTCGGTTGTAGACGACGACGAGCCCGATCGCCAGCACCGCGACGATGCCGATGATGATCCAGGTCATGTCCCCTCCAGGCGGAATGAGAAAGGTCGATCCCTAGCCTCGCCTACTGTGACCAACTTCACAAGTGTGCCCCACGCCTCGCCGCGGATAGGGTCGAGGTCGTGAAAGTGGCGATCGAGTACTGCACGGTCTGAGGTTACGAAGATCGTGCCGCCGGTCTGGCGGCCGAGCTGAGAGAAGAATTCGGCGCCGACGTCGAGCTGATTCCGTCGGGCGGAGGCGTGTTCGAGGTGGTCGTCGACGGCGATCTCGTCTACTCGAAGAAAGCGGCGCGCCGCCACGCACGTCCGGGAGAGGTTGCGGGCCTCATCCGCTTACTGGCATGAGGTAACCGTCCCGAGCCGGTCCCGCGCCGATTCCCGCAATTGTCGGGACGTAGCTCCCTGGCGCACGGGAAAAGCCGGCCCGCACACTACCCCACGTCGATCAATCTAGGAGGTAGTGATGAAGGTAGGAGTCGTTTTGGCCGTCGTGACCACCTTGCTGGCCGCCGCGTGCGGTAACGATCAGCAGGATGATTCTGCGGGAGGTTCGACTTCCACCACCCGCGCCGAGTCGAATGTCGTCGAGGTCGCAGCAACCGAGTACGTGTACGAGATGCCGGAGGCGGTCACCGGGGGCGTAGTGACTTTCGACTTCTCGAATCAGGGCGCACAGCCGCACGAGTTCGCGTTCGTTCGACTCGACGACGGGAAAACGGTCGATGATTTGAAAGCGGCGTTCGAGATGCGCAGGGAGCCCAAATGGGCCCGAGACCTTGCGGGCGTCCCGGTGCTGAGTCCCGGCGGCTCGACCGCGATGACCCGTGAGCTCGAACCCGGGTCGTACGCATTCTTTTGTTTTCTTCCGGCACCGGATGGGATGCCGCACATCGCGCACGGGATGATCGAGGGCTTCGACGTCTCGGACGAGTCGGATGCGCAGGTTCCGGCCGCCGACTTCGTGATCAGCGTGACCGAAGAAGGATTCTCGGTGCCGGATGTGCCGGCCGGACGTTCCACGGTCGAGTTGCGGAACGAGGGCAGGCGTCCGCACGAGTTCGCCATCCTCTCGTTCGAGGCGGGCAAGAAGGAAAGGGATCTGGGGAAATGGTTCAACAGCGGCTACAAGGGCGAGACCCCGGCGTTGTTCCCCGGCGGTATCCAGGCCATAGGCCCCGGTGAGTCGGTGGTGATGGAAATTGATTTCGTGGCAGGAAGGACGTACACGGTCGAGGACTTTCCCAACGATCTGCGCTCAAAGTTCATCGTTCGATAGCCAAACTCTGCCTCGTTGACGATAGGTTGAGCGTGGAGCCATGACCGTCGACCGGAGGAAGCTGGGACGCGCCATGCCGCGCCTAAAGGTGCGCATGCCGTCTCTTGCGTCGGTCGCCTGGGCTTTGGCGGCGACTTCGGTTTTGTTGGCGCTGTCGTCGTTGATCCTGCGTTCGGAGAACGGCGTTCCTCGCACCGGCAATGCCGTCCCCGTCGGCGTCTTGATCGCCCTTTCTTATCCGGTGGTGGGTGCGGCAATTGCCGCACGTCATCCACGAAACCGCGTCGGATGGATCTTCTGCATCGCGGGGTTGAGCCAGGCATTCGCCGAGTTCTCGTTCCAGTACGCGAGTTATTCTCTCGCCACGCGTCCCGGCGCGCTCCCCGCGGGAGTCGCCATGGCATGGTTCAGCGACTGGGCGTGGTTTCCAGGCTATGCACTCATCGTGACCTTTACGCCGCTCCTTTTTCCCGACGGTCGTCTTCCGTCGCCCCGGTGGCGAGTGGTGGCATGGAGTGCCGGTGCGGCGATGACGCTGCTGTCCGCAGCGGCGGTGGCCACGATTCCTCTTCAGCGGGGACGGACGTCGGTCGGACAACCCCTCGAGGGAGAGACGGCCGCAAGTCTGTTGGGCGGCGCCGGTTTCGCGCTTCTTCTGGCGACCGCGTTGTTGTGCTTGCTGTCGCTGGTTTTTCGGTGGCGAAGGGCACAGCAATCGGAGCGGCAGCGCATCAAGTGGTTCGTATTCTCTGCAACAGCGGGCGTTTCCCTGCTCGTGAGCAGTAACTTCTTCGACGGAGTCCCTTACTTCGTTCTCCAGACGCTCGGGGCGGCGGCGGTTCCTGTCGGCACGGGCGTGGCGATCCTCAGGCACCAGCTGTACGACATCGATTTCGTCATCAATCGGTCCGTCGTGTACGGCTTCATGACTGCCGTAGTCGTGCTGGGATACACCACGATCGTGGCCGGCGCCGAGGTGCTGTTCGAGCGTGCCGGCGTTGAAGCCTCACTCGTAGCCGCGGGTGTGGTTGCGGTAGCTTTTCAACCCCTGCGAGAGCGGATCCAACTGAGCGTCAACCGGGTCATGTATGGGGATCGGGACGATCCGTATGCCGTTCTGTCGACGCTGGGACGCCGTTTGGAGTCGGCGGGCCCGGCCGAGGAACTGTTGCCTGCGGTGACGACATCTCTCGCGCACGCCCTTCGTCTGCCGTACGTCGCGATCGAGTTGAGAGGCGACCGAGGATCGGTCGTCGCGGCAGCCTCGGGTGCGCGGACAGACACGGTTGAATCATGGCCGCTCCTTCACGACGGAGACGAAATAGGTCGACTCGTCGTTGCCTCCCGCGGTGCGCGTGAAGAACTATCCGCAGCCGACCGGCGCGTGCTGGGCGATGTTGCGCGTCAGCTGAGCATCGCGGCGTACGCGCTCCTCGTCACTGAAGACCTCAGACGTTCGCGCGAACGGCTGAGGAGCGTCCTCGAAGAGGAACGACGTCGTATCCGGAGGGACCTTCACGATGGGCTCGGTCCATCACTCGCCACGGTGGTTCTAGGCATCGAGGAAGCACGCAACAGGTTCGTGACGGATCCAGAAGCCGGTAACGATTTGCTCCGTGAACTGAAGGTCCAAACACAAGCAGCGATTAGGGACATCCGTGCGTTGGTGTACGACCTCCGCCCGCCCGCGCTCGATGAGTTGGGACTGGTGCCGGCGTTGCGCGAGCAGATCGCTCGGTTTGCCGATACTGGTGAGGTGGAACTGAGCCTCGATGCGCCCGGCGATGTCCCCGTTTTACCGGCGGCGGTCGAAGTTGCAGCCTTTCGGATCGTGCAGGAAGCGGTTACGAACGTCCTGAAGCATGCGCACGCGACTCGCTGCACCGTCCGTATCGCGGCGGGGGAGGATTTGGTCGTCGAAATCGCAGACGACGGGGTGGGGATTTCCCCGGAGCCTTCCGTGGGCGTGGGGATACGTTCGATGCGTGAGCGAGCCGCCGAGCTAGATGGGTCGCTCGCGATCTCGTCCGACGAACGCGGCACCCGAATAGTCGCAAGGTTCCCGTTGGTGCCGTTGTGAGCAGCCAGAGGATCCGCGTTCTGGTGTGCGACGATCATCCCGCATTCCGGCGGGGACTTCGCGGCATGCTGTCCTCGATCGAGGGCGTGGAAGTCGTCGGCGACACCTCAAACGGGCAGGAGTGTCTCGCAGCGGCCGCCGAGCTCGATCCGGATGTAATCCTCATGGACATACATATGCCGGGGTTGAACGGGATCGATGCTACTCGTCGCATCACGGAGCGGGATCCCGGCGCGGCCGTCGTCGTTCTCACGATGCTCGAGGACGATGACTCCGTCTTCGCGGCGATGCGGGCGGGGGCGCGAGGCTATCTTCTTAAGGGTGCGGACCAGGATGATGTTGTGCGGGCGATCACCGGCGTCGTGAGAGGCGACGTGATCTTCGGCCCGGTTATCGCGAATCGTGTACGCCAGTACTTCGCCGGCTCCCGCCACGCCGACAGCTCCCACGCTTTTCCCGAGCTGACACCACGCGAGCGCGAGGTCCTCGAGCTCGTAGCGCGGGGTGAGTCAAATCAATCGATTGCCCGGGGGCTGGTCGTCAGCGAGAAAACGGTTCGCAATCACGTGTCCAACGTCTTCGCAAAGCTTCAGGTGGCAGGTCGCGCGGAAGCAATCGTGAGGGCGCGCGAAAGTGGTATCGGGCGGGAGCAGCTTCGGCCCGATTAGCGGCGCGCGGTTACGTCGCCTGCAGCATCTCCGCCAGCTCGAACGCCAGATCCAAGCTCTGGCGCGCATTCAGGCGAGGGTCACACAGCGCGAGGTAGCGCTGGTCGAGGTGGGCGTCGAGTACCTCCTCCGCGCCGCCGAGGCATTCGGTGACGTTTTCATGAGTCAGCTCGAGATGCACGCCTCCGGGAATTGTTCCTTCTTGTTGATGAACTACAAAGAAGCCCTTGATCTCGCTGAGGATGTCGTCGAAGCGTCGCGTCTTGCGCCCGCTCGAACTGAACGTGTTGCCGTGCATCGGGTCGCACACCCACACCGGCCTCCACCCTTCCTCATGCACTTTTCGCACGAGCGCGGGAAGGACGTTCTCGATTGAAGCCGCGCCCATTCGTGTAATGAACGACAGGCGTCCGGGTTCGCGTCCAGGGTCTAGGCGGGCGCACAATGCCGTTACCTCGGCGGGGGAAGCATGTGGGCCCAGCTTCACCGCCACGGGATTCTTGACGCCCGACAAAAACTCGACGTGCGCGCCGTCTAGTTGCCGCGTGCGATCTCCCGCCCACAGCAGGTGGGCGGAACAGTCGTACCAGTCGCCGGTAAGGCTGTCCTGCCGGGTGAGCGCTTCTTCGAATCCCAGCAGGAGCGCTTCGTGCGATGTGTAGAAGTCGACTTCGTGCAACGTGGAATCCTCGTCGAGGTCGATACCACACGCCGCCATGAACCGGAGTGCCCGCTCGATCTCCCGGGCGATCTGCTCGTAACGCCGGCCCTGGCCCGAGTTCGCAACGAATTCCTGGTTCCACATGTGGATCTGCCTGATGTCGGCGAACCCGCCCTTGGTGAACGCGCGCAGGAGGTTGAGCGTCGCCGACGCCTGGTGATATGCGCGCACCAGTCGCGCCGCATCGGGTATGCGGGCGGTGGCATCGAAGGACTCGTTGTTGATCGCATGACCGCGGAAAGCGGGGAGCTCCACGTCTCCGAGCCGCTCGGTAGAACTCGTGCGGGGCTTGGCAAATTGCCCAGCAATTCGCCCGACCTTGACGACCGGTAGCCCGGCCGCGTACGTCAGGACGACCGCCATCTGCAAGATGATCTTCAGCTTGTCGCGGATCGAATCCGCGGAGAAGTCGTCGAACGATTCCGCACAATCGCCCGCCTGCAAAAGGAAGGCATCGCCTTTTGCAACCTCCGCCAGCGCCGCCTGGAGCCTCCGAGCCTCTCCGGCGAATACGAGAGGCGGCAGCCCCCGGAGTTCGATGAGAGCAGCTTCGAGCGCGTCCTGGTCCGGCCACTCGGGCTGCTGCGCGCTTGGAAAGGCGCGCCACGACTGGGGCGTCCACGTGGTGGTCATCGCCCCTATGGTCGCGTGTCCGCTCGCCGTCCGTGGCACGATGACGTGATGACCATGACGGGCCTCGTTTCGATCGACGAAGTTCGTGACGCCCGCCTCCGGCTGAGCGGGGTCGCGGTTGCTACTCCGCTAGATCGCTCCCGTGCGCTCTCCGAGCAGTGCGGGGGGGAGGTGTTCATCAAATGCGAGAACCTCCAGCGCACCGGTTCGTTCAAGATCCGCGGCGCCTACAACCGGATCTCGCAGATGGATGCCGATGAGAAGGCGCGCGGGGTGGTTGCGGCCTCTGCCGGAAATCACGCCCAGGGCGTCGCTCTGGGCGCGTCCATTGCCGGGACGTCGGCAACCGTGTTCATGCCGGAGCAGGCCCCGCTCCCCAAGATCGAGGCCACCAAACGCTACGGCGCAGACGTGCGGCTGTCCGGCAAGGACATCGGAGCCACTCTGGCGGCGGCGATGCAGTACGCCGAAACGGAAGGCAAGGTCTTCGTCCATCCCTTCGACCATCCGCACGTGATCGCGGGACAGGGCACGGTTGGGCTCGAGATATGCGAATCGATCCCCAACGTCGGAACCGTCGTGGTCCCGGTCGGTGGAGGGGGCCTCATTTCGGGGATCGCTGCGGCGGTGAAGGGGTTGCAACCGGAGGCAAGGCTCATCGGCGTGCAGGCGGCCGGAGCGGCGTCCTTCCCCCCCAGTCTCGAACGGGGAGAGCCGGTCGCTCTCGAGCACCTGGCGACGATCGCCGACGGCATAGCCTGCAACCGGCCCGGCCAATTCACGTTCACGCACGTGCAGGCGTTGATCGACGACGTCGTCACGGTGAGCGACGACGCGATAGCGGAAGGCTTGGTCTTCACCGCCGAGCGGATGAAGCTCGTCCTCGAGCCCGCGGGGGCCGCCGCGGTCGCGGGCGCCCTCCAGCACCCGCACATGATGGAGCCTCCCGTTGTCGTCGTGCTGTCCGGAGGCAACATCGACCCGCTTCTGCTGCTGCGGGTCGTGCGCTACGGGCTCAGTGCCGCCGGCCGCTATTTCTCGTTCCACACGAGGATCGCCGACCGGCCGGGCGAGCTCTACCGTCTCCTCGGCCTCATCGCCGAGCAGGGAGCGAACATCGTCGGCGTCGAGCACCACCGGGAGGGGGCTCGGGTGCATGTGGGCGACGTTGCCGTCGCCCTCCAGGTCGAGACGAAGGGGCCGTCGCATATCGAAGAGCTCGTCGCGCGGCTTGGACGTGCCGGCTACGGCGTCGAACGTCTCTGAGCCTGCGGGAAGCGTCCGATACCGGTGGAGGTTGTAACCAGTGTGAGCCATCTCTTATCGCCCCAACTGCGCACGTCGATTCGGACGTTCGTCGCCGAAGACATTGGCCGCGGCGACCGTACGACCGAGGCGGTCGTTCCCCCCGACGCGCGCGGACGCGCGCGCATCGAGGCTCGCGCCGGTTTCGTCGTTGCCGGCCTTCCGCTGATCACCCTCGTGTTCGAGGAGGCCGGCGGCGGCATCGACGTGACCTTTCCCACGAGCGACGGCGAGCGGGTTCACGCGGGGCAGGTCCTCGCCCGGGTCGAGGGCTCGCTGCGAACGATCATCACCGGAGAGCGCGTGGCGCTCAATTTGCTGGGCCGCCTCTCGGGCGTGGCGACGACCGCCGCCCGCTTCGTCGACGCGGTGTCGGGGACACCGTCGGTCGTGACCGATACGCGCAAGACGACGCCGGGGCTCCGCACGCTCGAGAAGTATGCGGTTCACATCGGAGGAGCGACGAACCACCGCTTCGGCCTGGACGACGGAATTCTCATCAAGGACAACCACATCACCGCGGCGGGTTCGATATCGGAGGCGGTGGCGCGCGCACGTGCGGGTGCACCACACGGCCTGCTCGTCGAAGTCGAGGTCGCCGACGAGGCGGGTCTCGATGAGGCGCTCGCGGCCGGCGCCGACGCAGTCCTTCTCGACAACATGACCGAGGGCCAAGTGGCGTCATGCGTAACGCGTGCGGGTGGGAAGGTTCTGTTGGAGGCGTCCGGAGGCATCACTCTCGACAACGTACGCCGCTATGCGGAGACGGGAGTCGACCGCATCTCGTGCGGCGCGATGACCCACTCGGCGACCGCCGCCGACGTCGCGCTGGAGGTGGAGGACGAGTGACCGCAGCGCGTGCGGAGACGATCTCTACTCCCACCGGATGGGCACGCGAAATCCGGCGGCTCGCCCGGGAGCAGGACGCGATCATTCTCGCTCACAACTACCAGGTTCCCGAGATCCAGGACGTGGCCGACCACGTTGGCGACTCGCTCGAGCTTTCCCGTATCGCGGCCGCCTCGAGCGCATCTACGATCGTGTTTTGCGGCGTCCACTTCATGGCGGAATCCGCAAAGATCCTTGCCTACGAGAAGCGGATTTTGATTCCGGACGCCGACGCCGGTTGCTCGCTTGCCGCATCGATCTCGGCCGACGACCTCCGCGCATGGAAGGCGGAACATCCCGGAGCCGTCGTGGTGATGTACGTGAACACCACGGCGGCGGTGAAAGCAGAAAGTGACTTCTGCTGCACGTCGGCAAATGCAGCACAAGTGGTGGCCTCGATTCCGCCGGAGAAGGAGGTCCTGTTCGGCCCCGACATGTTCCTGGGCGCTCATGTCGAGCGACAAACCGGGCGAAAGTTGCACATCTGGATGGGCGAGTGCCACGTCCATGCAGGCATTCAACCGAGCGACATTCAGGTCACGCTCGCGCGCCATCCGGATGCCGAAATGCACATCCACCCCGAGTGCGGGTGTTCGTCGCAGTGCATGTATTTGCTGTCGACGGGTGATTTGCCCGCCGACCGCACGTTCGTCCTGGGAACCGGAGGCATGGTTCGGCGCGCCCGCGAGAGTGCGGCCCCTCAGTTCATCGTCGCGACCGAGACCGGCATGTTGCACCGCCTCCGGAAGGAGAACGTAACTGCGGAATACATCGCGGCGAACGATGCAGCCGTTTGTGGGTACATGAAAATGATCACGCCGTCGAAGCTGTTGCGGTGTCTTCAAAGCGGACGCCCCGAGGTGACCGTCCCCGCAGACGTCGCGGAGCGAGCCCGCGTCGCGCTCGAGCGGATGATCGCGATCACGTGACGTCGATTCGACTACGTCTCGCGACGGCCTCGGCAGCGCTGGCTGCAGTTCTGCACTCGACGATGCCCGAATTGCGCGCCGGTACCGGGACGCGCATTTACGCGGTGCGGGTCGCGCCGGCCGAGCCGCGCACCCCGGTCTTGCTCGTGAAGGCCTCACCGTCACGGCTCGTGCGTTCCCCCTGGTAAACGCCGCCACAGGCGCGGGATCGTAAGCGGGTTCCCGGACGCACACCCGAAAGGAAAAAGACATGTCCTCCGCCGGCGTCTCCGCCTCCCGCTCCATCCTCGATTCGGTCGTTGCCGCCGTCCTGCTTGCGGGCGCCGTCGTCTTGCTGTCGATTCCCATCCGCGACGACGACGTCCTCGGCCACGCCGCAAGCCACCTCGCGGTCGGCCTGCCGCTCCTGCTGCTTCTCGTGGCGCGTCGACGGTGGTCACCTCCGGCGTCGGCGCTCGGACGCCGGCTGCTCGTCGCCGGGATGGCGGTGTTCGCGGCCGGCCAGATCCTCGAGGTCATCGGCGCGTTCGGCTACGACGGATACGACCGCGCCAATCCGCTGGCGACGCTCCACGATGTGGGGCTGGCCGCGATTGTGGGAATCCCCGTGCTGTTCTGCGGACTCGCCCTGCTGCTGGTCGCGCATCTCCGGCGGCCGGCGCTGCCGCGCTGGAAACGAAGCCTATTGTTCGTGGTGTTTGCGCTGTTTGTGGCGACGCTCCTGTGGGTGGTGTTCGGCGCAAACGTTTAGCGCGGTTCCTCTGTTGCCGGCGTCGCCACGAGCCCGAGGATGCTTCCCACGAGACCGGCGACGGCCGCCGCGGCCACGAGCGCAAGCCCCGCCGCGGGGTCGATGTCCCCCACCACGTCGATGCGCTGCGAAAAGCCGCTTTGGATGTCGTCGATGCCCCGGTATGCAGCGATCGCGACGCTTCCCATGACGATCGATGCCAGAAACGCGAGCCACGCTCCGCCGCGCCGCCGCTGTGTGCCGAGCAAAGTTGCGCCCAGGAGGACGACGATTGCAGCGGCGATGACGATGTTGCCCTCCCGGGTTTCCACACCACTCACCGGGTCGGTGGGCGCGGGCGGTGGACCTTCGAACGTGGTTTCCGGGAGGGGCGGAAGGGCCCCGGCAGTCGTCCAGTTCATGAACGAACCCACGAACGCAGCGCTTGCGGCGACGACGAGGAGCGCAACACCCGCCGCGCGCGCTCGGTCGAAGACGGTGCGATCACCACGCGTCATGGGCCGGTAGCCTACAGGCGTGACTACAAAAAACCGATGCTTGCTGGCCATCCATGCGCATCCCGACGACGAGTCGTCGAAGGGCGCCGGAACGATGGCGAAGTACGCAGCAGAAGGCGTGCGCGTCGTTCTCGTGTGCGCCACCGACGGCGCCGAAGGCGAGATTCTCAACCCTCGGATGGACCGACCGGGCATCAAGGAGCAGATGGTCGAGCTTCGTCGGGCCGAACTCGAGACCGCATGCGACATTCTCGGCGTCGAGCGCATTTATCACCTCGGCTATCGCGACTCCGGAATGCCGGGATCGGACGCAAACGATCACGAGGGTGCGTTTTGTAAGGCGGATCCCGACGAGGTTGCCGCCCGGCTGGTCAAGATCGTCCGCGCCGAACGGCCCGACGTAATTCTCTCGTACGATGAATCGAAAGGTTACGAACATCCCGATCACGTTCGGGTCCACGAAATGGGATTACGGGTGTTCCGCGAGGCGGGCGATTCGGAGAAGTTTCCGGACGCAGGCGCGCCGTGGCAGCCGAAGAAGCTGTATTTCTTCGCCACGTTCACGAGACATCGCTTCCAGGTCCTCAACGATGCGGCAGTCGCCGAAGGGCTCGAGGGCCCATACGCCGAGTGGCTCGAGAAATGGGATGAGATCGGTTTCGCCGAACCTGATGTCACATCGCAGGTAGATGTGGCGGAGTACATCGACCTGCGTTCGAAGGCGTTGCTCGCCCACGCCACGCAAATTGATCCGGACTCGTTTTGGTTCGCGATCCCCGACGATCTCCAGCGGCGCGTTTATGCGTGGGAGGACTACACTCTCATCGAGTCGCGAGTCGAGACCACACTCCCCGAAAAAGACCTCTTCGACGGGATCTAGACGTCGGTCTTGCGCCGGGCGAGCGCCTGCTCGATGACGGCGTTGATTTCGTCGCCCATGATTTCGTCGTGCTCGAGCAGCGCGTCACGGAGCGCTTCGACCAGGTCGCGGTTCGTCTCGAGGAGGTACCCAACCTGATCCTTCATCTTCCGCAGCAAGCCGTCGACCTCGCGTTTCGTGTCTTCGTTGTTGAGGACTTTTGCAACGATGTTCGGCGAATGAGGCCCGTGAGTGACCGCGTCGTAGGACACGAGTGACGAACCCATCCCGAAGGAGCCGATCATCTGGGCTGCGAGGGCGGTGGCAGCCTGCAGGTCGCTGGCGGGTCCGGTACCGGACTCGCCGAAGAACAGTTGCTCGGCCGCCATCCCACCCAGCGCAACCTTCATCGTCGCTTCGAGCTCCGAGTTGGTCCGTGTGAAGCGTTCTTCGGTATCCGAGTGCGCCAGCAGACCCAGCGCCTGACGCCGCTTGATAATCGACAGGACCTCGAGTTTGCGGTCCTTCGCGCACAGGAACGCCGCAACAGCATGACCCGCTTCGTGCGTGGCGATCGTCTCGCGCTCGCGTTCGGTATAGGCGACGGGATGTGCGAGACCTATCTCCTCGCTCAGACGCGCGCGCTGTACGTCTCGCCAGTTGAGCTCCCGCCGCCCGTCGCGAAGCGCCCACACGAGCGCTTCGTCGAGGATGTGCTCGAGCATCGCCGGCGAGTAGCCCAAGGTCATCGACGCCAGTTCGTCCCGCAGGTCTTCGCGATCCATCTCGACCGCATGAGCGCGCTTGGAGAGGAAGTAGTCGAGAAGATCCCTCCGCCCCACTCGGCCGGGCAGGTCGAAGTAGAGCGCACGATCGAATCGCCCGGGGCGGAGCAGGGCGGGGTCGAGTGCATCGGCGCGGTTGGTCGCGCCGATGATCAAAACGTTGGAATACGCGCTGGGGCGCTTGCGGATCTGACGCTGCGCCGGGAGGAACAGGTTTGCGAAGTCGATGAGACGGTTCCGCACGCGGCCCGACCAGGGCGGCGCCTCGAACGACTGCAACTGAATGAGCAACTCGTTCACCATGCTGCCGGTGTCGGCGGTGCCGAACCGCAGGGTCGAGAAGGGGCTCGCCGCGGTCCGAGAGCTGGACTCCACGCCGCCGCGGGCACCTCCGATAGCGTCGATCTCTTCGATGAAGCCGATTGCGCCGCCCTCCTTGAGGGCCGCCTTCTTGAGTCCTTTGAAGAACGAGCGGATCTTCCACGCCGTCATTCCGAAGAACATCGACTGGAACGCGGGGGCCGATACGAAGAAAAACGGCACTCCGGCCTCGGACGCCATCGCCTTGGCGAGGTGGGTCTTGCCGGTTCCGGGCCGCCCTTCGAACAGGATCCCGCGGCGCGGGTTACCGCCCAGCTCGTCGCGGAAGGTCTTGTAGGTGAGGAAGATCTGCAGCGTCCGCGTGACCTCTTCCAAGACCGTATCGATGCCGCGTACGTCGGCGAAAGTGATGCCGAGTTGCTCCGGGCTGAACCGTAGGTGTGGCGACCGGCCCTGCGCGAACGGCAGCAGCACTGCAACCGAAATCATGAGGAGTATCAAGATCGGGAACAGCCAGATCACGGCATCGGGGCCGAGTTGAGGAAGTCCGAGGTGGATGGGATTCCCGTCCAACGCCCGTTTCGCGAAGTACGCGAACAGCAGGAGGTTGAGGTAGAGGAGGTACCGGAGTCGCCGCCGCCGGTTCCGCTCGCGGATTAGTTCGACGTCGGCCCGGTGGTCTGCGGCGACCCGGCGAAAGAGGTCGGGCGCGCCCGGAACGCGCTCGACGTGCGCCGCCTCTGTTTTCTTCAGCACCGCCTGAAATCCTTTCTCGGACCTGCAACGCTCCCCGTGATTGAGCGTCGGCTAGTCCATGCTCTCACCTTTAGCGGAAAATGTTGCCAGGGCGGCCGGGACGAGGAAGAACGGCCCTCCCAGCGCCCTCGCGGCGCCCTCGGCGAGGGCCTTCCCGGCCCAGGCAACCTGCCGCGGCAGCGATTCCACGACCAGGATGCCCCCGGCCCGAGCGAGGACGATCACGGCCGCCGCGAGAACGAGTCCTCCTCCGAGGAGGCCGGCGTCCCGAAGGCGCACGCGCACCCACGTCCGCGCCCCCCATCGCCACGCGTCCGTCACCGTCGCTATGCCTCCCGCCCGGTCCCGGTCGATGACCCGGCGCGCCGCGGCGACCAGAACAGGAAGCGCAAGCAACTCCACGACCACGAGCACGGTGCCGGAGGCGCGGAATCTCTCCAGTTCCGCCCGACCGACTCCCCGCACGCGGCGGTCGTCCGGGAACGCGGCGATGTCGTCGTGAATGTCCGATACCGCGATGACATCGCGCTGCCAATAGGAGAACGCCACGTGAAGCGGCATCACGAAGGTGGCAACGACCAGGAAAAGGGTGGCGAAATGCCGGAACAATGTCGAGAGGGCGCGGTCGAGCATGGCGGCAGTCTAGTTTCGCGGCCGTGAAGGTGCTTTTGTGGCACGGCTATCTCCTGCGGGGTTCGGGATCGAACGTGTACACGGCGAACATCGCGCGCGCGTGGCGTGCGCAGGGTCATGACGTTCTCCTCATGTGTCAGGAGCGCGACCTATCCGACCTCGACTTCATCGACGAAGATGGTGACTTCGCGGACGACAACCGGTCCTACGTGACGGTTCCGACCTCGGTTTCGCCGGCGGGCGGAAGGATGACGTTGCTGCGGCCGGCACTCGGCAAGGTGCTGCCGGTGTACGTCCTCGATGAGTACGAGGGCTTCGTCGCGAAGCGCTTCGTCGACCTCTCCGACGACGAGCTTCAGACCTACACCGATGCGAATGTCTCCGCTCTCGTAACCGCAATCGAGCGGTTTCGTCCGGATGCAATCATTACCGGGCATGAAGTGATGGGCCCGGAGATCGCGCGGCGCGCCGCTTTCGTCACCAAGACCTCCTACATCGCCAAACTCCACGGGAGCGGACTCGAATTCGCGGTGAAGCAACAGGAGCGGTATCGGCGGTTTGCTCGCGATGGTTTGGGCGCAGCGCGCGTGGTCGTGGGCGGCAGCCGCTACATGGTTCGTGAAGCCGCCGCCGTCGTTCCCGGATGGCTCGAGCGCGCCGCGGTGGTCAATCCGGGGTGCGACGTAGAGCTGTTCTTACCGCGGCCCGATCGTAATGCCGGCACCGCGCCCATCGTCGGCTTCGTCGGGAAGTTCATTCCTTCGAAAGGCGTGCACCTTCTGCTCGCCGCCCTCGGCCAGATGACGACGCCGGGCATACGTGCGGTCGTCGTCGGCTACGGGAGCCTCGAAGGGACGCTTCGCAACCTGCACGCGGCGCTCACGGGGGGAGACCTCCGCCGGGCGCGGGAGATGGCGGGCGGAGGGGACCTGCCCAAGCTGGTGCCGTTTCTCGAAGCGGTCGGCCCGGGTTACAGAGAGCGCATCCGCAAGGTGGCCGTCCAGTTCACGGGCCGGCTCGAGCACGGCCCGCTGTCGGGGTTGTTGCCGACCTTCGATGTACTCGTGGTGCCGAGTGTGCTCGCCGAGGCATTCGGGATGGTGGCGGCCGAGGCGGCGGCCTCTGCAGTGCTGCCGATCGGTCCCCGTCATTCCGGGATCGGTGAGGCGATCCAGACGATCGAGCGCGATCTCGGCCGGCCCGGACTTCTCACCTACGACCCAGAGGCTCCCGTCGAAGGCATCGCCGAGGCGGTCGATCGTGTGCTTGCGTTGCCGCGACAGGAGCGAATTGAGTACGGAGACATGGCAAGTCACATCGCACGCGAGCGATGGTCGTGGGACACCGTCGCGCGGCGACTTCTGGAGCTTGCATCCACCCCGTGACAACTGATCCTCTCGAAGCTCACCCGTCGTTCGAAGCGCGGCGCGCCCTCTTCGTTGCGGAGCGCCGTCGTTTCTGCTCGAGCCGGCGCTCGGTCGAGGCGCGTGTCGGCTTCGTCCCGATGCGCGGTTTCTCCGGCCGCAGCGCATCGGCAACCAACCGGGCGAGCCGCTCTTCGGCATCGAACCGGTTGCGCAGTTGCGACCGGTAGCGGTCGGAGGTGAGGCGAAGCGTGCCCGTGGAATCGAAGCGATTCGCCAAACGATTCGCCAGCCGTGCCCGCTGCTGCGGGCCGAGAACGCGCGATGTCTTTACGTTCCACGTCAGCTCGGCTCGTGTCGCCGACTTGTTCGCATGCTGACCTCCCGGGCCGCCGGAAGGAACGAACGTGAGCGTCAGCTCGTCATCGGGAATGGTGAGCGAACGGTTGACGCGCACGCTCATTGATGGAGCTCTAATTCGAGGGCGTCCGGTGAATCAACGGGAAGGTTGCATGCCCCTCGGCGGCAGACGTATGCGGTTGCGCGGCCGCCGATCTTGCTTCGTCCCGCGAACAGCGGGAGCCGGTCGGCTGCCTGCTCGGCATCGCCGCTGCAGAGGACCACACGATCGCCCGTGAAACCGTTCCGTGCCACCTCTATCAAGGGTTCTGCATCCCCGGCCGCGTCTCCGACGATCACCACCTCGCGAACGTCGGCTACCGCGAAGTCCATTGCACACAGGAGGTAGCCGAAACCGAGTGGCGAGGTCGAGACGGGATCTCGCATGAGGCGCATCACTTCGAACGCGTAATCATCGAAGTGGGCCTCACCGGTCATCCGCGCCAGTCGCTGAAACTGCAGAGCTATGACCGAGTTCGCCGCGGGAACTGCATTGTCGATCACATCCTTCGGCCTCGCGACCAGCCGCTCCGCGTCGGAGCCGGTTGTGAAGAAGCCTCCTCCGACAGGGTCGTGGAACAACCGAACGATGTCGTCGGCCGCCCATGCGGCCTCCTCGAGCCACGCGGGCTCGAAGCTCGCCTCGTAAAGGGCAAGGCAGCCTTCGAGGACGAATGCGTAGTCCTCGCAGTAACCGAGGTGCTTCACGTCGCCCTTGCGGTACGACCGCCGGAGGCGTCCATCTACCCGGAGCGCCGACAGTACGAAGTTCATGGCACCCTCGGCCGCGTCTACCCACTCGCGGCGGCCGAGAAGCGCGCCCGCCTCGGCGAGCGCGGCAACCGCAAGGCCGTTCCATGCGGCCAGCACCTTGTCGTCGAGGCCCGGACGCACGCGCCGCGCGCGGAAGTCGAACAGCGCCCGCCGGATTCGCTCGGCCGCGGACGGGTCGTCGGGTTTCTCCGCATAGACCGGGATCGACCGGCCCTCGAAATTGCCCTCCGAGGAAAAGCCGTAGAGGCGGCATGCGTATTCGAAATCGTCTTGGCCGACGGCGTCTATAACCTCGTCGAGCGTGAACACGTAGAACTTCCCCTCTTCACCTTCACTGTCGGCATCGAGTGACGACGTGAACCCGCCGCGTTCGTCGTGCATCTCGCGAAGCATCCACTCGGCGGTCGCCTCCGCAACCTTGCGGTGTCGATCCACTCCGAACATTTGAAACGCGCGCGCGTAGGTCCTCAGCAGCTGAGCGTTGTCGTAAAGCATCTTCTCGAAATGCGGAACGAGCCAGTAGCGGTCGACCGCGTAGCGCGCAAACCCACCGCCGATTTGATCGAACATGCCTCCGGCGGCCATGGCGTTCAACGTACGGCGCGCCATGTCGGCCGCCTTGTCGTCGCCTCCCGCGGCGCGCCGGAGGAGGAAGTCGACGACCATCGCCTGCGGGAACTTGGGCGCGCTACCGAAGCCGCCGTAGTCGCGGTCGGACGACCTGATGAGGCGCGCGTACGAGTCGTCGAGGAACTCCGGAGTGATGTCTTCGTCCGAACTATTCAGATGCTCTCCGACGCCGATGTGGCGGACGAGGTCGTCGCCTTGTTGCTCGACCTCGGCCCGGCGCGCGCTCCATGCATCGGCGACCGCGCTCATCACCTTCTGGAACGACGGCATCCCGTGCCGATCTTGCGGCGGGAAGTAGGTGCCGCCGTAAAAGGGCTTTCCGTCCGGCGTCAAAAAGACCGTCATCGGCCACCCGCCGTGGCCGGTCATTGCCTGAACCGCATCCATGTAGATCGCATCGATGTCGGGCCGCTCTTCACGGTCGACCTTCACCGGGACGAACAGCTCGTTCATCATCGCCGCCGTTTGGTCATCTTCGAACGACTCGTGCTCCATGACGTGACACCAGTGGCATGCGGCGTAACCGACCGACAGGAGGATCGGTTTGTCCTCGCGGCGGGCGCGCTCGAGTGCGTCTGGGCCCCACGGGTACCAATCGACGGGGTTGTCGGCATGCTGCAGCAGGTACGGGCTCGTCTCGTTCGCGAGTCGGTTGGCCATGGAATCCATCATGCCCCCCCGAGAACGGCCGGATAACCTCGCGTCGGTGTCTGCTCTGGCCTACCTCGTCCCGCCCGTGAGCGGCCTCGTCGCCCTCTTCCGGGGAAAGTCCGCCCGCGCTCGGTTTCACGGCCTGCAGTCGGTTGCGTTCGGCGCCCTGTGGCCTGCGATCCTGTGGTCGTGCTCGTTCGTTTCGCCGCGCGCGACGCAAATCGCATTCGTCCTCGGGATCGTGCTGTGGGTCCTCTTGATCGGAGCCGCCGCGTTCGGGCGCGATCTCCGGCTCCCGTTCCTCGGCCGCTTCCTGGTCGCGGCCGCGGAGGTTCCGCCTACGGGCGAGCCGTAAAGCACATCCGGCAAGTCGTCGCGGTCGACCCGTTCACCGCGGCGCACGAGGGACATTTCCAGAACCCGCCCTCGGCCGCGCTCGTCGCCGCACCGCCGCCCGTACCTGCTCCGGCGCCCTCCTCGGGCGCCGCCACCCACTGTCCGGAGCTTTCGTCGTATACGAGGAGCTCGGCACCCCGCCGGAACCACCACCTACCATCGCGTTCGAACGGTTGCTCCTGCGGCTCCGGTTGGGCCGCGGCCGCGGGCTCGGCCGTTTGCGCGGCGGCCGCAGGGGCCGTGGTCGTCTGCGCCGCGGGGACGGCGGCGCCCGCGGCGGGCTCCACCCCGACGGCGGGACTCGCCGCTCCGGTGCCGGAGTCCTCGGGCGGCGTGTATCCGCCGTACAAGGCGGCCCCCGCGGCCGGTGCCGCGCTCGCGGCACCGCCGTACGCGGCCGCGGCGCCCGTGCTCGGGGTTGTTTCAACCGGATGTTCCGTGCTCGGCGCGCCTTGCGGCTGTTGCGTGGGGAGCTGGTTGCCGAGGGTTCCGAGCGTCTTCTTGATCTGAGACAAAGCCGATGCGATCCCGAGGAGGGCGAGCGCGATGATCAGCAGCAGTACCAGCGTCAGGATCGAATAAAGATCCGGGTCGATCTCCGGCATCGTTCCCCCTTGGAGTTGGTGTGGCGACGCCTGCTATTCGACTACATCCCGCAGCACCGCGCGCCTACCCCGGTGGAGGCGGCGCCGGGGGACCCGCGGGCGGAGCGGTGTGCGCAGTTGCGACCGACTCCGTCTCGGACTTGTCGAGATAGCCGCCGAACGCGACCGCGGCGCCGAGCAGCGGGGACATCAGCAGCGCCGGCCCCCGGCTCACCTCGATACCGAGCGCGCTCCCGAACTCGGACCCGCCGATCACCTGAATGAGGAGTAGCAGCGTGATGAGGGCGCCGGCACCGAGATATATCTGCCATGCCGGAATCGGAAGCGACACGTTGCTGTCCGATGCTCGAATTCCGCCGACGATGACGACCGCGAGGGCAAGCAGCAACGCCAGCAACACGTCCATCCCGAAGTCCCAGGCGTTGAAGCGCTGCGTCAGCGGCCCCGCTTCGACCTTGGCCCACAACGGCAAAAACGACAGGATCAAGAGCGCCGCGCTGCTCCCGACCGCGATTTTCTCCCCGCGGCCCCACCTCGACAAATCCATTCCCGGCACCTCCCGCATCGGTGATCTAAACAAGCAAACTGTAGGGGAACGGCGCGCCGGAAGCCAGAACCAAAGTTGGCCGAACCCTCCTCGGTACAATCGATTGTGGCGGGAACGCACGGACAACACGAACAAAAGGAGTTGATGTCGTGGCCGTCATCAAGACCATCGACCTCGTGGGAGTGTCGTCGGAGTCATGGCGAGACGCGGCCGGACAGGCTCTGAAAGAGGCATCGAAGACGATCCGAGGAATCACCGGAATGGACATCCTCGACACCTCGTGCAACGTCTCGGGCGGGGAGATATCCGAGTACCTCACCCACGTGCGGATCAAGTTCCGCATCGAGCGGTAACGATGCCCGGTGTCGCCCTCGTCGGCATCCAGTGGGGGGATGAGGGCAAGGGGAAGGTCACCGACCTGCTCGCCGAGCGCACCGGTTACGTCGTCCGTTATCAGGGCGGGAACAACGCAGGTCACACGATCGTCGTGGGCGGCGAGCGCTACGCGTTGCACCTCATTCCCACCGGCGTTCTCTATCCCCATTGCACGCCCGTGATCGGCCCCGGCGTGGTCGTGAACCCGCAGGTGCTCATCGAGGAGATGGACGCGCTCGAGGTACGCGGCATCACCACGAAGCGACTGCGGGTGTCGGGCAATGCGCATCTGATCATGCCGTACCACCTCGAGATAGACCTCGTTACCGAGAGGTGGTTGGGAAAGAACCGGCTCGGCACGACCAAGCGCGGGATCGGTCCCGCCTACGCCGATAAGGCCGCCCGCATAGGACTGCGGGTGCAGGATTTGCTGGACGCCCGGATCTTCCGCAAGAAGCTCGAAATAGCGATCAAGGAGAAGAACCTCCTGCTTACTCGCATCTACGGACGCCTCCCGAAGGAGTTGAACGAGATAGCCGAGGAGTACCGGGTTTACGGCGAGCGCCTGGCACCGCATATAGCCGACACCTCGGCACTGGTGCAAGAGGCGCTCGACGACGGTGAGACGGTGCTGTTCGAGGGGGCACAGGCGACGATGCTCGATCTCGACCACGGGACGTATCCGTTCGTCACCTCGTCCAACCCGATCTCGGGCGGGGCGTGTGCCGGCGCGGGGGTAGGGCCGCGCGACATCACGCGCATCATCGGAATCACGAAGGCCTACTGCACGCGGGTCGGGTCCGGGCCGTTCCCGAGTGAGGCCGATCCGGTGGATGCCGAGATGCTGGTGGAGGTGGGCGGGGAGTACGGGACGACGACCGGGAGAAAGCGCCGCTGCGGGTGGTTCGACGCGGTTGCGGCTCGCTACGCGGCCCGCCTCAACACGCTCACCGAAGTGGTCGTCACGAAGCTCGACGTCTTGAGCCACTTCGAGCGCATCAAAGTTTGTGTCGCGTACGAGTACGAGGGGGAGCGCTATTCGCACTTCCCTCACCATCAGACGATCTTCAACAAATGCCGACCCGTGTACGAGGAGTTCGCGGGGTGGAAGGACGACATCACGGGGGCGCGAACCGTCGAGGATCTGCCGAAGGAGGCACGGGCGTTCCTCGAGGCGCTCGAAGACATGATGTCGACCCCGGTGTCGTGGGCGTCGGTCGGCCCCGGGCGCGATCAGATCGTCGAAGTTCAACAGGTCGCGTGAGGTGAACATTCTGCTGCTCGGCTCGGGTGGCCGCGAGAGCGCGCTCGGTTGGGCGCTCGCCCGGTCGGCTGCGGTCGAGGAGCTCTTCGTCGCGCCGGGCAACGCAGGGCTGGGGGAAATCGCGATCGTCGCCGACGACGTCCCGACACCGCTCGCAGCCGTCGAGCTGGCTCGCTACGTTGCGGCCGATCTTGTCGTGGTGGGTCCGGAGACCCCGCTCGTGGCGGGAGTCTCGGACGCACTGCGCGCCGCGGGGTTCAAGGTTTTCGGACCGGATGCCGCCGCCGCTCGCATCGAGGGCTCGAAGTCGTATGCAAAGGAGCTGATGCGGCGCGCCGGGATCGCAACTGCGCGCGCGCGGGTGTTCGACGAGGTTGCCCCCGCGGTCGCGTTCATGGACGAGCTCGGCGCGCCGTACGTGATCAAGGCGGACGGGCTCGCGGCCGGTAAGGGCGTCGTCGTCACCGACGATCGCGGCGACGCGATCGAGGCGCTGCGGGGGTGCATCTCGCGAGATGCGTTCGGCGAGGCCGGGCGTAGGGTCGTCGTGGAGGAGTACCTCGATGGAGAAGAGGTTTCGCTCATGGCCTTCACCGACGGCACTACGGTGCTTGCGTGCGAGCCCGCACAAGACTACAAGCGCGCGTACGACGACGACCTCGGACCGAACACGGGCGGGATGGGCTCTTACTCGCCGGTTCCGGCATGTCCTCCCGATGTCGCGGCGCAGATCACGCACGAGGTAATCGAACCTATGGTGCGCGCGACGAAGGAAGCAGCTACGCCCTTCCGAGGCGCCATCTACGCGGGGCTGGCTCTCACCGCCACCGGGCCAAAGGTGATCGAGTTCAACGCGCGCTTCGGCGACCCCGAGACGCAAGCGCTCATTCCCCGGCTCGAGAGTGATCTCGCCGAGCTGTGTGTGGCGACGGCGGATGAAGATCTCGCGGGCATGAAGCTCAGGTGGACCTCCGATGCTTGTGTCTCGGTCGTCCTTGCGTCCGCGGGTTACCCGTCGTCGCCTCAAACGGGCGTGCCGATCGAGGGGATCGAAAAGGCGGCATCCGTGGAAGGAGTAGCCGTGTTTCATGCCGGAACCGCGCGCGACGACGACGGCGTTCTCGTGACCGCCGGCGGGCGAGTGCTTGCCGTCAGCGCCCTCGGCCCAACGTTCGCGGCCGCGCGCGCCCGCGCCTACGACGCCGCGGAGATGATCCGTTTCGACGGTAAACACATGCGCGGGGACATCGCGCGGCGCGCCGAGCACGCCGAGGCCGGAGGCGCGGCGTGAGCGCGCTCGTCGGAATCATCATGGGGTCACGCTCCGATTGGGAGACGATGCGGCATGCGGCGGACGTCCTCGACGACCTCGGCGTCCCCTACGAGGTGCGCGTCGTGAGCGCCCATCGAACCCCCGACCTGTTGTTCGACTATGCCGCCGGCGCGGCGGAGCGCGGGATCGAGGTCGTGATCGCCGGCGCCGGGGGAGCAGCCCACCTTCCCGGGATGGCGGCGGCGAAGACGATCCTTCCCGTCCTCGGGGTCCCGGTCGAGTCCCGGTCGCTCAAAGGCATCGATTCGTTGCTGTCGATCGTGCAGATGCCGGGGGGCATCCCGGTCGGCACGCTCGCCATCGGTAAGCCGGGCGCGATCAACGCCGCGCACCTCGCCGCCCGCATTCTCGCGACGAAGCATCCGGAGATCGAAAAGGCCGTGAATCGTCACGTCGAAAACCAAACTGAGTCGGTCCTCGCCGACCCCGACCCGCGCGAGGAACCGACCTGATCGGAGTCCTGGGCGGGGGACAGCTCGGCCGGATGCTGGGTCTCGCCGGGCTTCCGCTCGGCGAGCAGTTCACGTTTCTCGACCCCGCCGAGGCGGCCCCTGCAGCCGCGGTCGGGCGCCTCATTCAGGCCGCCTACGACGACCCCGCCGCGCTTGCGGAGTTGGCGGCGACCTGCGACGTCGCCACGTTCGAATTCGAGCAGGTTCCGGCCGCCGGCATCGACCGTCTCGTCGACGCGGGCCTCGAGGTCCGTCCCGGAGCGCGTCCGCTCGCGGTCGCGCAGGACCGTCTCGAGGAAAAGCGCCTGTTCGAGCGACTCGGCATCGCCGTGCCTCGCTTCGCGCCGGTCGATTCCGCCGGCGATCTCGCGGCGGCGCTCGCGGATTTCGGCGCGCCGGCAATTCTCAAAACCCGCGGCGGCGGTTACGACGGCAAGGGGCAGCTCCCGGTGGCGGCGGACGACGACCCCGGTGCGGCGGTCGCCGAACTGGGGGGCGTCCGCCTGATCGTCGAGGAACGGGTCTCGTTCGACCGTGAGCTGTCGGTGATCGCGGTGCGTGACCCGCACGGCGACGTCCTCGCCTACCCGTTGATCGAGAACACGCATCGCGCCGGGATCCTTCACATGAGTCGCGCCCCGGCCCCTTTCGTCGGCGTGGATTTGCAGCGGCGCGCCGAAGCGCATGCCCGACGGGTCCTCGAAGAGCTTGACTACGTCGGTGTGCTCGCAATCGAGTTGTTCCAGGTCGGGGGGGACCTCCTCGGCAACGAGATGGCGCCGCGGGTTCACAATTCCGGCCACTGGACGATCGAGGGCGCAGAGACCGGCCAATTCGAGAACCACATTCGGGCGATAACGGAACGTCCTCTCGGGCGCACCGACGCGCGCGGCGAGAGCGTGATGCTGAACCTGATCGGCGACGTCCCGGATCCCAGTGCGCTCCTGCGGCTGGGCGGGCATCTGCACCTCTACGGCAAGTCGCCCCGTCCCGGCCGAAAGCTCGGGCACGTCACGTTCACCGACACCGACCCCGCGCGCCTCGAAGGCCGCGTCGCCAAGGCCGCCCGCGTCATCGCGCGCTAGGGCTTTGTGTGCCCCTGCTCTCGTGCTGTGGCGAAAGTTGTCGCGCATAAAGCGCGCAGTGAAGGCGGGTTAGTGGCCGGTGGTGACGTCGCCGCCGGCCTCGATCGACACGATCGTGCCGGAGCAGGTGGGATCACCGGCGAGGCCCGCGTAGAACGAGTCGGAGTCGGCGCATAGTGAGACGTCTTGCTGTCCGTCGTCTCCGGCGTGCGCGCCGCCGCCGAGAATCCGGACTCCGGCTCCGACGCGGGCCTCGTTGTCGCCTACCGCAACCGTCGGGGGGTCCTCGGCCGGCGCCGGTCTCTGCTGCGGGCCCGGGACGGCGCGACCGGGCGGCGCCGTGCGCGCGATTGTTCGACCGGCGGATCGGTGGGGCGCAGCCGGGAAGGATTCCACCTCGTGTTCGGGCGACCCCGTCACGACGAACTCTTCGTTCACGCGCGTCTGCGGCCGCACCGGGTCTCCCGCACCTTCGGGCAAGGGCGACCATCCGGCCGGCGGGCCGCTCCACGTCGCCAGCATCGCGACCGCGGCGACGGCACCCGCGGCCCAGCCGTCACGGCCGGCGACGGCAACTTCGGTCGTCCGGAGGAGACGCTTGAAGTTGAAGACGACACCGGCATGAAGCCTCGATGCACCCGTCAGAAACGCGAGCAACGAGCGGCGGGCGCGCATGCGCGCCATCTTGATTGCATCCGGACCCATTTCGGGACGCGGCGCCATTCCGAGATCGGAGAGCACCACGGACCGCTGCTTCTCCGTCAAGCTCGTGAGCGCCTCTTCCACCTGGGCGAGCTCCACGCGGGCCAGACCGGCGCGCTCGGTGACGAACTCGTGCGACGGGACGTCCACCTCTTCGGCGACGTCGACGTTGCGGTTGCGACGGATTTCATCGGCGACGAGATTGCGCGCGATCGTGTAGGCGAGCGGAAGAAGTGGACGGTCGTGATCCAGGGCATCCCACACTTTGATGAGACGCAGCCCCGTCTCCTGGATGACGTCGTCTTTCATCCACGGAGGAACTCCGCGCTTGACGAGAGCCGCATCGAGCCGGGCCGACAACTTCGCCCATGTTTCCTCGAATGTTGGATGCCCAGCCATCCCGAACCCCCCACTCCCGCCGGGCGCAGCGTCCCGACTTAGCCACAACCAGGGCGAGCTTACTCCGCGCGGGATGCGTTCGGCACGCTCGGGTTGCTTCTGGGCCCTCGATAGGATGAAACCGTGATCTCCAGGTACAGCCGCGACGAGATGAGCGCGATCTTTTCGGAGCGCGCGAAGTTCTCCCGCTGGTTGGAGCTCGAGCTCCTGGCGGTCGAGGCGCGGGTGCGGCTCGAACAGGTGCCGGTCGAGGACCTGAGCGCCATCAAAGAAGGTGCGGCGTTCGATGTCGATCGCATCGCAGAGATCGAAGCCGTCCGACATCATGATGTCGTTGCATTTGTCGAGAACGTGCGCGAGAACATCGGCCCCGCGGGGCGGCATCTCCACTACGGGCTCACCTCGTCCGACGTTGTAGATACCGCCACCGCCGTTGCGCTGCGCGACGCCGGCGATTTGTTGGTTGAGGGGATCGGCCGGCTCGCCGAGGTCGTTCGCCGCCGGGCACTCGAACACAAGCACACGCTCATGGCCGGCCGAACGCACGGTGTTCATGCCGAGCCCACGACGTTGGGGCTCAAGCTCGCGGGGTGGACGTTCGAGCTGGCGCGCGCCCGGGAGCGTCTGAGACGGGCACGGGATCAGGTGGCGGTGGGGAAGCTGTCGGGGGCCGTGGGCACCTACAGCCAGCTTTCGCCCGAAGTCGAGGTATACGTGTGCGAGCGTCTGGGGCTCGAAGTCGAAGATGCGGCAACGCAGGTGGTCCCCCGCGACCGCCACGCCGAGTTGTTGTCGGCCGTTGCCCTTGCCGGGGCAAGCTTGGAGCGGTTTGCACAGGAGATCCGCCATCTGCAGCGGACGGAGGTTCGCGAGGCGCAGGAGCCGTTCGCCGAGGGACAAAAGGGCTCCTCTGCGATGCCCCACAAGCGAAACCCGATCGTGTGCGAGCGCATCTGCGGGCTCGCGCGTCTGTTGCGCGCGTATGCGACGACCGGACTAGAGAACGTGGCCTTGTGGCATGAGCGCGACATCTCCCATTCGAGCGTCGAGCGGGTGACGCTCGGTGACGCGTGCATCCTGCTCGACTACATGATCGACAGGATGCGGTGGGTGGTGGAAGGCATGGTCGTGTTCGAGGAGCGGATGAAGGCAAACATCGAGGCTTCTCACGGACTCGTGTATTCGCAAACCGTCCTCACCGCGCTTCTCGAGTCGGGTCTGCAGCGGGAGGACGCATATGCCCTCGTCCAGCGAAATGCGATGCGGGCGTGGGACGAAGGGACTCACCTCAAGGATCTCCTCAAGTCGGATCCCGACGTCACCGCTCGGCTCGATCCCGCGGATATAGACGACTGCTTCGATGCTCGGCGCGCCGTGGCGGGAATCGACCACGTGTTTGCACGGCTAGAGGCCTTGTAGTGTCCGGCGATCCTCAACTGATCGGTTCGGGAAAGGTGCGCGAGATTTATCGCGTCGACCACGACCACCTCCTGCTCGTGGCCTCAGATCGCATCAGCGCCTACGACGTCGTCCTCGACCGGCCGGTGCCCGACAAGGGAAAGGTGCTGACCGGACTGTCCGCCTACTGGTTCGAAACGCTCGGCGACGTGTGCGCCAACCACATGGTGTCGGTGCAGGCATCGGACATGCCGGCGCCGGACGGTGGAGACGTTGCCGGCCGCGCGATGCTGTGCCGGTACGCGGAACCGCTGGCGGTGGAGTTCGTCGTCCGCGGCTACCTGGCGGGATCCGGCTGGCGTGAATATAGAGAATCCGGCTCCGTCTGTGGGCACCGGCTTCCGGCGGGGCTCTTCGAGTCCGACCGCCTTCCCGAGCCGATCCTTACGCCCGCAACGAAGGCAACGAGCGGGCACGACGAGAACATCGGCGAACGAGACGCGGCGGACATAGTGGGAAAGCGCAACTTCGAGCAGGCGAAGGCTTACGCGCTCGAGCTTTACCGGCGCGCCGCGGCGCTTGCAGCGGAGCGGGGGGTGATCGTGGCCGATACCAAGTTCGAGTTCGGCACTCGCGACGGCGGCGTGATGTTGATCGACGAGGCGCTCACCCCCGACTCCAGTCGCTTCTGGCCGGCCGACGGCTACGCTCCCGGCGGCCCCCAACCCAGCTTCGACAAGCAGTTCGTGAGGGATTGGCTGGATTCGACCGGATGGGACCACACCCCACCCGCACCTGCGCTTCCAGACGAGGTGGTGGAGGCGACGAGGTCGCGCTATGTGGAGGGGTACGAGCGGGTCTCCGGCCGGTCCTTTGCACGCTGGATCGAAAGCGTTTCGCAGTAGTCGAAAAGCCCCTTGTGCGGGATCGGGACGTGTAGGTTGAGACCGTGACGCCCTTCCTCCTCAAGCCTTCGAAATGAGCTCCGCCGCCTCCAAGGTGCAGGGCTCTGTTCGCCTCGGACTCACGCTCAGACAGGTTCTCGTCGAGCCCCGCCGCGGGTTTGCGTCGGCCACGAAGGTCGCCGAGCGCCGGGCGCGCGCCGGGTCCCGGCGCGCCGAAGGATGGGCGCCTTACTTGCTTGCCGCCCTCGGCGGCGCGGCCGTCATGTCCCTGTGGCTCAAGCTCGCCGGGCTCGCCGAGCTACGTCATGTTCCCGCCGCGGCCTTTCGATGGCCGAATCTCATTGCCGCGCTCGTGCTCGGCGGACTCCTCGGGCTCGCCGCGCAAGGCTTGTGGGGGCGGGTCGGGCCGATCTTGATCGACCTGCTGCACGGCGACTCGTCGGCGCGCGATTGCCGGATCGTATGGGGTGCCTCAGTCCTTCCGCAAACGATCGGGCTCGCCCTGCTGCTGCCGCTCGACCTCCTCGTGGTGGGACCGAAGATCTATGCCACCGATAACCTGGGAGATTCCCTTGCTACCGCATGGGCCGCGTTCTCGCTGGCCGTCGCGCTCGGCCTTGCGCTTTGGTCCGTGTACTTGTTAATCCGCGGTATCGAGACGACCGCGCAGCTTCCGCCGAAACGCGCGGCCGTCGGCGCGGCGGGGGCGACGGCGTGTTTTGGGGCGCCCACAATTCTTTTCTTCGGTGCGCTGTCGCTGATGGCGGAGAGGTTGGTGGCATGAACTACCGCGCCGAAGTTCGCGTCAAGCTCAAGCCGGGTATCGCCGACCCGCAGGGACAGACGATCGAGCGCGCCCTTCCCGCCGTCGGATTCTCCGACGCTCGCAACGTCCGCGTGGGAAAGCTCATAGAACTCGAAGTGGACGCGTCCTCGTCCCTTGAGGCCCGCCGGCGCATCGAGGAGATGTGCGAGCGGCTGCTGGCTAATCCGGTCATCGAGTCTTACTCGGTTGCAATCGACGAATCGGTCGGCGCGTGAACGCGCGGGTCGGAATCATCACTTTTCCGGGGACCAACTGTGAACAGGATTGCGAACGGGCGTTCGCGGCCTTGGGCGGAGCCCCGGTTCGTGTTTGGCACGGTGATACGACGCTTCCCGATGTCGATGTCGTCGTGCTCCCCGGTGGCTTCGCGCATGGCGACTATCTACGCACCGGCGCGCTGGCGCGCTTTTCGCCGATCATGGATGCCGTCCGCGCCCACGCCGACGCCGGCGGCACCGTTATCGGTATCTGCAACGGTTTTCAGGTGCTATGCGAGGCGGGGATGTTACCCGGCGCGCTCCGTAAGAACGCCGGACTGAAGTTCCGTTGCAAGTGGGTCGAGCTCAAGGTCGAGAATGCATCTACCCGTTTCACGTCCCGGGCCGGCGCCGGCCAGATCCTGCGCATCCCCATCAATCACTTCGAGGGCAACTACTACTGCGACGAAGACACACTCGAGACGATGCGCGCCGACGGTCGGGTGATCTTGCGCTACGTGCAAAATCCGAACGGCTCGCTGGACGACATCGCAGGTATCTGCAACTCTTCCGGCACGGTGTTCGGGCTGATGCCTCACCCGGAGCGCGCATGTGAAGCGCTTTTGGGCAGCATCGACGGCGCCGTCATATTCGAATCCATCCTCGACAACGCTCGGGTTTCTGCGTGAACACCTCGCTTTACCGTGAGCTCGGACTGACCGACGACGAATACAACGCCATCTGCGGGCGGTTGGGGCGCGATCCCTCGTACACGGAACTTGCGATGTTTTCGGTGATGTGGAGCGAGCACTGCTCGTACAAGTCGTCGAAGGTCCACTTGAAGACGATGCCGACAAAAGGCGATCACATCCTGGTGGGCCCGGGCGAGGGAGCCGGGATCATCGAGGTGGCGCCGGGAGTCGCGGTCGCGTGGAAGATCGAAAGCCATAACCACCCGAGTTTCGTCGAGCCCTTCTCGGGTGCCGCTACCGGAGTGGGCGGAATCGTTCGCGACATTCTGTCGATGGGTGCGCGCCCCATCGCGCTGCTCGACTCGCTGCGTTTCGGCGCGCCGGACGCCGATCGTCGGACCCCGTACCTGATCGACGGCGTGGTGCACGGAATCTCGTCGTACGGCAACTCGATCGGGGTCCCGACCGTCGGCGGCGAAATGGTGTTCGAGGATTGCTATGCCGAGAACCCGCTCGTCAACGTCGCCTGTCTCGGCGTCGTCGAGGACCGGTTGATGCACGGGCGCGCGGAAGGACCCGGCAACAAGGTGATCCTGTTCGGTTCGTCGACCGGCCGTGACGGTATCGGCGGCGCCAGCGTCCTGGCGTCTTCCGAGTTCGACGACACGAGCCTCGAGAAGCGACCGAGCGTGCAGGTCGGCGATCCGTTCACCGAAAAGCTCCTGATCGAGGCCTCGCTCGAGCTCATCCGCGCCGGCCTCGTCGTCGGCTTTCAGGACCTGGGCGCGGGAGGGATCTCGTGCCCGACGAGCGAGATGGCCGCCAAGGCGGGAACGGGTATGCGGGTTTCGCTCGACGAGGTGCACCTGCGCGAACCGGGGATGGAGCCGTTCGAGGTGATGATCTCGGAATCGCAGGAGCGAATGATGATGGTGGTGCGTCCCGAAGACGCGGTGCGGGCCCTCGAGATTTGCAAACGGTGGGGGCTCGAGGCGCGCACGCTCGGTGAGGTCACCGACACCGGACGGGTCGAGGCGACTCGCGGGGGCGTCGTCGTCGCCGACGTCCCGGCGGAGGCGCTTGCCGATGAGGGCCCGGTTTACCGGCGGCCGTCCGCCCGCCCCGCGTGGTTCGACGAGGTCCGATCGGCTCCCGACGGATCCGGCGCGCCGGACGATCTGAACGCTGCCTTAGTCGCGCTGTTGTCGGCCCCGGCCGTCGCGTCCAAGCGGTGGGCGTGGGAGCAGTACGACCACATGATCTTTCTGGGGACGATCGTGGGGCCGGGATCGGATGCGGCCGTGATCCGCCTTCCCGGAACCGGCGTGGCGGTGGCACTCTCCGTCGACGGAAACGGCCGCTTCTGCCTCCTCGATCCATATGAGGGGGCCCGGCTTGCGGTAGCCGAAGCGGCGCGCAACGTTGCCTGCTCGGGCGCCCGTCCGCTCGCGGTCACCAACTGCCTCAACTTCGGCAACCCCGAGAAGCCGGGAGTGATGTGGCAGTTCGCGGAGGTGATCCGCGGTATCGGCGACGCGTGCACTGCACTGGCGACGCCGGTTACGGGCGGAAACGTCTCCTTCTACAACGAGACGAAGGGACGGGCGATCTTTCCCACTCCGGTCATCGGCATGCTCGGAGTCCTACCGGATCCAAACGACGCGCTCGCCGCAGGTTTCGTTAAAGAGGGTGACGCAATAGTCATGTTGGGCGATACGAGTCCTTTTGATTTCGGCGGAAGCGAGTTTGCGAAGGTGGTCCACGGTTCGCTCGGCGGGCGCCCGCCCGCGCTCGATCTCGCTGCCGAGCAGCGGTTGCACCGCTTGCTCGACGCGGCGCGACCGTTCCTTCACAGCGCGCACGACTGCTCCGAGGGAGGAGTCGCGGTTGCGCTCGCGGAGAGCGCATTCGGCGGCCCGACCGGGTTCGGCGTCGAGCTAGGTGGATCGCTCCAGCCCCATGCCGCGCTGTTCGCGGAGACGCCGTCGAGGGCGGTGGTGACGTGCGAGGAGGGCGACGTCGACCCGCTCCTCGCCCTCGCTCGTAACCAGGACGTCCCGGCGCAGCGAATCGGCGCAACCGGCGGGACCATGCTCGACTTCGGCGTGTGCTCGATCTCTTTGGACAGAGCGCGAAGTCTTTTCGAATCGTCGTTGCCGACCCACCTCTCCGGTAGCATCTGAGCCATGCCAGGTGAGGCACGCGACGCGTGCGGTGTCGTCGGTATCTACGCTCCCGACGAAGATGTGGCACGTCTGACTTACTACGCCCTCTACGCGTTGCAGCATCGGGGGCAGGAGTCGGCGGGCATCGCCGTCGCCGACGGGAACAACATGGTCGTCTACAAGGAGCTGGGGCTCGTCTCTCAGGCCTTTGATGAGACCGTCCTCCGGTCGTTGTCGGGGCGAACTGCGATCGGGCACGTTCGTTACTCGACGACGGGGTCGACCTCGTGGGAAAACGCACAACCCACGTACAAGAGCGGGCCCCACGGTCAGGTCGCGCTCGCGCACAACGGAAACCTCGTCAACTCGCTCGACCTCAAGCGGTCGCTTGCGTCGGCGGGGGGCGACCCGACCCCACGCAGCAAGGCGTCGACCGACACCGACCTCGTCGCGGCTCATATCGCGCGCTCCAACAACGGAGATACGAAGGCGGCGATCCTCGAGGTACTGCCGATCCTCAAAGGCGCGTATTCGTTCACGATCATGGACGAGCACTGTGTTTACGGGGCGCGGGATCCGCAGGGGTTCCGGCCACTGTGCATCGGCCGACTCGGCGACAACTGCTGGATACTCGCATCCGAAACGTGTGCGCTCGATCTCCTCGGCGCGCACTTCGTTCGGGATGTAAAGCCCGGCGAGCTCGTCGTCATCGGCAAGGACGGTATCGAGAGCCATGTGTTCGCATCTCCTCAACATGCCGCGTGCATCTTCGAGCACGTTTACTTTGCCCGGCCCGACTCAACGCTCATGGGGCAGAACGTCTACGCCACGCGCTATCGAATGGGAACGCGGCTGGCGGAAGAGGCGCCGGTCGTGGCCGAGCTGGTGATGCCGGTCCCGGACTCGGGCGTGCCCGCCGCGCAGGGATACGCATTCGCATCCGGCGTGCCGTACGGCGAGGGCTTCGTGAAGAATCGCTATGTCGGGCGCACGTTCATCCAGCCGACGCAAGCGATGCGCGAACAAGGCATTCGCATGAAGCTGAACCCACTGCGGGAAGTCATCGCCGGCAAGCGTGTCGTCGTCGTCGACGACTCCATCGTGCGAGGCAACACGACCCGTCAGATTGTTGCGATGCTCCGCGATGCCGGCGCGCGCGAGGTCCACATGCGGATCTCGTCGCCGCCGATCAAGTGGCCGTGCTTCTACGGGATCGACATGCCCGACGGAGACATGTTGATCGGCGCCCGCATGGGAATCGACGAGATCAAGGAACACATCGGGGCCGACTCCCTTGCCTACCTGTCTCTCGACGGGATGGTCGGTGCTACCGAGATACCGGGCGACGAGTTCTGCACCGCGTGCTTCTCGTCGCGCTACCCGGTCGAGGTGCCCGATCACGAGCTGAGAGATAAGCACGTCCTCGAAATCGGCGCGCCCGGCGCGCCGCGTTCCGGGCGCGACACCTAGGAGCCGGCGCGCCGGTCGGCGGGCGGGAGTACGCTCGAGCCGACGGAGCTTCATCGGGGGAGGGGGCATGATGCAAAAGGTCTGCCGCGGCTTGATCGCCGCATCGCTGTTGGTGCTGGGACTCACCACGACGTCGCCGGCGCGCGTGGCCGCCGCGGCGCCGCCAATACCCCGTTCGGTTGCGACCGGAACCGGCGGTGCGATTGCGACGGTCGATCCCTATGCCTCCCGCATCGGAATGCGCGTGTTGAGACGCGGCGGCAACGCGATCGACGCCGCGGTCGCCGCCGCCGCGGCACTCGGCGTCGTGGAGCCGTACTCGGCCGGAATCGGCGGGGGCGGCTTCTTCGTCGCTTATCTGGCCGACCGGCGCCGTGTCGTAACCGTCGACGGCCGGGAGACGGCACCGGAGGCGTTCTTCCCGCGTGTGTTCATCGACCCCGAGACGGACGAACCGTATCCGTTTGCCGAGCGGGTGACCTCGGGTCTCGGGGTCGGCGTTCCCGGGACCCCGATGACGTGGAAGGTTGCTCTCGAACGGTGGGGAACCTGGAGCCCGGCCGACACGCTCCGGCCGGCGCGCCGTCTCGCGCGCAAGGGGTTCGTCGTCGACGAGACCCTCCAAACACAGACCGAAGACAACGCCGCACGCTTCGCTCAGTTCACATCGACGCGGCGGCTGTTCCTCCCCGGGGGTGAGCCGATCCAGGCCGGCAGCGTTCTCAAGAACAAGGCGCTCTCGCACACGTACGGCCAGATGATGAAACGTGGGTTCAAGGCCTTCTACCAGGGCGGGATCGCGCGCGACATAGTCGAGGCCGTGAAGAACCCGCCGCTGGCACCCGACGCAACGTTCAACGTGCGGCCCGGGCTCATGGAGCGTCACGATCTCGACGAGTATCACGCGCCGGTCAGACGACCGACCAAGATCGACTACCGCGGGTACGAGGTCTACGGCATGGCGCCACCGTCCTCGGGAGGATCGACGATCGGGGAGGCGCTCAACATCCTCGAGGGATTCGCGATGGGATCGATTCCGCGCGAGGAAGCCCTTCACTTCTACCTCGAGGCATCGCGGCTCGCGTTCGCCGATCGCGGCGCGTACATCGGGGACCCCGAATATTTCGACGTTCCTCTGGCGGGGCTCCTGTCGGACGGGTTCGCGGCCGAGCGGCGGGCCGAGATCGGAGCCGAGGCGATGCCGCATCCGGCGTCGCCGGGTGATCCGTACCCCTACGAGAACGATCCCTCGCCGTCGGGGCCGCGCCCGCGTCAGGGCGCCGATGCGGAAGGCCCCTCCACGACCCACCTCACGGTGAGCGACAAGTGGGGCAACGTCGTGTCGTACACGCTGACGATCGAGCAGACCGGCGGGAGCGGCATCGTGGTTCCGGAACGCGGGTTCCTGCTCAACAACGAGCTGACCGACTTCGATCCCGTTCCGCCGCATCCCAATGCGCCGGAATCGGGTAAGCGGCCCCGCTCGTCGATGAGCCCGACCATCATCACGCGAGCGGGGGTGCCGGTGGTGGCACTCGGGAGTCCGGGCGGGTCGACGATCATCACCACGGTTTTGCAAGTAACCGTCAACTTCCTCGACTTCGGGATGTCTTTGCCGGAAGCGATCGCCGCGCCCCGGGCGACGCAGCGAAACACTCCTACGACCCTGGCGGAGCCCGCCTTTCTAGCGAGTCCGGAACGAGCGTTGCTAGAGGCGCGAGGTCACGCGTTCGCCGAGATCGCCGAGATCGGAGCGGCGACCGGAATTGCGTTTCTCGGCGGCGGCTCTGTTCAGGCAGCTGCGGAGCCCGAACGGCGAGGCGGGGGCGATGCCCGCGTCGAGAACCCGTAGGTAGCGCGTTAAGGTCGGGCGGATGAGCATCGAGGAGACGACCGACGACGGCGTGTCCGTTCTGACGCTCAACCGGCCCGATGTGCTCAATGCATTTAACGACGAGATGGGATCGGCCCTCGTCGATTCAATCCGGCGCGCGGCGGCCGATTCGTCGATCCGTTGCATCGTCATCACCGGCGCGGGTCGCGCGTTTTCATCGGGCGAAGATCTCAGCGCGCTCACGTCTCCGTACGGAACCGGAGCCCCTCCGGATCTGGGTGCGACGTTGCGCGACCGCTACAACCCTTTGGTGCGTGCCATCCGCGGCGCTCCCAAGCCGGTTGTCGCGGCGGTCAACGGAGTTGCGGCCGGCGCGGGGGCGAGTATTGCTCTCGCTTGCGACTTCAGGCTTGCGAGCGAGCGCGCGAAACTCGTCCTCGCGTTCGTAAAAGTAGGTCTGGTACCGGATTCCGGCGCACTGTGGTTCCTCTCGAACATGGTGGGAGCGTCGAAAGCATGGGAACTGGCCGCGACCGGCGATGCTGTTTCGGCGGAGGAGGCTCACGCGCTCGGCATCTTCCACCAGGTAATCCGTCGGGACGAATTCGGCTCCCGGTGGCTGGAGTTTGCAAGAGAACTCGCGGCCGGACCGACGGCTGCCTATGCGCTCATGAAGCGCCTCATCAACGACGCACCCCATTCTTCGCTCGACGATCAACTCGAGCGTGAAGTCGACGCGCAAACCGCGGCCGGCCGCACGAAGGATCACGCCGAGGGTGTGCGGGCGTTCCTCGACAAGCGCCACGCAGTGTTTCGAGGCGAATAGTTGGCCGCCTCCTCGGAGCGACCGTTGGTGGCTATTTCGAACCGCCTTCCGGTGTCGAAGTCCGGTTCGGAGTGGAAGGCGTCGACCGGCGGACTCGTCACCGCGCTGCGACCGGTGATGCAGTCGCGCCCGGGATCATGGATCGGATGGGACGGAGGTGCGGACGACGTTCCGACCAAGGTCCCCCAGCTCGCCGTCCGGCTACGCCCCGTCAGTCTGTCGCGCGCGGAGGTGAACGGTCACTACTACGGATTCTCGAACCGCTCGATTTGGCCGTTGTTCCACGATCTTGTCGAGCCGGCGCGTTTCGAGCGCGCATGGTGGGAGGCCTACCGGAGAGTCAACGAGAAGTTCTGCGACACCACGGCGAAGTTGCGGCATCGTTCCGGAGCGGGGCCTCCGTTGTTGTGGGTGCAGGACTACCACCTGATGTTGCTGCCGGCGTTGCTTCGGGAGCGACGGCCCGATTTTCCCGTCGCGTTCTTTCTCCACATTCCGTGGCCGCCGCCGGAGCTCTTCTCCCGCCTCCCCTGGAGACGGGAGATTCTGCGCGGGATTCTCGGTTCGGACGTGGTTTCTTTCCACACGGATCGGTACCGCAAGAACTTCGTGCGAACCGTTGGGAGGCTGCTCGAAGACTGTGAGGTGCGCGGCAAAAACATCAGACTGCCGGACGGCCGAAACGTGGTCACGGCGGCCGCGCCGATCTCAATCGACGCCGAGCAGTTCGCAGATCTCGCAACGGGGCCCGAGGTCGGAAAAGAGTTGGAGGGATTGAAGCGTCAGTTCGCCGGGAGAAGGGTCCTGGTGGGGGTCGACCGCCTCGACTACACGAAAGGGATTCTGCAGCGGCTCGAGTCGTTCGAGGTCCTGCTCGACCGCCGCCCCGATCTTCGAACTCGGCTCGCATTCGTTCAGATCGCGGTTCCCAGCAGGGGCGGGGTGCGCGAGTACCGCGACCTGCGCGTTCACATCGAGCAGCTCATCGGCCGCATCAACGGGCGCTTCACCGAGCCGGGGCACGACGTACCCGTCTACTACCTTCATCGGGGGGTGCCGCAACCGCGCCTTCTGGCGTACTACCGCTTGGCCGACGTTTTCTTGGTCACGCCGCTCAAGGACGGCCTCAACTTGGTGAGCAAGGAATACGTCGTGTCGCAGGCTGCCGGCGATGACAGTGGAGCACTCGTGCTGAGCGAATTCACAGGAGCATCCCTGGAGCTAAACGGTGCGGTTTCGTGCAACCCCTTCGACATCGAAGGGCTTTCCTACGCAATCGAAGCCGCATTGGAGATGGACGTGGACGAGCGGCGAAAGCGACTCGCCGCAATGGCGCGTCTGGTTCACCGAAACGACATCTTCAAATGGGTCGACCGCCAACTAAAAGAAGTCGAGCGCGCCTTGTAACGGCCGCGTCTAGGCTCGCGACATGGAGCGAAGAACCACCGATGTTCTGATCGTCGGTGCCGGCGCCGCCGGTTTGTTCGCCGCGTTACACCTGCCCGATCACCTGGCCGCGGTCGTGGCCGATAAGGGTCACCAGGGCCGCGGCTCGTCACCGTGGGCCCAGGGAGGCGTGGCGGCGGCGCTCGACCCCGAAGACTCACCCGCGCTTCACGCCCTCGATACGCACCGGGTGGCCGCCGGGCACGCCGACCCGTCGTCGGTCGCGATCCTGTGCGGCGAGGCCCCGGAGTGCATCCTCGAACTGGCCGAGCTCGGTTGCCCCTTCGATCGCACTACCGACGGTTCGTTCCACCTGGCTCGGGAAGGTGGTCAGAGCGTGGCGCGCTCGGTGCACGTGGGAGACGCAACCGGTGCCGCAATCATGAAGACGCTGCGCACACATGCGACCGCGCGCGTCACGAGGGTCGCGGGGACGTGCATCAAGCTGGCGGTTGCGGACGGCCGCTGCACCGGTGGATGGCTGATGACCGACGACGGGATGGTGGAAATCCACGCGACTTCCACCGTCCTTGCGACCGGGGGCATCGGCGCGCTGTTCACATCGACCACCAACCCTCCGGGGGCCACGGGCGACGGATATGTCCTTGCATGGGAGGCGGGGGCGGGTCTGGCCGACCTCGAGTTCGTGCAGTTTCATCCCACCGCCCTTGCGGTCCCGGGTGCGCACCAACGGCCGCTCCTCACCGAAGCTCTGCGCGGCGCCGGAGCGTACGTGGTGGATGCGGACGGCAGGCGCTTTCTTTTCGAGCATCACAGCGACGGTGAGCTGGCGCCCCGAGATGTGGTGGCGCGAGCGATTTCACAACGTCGTGCGTGGCTCGACTGCAGGCATTTCACATCGCGACGGCTCCTCGAGTTTCCGACGGTCTTGGAGGCCTGCCGCTCCTTGGGCGTCGACCCAGAGCACGACCTCCTGCCGATCGAGCCTGCGGCTCATTACTTCATCGGCGGGATCCAAACAGATCTCGACGGCCGCACCACGATCCCGCGGCTTTATGCGGTGGGTGAATGCGCCAACACGGGAGTGCACGGCGCGAACCGGTTGGCGGGTAACTCCCTCGCGGAGGCATTGGTGTTCGGGCGGCGCGCCGCGCGCGCGATCGCAGCTCAACGAACCGGGAGGGCGAAGACGTTTCCGGCCGCGCCGGAGCTGGTGTTCGCCGCCTCCGCGTTGCAGGGGGAGTGGGAGCGACTTCGACGTGCCGTGTCCGACGCACTCGGCATCGAACGGGACCCGGTTCACCTGGCGCGGCTCGCCGACGACCTCGAAGACATCGCGATCATGCCGCCGGCGACCAGTCGCTCGAGCATCGAATTACGAGGCGCGGCGATTCTTGCTCGCCTCATGGCGAGAGTTGCGCTGCTTCGCACGGAGAGCCGGGGGGGCCACTACCGCACCGACTACCCGCATCCAGATCCGACGTGGGCGGGAGTGCGTCTCCGCGTCGCCCGTACGTGACAAAGACCGTCCCAACTAGACTTGGGGGACCAACAACACAGGGAGGTGGGGTTCGGTGGCGAAGCTCGAAGACGCGTTTCCGATACTGGGAATCGACTACATCCAGTTCTTCGTGGGGAACGCGAAGCAGGCCGCCCACTATTACCGCTCGTTTGGCTTCACACCCGTGGCGTTCAGGGGTCTCGAGACCGGGACGCGAGACCGGGTGTCCTATTGCGTGCGGCAGGGTGAGGTCCGTTTCGTTTTGACCGGGACCCTTCAGCCCGAAGGCGCGATTGCGGATCACGTGAAGCTGCACGGTGATGGGGTTCACGACGTTGCACTGCGGGTCCCTGATGCCGAAGAGGCTTACCGGGTGGCGCTCGAACGAGGCGCCACCGGCGTCGCGGAGCCGCAAGTTTTCGAGGACGAGCATGGAAAGCTCGTGCGAGCTGCGATCGCAACCTACGGGGAGACCGTCCATTCGCTCATCTCGCGCGGCGAATACTCCGGTGTGTTCTTCCCCGGCTTCCAACCGCTACCGCATGAATCCATAGATGGTTTCGGGGTGCAGTACATCGATCATGTGGTCGGCAACGTCGAACTCGGCAAGATGCAGGAGTGGGTCGAGTTCTACGAGCGCATCATGGGGTTTACCGAGCTACGTCACTTCTCAGACGAGGAGATCTCTACCGAGTACTCCGCACTCATGTCGAAGGTCGTGTGGGACGGCGAGGGAAAGATCAAGCTTCCGATCAACGAGCCCGCCGAGGGAAAGCGCAAGAGCCAGATCGAGGAATACCTCGAGTACTACAAGACGCCGGGCGTGCAACATATGGCGCTCACCACCTCCGACATCGTCCGCAGCGTCGAGGCGATGCGCGCCCGCGGAATCGAGTTTCTTCGCGTCCCGGACAACTACTACGAAGATGCGAAACAGCGGGTTCCCGAAGTCTCCTCTCAGATCGACGACCTCGCGCGCAACGGCATCCTCGTCGACAAGGATGAAGACGGGTATCTGCTTCAAATCTTCTCGAAGCCGGTGCAGGATCGGCCCACGGTCTTTTTTGAGTTGATCGAGCGACACGGCGCACGCGGGTTCGGAGCGGGCAATTTCAAGGCTCTGTTCGAGGCAATCGAGCGCGAGCAGGCGGCGCGCGGGAACCTGTAGGAAGGACGGTCGTTGTGGACTTCGTCTTCAGCAAGGGCAAGGTTGCCAAACAAGCTCACGTCGGTGTGCCCGACGGCACGTTCGAGGAAGAACATGGGCGCGAGACCTTCTTTGGACGGGCAAGTCACCTGTACCGTTCGCACCCGCCGACGGCGTGGGTGAAGATCGACGGTCCCCTTCAGCCGCGTGCGCTCGATTTGAACGAGATCAAGCCCGACGATGCGACGACCGAGGACGGCTTCTGGGCGCTCGTCGCCGGGAACACAGACGTCCGTCTCTACGTGAGCCGGCGAACGAAGCCGATGCCTTACTTCTTGCGGGATGCCGACGGGGACCTGTGCTACTTCGTTCACCGTGGTCACGGGACCATCGAAACCGACTACGGCCCGCTCGAGTACCGGGTCGGCGACTATGTGATCCTCCCGAAGGGAACGACGCACCGCGTGGTGCCGAACGACGAGGACAACTTCTTCTTCATCATCGAAGGAGCCGGGGAATTCGGAATCCCGGACCGCGGCCTAATGGGCCGCCACGCGATCTTCGATCCGGGTGTGCTGCGTGTGCCCGAACCCGATCCCCACACCGAAGAGGGCGAATTCGAAGTGCGGGTAAAGCGCGATGACTCCTTCACGAGCCTGTGGTTCAAGTGGCATCCGCTGGACGTGGTGGGGTGGCAGGGAGATCTGTGTCCCGTTGCGTTGAACGTCCTCGATCACAGACCGGTGTATTCGCCGAGCTACCACATGCCGCCGAGCGCCCACTGCACGTTCAAGAACGAAGGGTTCGTCATCTGCAGCTTCGTGCCGCGTCCGCTCGAGGAGGATCCGGACGTACTGAAGGTGCCCTTCTATCACGCCAATATCGACGCCGACGAGGTGCTCTTCTATCACTCCGGCAACTACTTCAGCCGGGCCGGTATCGACGTCGGCTACCTCACGCTGCACCCTCAGGGGGTGCATCACGGCCCCCAGCCGGCCGCCATCGAGAAGTCGAAGAGTTTGACGCGCACCGAAGAGGTTGCCGTGATGGTCGAGACCGAGCGCCCCCTCGAGCTCAGTGCGGATGCACAGGCGGTGGTGATCCCCGAGTACACCACCTCGTGGGCGCAGGGGATGGGCCTTCTCGATTGACTTCGAGGCTCTAGCGGACGTGAGGGTTTGGCGCTACGTCTCGGATGAGTTCGGCGCGCCGCGCGTGGCGGTGCAGGCGGCCGCGGATGCTCCGAAGATCGATCTTGGGCGCGCATTGCCGGGCGTCATCGGGCACAGGCTCGATCCGCGCACGTCCACGTCGACCTTCGATCTCATCGAGGCGGGACCGGATGCGTGGCAGGCGGCGCGCAGGTGCGCCGAGTCGGCGCCGGATGCTGCCGCCGTGTCCGAGGACGTCGACGGGTTTCGATGGCTGTGCCCCTTCGACCGCATGGCGTCGTTGCGCGATTTCCTCGCGTTCGAATCACACGTGAAGCTCGGCGCCGAGAGGCGGAGCGGGGTCGTTCCCCCCTACTGGTACGAGGCGCCCGTGTACTACAAGGGGAATCATCGCCAGCTGCTCGGACCGGGCGACGACATTCCCTGGCCCTCCTACACCGACCACCTCGACTTCGAGCTCGAGATCGCGATGGTGATCGGAAGACGTGGAACCGACGTGTCCGCCGGAGACGCCGGCGGGCACATATTCGGTTTCTCGCTTTTCAACGACGTCTCCGCGCGCGACGTGCAGATGCGGGAGGTATCCGCATGGCTCGGCCCGGCGAAAGGCAAAGATTTTGCCAACGTCTTTGGCCCGTGCATCGTTACCGCCGATGAGATCGGCGCCGCTCCCGATCTCGAAATGCGGTGCTTCGTCAACGATGAAGAATGGGGTCGGGGACGATCCGGCGACCTTCACTGGTCGTGGGGCGACATGATTGCGCTCGTATCGCGCGGCGAAACGATCTTCCCCGGCGACGTGTACGGATCGGGCACGCCCGGCGGCTGCTGCGGGCTCGACCTCGGGCGGAACCTCGCTCCGGGCGACGAGGTGCGCTTGGAGCTGGGTGCGCCGGCAGGTATCTCGATGACCAACATCGTCGGCCCCCGCCAGATTTAGTTGCGCCCCGCGAGTGAGTGACCAGACCGAAAAGGGGTACGCCGTCGGGAGACGCGTTGCCGACCGGAGGAGACAAGAATGGATCCCCTGAAGATGCTCGAAGACGACCACGAGACGGTGAAGAAGATCCTCGGAGACCTGGAGGACACGACCGAGCGCGCCGTGAAGACCCGCACGGAGTTGTTCGGCCGGCTCGAACGTGAGATGCGCGTTCACGAGGTCCTCGAGGAGGAGATCCTCTACCCCGCCCTCAAGGAGCACGACAAGGCGAAAGACCTCGCGCTCGAGGGATACGAGGAGCATCACGTCGTCGACACGATCATGGGCGAGATGCGCGACGTCTCGGTTGAGGACGAGACGTGGACCGCGAAGTTCTCGGTGATGAAGGAGAACATCGAGCACCACATCGAGGAGGAAGAGGGCGAGATGTTCCCGAAGGCGCGGGAGATCTTCTCCGCCGACGACCTCGAGGACATGGGCGAGCGCATGGCGGCGCGCCGGGAGGAGGCGCAGGCGGCGCTGCCCTAACTCCAGAGGGAATCAGGGCCGACCCTTGCCCTTCCGGGTCTCCCGCGGCTAAATTGTCCGGCAGCGCACCCCACGCGGAGGGTGCCCATCCCGGAGGGAGACGCAATGAGGCGAGGGCCCTTGTTCACCACACTGGCCGCAGTCGTTCTCGCGCTGTCGCTACTTACGCCCAGCGCCGGCGCGCACAGTCCCGACAAGCTTTCGGACGACCCGACCGACGGGCCGGTCGAGGCACACGACGACCAGCACGGGAGTTCCGACGGCCATTTGCCGGCGTCGAGCAAGAACGTCGAGCTCGTCGGAAAGGTTCAGCTCACGTCGGTGGCGCGCGGCATTGCCGACGTCGCGGCGTTCGGAGACTACGCGTACCTGAACGCATTCTCTCCGGAATGCGCGGGGCGGCCCGGCGCGCAGGGGACCGGGGTGCACGTCGTCGATATCTCGGATCCCGCGACGCCGAGAAAAGTTGGTTTTCTGCCCGCCGAGGCGAACTCGTACGTCGGAGAGGGCGTCCACGTGATGGAGTTCGACGGCCGACACATCCTCGTCCATAACAACGAAACGTGTGATTCCAGCCGGCCGGTCGTCTCCGGCTTCGCCGTGTGGGATGTGACGAATCCGCGTGCGGCGGTAAAGCTGGGTCAGTTCGGCGACGTCACGCCGGCGGTTGCGAACCAGACTTATCACACGACCCACAGCGTGCAGGGGTTCACGTGGCAGGGCCGCGCGTATGCGGTCGCACAGGACAACCAGGACCTCAAGGACGTCGACATCTTCGACATCACGCCGGCGATCATGGGCGCAGGCCCTGCGGTCCTCGTCGCGGAGGTGGGCCTCGAGGACTGGCCGGGCGCGCAGGGGTCGTACGCGAACGGCGACACCGTGAACCACCACGACATGCAGCAGAAGGTGATCGGCGGGCACAACTTCCTGCTCGTCTCCTACTGGGACGCGGGGCAGGTCCTCCTCAACATCGACAATCCCGCGAACCCCGTGTTCGTCACCGACTCCGACTACTCGAGCCCCGACCCCGAGACCGGTCTTCAGGTGCCCGAGGGCAACTCGCACCAAAGCTACTGGGATCAGGACGGCGACTTCGTTCTGTCGACCGATGAAGACTTCTCGCCACAGCGCATGTTGTTCCAGGTCACGTCCGGCCCGCACTCCGGGGCCTATGGTGCCGGGGAGTTCGGATGGACGAAGCCGGTCCCGCAGAGCGGGATCGCGGGCGCCACGATCTTCGGTGGATCGGGATGCGTGGAGGACACGAACGGCAACGGAGTGAGCGACCGGAGCGAGGTCCCGTCCGCGGCGTCGACGGGCGCAAACGTCGTGGTCTTCAGCCGCGGTACGTGCTTCTTCTCGGACAAGGTCCGTACAGGGGAGGAGGCCGGATACAACACGGTCCTCATCGGCCAGAGCCACGGCGGCACCCGCAACGGTCTCCTGCCCGACGCCTTCGTTTGCGGCGGCCAGGGAAGCCCGACGCTCGGTACGGCGCACGGGGTTTGCATCGGCCACCGAGCGATGCACCTGTTGTTCGACGACCCTCCCGCGTACGCGCCTCCCGAGGGATATGTCGCCGGCGGCGACCTTCCCGCGATCGGCACGCGCGGGGCTTCCGTGCGCGCGACGCCGACCTTTGACGGCTGGGGCTACGTGCACCTGCACGATGCCCGGACGCTCGCCAACATCGATACGTACGCGATCCCCGAGGCACTCGATCCCGCCTATGCGACCGGGTTCGGACACCTCACGGTCCACGAGGTAAAGACCGATCCGCGGCCCAAGAAGGACCTCGCTTACTTCTCGTGGTATTCGGGCGGACTGCGCGTCGCGAAGTTCGGCGCCGACGGGATCACCGAGGTCGGCCACTACATCGCCGAAGGCGGAAGCAACTTCTGGGGGGTGTATCCCCACTGCACGGGCCAGTGCCTGCTTGCGGAGAAGGATCAGGGCAAGGGACGCCACGGAGCCAAGCGTCCGCTGCTCCTCATGAGCGACCGCGACAGTGGTTTGTGGATCTTGCGCTACACCGGTGGCGAATAGGTAGGAAGACCAGCAGGGGCCGGGGAGGATTCGCCCCGGCCCCTGCTGTTTCGATGTCGTTTTAGCCGGGCGGATTCGTGGAACGAATTCCGCGTGGAAGACTGCCGCATCACCCCGTATGAAGACGGCCCGCTGCTGGTCCGCGGGGATTTCACGGTCACCGATCAGGATGGTCGTCCGATCGAATCGCGACGCGGGACGGTGGCGCTGTGCCGGTGCGGTCATTCCAAGATCCGTCCCTTTTGCGACGGAACCCATCGCGCCGTCGGGTTCAGGGCATGCGGGGGGAGCGAGGACCCGCGCCGCGCCGCACCTTAGGTTCGGTTTGCCGCGGTTCGGATGCGCACTTCTCCGTACCGGACGCCGCCGCGCAATCGACCGGCCACCGCCAGCCACGCCGAGACACCGCGCTCGGCGAGCCACAGCGGGGCGAGGAGCGAGGCAATCGGCGTAAACACCCGCCGGCCTCCCGCCTTGCGGCGGCCGGTTTCGGCAACGGCGACGGCGACGGCGACCAGTCCCGCGACCCAGCGGACCTTCCGCGCAAGAAGTAGCCCGGAGACGACGGGAACGCTCGCGAGCCACACGCCCATCCGCACCGGAAGCGCGAAGTCGTCGTATGCCTGGCGGACCCGCTGCGAGAAGAACCGTTTGGTCGTGGGCGGAACACGGGCGACATACAGATCGAGGGGCACGTCGACGCGCCCCCCGTGGCGTTCCACCGTTCGCATGAGCTCGAGGTTCTCGAACAGCACGTCACCGTCGTAGCCTCCCATGGTGACGAAGAAGGAACGGCGGATTCCCAGAGTCCCCGGAAAATCTGCGCCGAACGCGCGGTTCAGCAGCGACCGGGACGTATCGAGTGCTGCATGCCACGGCATCGGGCGTGCAAAGAAATTTTGCGGGCGAACGAGCTCCGCACCGCCGAGCCGCGCGACCATACGTCCAAGGTTCGCGCGCTCGTAACGAACGTCGTCGTCTGCGATAACAACCTTCTCGTGTCGCGCCGCCCGTACCCCGGTGGTCACTCCGGCCACCTTGCCGTTCAGGAACCCGAGCTCCGCGTCGGGAGGGAGGTGCTTCGTGAAGGACCCCCAGGCGCGAGCGTTTTCCGCGAACACCTCTGCCGCCGACCCGTCGACCACGATCACTTCGTCGACCCATCCCGCAATGCGTTCTAGGTAGGTCGCGAGGTCGGCGCGGTCGAGGTCCGGCGACCATTTGACCGGGAGAACATAGGTCGACTCGAGCATGCCCCTCAGTGGTCGACCGGCACGCGATCGGGACGTCGCAGGGAGGAAGTTCCCGCATGCCACGACTCGAGGAGGTGAGCGCCGAACGTACGATCGAGCATCAGCAGTGCTTCGGCGCCGAAGATGATGTCGCGCGCGACGTCCGGCTCTTGGTTTGCGAGCGACCCGGCCATGTCGTGTGCCGCGATTTGTTCGTGCACCGCATCGGCCTCCACGTGTTCGTCGAAGAATTCGGTCGCGGCACCGAGTCCGAGGCGCCGCAGACCTCGGGCATATTTTCGGTTGGGCCCGGTCGAGGTCATCTCGAACAACGCAAGATGACCGACCGCCGCGCCCCGCAGCCGGCGATGCAAACCGAACATGCTCATGAGATTCACCGGTGCCAGCGTTTTGCCCGGGAGAAGGTCGGTGTAGGCGCCGTACGCCTCGTTCAGTCCCGCGGTCGCGAGCGAGTCGGCGAAGAGCGCGGCGTGGATCCGGTTGGGGTCACCCGAGCCATACTCGTCCGACTGAATTTCGACCATTGCCGCCTTCGCCCGTCCCCACAGGCGCGGGATCGCCCACGTGTGCGGATCCGCCTCTTTGAGGTGATACGCAGATCGATGGATGAGAAACTCCTTGAACTCATCAAGTGTGGCCGACACCTGGAGGTAGGACGCAAGTGGGGGGCCGTCGGCTGCCGCAAGGTGCCGGAGGGCGCGCGGGACGTCGGCCGGTTCGGAGATCGTTCCGAGCTGATGTCGGACCGCATCTTCGAACGCTTCCTCGAGCGACTTGCGGAGGGCGATGAGGGACGGTTCCCATTCCCATCTGTCGTCGACGTCGCGTATGCCTCGGTAGGAGAGTTCGTAGCATAGGTACAGAGCGAGGTGGAAATCATCACCCGAGATGGGATCGCCCGACGGCGCGGGCGGGGTGAAGTTGTGGGGAGGCTTCTCGAGATGGTCACATAGACACGCGGACAGTTCACCGCGCGGGTTCGGCAGATGCATGTGTTCCACCCCTTCATAGGTTCGCAGTACAGCATTCTGTTCCCGCCGCGGGACCGGCCAAACGAGGCCTCCCCTCCCACACCGACGGCAGACGCGTCATGATCGTCGTCAAATGCAAGGGAACCGCGTCAACTCGAGCAAATCCGAACGGGCGGCTCATGCCGATTTTGCGCAGCGCTACTCGGTTACGAATGCGCCCGTGCTCGATCAGATCGAACGCAGGGTAATCGGGGACGTGTGGGGTGCGAATGGATTCACGACCGTCGCACAAGCGAACATTCTTGCCGAGCGCCTGTCACTTTCGCCCGAGGAGCGCCTGCTCGATCTCGGGACCGGGCGTGGGTGGCCGGGGCTGTATCTCGCAAGGCAAAGTGGGTGCGAGATCGTTCTCACCGATTTACCCCTCGAGGGATTGACCATCGCGGCGCGCCGTGGGGCCCGTGAGCGGGTGCGCTCGCTCGGGGCGATCGTGTCGTCGGCTGCTCGCCTCCCTTTTCGCGCATCGTCCTTCGACGCAATCGTCCATACGGACGTGTTGTGTTGACTCGATCCCAAGCTCTCCGTGCTGAGAGCGTGCAGGAAACTCCTCCGTCCCCGCGGCCGGACGGCTTTCTTGACGATCGTGGTGGCGCCGGGGCTGTCGAAATCCGACCACCGAATTGCGGTGCGCCGGGGGCCTCGGTCGGTGCGTACAACCCGGCCGGTCGACGTCCTCATGGGCGCGGCCGGATTCGTCGATATCGAGGTGAACGACCTCACCGATGATTTCCTCCACGTTGCCCAGGCGTGGCAGCGGGAATTCGCGACCCACGAGCAGGCGCTCCGTCCGATCCTCGGCGACGAGTGGGACGAGCGGCAATCCGATCGCAGGGGGATGATCGCCGCGGTCGAGAGGGGTTGGCTCCGTAGAATCCTCGTTACCGGGGCGGTGCCGGGGGGGTGACTCCTGGGGGGGAATAGGCGCGCCGCCGTTCGCGTTGTATGGTTTCAGCAACACTGTTCGAACGCGTATTTGGTTGGCACTGCCTCCAGAGCACGTTCTTAGCTGCGGTAGGGAGGTGTAGTAAGTGGCAACCGGTACGGTCAAGTGGTTCAACGAAGCCAAGGGATACGGCTTCATCACTCCGGAGGATGGCTCGAAGGATCTCTTCGTGCACTTCTCCAACATCCAGGCCGAGGGGTACAAGACCCTCGACGAGGGTGCGACGGTAACGTATGAGGCGCGACAGGGCCAGAAGGGTCCCGAGGCGGTCAACGTGGTACCCGCGTAGGTTCTACGCACAAGACAAAGGGGAGGTCGCGAGACCTCCCCTTTGTGCTTTCTCAGGCGTTAATCGCTGCGTTCGCCGGTGATCTCCTCGTCGGGCTTGTCTGCCTCATCGTCGGCCAGATACGCGGCGCGCCGTTTTTGGTCTCCCTCCACCCCGTAGACCGCGTCGGCTTCGTCCATCTTCTCGTCGAGCGTCTCCGGATCCACCGTCTCGGTCACTTCGTTTCCCGATTCGTCGCGGTACTTGATCTCTTTCTCGTTTCCCATTTGTCCTCCTCGGACGATGGCGTACTCGCGCGATCGGTACCCGCAGCATGGTCGCGAGAAACGGAGGCTTCGTCCGCCCCCGCCGGGGGAGGTAGGACCCATGGACGTCCGCGTTCCTATGCAAAGAGTTCCCTGTCGCGGCCTCGAGTTCGATGTGTGGACGGAAGGGGATCCGTCCGCGGACCCGGTCGTGCTCCTCCACGGCTTTCCTCAGGACGCAACCTCGTGGAGCGGGATCGTCGGGCGGCTTGTGGTGCGGGGATTCCGCACGGTGGCTCCCGATCAGCGCGGATATTCACCCGGGGCGCGGCCGCCCGGTGCGGCGTCCTACAGGCTCGGCATCCTCACCGACGACATGCTCGCCCTGGCCGACGCTCACGGGTTCGAGCGCTTCCATGTCGTCGGGCACGACTGGGGCGGAGCGGTCGCGTGGAGCCTGGCGGCGCGCTACCCCGACAGGGTCGCGTCGCTGACGTCGCTGTCCACCCCTCATCCCGCGGCCTACGGCAGAGCACTGTGTACGTCGCCCCAAGCGATTCGTTCGCTCTACTTCCCGCTGCTGGCGCTGCCGTATGTGCCGGAGCGCGTGCTCGCCGCCGGACGCGGTTTTGTCCTCGAGCGAGGACTCATCGCCGCGGGACTCGATCCGGGCGCGGCGCGCCGCTACGCGCGCCGGCTCTCGTCTCGTGAGGCGCTGTCGGCGGCACTTAACTGGTATCGCGCCGCGCTCCTGCCGGGCGCGGGTCACAGGGTTTCCTCCGTGGCCACTCCCACCCTCCTGGTATGGGGATCGAGGGACGCGGCGATCGATCGGCGCGCCGTCGAAGCAAGTTCCGGCTACGTCGACGGGCGATACCGCCTCGAGGTGCTCGCCGGAGCGGGGCACTGGCTGCCCGAAAATCATGCGGACCGCGTCGTTCCCTTGCTTGTAAACCATCTACTCGGTGCGCAGACGAATACCTAGAACCACGGGGTAGGAATGCTCTCCGCCGCCCAAGCGTTTACCGGGAAGCCATGAGGGGCACCTTCTGTCGGTGACGAGCGGTGTTCGGCCGACAACGTACTGCCATCATCTGCCACCGAAACAGACCACGGGGACGAACCGAGGATTCATGAAGCACGCGCATCCGCAGGAAACCGATCACCTGGACAAGCTGGTGGAAGTTGTCGCGCGCCCCGAGCAGGTGGGAATTCAGAAGCTGCTCGATCTCGCCCGGGGCGAACTCGGCCTCGACCTTGCTTATATCTCCGAATTCGACAGCGAGCACCAGGTTGTTCGCGCCGTCGAGGGTGACGCGGAGTCGTTCTCGCTCGCGGAGGGAACGGCGATCCCATTGGCGGAGACGTTTTGCGCCCGCATGGTGGCGGGGGCGATCCCCAATCTCATAGCGGACGTTCGCGACGAACCTCGCGTTCGCGATCTCGCTCACGTTTCCGACGACGCCGGCGTCGGCGCCTACCTCGGCGTTCCCGTGCGCTTCGCCGACGGCAGGATGTACGGCAGCTTCTGTTTGGTCAGCCACGGGGCAGAGCCATCCCTTGAGGAACGGGACGTCAAGTTCGTACACGTCCTGGCCCGACTCGCCGCAGAGTGGCTCGAGCGCCGTGAGCTCGAGGAGAGAAATTGGCAATTACAGGTTCAGACGGTCGCGCGCGACGCCTTGCTTGCCGCACTCGAGGCGCGCGACGGCTACACCGGCGAGCACTCGTCGGCCGTGGTGGATCTCGCGGTCGAGGTTGCGCGCAAGCTGGGCCTCGACGAGGCGGACGTTGCCGATGTTGCCCAAGTAGCCCTCTTGCACGACGTCGGCAAGATCGCAGTCCCCGATTCCATATTGCGCAAATCCGGATCGCTCGATGAAGACGAATGGATGGTAATGGAAACCCATCCCGCAGCCGGCGCCAAGCTCGTCGAGCAAATCGAAGGACTGGCGCATCTCGCCCCGTCCATTCGGGCCGAGCACGAGCGATGGGACGGCACCGGATATCCCGAGGGTCTTCAGGGTGAGGACATTCCATTTGCGAGCCGCATCGTTCTCGCGTGCGACGCATGGCATGCCATGACCTCCGATCGCCCCTACAGGCGGGCACTCGAGCCGGCGGTCGCGATTGCGGAGTTAGAACGCAATGCAGGAACACAGTTCGATGCCCGGGTGGTATCCGCACTCGTCGAGAGCGTGCGGGTCACCGGGGCCGATGCAGGGACGGGAGCAACATGGCGAACGAATTGATTTTGCTTGTCCGAGTGATCGTCGGGTTCCTGGTAGGGGGCGCCGGTCTTCAAAGGATTCTCGGTTGGTTTCCGGATCAGGTCGAATCTCGACGAACCGGGAACGCGCTCGTACGCGAGGCCTACCGTCCGGTCATCGGTGGTGTGCAAGTTCTTTGTGCCGCGCTCGTGATCCTCGGCATCTGGCCGTTTGGTTCGATCCTGCTGGTAGCGATGTCGCTCGTAGCACTCATGAGTCACGATTGGAACCGTGCCCTGTGGGGCCGCCTCGGTCGTTCGATTCCGATCACTCTGATGCTGGTTGCCGGGCTGATTTTGATATCCGGCCCGGGGCGTTACTCGGTTCACAACGTCGACGACCTCCTGCCGGCCCGAGACGCGGGTTCTTCCGCGGCCACAGCGGGCGGAGGACAAGCCGAGGTTCTGACCGTTCCCCGGCGCGCCGTAGTGGGCATCGCGCCGGGCGCGCAACGGCAGGTTCGCACCGCCATAGAGCGCCGCAATGGCCGGGTTGTTTCTCTAATGGAAGACGGTAATGCGTTCATCGTCGAGACGCCGGGGCCCCCGAGCGCATTCCTCGACTCGCTGGAGGACGTCGCGGGCGTGCTCTACGCCGAGCCCGACTTCATCGTCACGGCAAGCGACGTGACACCGAACGACAGCAAATGGTCGTCGCAGTGGGGGTTCCGCAAGATTCAAGCTCCGCTGGCGTGGGAGACCACCAAAGGATCGAAGACGATCGTCGTCGGAGTGATCGATTCGGGAGTCGATTACAACCACGAGGACCTGTCGGGCCGAATGTGGACCAATCCCGGCGAGATTCCCGGAAACGGCAAAGACGACGACGGTAACGGTTGGGTCGACGACGTCCATGGAGCCGATTGCCGCAACGACGACGGGGATCCGATGGACGATAACGACCACGGGACTCACGTCGCCGGAACCATTGGAGCGTCCACGAACAACGCAACGGGCGTTGCCGGCGTCGACTGGAACGTCAAGATCATGGCGTTAAAGTTCATCGGCTCCGACGGCTCGGGGAAAACAAGCGACGCCGTTCAATGCATCGACTACGCGATCAAGATGGGAGCGCACCTCACCAACAACTCGTGGGGCGGCGCCGGATACTCACAGGCCTTGTACGACGCGATCGCCCGCGCGAAGAATGCAGGGGATCTCTTCGTTGCCGCGGCAGGAAACGAGACGGTGAACCTGGATCTCACCCCCAGCTATCCTGCGTCGTACGAAATCGACAACGTCATTTCGGTAGCGGCGTCCGACTCGACCGACGCACTTGGTGTGTTTTCCAACTTCGGCACGACGAGCGTCGATATCGCCGCTCCCGGAGTGGGAATCACGAGCACCACGCGCAACAACGGTTATGCAACCTGGAACGGCACCTCGATGGCCGCGCCTCACGTCGCCGGCGTTGCCGCTCTGGTTCTGTCGAAGAACAGCGCATTGTCTCCCTCCGCGTTGAAGAAGACGTTGATCGATAATGCCGACGAACCGGCCCTTCTCGTGGGAAAGGTGGCCGGCGGCCGCCGTTTGAATGCGGCGCGCGCGGTGCAAGCCGGATCGCCTTCTCCGACGCCGGTCCCCTCGCCCAGCCCTTCACCCACGCCGACGCCTTCTCCGACGCCCAAGTCGGCTGCGACCACACCCCCACCGCCGACCCCCACGCCGGCGCCGGCTCCGTCGCGGCAGCCCGAACAACAGCCGCAGCCGGAACCGGAGCCGGAGCCCCGGCCGGAGCCCGAGCCCGAGCCCGAGCCGGAGCAGCCGAGCGAGCGCTCCTATGCTCCCGACGCGGCCACCGTTACAACCGGCGCGAACCGCGGAAACCCGGTGTCGAATTTGGAGTCAAACGACGGCCGCTCCTACCGGATCGAATCGCAAAAGACGAAGAAGGGCCACATCGTGGACTGGTTTGCGTCTACGGTGGTCGACCCCGCCGCGTCGGAGCTATCGGTGGACTACGACGGGTCGTACTCGCGAAAGGCTACGCAGCACCTGTTCTTGTTCGACTTCTCCGCAAACCGTTGGGAGAAGATGGCGACGGCCGATGTTGGAAGTTCCGACCGCGCCTTCACCATCCGACCGCAGGCGGTCCGGTCTTACGTGTCGAGCCAGGGCCACGTCCGGATGCGGATTCGGGCGGCCGCCGCTCGATCGTTCACCGCGCGCTCCGACATGATCCGCTTCACGATCAAGGCGTGAGGGGGCGCTAAGTTCGGGTGTATCCACCAGCGAGCGGCCGGGCCGGCTCATAGGTCGAGCATGTCGAGGGCGTGCTCGAGCGAAGCTGCATCCTCGAGCGTGGGTCCGAACAGATCACCGCAGGTCTCGATACGCCCCAGCGCGGTGGCGATCGTGAAAGCGCTCGGGTCGATGTCGTCGATCTCATGCCACGCAAACGGGATGGACACGGGCGCGCCCCATCTCGACCGCACCGAGTAAACCGATGCGAAGCTTGCCGCGCGCCGGTTCATGTTCGCGTCGAGGAAGACTTTCCCGGCGCGCCGTGACACCTCCCACTCGAGCGTCGTCGTATCCGGGTCGGCTTCGTGGACGAGCCTGCATATCGCTTGCACCACCCTGCGCACCTCGCCGAACTCGTAGACCTCGCCGAGCGGAATGAACACTTGCGCACCACTTCCACCAGACGTCTTCGGGTAACAAGGTAGGTCGAGACGGTCGAGCACAACCTTCACGAGGTGTGCGACATGGCGCACCTCGTTCCATCCCGCCGGCTGGAACGGATCGAGATCGAACACCGCGTAGCTCGGTCGCGCTTGACCCGGCCCGCGCGCGAGCCACGGGTGGAGCTCGATGCACCCAAGATTCACTACGAACAACAACGACGCGACATCGCAGATCGAGAGAGCGTTGATCGTTCGCTCCTCGGTCTCGGTGCGAACCGCCAGTCTCGGCATCCACGCCGGTGTATAGCCGGGCGCCTCCTTTTCATAGAAATAGACGCCGGCGACTCCTTCGGGCTGTCGTTTCATCGTGAGGGGCCGGTCGCGCAGGTGCGGCACGAGCGTCAACGCGACGTTGAAGTAGTAGGTGAGCAGGTCTCCTTTCGTGAATCCGTTCTCCGGCCAGAACACCTTCTCGGGGTTGGTCAGGCGCAGCCGGACTTCTCCCGCTCGGACGGTCCAACTCGTGCCCTGCCGGTGTGCCGGGATCGGCGTGGGGAAATCAAGAGTCGTCGGGATCGCTGCCGCGAAACGATCAGTCACCGACTCGTCCGGTTGGCGAGCCGCTCGACCTCATCCCAATCGAGCAGTCGTGCGCACGAGGGAACCGGCATCGCCCGCAGCGAGAAAGGAGCCACCAGCGAGCGATTGATGTCGTTTTGTGCCCAGTCGACATAAACACGTGCGCCACGCTCGGCACGCCGCGGTGACGCGGTTACGAGATCCGGATATTCCCGTGCCAGCTCTTCCGCAACGGAACGGGCAGTTGTCTTCGCCTGCGGGTAGGTCGCATGCTCGGCAAGAGGAACGTATACGTGGATTCCGAGAGACCCGGACGCGACCGCCATCGCAGTACCGACGCCGTGGACGTTGTCTCGGACGAGGCACGCAACTGCCGCGCATTCCTTCAGTCCTGCATCGGGCCCCGGGTCCAGGTCGAAGACGACGTCGGTCGGCTGCTCGACGGCCGCGGACTTCGATTGGAGGCGGTGCAGCTCGATCGAGCTCAGGTTACCGGCCCACAGAAGACCTGCGACGTCGTCGATAACGCAGTATTCACGGGTGGGTGCAGTCGTTACGCGTTGCGTTCGTAACCACCGAGGGGGATGAGGGCAGGTCGTCTGATACCAGCAGTGGGCTTCGATCCCCTCCGGGCATCGGAACAGCGTGAGCGGACGGTCCTCTATCCACGGAAGAAGATGATCGGCGCTGGTCACGTAATAACGCAGCAGGTCGCGCTTGGTGTTTCCCGTGCGCGGCCACAAGACGCGATCGAGCGAAGTCAGCCGTAGCTTTCGCCCGGCGACCTCCAGGTCGATGTTCTGATGGTCGCTCGTAAGAGCGCCAAGGATGTCGGTCACCCGACGGACAGGATGTCGCCCAGTGGCACAGGTTCGGTCACGAGTTGCTCGAACGTGCAGCCGGCCGGGTCGCGATCGGGACGCCATCTCTTGAACCGGGCGGGATGCCGGAAACGGTCCCCCTCCCACTGATCGAACGCTACCTCGCACACGAGGCGTGGTGTCAGCGGCGTCCAGTCCACGTGCGCTTCGGGTGCCCATCTCGCCGCCGCTCCCTTCAGGCGTCCGAGTGGACTCGCGAGCAGACCGAAGCCGTTCTCCCACGGATGCCCTTCGAGTTCGGCCGCGAGCGGCGCAAGTTCGTCGAACAGCTCGCGACGACGTTCATCCGTAAACGAAGACGCCACTCCGACATGTCGAAGTTCCCCATCGGCGGAAAAGAGGCCGAGGAGGAGTGATGCGACGAGCGGCACGCCGGCGTACAGCCGCATCCCGGCGACGACGCAGTCTGCCGTCCGCTCGACTTTGACCTTGGTGATCGCCCGCTTTCCAGGTTCGTATCTGGAAGTTGCCGGCTTCGCCACGACGCCGTCGATGCCGTTTCCCGTAAAGCGCTCCAGCCACGATCGAGCGACATCGAGATCGTCGGTTGCCGGCGTAACGAATAACGGCGGGGCCACCCTCTCGAGCAAACGCAGGAGTTCTTCGCGCCGGACGCGCGCCCCGTGGGTCGTCAAACTCCGGTCGCCTATCCGAAGTACATCGAATGCCACGAAGAGCGCAGGCGTCTCTCGCCGCAGTCGCTCCACCCGAGACGCTGCGGGGTGTAGTCGCGCGAGCAGCGCGGCGAAGTCGAAGCGATCTCCGGCGCATACGATGATTTCGCCGTCCACGATGAACCGGCCGGCAGGAAGCCGCCGGAACGCGTCGACCAACTCCGGGAAGTAACGGCCGAGCGGTCGCAGATTCCGGCTTCTTAGGTGATCTCGGCTTCTTCCCGCCGCACGAGACAGCGGAACCCGTCCCATTTCGGCTCGTACAAGACGTCGCCTTCCGGCAAAGTGCGGGCAAGGCGGGCCAGCAGCGGGGAAATCGGCCATTCCTCCACGGCGCGCCCTTACCCGTCCGAAGGCGTACCACGCCCCTTTCTGGTGTGAACCCGGTCACACTTACGGTCGCCCAAAACTCCCGTCACTCTCGAGCGCGGTCGTCCACGATCGTGCCGGGGTAACGTCAGATGGTGACGTCCTTTTACGAGGTGAGCGAACATGCGCGGCTGCGGGAGCCGGTCATGGTCTCGGCTCTCGCGGGCTGGGTTGATGCCGCGGGCGTCGGCACCGGAGCCGCCGCGCATCTCGCCACCGGCGGTGACGTAGTCGCCACCTTCGATCCGGATGCGTTGTTCGACTACCGAACGCAGCGCCCGATCCTCGACATAGTCGACGGCGCCATGAAGCGAAGCGTATGGCCACAAGTGGTGCTGACGCATGCAGTCCGCGACGGCCGGGACCTGGTCGTCCTGTCGGGTCAGGAGCCCGATTTGAGATGGAAGGAATTCGCCTCGTCCGTCGCCCGGCTTGCCGAGCAATTTGGTGTGGCGCAACTGGTCACGTTCGGCTCGGTGCCGGCGCCGGTCCCGCACACACTTCCGCCGCCGATTCTGACGACGGCATCCGAGCCTTCTCTTTTGAGGGGAGAGGAACGTCCCCCGGAAGGGCTGCTGCGAGTCCCGGCCGCTGCGGTGAGCATCGTCGACCAGAGTGTCGCCGCGGCGGGAATCCCGACGGTCGGGTTCTTCGTGCAGGTGCCGCACTACGTCACGGGGCCGTATCCCTCTGGGCTCATGGCTCTCCTGGTGCGCTTCGGCCGTCATCTGGACCTGGCGTTGCCGGTCGATCATCTCGAGGGCGAGGTCGAAGCGCACCGGCGGCAGCTGGACGAGGTCGTGGCGGCACAGCCCGAGGTGCAGGAACACGTGCGGGCGTTGGAGGCCCTTCAGGCGCAACAGTCGGCGGTCTCGGGTGAGGAGCTGGCGAGCGAGATCGAGCGCTACCTCAAGGATGCGGCGTCGGGCGAGCGCCGTCCGTTCGACGAAGACGACGACGATCGCTGACCGTTTTCGGGCCGCGCGTAGGCGGGCATTGCCCGCGATGGAGCGACCGTCCGTCGGTGACCGACGCGTTCCGCTCGGGAATGTAAGGAGAACGAATGCCGCGGAGGAGGTGACGATGGAACGGGCACACGTGGGCTCGGTGGTCATAGACGTCAACGATCTTGCGGTCATGCGGGGGTTTTGGCAGGAGGCACTCGGCTACGGGGTAGATGTAGAGACAGACGACTGGATCAAGTTGAGTGATCCCCTCGAGCAGGGCGTTTCCGTTTCGTTGCAGCTTGTCCCCGAGCGGCGGGAGGGAAAGAATCGCCTCCACCTCGACATCTATGCCGCCGATCAGATGACGGAGGTGGAGCGTCTCGAGGAGCTTGGAGCGGAGCGCGTCCGAGGACCCGAGCCGGGCGACGATTTCGTCGTGCTTTCCGATCCTGAAGGCAACCTTTTCTGCGTGATAGACAAGTCGGACACGGGTGGGGACAATTAGGACGTGTCGTCGATTCCAAGCCCTCATCCGAATGCAGAGGTGATCTCGCGCTTCTATAGCGCATTCGCGCAGAAAGATCATCACGCCATGGCTTCATGTTATGCGCCGTCGGTTCGGTTCGGCGACCCTGTTTTTACGAATCTCGATTATGACCGGGCGACCTCCATGTGGCGGATGTTTTGCGAGACCGGGAACGACCTGAGCATCTCGTTCGGTTCGGTTGAGGCGGATGACGTTCGAGGTTCGGCGACATGGGAAGCGAGCTACATCTTCAGCTCCAGCGGCCGCCGCGTGCTCAACCATATCGACGCGTCGTTCGAATTTTTGGACGGCCTCATCACCGTGCATCGCGACAGTTTCGACTTCTACGCGTGGACGAAGATGGCGCTGGGGCCCGTGGGATGGGCGCTGGGATGGACCCCTTTGTTGAAGAAGAAGGTTCGAAGGATGGCGAGTGGACAGCTCGACCGTTTCATCCGGGAGAGGTCCCAGTCTTGACATTCTGCCGACTTCGAGCGGCGGCCGGCGAGTCCCACCCTCCGGGTGGAGAGATGTTTCACCCCCCGGGAGGATGATTCGGCGCGCCGTACGCGCCACTATCTCCGTGGGAGGTGGTGTGTTTGGCGACCTACGAGTTCACACCCGAGAGCGTCTTGGAGATCCACGCAAACAGCAGCGTCCATCCGATCCATGGGGAGACCCACGACATCACGGGCAGGGCGGAGGGAACCGTCGAGGATGGAAAGATCGTCCTCGATCCCGCGCCCACGGGGTACTTCGAGATTCCCGTCGACGCCCTCAAGTCGGGTCACAAGCTCCAGGACATGGAGATGCGGCGAAGGATCGAGGCGAAGAAGTACCCGACCATTCGCTACGACCTCGTCGGTATTTCGGGGGGACCCGATACGTTCGATGTGACGGGAACGCTTACCTTCCACGGCGTGACTCGAGAATTCACCGAGCGAGTGTCGGCGCGTATCGAAGATGGAGTTCTCCGCGCCGAGGGCGAGCACACGCTTAACCTCAACGACTACAACATGAAGCCGCCGAAGATCCTCAATCTGCAGGTCTATCCCGACGTCCGAATCGTTGTAAGGGTAGTGGGCAAAGAGGTCTGACCTCGTCCCCATCGCATCGGGTCGTGCTCCGGTGACGACGGCGCGCCGGTTCCACGGAGGCCTGCCGGGGTAGCCTTGCCGCGCCCACCTACGGAGGAGAACCATTGCCCGAGAAAGATCCGATGAAGGTTGAGAAGGTCATCGACCTCCTCAACAAAGCAATCCCACTCGTTATGCGGTCGGCGGCGCTGTATACGTGGGCGGCGGGAGCCGCTACCGGGTTCGAATACCAGGCGGTCGGGCAGAAACTCGAGGGATTCGGCGTTCTCGAGCTGGACGACGCGCGGCGGTTGATAGAGAAACTCGTTGCGTTGGGAGGCAACCCCGTGACCGACGTTGCGTCTTTCGGACCGGTATCTGTCGCAGAAGGGGGGATAGGCAAGATCATCGATTATGAGAATGAGGCTCTCGACGCGCTCCACCGCGTGATCCCGGAAACGGGCCAGGAGTCTCGATCCGAAGCCCTCGAGCATCTGTTGGAACACATCATCATGCGCAAGCAGGAACAGGTTGACTTCCTCGAGAGGGTACGTGCGTAGGAGTTGCATGCTGGTCCGCCTCCGAGGATGATCGAGAGCCTCCTCAACTGGTTCGGCCCGTTCTTCTCGGGAGAACTGGGATACGTCGTGATCGGGCTGGTCGTTCTCCTGGAACGAGGCGCTTTTACCGGGCTCGTAGCACCGGGAGACGTGGTCCTGGCGATCGGTGGCGTCTTTGCCGGCCGCGGAGCATTGTCTTTGCCCCTCGTTGCTCTGACGGGCGTCGTTGCCGGCATAACCGGTGAGACTTTCAGTTATTGGTTGGGGCGGCGGTTCGGTCGTCGAATCGTGCGTCGACTTCCGTTTCGCGAACGGATGGAGCGCTACCTTTACCGCACCGAGGAATACTTTAGGGAACACGGACGGCGGGCCGTCTTCATCGGCCGCTACATCTCGGTCGTCGGGACCTTTCTGCCGTTCACCGCCGGGATGAGCAAGATGCCGTTCGGCCGTTTTCTGGTCGCGGACATCGCGGGCATGGTCATCTGGGCGGCGGGGTTCACCACTCTCGGCTACTTCCTTTCGGCGCAGGTCGGCCTCGCAGACAAGGTGTTGTCGCGTGCCGCATGGGGAGTCTTGGGGCTCGTCGTTCTCGCTGTTGGTGCTCGTGCAGCATGGCGACGCCGTAGCGATATCCGAGATCGAATACGCGCAATCAGGTCGTGATCAAGGCGTCCTCCGATAACCGCGGCCGGCTTCGGCTATACAGGCAGCGTGGATTCAGTGGCGCCCGTTTTTGTGAATGATCTCCGTCCTCTTTCCCACCGCAGCTGGATGTCGCTGGCGGCGACGCAGGCAACCCGTTTTGTCGATCTGCTCACCGGGTTGCACGAGGACGAGTGGGAGCGTCCTACCGCATGCGCGCCGTGGACGGTGAAAGACGTCGCCGCCCACGTCCTCGGATGGGCGGAGGCGCTGACTTCTCCGCTCGAATATCTGCGACAACTTCGGCATGCCCGGGCGCGCCGAGCGGATTTTGACGGCAACTCTCTCGATGCTACGAATGAGGTTCAGGTCGACGCTCGTCGTCACACACCGCCGGACGAAATCGTCGACAGCCTGGCCCGGATCATGCCGCGCTTCCACGCGTTGCGGAGGTGGTCCGGTCCGCCTCTCAAGGCCGTTCCCTACCGCGAAGGCTTTTCGGGTCGATGGGTGACGCTCGGGTACGTCGTCGACGTCGTGCTCACCCGCGATCACTTCATGCATCGCAGTGACATCTGCTCGGCCGTCGGAAAGTCGTTTTTTGCCGACGATGCGGAGAAGTCGATCGTTCATGACGTGGTCAGGGAGTGGGCGCATCGGGCGCGGCCCGACCTCCGCCTCGAATTGAAGGGGCCGACGGGCGGTTCGTTTGTCGCGGGGTCGGGTGAGGCCGGAACTGTTGCGGCCGATGGAATCGAGTTCGCGCGCGCCGTCGCCGGACGAGCGACAGAACATCTCGAGATCCGAGGGGATCGACAGCACATCGAGGCATGGCTCGAGGTTCGCCCCACGTTCTAATCGGGGCCGACGCGTTTCGCATCGGCCGGTCGCCGCTATCCTTGACCTCGAGGCAAGCGGGGGAAAGAGAGGGTGCATCGATTATGTTCGGGATAGTCATCGGTGCGGTCTTGATGCTGGCCGCGGTCACGGAATTATTGCTGTTTCGAAGGGGCTCGCTGCGATCGCTTGCGCAGTGGTATTTCGACGCGAGCGCCCCGGTGGGAATTAGGCATCTCCCCTTCGTCGGCTTCCCGGTGGCGGTATTCGCGCTCATGGTGATGCTGATATCGCTCTCCGTCCGCGTCGCGATCACCATCAACCTCGCGCTGTGGAGCGTTGTGATGGTCCTCGTCGTTGCCGCGTTCGCCGGCAGCGTGTGGCTCGTCGTGATGCCGCCCGAGTGGTTGAAGCCGGCGTGGCTCAAGCTCGCCGAGAGCGAAGCTCTGGCGCAATCAATCGAGCGTGAGAGGAGCGAGGCGGTCCCCCTCGCCCCGGCCGCGGAAAGCTCGGACGCGACCGCGAACGAACCACGCGCCACGGCCGTCGACTTGAAGCCGGTGGTGGTGGTCGAGGACGTGGCCGTCGCGGAGGATTTACCGGTCGAGGCTGCAACCGCAGAGGTCGACGAAGACGTGGCCCCGCCGGAACCCAGCGCTGCCGACGTGCGCGAGCCTGCGTCGACTCCTGCAACCGGGGTCATCGCCGCCAATTGGGGCGCGCCGAAGGTCGTGGTTCCGGGCCCCGAAACGGAGCCACCGGAGACGACCGCTGCGACCACCCGCTCGCAGTTGCGCGGCTGGAAGGGGTTGCGGCGCAAGGGCGGAGATTGATTCGCGCCGGCGCCTTTCGGACTCGTAACTAGTCCGCTCGGGCCCTCAAAGATGACTCCTGCGGGCGGTACTCATTTCTCCCACATTCGGACAGAGTGGGCATCACTCATTGTCTGATTAGGGAGGTTCTTCGCATGTCGCTACACCGAAGGCGCGGATTTGCCGCGTGCGTCACTGCCATTGCTTTGCTCGTGGGATTGACGCCGCTGGCGCTGGCAGGAAACAACGATCCCGAGGCGGGCGGCAGCACCGAAGCGCGCCTCAAGATCCTGGATCTCGAGCTTACGAACGTGCCCGCCGTAGGAGATGTCGGTGCCGCCCTCGGGATCGCGAGCGGCGACGCGACCACGTTCGACCGGCCGTTCGCTTCGATTGCGCTCGACGGCCTGCGCGTGGGGGATCAGCGACTCGCGGCAGAGTCCGTGACGTCCGATGACGCCGATGGATCGAGGAAGGTGGACGTTCCGTTCGGCGCAGCCGGAGTCGACGGCGCGCTGACGATCGCCGAACTCGCGGCGTCGGCGACGGAAGACTCGGCTTCAAGCACGCTGGGCGGACTAGGGGGCAGCCTCACGTTGGATGCGCTCGGCCTCACCTCGAACTTCGGTGGCCAGGGGATCGACTCGGACGCGACCGCAAAGATGTCGACGAGCGACGTCGGCGTCGATATCGGTCCGGTTGGTCTTCAGCTGGGCGACCTGCTCCCCGAGGAGCTGCTCGAGGCTCTCCCGTTCAGCAAGATCGTTGCGCTTGCGGGTGATCTGGACCTGGATGTGGTCGGGGCGCTGAGGGATGCGCGCGCGTTGCTGAGACAAATCAACGATCAGGTGGACGACATCCAGGCAACGATCGACGAGCTTGCGGACGCGGAGGAGACGCTGGATGCGTTGATCTCCGGCAACTCCGAGATCTCGGCGCTCCAGGATGAAGTCGACGCGGCGGCCGCGGACGTGGCGGCGGCGACCGCGGCGCTGCAGGAAGAGCAAGCGACACTGAACGATCTGACGGCGCAGAAGAGTGCGCTCGAAACTCAACTTGCCGGCTGCACGGTTGGATGCGACGTGCTGCAGGCCGAACTCGATGCTTTAAACGCATCGATCGAAACCCAGGAGGCGGATGTGGCCGCGGCGCAGGAGCGCGTCGCAACGGCAACGACGGAGCTGCAGGACGCGCAGGCGGCGCTCGACGCCGCGGTCGCGGCAGCCGGCGGGGCCTTGCAGGAAGCCGGCGAGGCAGTCGACCAGCTCCAGGCGGAGCTCGAGAACTTGCTCGACGAGTTGGAGGATCTGCTCGCCGGGCTGCCCGACCTCGACGCCCTCATCCAGGGTGCGATCGATGCTCTCCAGGGCGCTCCGCTCGTCTCGGTGCGCCGGCTCAGCCTTGGTGTCGACACACTCGCCGACGCGTCGCAGGGCGTAGGGAATGCCACATGTTCCGCCGGCGGCGTGAACGTGCTCGGGACGCAGCTCGGAGCGATGTCGTGTTCCGCACTCACGGATGAATTCGACGAGCTCGAAAGCGGCATCTTCGCACTGCTGAGCGACCTCCCGGTGGCGGGATCGCTCCCGCGGCCGACGGTGGGTGGGCTCTCCATGACGGAGACTGGTTCGACGGGTCCCAATGCCGACGGCCGCACGGCTTCGGCGGCATCGATCACCGCGCTGCGACTCGGCGTGCCGTCGGTGGCGCTCGACGCGGTCGTGGACACCCTCGTCGCCGATCTGACGCAGCAGCTCGAAGACATCGCTGGGTCCACGCCGCTGACGCCGGCGCTCGATGAGCTGATCGCATCGGTCCTGCAACAACTCGGTTCGCTACCGACAGGCGCCCTCCTCGACGGTCTCCGCACCGTGGGGGTCGAGGCCGCCGTGGGAGGAGTGGAGTCGGCGTCGGAGTTCGTCCCGGCCGCCGGAGCCGCACGCGGGAACGACCCGGCCGGGGAGACGAAGCCCGACGACCCGGAGGCGTCGGATCCTCAACAGCGGGCGCCGCTTCCGTTCACCGGGGCCACTCACCTCGCGGCGTTCGTCGCGCTGGCGCTCCTCGCGATGGTCGCCGGAACCGGCCTGCGGTTGGTCCCGCAGATGTCGGGGGCCACGGGCTCGCGGGTTCGCGGTTCGTAGCGGGAAGGCTCAACCGAAGGCCGGGATCCCATCCGGCGCGCCGCGCGGCGCGCCGGATGGATCGCGCTCGAGCCATGCCGAATACTGCACGGGTCAGGAAGTTCGCCCCCAGCTCGAGTGAGGGCGCGGTACCTTGTTCGGCGTGGCTGATTGCGGTGAGGTGGATCCGAACGACTACGACCGGTTCGTCTTGCGCCAGAAGTGGCATCTCGTTCTGAACGAGTACGAGTTTTCACTTCCGGACGCAACCGGCGCTCCGGCGCGGCCTTTTTGCTACGTACGGCAGAAGATGTTCAAGTTCAAAGAAGACGTGCGCTTCTATAGCGATTCGACCCTGTCGGTGGAAACCATGCGTATCAAGGCGCGCCAGCGATTCGATCCGCGTGCGCGCTACGACGTTGTCGCCTCGGACGGCAGCAAGATAGGTGAGGTGCAAAAGGTCTTCGGGGCGAGTCTGCTCCGCTCCACGTACCGGCTCTACAACGCCGTCGGGGCGGAAGTTGCGACTGCCGGCGAGCGCAACATGATCATTGCGTTGATCAGGCGCATCGTCGGTCTCGTTCCCTACATCGAGAACGTAGCTGCTTGGTTGCCGATCCCATACGACTTCGTTTTCGAGCGGGACGGAATCCAGCTGGGCAGTCATCGGCGCCAACTGTGGAAGGTTCGCGATGTCTACACCATCGACCTGACCGGTGATCCCGGCCGGATTCTCGATCGTCGCCTCGTACTCGCCACCGCCGTTGCGATGGATGCGTTCCAGGCGCGGTAAGCGGCTGCTCTATTTCCGGGGCGCGCCTCTGGTGCAAGTCGCGCGCGACGATGACCAATGACCTCGGAACGCATTCATTTTCAGCCCTCGCTGTTGGATTCGGGAACGGTCGGCTTCGACCACTCGTTCGCGTGCACCCAAAGGATCTTTCTCGATTCGTCGTCATGGGTCGATTTTCAGCCCGGCTGGGTGACCGGCTCGGATGACCTGTTCACCGAGATCGTGAACGGGAGACACTGGTCTCAACGGCGGCGGCGGATGTACGACAAGAAGGTCATCGAGCCTCGCCTCGTGTCGCCGTGGTTTCTCGACTCGGGCGAGCCGCTCGAGCCGCGCATCCTCGAAGACATGAGAGTGGTGTTGTCGGAGCGGTACGGGGTGCGATTTGACTCCGTCGGTTTCAATCTGTATCGCGATGGACGCGACAGCGTTGCGTGGCACGGCGACCGTATCGACAAGGAGATTGTGGAGCCCGTCGTCGTGCTGGTCTCGCTGGGCGAGCCGCGCCGCCTTCTGCTCAGGCCCGCAGGCGGAGGCAAATCGCGCTCGTTCATGCTCGGCCGCGGCGACCTCTTTGTGACCGGTGGCCGCACACAGCGGGAGTGGCAGCATGCGGTCCCGAAGGTGTCGGCGGCGGGACCCCGCATCAGCCTCGCGTTCCGGCACGGCATGGGTCGCGCCGCGTACGCGCACAAGGAAACGGTCCCGGAGAACTGATCTAGAGCCGCGACGGCCGCCTCCGCTGTGTGCAAAAAGTCACATTCGAGAGTGCCTTTGTGCGTGGAGTGAAACCTCCTCGCGGCGGATGCTGGTTCTCGTCGGGGGCTCTCGTGGGGGAGCCGAAAGAGGAGGGAGAGGGCGATGCGTCAGAGCTGGAAGAAGAGGGGCACGATGGTAGCAGCGGTCGCGCTGGTGGCGGCATTCGCGCCGACCGCCGGCAATGCGACCGGGTGTGAGGATTCGCCGGAGGTCGACACGCTGCAGATGGCGGTCGTCGCAAAGGATCTCGCAGCGTCGCCGGGGGACACGATAAAGCTTCTGGTCACGGTCACTCGCGGTCTCGAGGGTGACGGATCGCCGCAGGTTCCCGCCGGCGGAGTCGATTCGATCGTCGTGTTGAACCCGACGTGGCCCTACATGGCGGGCCAGGCGATCACGAAAACCGATGGAACGGCGCTTGTGAAGATCACGGTTCCCAAAGACGCTCCGCGCGGGTGGCTGGGGGGCTACGGGGTGGCCGAGGCGGAGCATGCGCCCCGGGTGTGCGGTGACACCGCCAGCGAGCGGGGCGACTGGGCGGGCAAGCGCATCGTGAGGATCCGTCGCTAGACAAGCCCGACGCGACTCGGGGGGCCCGCGGGGGCCCCTCGTTTCGCGTTCCGGCGCGTCGTGCAGCACCATCGGCGCCCCGGAGAATCACCCGCCCGGGGACCGGCTCCGCAGCGCTTGATGTCTGCTGGCGAGCATCGCTCCTGCGATAACGAGCGCGGTTCCGGCGAGCGACATCGCCGAGATGACCTCGTTGCGGAACACGGCGCCGAACGCAATTGCAACCACCGGGACGAAGTAGATGGTGACGGAACCGCGCGCCGCGCCCACACGTCCCACGAGGGTTGTCATCCACACGAACGCGAGTCCCGTTCCGAGAGCTCCGAGGGGGATGATCGCGATGAGGCTCGTCCACTCGAATGAGGATTGCGTTGCACCGACGACGCCCGGGACGGCCGTGAGAACCAGTGCCACGATCTGAGCTCGAAGGAGCACGGGAAGCGAGCCGTACCGCTGCTGGAGGGGCACGGCAACATTTATTGCTATCCCATAGAAGATGCTGGCGAGCAACACCAAAGCCACGCCGAGCGCAGTGGAATTCGACGTTTGCACCGCCGGCCAACTGACGATCACTACGCCGAGAAATCCGACCGCGATGCCGACGATCGTCTTGACCGGCGGCGACCGGCGGACGATCGCCGCGGCGGCCAGCCCGGCGAAGATGGGGACGGACCCATTGATCATCCCGGCCAACGACGAATCGATCCACTGCTGAGCGATCGCGAACAGAAGGAATGGTGCGGCCATCCACAAGAAGCCGAGGAGCGCCATCGCGGGGAGATCGCTGCGATCTACCTTCGCCCGCGCGGCGCGAAAAAACACCAGGGTCGAGGCTCCCAATGCGAGGCGCAACAGGGTGATGAACGCGGGGGCGAATGCTTCGAGCGCGAGCTCGATCCAGAGGAAGGATGATCCCCACGTCGCCGCAGTTGCGGCCAGCAGCAGCCACTCGGTTGATGAGAACGCGTCCAGAGAGAGCGATCGCGCCGCCGGTGACTCGGCACGCGTTCGCGTGTCTGATTGATGGGTCACGGGCGCGAGTCTACGAGGGGGATGTGCCCGCTCGAAAATCGAACCCTTTGGCGTTACGTCGTGGGCGACGCGGTATCCGAATACTTGGTGTCGGCCGTTCGACGGCCGACGAACGGGCGCCTCATGCTTTCGGTGCCGACGACGAGACGATTGTTCGTCCCGAGGTAGAGAACCTCGATGTTCTCGCCCCGATCGGAATAGCTCTGGCAGATCGTGGCGAGCGCACCGGGTTCGTCTTCGGCTTCGATGATGTCGACCTCGTGCACGTCGAGGACTTCGCAACCGGCAGCTTCGAGTGCCCGGGTAGCGGCAACCGGATCGTCGACCTGGAAGTGGATGTAACCCCACCGCTCTCCCGGTCTGATGTCGGCGCCGATCCCGCCGATGTTGATGCCTTCGTCGGCGATCGCCTGCGCTGCTTTGGCCACCGCTCCCGGTGAGTTGGCGACGGTGAACCGGATGTCGCTCGCCATGGAGCCCTCCTTTCGCCCACCATGCTCCTGGAAACGAGCCGATCCCGCAAGAGCCGACGGCGAGCTCGACGGCACGTAGGCCGTGCGTAACGCGACCGCCTCCCAGGAGTCCTTGTGGTAGGGAACCTGGGAGGGAGAGACCATGAGTGACGCGGCGATGTTTCGGTGGAAAGGGCGCACCGGACCCTTCGAGTTGTTGCTGGCGCCCGGGGTCTTTCGGCCCTCCAGCACGAGCGTTGCTGTGGCGGAAGCTATCGAAGTGCGGCCCGGCGAAACCGTTGTAGATGTGGGTTGTGGTTCCGGTGTGCTGTCGTTCGTGGCGGGTCGTCTCGGCGCCGGCCACGTTCTCGGCTGTGATCTGTCGGAGGACGCAGTCTCCACCGCGCGCCGCAATGCCGAGCGGCTCGGACTGGCGGACGTCGTGGAATTTCGTGCCGGAGATCTCCTCGAGCCGGTCGCCGACGCGCAGGCAGACGTCGTGATCGGTGATGTCTCCGGGATTCCCAATGCGATTGCGGATGTTGCCGGCTGGTTCCCGGACGGCCGGGCCGGAGGTCCCACCGGCGCGGAATTGCCTGCCGCGATGCTCGACGGTGTCGGCGACGTCTTGCGACGCGGAGGCCGTCTCTATCTTCCGACGGGCACGATCCAGGCGGAGGAACGAGTCCTTGCCGCGGCGCGCCGTGTCTTCGGAAAGGAGAATCTCGAGGTCGTGCTGGAACGGCAATTCCCGCTGCCTGATCTCGTGGCTCGCTCGAAGGCCGTAACGCGCATGATCGCCGACGGAATCATCGACCTCAAGCAGCGCGGCAGCCGCATGGTGTGGCGGCTACGCGTGTGGTGCTGCACGCGCACGAGTTAGACCGTCCTCACCGGTGAGAGGGCGCAAGCGCGCTTCCAGCTCGCGGCCGAGTTTGTCGATCTCGCGGATTGCGGCCGACTCCGGCGCATGGTCGAGGACACACCTGCCGGCACGCTCGGCGCGCCGGACGTCACCGTCCTCGGGAATCCTCGCGATGATCTCCAGATCCTCCGCGGCCGCGAACGCCTCGATGTCATTGTCGTCGGAATTGACGCGATTGGCGACGAGGGCGACTCGGGGTATCGACAGCTGAGCCGCGAGTGCACACGTGCGGGTTGCGGTAACCAATGATTTCACATAGGGCTCGGCCACTATCAAGAGCATGTCGACGTGGCGGAGAGTCCCGCCCGCCCACGAAAGATGCTCCAGTCCCGCCTCCATGTCGGCGATGACCACGACCTCGCCGAGGTCATTCTCTGCGGTGTGAATCAAGTCACGGACCGTGACGTGGCCGCTCCCAGTTCAGCCCGCGCCGGCGTGCTCCACCTGCGCGGCCAACAGCAGCGTGACGTTGTCGGGGCCTGCGAACCCGTAATCCCTTATGAGCTCGGGAGCCGGGACGCCCCGCGGAAACGTCATCTTTCCGCCCGACTGATCGAGGAAGGGCCGCATTCTCTCGGCCACGCGTGGAGGAACGCCCGCGCTGAGCGCGAGGTTGGGGTCGGAGTCGCAGTCGACCGCCACAACGAGGTGCCCGCGGCGCGCCATGATCCGCGCCAGGTTTGCTGCGATCATCGACTTTCCCACGCCGCCTTTGCCCGCGATCCCTACTCGCATAGAGCCATTATCGCTTGCGATCGTCACGACGTTACGGACCACAACCGGTTGCGGATCGGCGAGCAAAATTCCTCTTCGGCGATCTTTCCGTCCAGCGTTGAAAACGTTCCCTCGAATTCCACGAGGTGAGTTCCGGCAGCCCATCCGGTCCGCGAGCCGTCGGGAGCGGTGAAGTCACACACGATCTTTCCGCAGCGGAGACACGCCTGCTGGTCCGCTTGCGGGGGACCGGCCTCGTGCACGAGACGAGTTCCCCGCGGCGGCCCCACATTTATGCCGGGGGCATCGGCCGCCCGGCCCCGGGGTGTCACGCCCAATTCCGAGAGAAAACTTCGGGAGAGCGGAAGCAGGCTGGCCGCGAACGTGAGCACCGCAAGAATGAGCGCGATGACCGCGAGCGTCCCGAGTCCGGTATTGAGGCCGTAGTAGAAGGTGGCGCCGGCCACGACTGCGATCATCCACAGAATCGTCATCCACAGAATCGTGATCAACCTGGGCATTCGCACCTCGTTCTGGCGCGCCACGTTCTCACGAGCGCGAACCTCTGCGCCGACGGGTTCCGTCAACGCCTCCGGAAGGCGAAGGCGACGGCGACGCCGGGGGACGTGACGGCGTCGCAACCGGTTCGGGCGACGGCGACGTCGTAACGGTGGGAGCCGGAACGAACACGCCCGGGTCGGGTTGCTCGATGATCGGCGGAGGCGGCGGCGGCGCCGGTTCGTAGGGCCCGAAAGGAATGACCGGGGTGTCGGCAAGCGCTTTTTTCATGAAGTCCCGCCAGATGAGCGTCGGGATCGACCCGCCGAACACCTGCGGAAAGCCACCAACGTTAAGCATCGGGATCTGGGCATTCGGGTAGCCGACCCACACGCAGGCCGCGAGTTGAGGAACGTAGCCGCAGAACCAGGCGTCGCGATAGTCCTGGGCCGTGCCGGTCTTGCCGGCCGCCGGGCGCCCGATCCTGGCGGCGGTGCCGGTCCCGTCGGTCACCACCCGCTGAAGCGCTTGCGTGACGAGGTCGGCATCCTCGACCGACAGCGCCCGTCGAGATCTCTGCTGTTCGACGAGGGGGTCTCCCGATGACGACGTAACCAGTGAGAAAGCGCGCGCGGGATGATGAATCCCGCGTGCGGCCAGTGTTGCGAAAGCGGACGTCATTTCCAACGGCGTCACAGATTGTGACCCGAGCGTGATCGAGCACACCGGCGCGAGCTGCGATTCGATGCCCATCTTCTGCGCCATCTCAACGACCGCAGGTGGACCCACGCGGACCACCAACTGAGCAAAGATCGTGTTGACCGAGCGCGCGGTGGCATCGAGCAGCGTCATCGTTCCTGCGGTTGCGTCGCCGTAGTTGCCGACCTCCCACGGGCGGCCGTCGAGCCCCGCGCAGCGGGGGTCGCCGATGACCATCACGCCGGGTCCGTTCCATACAGATCCAAGAGGTATGTCTTGCTTCACCGCCGCGGCCAAGGTGAATACCTTGAACGAGCTTCCGGTTTGCCGATGGCCCTGCGTGGCGAGGTTGAACTGCGACTTGTCGAACGACCTTCCGCCGTACATCGCCCGAATTGATCCCGTGGAAGGCTCGATCGCGACGAGGGCGGCTTCAGGATCGCCCCGTCCAAGATGTGCCCGCACCGCCTTGTCGGCGGCGCGCTGCATCTCGAGGTCGAGCGTGGTCGACACGCGCAGCCCTCCGCCGAAGGTCCGCTTCGTTCCCAACTCGTCCTGAAGGACCGCCTTCACGTGCGCTACGAAATGACGGGTCTTGTCCGGCGGCACCTTGGGCGGTGCAACCGTCCTTACCGGCCGCGCCTTGGCTTGAGCCGCCTCAACTCGGGTGATCCGGCCGAGGTCGGCCATGCGATCGAGCACGATGTCGCGCCGCTCCCGTGCCCTTTCGGGATGGTCGACGGGGTCGAACAGCTCCGGCGCCGGGATCAATCCCACGAGCGTCGCCGACTGAGCCAGATCCAGCTCGGACGCGTGGATCCCGAAGTACGTGCGCGCCGCCGCCTCGACGCCGTAGGCACCCTCCCCGAAATAGACGTCGTTTAGATACGCGGTGAGGATGTCCTCCTTGGAGTAAACGCGTGAGAGCTTCTGGGCGAGTATCGCCTCCCGCGCCTTTCGAGCGAGGCTCAAGTCGCTCCCTGTTATGCGGTTCTTCACGAACTGTTGCGTGATGGTCGAGCCACCCTGCTCGAGGCTGCGGGATTGCAGGTTGACCATGAGGGCCCGCATGATGCCCGGAACGCTGACCCCGCCCTCGCGATAGAAATCTTTGTCCTCGGCCGCGATGACTGCTGACGTGAGATGCCGGGGAACCGACGCAAGGGAGATCTCGGTGCGATTGATCTCGGTGTGGAATTTCGCAAGGAGTGACCCGTCGTCGGCATAGACGAAACTGGTCTGGGGCAAATCCGGGATCTTGGGGATGGGCGTGTGGTCGTAGAGATAGACGTAGCTGAAGGTGCCGACCTGGAAGATCAGCACGAGTGCGCAGAAGAGCACGAGCGGCAGCCACACCCGCGCCCGTACCCGTTTCACGCCGAAAGCTCTCCGCAGGATCGCTCGGTTGGATCCGGAGGGACGTCCCAGAGCATGACCCTGCCTTTCGTCGTCGTCGTTGCCCGGCGGCGCCGGGTTTAGCCATTCTGCCGTATCGCCGCAACGCGCATTCGCGGTGAAACTCGGAGGAGCGCAGCCCGTGCCCGGATTGTCATGCGTCGTGGCCCGGCTCGAGGCACCGAACCGCCTGAAAGCCCAGCGGGCGCATTTTCGTATCTCGTGATTCACCGGCGCGCGGTTCGATGATGAAGCCGACGTGATCCCCGAGATCGACCCGATCCACGATCGGCCCGCCGACCCACCCCCGGCAGGCCGACACCAGGGGTGCTCCGCCGGGGCCGGGATCCCACGCGCACATGGCGAATTTGTCCGTTTCATCGGACGTGTTCTCGCCGAACAAGGCCGCGACCTCGGCGTCGTCTTTCCCGAGAAAATGCACGACGAGCGTCTCGGCGCGCATCGCGATGCGAAAGGTGTGGTTGCGCTTCGAGATGCAGGTGAGGAATCGTGGAGGATCGAGGCTGCATTGGGTGGCGAATCCGACGAGGCACCCGCCGAGCTCTCTGCCGGCCGCGGCCGTGACGACGAACATCGGATAATCAAGGTTTCCGACGAGCGCCTCGAACGCGTCGACGGCGTTCGCTTCCTTTCTGTCGTTCATGTGCAATAGCTACCCGGATTTAGCCGGTACATCGACGGAGTCGACATCGGCAAGGGGACTCATCTGCAAGCTTAGGACGCTTGGCCGGGCCGCCTCGTGCCGATCGTCGATGATGTCCCCATGAGCGCGATCGCCGAAATCGGCTTGGGCGCGATGGGCAGCCGGATCGCGCATCGGCTTATAAACGCGGGCCACCGGGTCTCGGTATGGAATCGGACCCGCAACCGGATGGATCCGCTCGTCGCCCTGGGGGCGACGGCGCGCGACTCGCCGGCGGAGGCTGCGGCCGCGTCCGAGGCGGTAGTGACGATGGTTGCGGATCCCGCGGCCCTGCGCGCGGTCACGGAGGGGTCGGACGGCGTCGTGGCCGGACTCGGTCCGTCGATGGTGGTGATCGAGATGTCGACCGTCGGACCGGCGGCGATCGCCCGTCTTGCATCGGTCATGCCCGAGGAGGCGTTGCTGATGGATTGCCCCGTTCTCGGCAGCATCGGCGAGGCGGAGAGCGGCACCCTCAAGGTATTTGTCGGCGGCACCACCGAACTCTTTGTCCGGTGGCGGGCGGTTCTCTCCGCAATTGGTTCGCCGCTTCATGTCGGTCCGCTCGGCTCCGGCGCGGCCGCGAAATTGGTCGCAAACCTCACGCTGTTTGGGGTTCTCGGCATTGTGGGCGAAGCTCTTGCGCTTGCGGATGCCCTCGGACTTCCGCGCGCCGCCGCGTACGAGGTCCTCGGCACAACTCCGATCGGCGCACAAAGTGAGCGGCGCAAAGCGTCCATCGAATCCGGTGAGTACCCCAAGCGGTTCGCGCTTTCTCTGGCGCGAAAAGACGCCGACCTCGTGGCCGATGCGGCCGCGGCGGCTGGTGTCGATCTACGCCTCGCCCTTGCCGCGCGCGACCGGCTCGCCGAAGCCGAGGAAGACGGATGGGGGGAGCGGGATTATTCTGCCGTGCTCGCCCATATTCTCGGATCGACGGGAGAATCCGGCGACGGTTGAGGGCGAGCCTGCCCTCAGCGGTGCTCCGGATTGGGGTATTCCCATCGGCACCCGGCGGCCCATTCGGAGCGCTGATTGCCGTAGGCGGGAAAGCCGCCGTGGTCTTTGAGAAGACGCGCCGTGTGCATCAGATTCCACGTCATAAAGGTCGTGTTGCGATTCGTGAAGTCGTTGTCGAGGCCGGCACCGTCCTCTCCGTACGAAGGACCGGGTCCGGCCTCGCCGATCCAGCCGGCATCGGCTTGGGGTGGGATGACGTACCCGAGGTGCTGGAGTGCATACAGGATGCTCATCGAGCAATGTTTGATGCCGTCTTCGTTACCGGTGATGAGGCATCCGGCGACGCGCCCGTAGTACGCGTACTGCCCGTTGTCGTTTAGGAGACTCGAGTTTCCGTAGAGTCGTTCGATGACGTGCGTGCAAACCGACGACTTTTCGCCGAGCCAGATCGGCGACCCGAGCACCAGGATGTCGGCGGCTAGAACCTTGTCGAACACGCCGGGCCATGCGTCATGGGACCACCCGTGCTCGGTCATGTCGGGCCACACGCCGACGGCGAGATCGAGGTCGATCGCCCGCAAAACCTCGACGCCGACCCCGCGTTGCTCCATGATCGCAATCGAGCGGTCCATGAGGGTCTGCGTATGCGAAGGTTCGGGGGATCGTTTGAGCGTGCAGTTGATGTAGAGCGCGCTCAGGTCGCTCATGTCGGGGGCCACGTAATCATCCGTCGCCGACCGGTTCACCATTGCTCTCCTCCGTTCTTGCGTAGGGCCGCTTACCGATGGTCAAGTGCGGAATGGAGGGTCGGGGTCTTGAGCCACACCGAAACGTGTGCCGGCTGCAGAGTTTGTTGAGCGACCCGCAACAGTTCTGCCTCCATACTGCTTAGGTCCACCTCGCCCTTTAACGTCAGTGCGAAGGATTCAAGGATCGCGCGCGCGTCGTACCGCCGCCGATAGAAGCGGCGGTCGATGAACGTCTGGATGTGTCCCCGCACCGGACGGAACAACCCGGCAACCGCAAGCGTGGACGCGGCGATCGAGAAATCGTTGTTCGCCTGATCCGCGATGGAACGCACGATAGCTCCGAGGACGATTACTCCGCCGACGTAGACGACGGTGAGTACGGCAGTGAGCGCGGTATACACCAGCGTGCGGTTGATGATGAGGTCGAGGTCGTATAACCGGTACTTCAGAATCGCAACACCGAAAGAGACGGGGATGGCGATCGTGAGCGCGGTGAGCACCACGTTGATGATCGGCACCAGCAGGGTTCCGCGCACGCCCTCGACGTTTAAGAGGTTCGCACCGATCATGCTGAGAATGGTCGTCACGACGGCGGTATACGCCACCACTTTCAGCTGTTGGCGACGAACTCCGGTTGCGCGCAGGGTGCGCGGCACGAGCGATGCGATCGCGAGGAACATTGTTCCGAACAAACCGAACAGTCCCACCGCATTGACGATGCTCAGGACCTCGGTGGTGCCCGGCATCGCGAGGGGGTTCTGGATGTCGGCCAGCGCCGGCGAGTCACCGATCCTGAACAAATCGGGCCGGAAGATCTCCGACGTCCACATGACCGCAGATGCAACGCCCATCGCGGCGACGGCGCGTCCGAAGCGACCGCTGATTCTCCCGTCTGGGAACATGAGTGGGACGATGACGCCGAGGAGCGCCCAGGTTATGAAGAGCCCCGGAAACGACAGGAAGTATCCAAGCGTCCCGCCGGGGAGCGTGCCGGGTGCAACGACAAGAGCGTAAGCCGCCCATTGGTCGCCGGCGAGGGCGGCCGTTCCGGTGAAGGCTCCGCCGGCGAAGACCCACCCGATGCGGTTGTCCGGCCGTTTGCGCGCCACCGCAACACCTACCGCACCCGCCGAAAGCATCAGGAGCGCCCAGATCAGCGACTCGTCCGGCGAGTTCCAATTCCCGTGGTACCCGTTCCTCGCGGCGTTCGGAATGCTGGTCACCTGCAAGGCGTACGCGGCGACGAACAGCATTGTCGACGCGACGATCAATGCCGATGTGATGGCACGGTAGTGCTTCGGCGACCCCTTCACGGGCACAAGGTTCTCCCATGCAGGGACGACGATGCAAGGTGTACTGAAGCGACGTCAGCTCGACCGAGGTATCAAAAGCCCGAAATCACACGAGACTTCGGCCGGTTTTTCTACGATGGACGGATGGAACTGAGTGCGTGGCTGGATCTCGCAGAGACCGCAAGCATCGTGGCCACGGCCGCGTGGGCGGTGTTCATCTATGCTCGCTCGCGCCGAGGTGAGGTGCGGGTTGCGATCGAGCACGCCGTCCGTATGAAGGACGACTTCTCCGCTGAAGCCGCCGTGCTCATCATCGAGCTCACGATCAGGAACTCGAGTGACGTGCTGTGGCGCCGGGACAAATCGCGTGTGACGGTCTTCGATGCCCGTCGTCTTGCACCCAACGGGTCCATTCGGTTGATGCCGTTTGGCTACGACGATCCGTTTCTGCCCCTATACGGCTCGGATGCCGAGAATCAGGAGGATTTCGCGGCCGGGCGTCCCTTCTCGTACTTCACGGGCCAGGAGGTTTCACTCGAGCCGGGGGAGACGGTGACCGTCGAGCTCGGCTTTCGCCTGAACAAGGAGAAGCTCGGGCTCATGGCGGTGAAGGTGTGGTTGTCGGGCTACCAAGGGAGGTGGTCGAGGACCACCTACGAATGGGCGAGCTTCTTCTACGTCGATCCCGCGCCGCTCGTCGGGACGGCTTCGGCCGCGACCGGAGCTACCATGGAAGCACTATGAAGCCGGGGAAGCCCACCGAACAGCCGCGCCTCGACCTGAAGAAGCTGTGGGAGCGACTGGACGAAGAACCGCCCGGCCCGGTGCGCGACTACCCGGGCGAGAAGGAAGTCGATAAGCCGCGCCCGCGCAAAAACCGATCCAGTGCGTGAGCCGCCAAGGAGGTTCGTTCGTACCTCCGCTTGGCGCCTCCAACCATCCGAGATGCACCCGACGACAGCTGGCAGAAACATCGCCTCGAGCTCCTAGAGGTTTTGTTCAACCACATCGGAACGATCGAGAACAGTGAAGAGCCCGAGCGCATCGGAACGCGTTGCGAACCCGTGCCGGGTCCGAGGAGGGTCATCCGGTATCGCAGTGGCCGGCCCGTGTATCGGTGATCACTCGCTACAATGCCCGCGTGAAGCTCGTGCTGAAACTTGCCCTTCTGATCGGGTTCGTCGTTAGCGTCAATGCCGTCGTTGAGGCTAATCGCAGATGCGATTGCCGCGACCAATGCTGGTGCAAACAACCTGGTTTGCGCCACCTACGATGGTGGGTACCGGGGGCGCTGCACGACCTCCGGCGCTGACTGCATCTGTGCGCTAAGAGGCGCCGCGCGCGAGGCGAACTCCGACTGCTGCTACCACCAAACCACGCCCACTTGGCATCCTGCGCGAACGCGTTCGATAAGGCGAACATTCGCCGTAACGATCGCGAGGAACGACAGCATTGAGGCCAGCATGTGAATGGGTGCACTCACGTCGGCCTTGATCGGAAATATCGCGGCCAGCAATACGCCCGTCGCCCACGCCGCCATCAGCACCCGCCCCGTCTGCCATGCACCCACTTCCGTACGCCGTCTTTGAAGTCCCACAACGAGCGCGAACGATCCCAGTGATAAAGCGACAAACGCGGCGGTCTGAACCCAGCCATAGGGTCCTACGGCATAGGCGCTGAAGGGATCGCTGAACTCACGATCTGTCCGATAAAGCGGTTGCACGATCACGGCGATGGCAAAAAGGCTCGCGCCGAGTATGCCGAGTGCGCCGAATCGGCGCTTAGACGCAGTCCTGGATTTGTCCAACCGGACGACCGTGTGCCCTAGTTGTCCCGACTGTTGATGTAGCGATCCCAGACGTGACGCCGGGAAGTTGCCAGGTCTTGTGCCACCTCATTCCAGTCGCTGGCGTTCTCGCTCACCCCGAGCGCGCGCCCGATTTTCTGCCATGAATGCCCCGCATCACGAGCTTTGAGGATGCTCTCGCCGATCAGCTTCTCGACCGCAATGCTGGCGCGACATGCGTCGCGCAACGCGGCGAGCGGTTCTGTTTCCCAATCTCCTACCGTGCGCAGACCACGAGCGGTCATACGGAGACGTCTCTTAGTACCAAGCATCGCAGCCTCCTTCTTCGCGCGCGAACCACACTCATCGTCGCACATTCGCGCGAACGATCCACTGGCCATAGGCCTCGACCTCCTGACGTGAGCGACCACTGCCGAGTTCGTTCTCATGCCGTAGCGCGTGGGCGAGCTCGTGGATCGAGGCCTTGACCGCTTGAAGACCTTCCACCTTTGGGGCGGACGCGGACCGACTATTTCCGGATGTCTTTGAAGATCGGCGCCAGACGGATCTCGAACGACGCCGCCTCGGCATCGACCCGTGCGTCCGTCCACAGCATCTCGTCGGGATATGCGTCGACCGGAACGTCGCTCGAATCGATCCATCCCGCAACTGCGTCCGCCCATCTCTCCTCGAGCAGTGCCGTCCGGATCTCGTCGAGCTTCCCCGCCTGCGCCAAGTCGGCCGGGTCGCTCTGCGCAACCACGTGGAGGGCCAGTAGCCGCCCGAGGACCTCCTCGGATTCCGCCACGGTGACCGACGGCGGATCGGTTCGGATGATTGCGACGGCAACGCGCCCCGGCCACCCGGCCCGGAGGGCCGTCATGCCGTGCCGGCTGCGTCCCGGGGCGACGGCGCCCCCTCGGCGTACGCCCGCAGACGTTCTTGCCCGTCGGGAGACAGCAGTTCGATGACATCGTGCACCGGTTTTCCACTGCCGAGCAGCAGTTGGAGGGCGATGTCGCCCGAGCTTCCCGGCTCGGGGGCGTTGGTCGTCAGCAGAACCAGGGGTATCGCGGGATGCGTCTCGTGCAACACCGCGGCCTTACCCAGCGCCTTCCACAACGTGTCGGTGCGCCGGAGGCCCGGGCGACTGCCGGACGAAAACGCTCCCGATACGTCGAAGAACCACGGACGGCCGAGCACGTCGACGGCGCGGAAGTTGACTTCGACTCCCTCGGCCAAACGGACGCTCTTGGTGATCTCGACAAACCCGCATGCATCGAGCAGCTTCTCCGCCACCTCGCGGGCCGCCTTCCCCTCGCGCACGGAGCGCGCTTGGAAATCCTCTCCCTCCGGTGGCGATTGCGACACCGCCGGTACCTCGACGCGCAGCGGAGGTTTCGGGTCCTTTGCCTCGCGCACGAGCCGCGCCCGCTCCTCGTGGATGCGCGCAAGAGCCGTCTTCGTATACCCGGAGTCGGTCTCGTAGCCGGCAAAGTGCCTGTCGGTTCTAACTGCGGCGACCGCGGTCGTGCCCGAACCCATGAACGGGTCGAGGATGAGGTCGCCACGATAGGTGTAGAGGTGAATGAGACGCTCCGGAAGCTGCACCGGAAACGGTGCCGGATGACCGACTCGGGTGGCGCTCTCGGACGGCATCTCCCACACATCCGTGGTTGCTTCCATGAACTCTTCCTTGAAGATCGAGGTCTCCGAGGGAAGGCCCTTGTCGTAGCGCTGTTTGGCGGTGAGGGCACGATCGAATCTGCCCTTGCTGGCGATGATGACCCGCTCGGTGAGGTCGCGGAGGACCGGGTTGGCGGGGCGCTGGAACGATCCCCACGCGCACGATCCACTCGCACCTCTCGCCTTCTGCCAGATGACCTCGCCGCGCAGCAAGAGGTGAAGCCGGTTCTGGAGAATGTCGATGACGTCCGACGACAGCGACCGGTAGGGACGCCGTCCCAAGTTGGCGACGTTGACGGCGATGCGCCCGCCCGGCTCGAGCTTCCTCACGCATTCGGCGAAGACGTCTTCGAGCATCGACAGATAATCGAGGTAGTCCTTCGGGACGAGCCCGGAGCCAAGGGCCTCTTCGTATTCTTTGCCCGCGAAGTACGGCGGCGACGTGACGACGAGCGCCACCGAGGACGCCTCCACCTCGTCCATGGAACGTGCGTCCTTGCAGAAAATCTGGTCGATGTCCTTACGCGGGTGAACGAAGGCGTCCTCGGAGACGGACGGAGACGAAAAGCGCGCATAGAAGGCGGCGGAATCGTGGCTCTCGCGCCGCGACACCCCGAAGTTGGAAGTGGAGGTCCCTTTCCTATGCGTCTCCTGGTGCTCGGTCACCGGCGGCTTCCTTCTCGCGGACGTTCTTCATCGAGAGCGTACTCTCCGCCTCCGACAGAAACGGGACGCCCCCGCACGGTCGCGGTTCGTCATCCGTCGGCCGCGACCACCGGGAGTCGGGCGTCCTTCCACGCGGCGAAACCCCCGATCACGTCGGTCGCCTGGGAGAACCCGATGTCCTGGAGTCTCCTCGCGGCAAGACTGGAGGAATAGCCTTCGGCGCAGATGAGGATGATCGGCTCCCCAGTGTCTCCCACTGCAGGGTCGCGGTGGGGCGAAACGGGATCGACTCGCCACTCCAGGACGCTCAGCGGGATGTTGATCGCTCCCGGAATGGCCCCGCTCCGTCTTCGCTGGTCGTCGGAGCGGGTGTCGACGAGCACGGTCCCGTTCTGCATCGCTTCGTAGGCACGGACGGGGTCGATGCGGCGAAGCGACGCCCGTGCTTCCGCCAGGAGATCGTCGATGCTCTTGCGCATTTGGGCCATTGGTCTATGAATGCAGACGGCGCGCGCGGAGTCAAGGGAGAGGGCGCCTACACGGGCTGCACTCGTGCGCGGGCGTCCGTTTCCGGTCTCTCGGCCACGCGCGCGATCAGGTGGTCGACGATGCGTTTTGCGTCGCGCGGGACGCCCGTGATCGTTTCCGACGTCATGGAGTAGAGGAAGTGAAGGCCGACGAAATAGAGACCCGGTTCATCGGCGACTACTCCCCGGTCGTGGTCGGGTTCGCCGCGGTCGCCGAGGATGGGAAGGTCGATCCACGAGAAGCCGGGCCGAAACCCCGTGCACCAGACGACGCTTGCGACATCGACGACCCGGTTGTCCTCCAGGAGGGGAAGGCCATCGCGCGCTCCCACGACGCGCGGTACGCGTTCCACCCCGGCCGCGACCAAGTCTTTCGGCTTCACCCGAATGAGAGGCGCGGCGGTCGTCATCAGTTTGGGGCGGACCTTCCGCCCGATCGGCGTTCTCACCGTCAACACGCGGTGGCCCACGAATCGTACGATGCGTGTAAGCAGGTGACGGGCGACGAAGCGTTCGATACGAAAAGGGATGTGAGCGGATTCCTTGCCTGCCATCCATGTCGGACGGTGCTGAACGACCTCCATCGCGATGTCGGCGCCGGAGTTACCGGCGCCCACGATGAGAACAGCTCCGTCGGCGAGTTGCGAGACATTGCGGTAGTCCTTCGAGTGCACCTGGACGATGCGCGGGTCCAACTCCGCGGCGAACGCCGGCATCCGAGGAGCCTGGGAGTTTCCCATCGCGACCACCACGTTGTCGGCGTGGATGGTGAGGTTCCCTGCCGATACAACGAAACGATCTCCATGCCTCGCAAGACGGTCGACCCTGACGCCCCTGCGGACCGGCAGCTTGAAATGCGCGGCGTAGCTTTCGAGATAGTCCGCCATTTCGTCCTTCGTTACGAAGGTGTCACCGCGGGCGGGAAACCGCATTCCGGGCAGTCCGTTAATGCGAGCTGGTGTGAACAGCAGCAGAGAATCCCACCGGTTGCGCCACGAGTCGCCGGTTCGGTTGTCGGCGTCGAGGATCACGAATTGCCGTCCTGCCCGGGCGAGGTAATAGCCCACCGACAATCCCGCCTGACCGCCTCCGATGACGACGGTCTCGATCGACTCGGGGTCACTGCTTCTGGTCGGTCGTTCTGTCACGTCGTTCTGCTGGCTCACGATTCGCCTCCGTCTGGTTGCTCGGCACTTTCGAGTCGACGCTACGAAAGGGTCCGCAGCCCCGCATCGTGCAAACACACCAAAACGGGTGCGATGGTCGTGGGTAATTGTGTGTAGGTCGTCAGACGAGATCGTGCTCGTACGCGTAGGCGGTCGCCGCCGCGCGCGACGAGACGCCGAGCTTGAGGAAGATATTGCTCACGTGGCGCGCCACCGTCTTGTCGCTGATAACGAGCACGGACGCGATCTCACGGTTGGTCCTGCCGGTTGCGACCAGCTCCAGCACCTCTACCTCGCGGCCGGTGAGCCCGGCGGCGGGTCCCGGCGCCGCCGGAGAACCTAGGTTCTCCACCCGGGCAAGATCGGGAAGGGCTCCCAGTCGCTCGAACACGCGGCGCGCCGCGCCGAGCTCCATCTCCGCGGTGTCTTCGTCTCCAAGCGCCCGGCACGCAAGCCCGATGAGGACCCTCGTGCGCGCCGCCTCGTGCGGCGCGTCGAGCTCTTGCCAGACTGCGCACGCATCACGCAATGCACCGAGCGCTGTGCGCGCGTCGCCGTCTGCGAGGAACACGGCGCCCTTCGCATCGGCGGCAACGGCGCTGAGAAAGGGCGCATGAAAGTCGGCCGCAATCGCTGCGAGCTCGTCTGCCGACGTGCGTGCCGCTGAGTTGTCGCCTGCGGCGAGCATGATCTCCACGTGTGCCGATAGGACCCTCGATCGCGTGACGCGATCCCGCGCCTCGTCGACCTCGCGGCAGATCGCTCCGACCGCCGCATCGATCTGCCCCTGAGCGAGGCGCAGCTTCGCCAGCCCCGGATGGGGTGAATGTCCCCACTGGCTCGCCTCGCGAAAAGCATCTTCGGCGTCGGCGAAATCACCGCGCAGCCGGTGCAGTTCGCCCAGCTGATAGAAGGCCATGCCGACCGCGACCCGGTCCGGAGACCGGAACAGGCGGTCGCGCGCCCGCTCCGCTTCGTCGACCGCCTCGGACCATTGCCCTCGTAACTGCAAGATCTCCGCCCGGTGCACGAGGCACTGCCCGCGGTACGGGACGAGGTCGGGCTGCGCCGCGCACCAGTGGCTCAGCGCGGCCGTCCACTCCTGCGCCCGCCGCAGGTCGAACACGTCCTGACACGAGGCGATGACGCCGCAGTAGACGATTCCGACGATGATGGCGGACACCTCTCCGCTCGTGACCGCGACCATGATCTCGTCGAGGATCGCGATGCCTTCTCTGGCCCTGCCCATTCGGATAAGAGACTGTCCCCGCCCGAACTCGCCCAGCGTCATGAGGTCTCGGTCGCCGAAACGACGACCGATTGCGGCCGCCTCTTCGAAGATCGAGTGCGCGGGCGCGGCGTCGCCGCCAAAGAGACTCTGTACCCCCGAGGGTATGAGCAGGTAGCCTCGTTCGACGCAATCGTGCTCCCCGTCTTCGAGCACGCGGTGGCCGCGGGCGAACCACCCGCCCGCCTGGGCCATGTCCCCCTTGTTGATCAACTGCAACCCGGCCCAGAACGCGCAGCGCGCCGCGAACGGCGCATCGCCCCGGCCGAGACTTTCGTGATGAGCGCGCGTCAGGAGCTCCAAGCTGTCGCCGTCCTTGCCCATGAGATAGGCGGCGATGGCGAGCCGCATGAGATCCTCCGGCTCGAGGGGACGCTCCCGGTCTGCGGCGCCCAGCGCGGCATATGCATCGGCCCACGCCTGCCGCATGTAGGACTCGCGACCTCGCTCTAGTTCGCCCGATGTCTCCACCCGAACCATTCTCTTGACATTTCCTTTCTCGAACAAGGAGTGGGGGAACGTCCTGATCGGCCGAGGGTTCGGAGCGCACATGAGCTAGCGTTTCGAGGTGAGTCGTACCGAAGCGGTTTCCATCCCCCGGCCTCGAACGACGCGGGCGCTGCTCCTAGACCGCAGCTTCGGCCCGTGGTTTTGGGGTGCCCTCATCTCGAACAGCGGAACGTGGCTTTACAACGTGGTGGCAGCGGTCGTGATGTTCGAGCTCACCGGCTCCGCGTTGTTTGTCGGCTTCGTCTCGGTGGCTCAGTTCGCGGCTCTGGTGGTGATGTCGCCGTGGGCGGGAGCGCTCTCGGACCGGCACGACCGGCGCCGGATCGCGCTCCTCGGACAGTCGTTTGCGTTCGTTGCATCGGTCGCGGTGACGATCCCCGCGCTCACGGTCGGAGTCGAGGCTCTGGGACCGGCGGCGATTCTCGTCGCCACGCTGGCGATCGGCCTCGGCAGAGGATTCGCCGAGCCGGCGATGGCGAGCCTCGTGCCCGCGCTCGTCGACGACCGCGACCTCGAAAGCGCGGTGTCGCTCAACTCCCTCACCTATAGCGGCGGCCGCGCCCTGGGACCGACCGCGGCGGGTGTGCTTCTGGTGGCGCTCGGCCCCGGCATTGCGTTCGCAGTCAACGCCGCTACCTTCCTCGCGCACATCGCGGCGCTTGCGACCGTGCGGCTCCGCCCGCAGGAGGCTCCCTCGGGAGATCGCTCCGTGCGAGCCGCGCTCCGCCACGTTCGTGACGATCGGACGCTGTTCGTGCTTCTCGGCGGAATCGCCGCCGTCGGCTTTGCGAGCGATCCGGTGATCACGCTGGCGCCGTCGCTCGCACGCCTGCTCGGCGGAGGCGATGGACTCGTCGCCGCATTCGTCGGCACGTTTGGGGCGTCGGCGGTCGTTGGCGGGCTCGTCTCGGGAGCCCTCCAGCGGAAACTCGGAAGCCTTCGGGTGGCGAAGACCGGCATGATCACGATGGCGATCGGCCTCGTGGTGGCGGCGACCGCCCCACGGGGATGGGGTGCTCTCGTTGGGTTCGCGGTAACCGGTGTCGGGTTCGTCCTCGGTTTGACCGGCTTCACCTCGTTGCTTCAACGACGGGTGCCGGAGGCGCTGCGCGGCCGGATCATGGCGCTGTGGATGGTTGCGTTCCTGGGAAACCGTCCGCTCGCGGCGTTGCTCCATGGTGGGGCCGCGGACGTGGTCGGCCCGCGCGCCGCGGTGGGCTTTGCGATCGCGGCCGCACTTATCGGGGCGCGGCTTGCGAGGCGCCTAGACGACGACTGACGACGCGCTTGGTTTCGTGCCGAGGGCTGAGGCCGGGAGCCGTTAACGCTGCCGGACGCGCGGCCGTCTGCTCGAATGCCTCCGGTTCCGTTGTGGCGCCGTGCTGCGGGGGGGTGACGACATCTTCAGGCCGTCGGCCTCGAACTCGCGGGTGAGCTCGAGTTTGCGAGCGAGGGTCGAAACGTCGCTGCGGTTGTCCGGAGCGACGAACGTGATGCCGGCCCCGATTCGTCCGGCGCGCGCAGTGCGGCCGACTCGGTGAACGTAGTCGGTGAAGTCGTGCGGCGGATCGAAGTTGATGACGTGAGAGATGTCGTCGACATCGAGGCCCCGCGCGGCGACATCGGTGGCGACCAGCACGTCGATGTGACCGTCCGAGAACCGGTCGAGCGCGCGTTGGCGCTGGCCCTGGGTCTTGTTGCCGTGGATGGCAAGTGCATCGATGCCCTGGTGACGGAGCTTCTTCACGAGCTTGTCGGCGCCGTGCTTGGTGCGCACGAACACGAGCGCGAGATCGCGCTCTTGCCGCAGGACGCGAACGAGGTTGTCGATCTTGTTCTCGGCCGTAACCGGAACGAACCGGTGTGACGCCGCCGAGATTGCCGGCTTGTCCTCGCGCACCTCGTGCCTGGCGGGGTCGCGCGTGTAGCTGTGCGCCAGCCGGCCGACGCGGCCGTCGAGCGTCGCCGAGAAGAACATGGTCTGGCGGTCCTTCGGGATGCGTTCGACGATGCGATCGACCTGAGGCTGAAACCCCATGTCGAGCATGCGGTCGGCTTCGTCGAGGACGAGGATCGAGATTCTGTCGAGGGTGATCATGCGCCGATCGACCAGGTCCTGGAGCCGCCCCGGGGTGGCGACCACGACGTGGGCCTTGCGGGCGCGGGCGGCCTGAGCGTCGAGGCCGACGCCTCCGTAAACGGTTGCGACGCGGAGGTTCCGGCACGACGCGATGTCGTGGATCTCATCGGCCACCTGGACCGCAAGCTCGCGCGTCGGGACCAGGACGAGGGCGCTCGGCCGCGCCATCGACGCATCGAGACGCTCCACGAGCGGAATCCCGAACGCGAGCGTCTTGCCCGAGCCCGTTTTGGACTTAGCGAGAACGTCTCGCCCGGCAACGGCATCGGCCAGAACGAGGTTCTGGATCTTGAACGGCGCGCCGATGCCGCGCCGAGCGAGCGTACGGACGACGGGCGCGGATACGCCCAGCTCTGGGAATGTGGACAACTTCTGCTCCTTCTGTTCGGTAGAACCGCTACCGGGAAACGGGAGACTCGACCATCCCGTGCATCCGGTGAAGGAGATCAGGAAAACCGACTCTCGCAGAGTCGTGTGACCCTGCGTGCTGCTACGAACCCTACAACATGAATCGACGCGGCAATATTTCCCCTGAACGCTAGATGTCGTCGGCTGCTAGAATCCCCGCTCCGGAGAAGCTTCGCCGACCAAAAACAAAGGGGGCAGTCTCGTCCCGCGACGACTCGACCCGATCTCTGAAGCGTTTCGTTCACCAGGTGCGCGACGTTGCCGTTGGGGACGAGACCGCGTTCGACCGAGGTGTGCTCACCGTCGGCCGTGCCGCTTCGACCCTGTTCGAGTCTCCCGCGCTCGCCGGCGTCCGCCTGACGTGGGCGTCGCCCGGCGACCCCGTCCGGATAGTCAAGCTGCTCGATGCAGTCGAGCCGCGCTGTAAGGAAGGCGGCGGCATCTTCCCCGGTTTCGTCGGACCGCCGGAGCAGCAGGGCGTGGGGACGACGCACGTGCTGAGCGGCGCCGCGGTGGTGACCGCGGGCTTTCTCCCGCGCGCCCAGGAGGCAGTGGTCGACATGGCGGGGCCGGCGCAGCCCCTTTCGTTTCTCGGAGCCACGCACAACCTCGTGGTCGAGTTCACGCCCGCCGCCGATGCCGATTGGGAGGATGTCGACGCGGCCCTTCGCGTCGGTGCGCTCAAGCTCGCGGAGCACCTCGCGGCTGCGGCGACGTCGGCGCCGCCCGATGCGGCCGAGGAGCTCGCCGGTCTCGGCGCGCCGGGATCGTCGGAATTGCCGCGCGTGGCCGCGGTCACCAATCTCCAGACGCAGGGGAAGTTCAAGGACGTGTTCGTCTACGGCACCAGCTTCTCCGCGGAGCCGCCGCGCCTCATCGACCCCAACGAGCTGGAGGACGGTGCGGTCGTGAGCGGACAGTACGGGCACCCCGCGCTCAAGAACCCGACCTACGTTCACCAGAACCACCCGATTGCGGCCGCGCTGCGCCGCCGGCACGGGCGCGATCTCCACTTTGCCGGGCTCGTCATCTGCCCCGAGCCCGTCGACCAAACCGGCAAGGAGCGGGCCTCGGCCGACGTCGCCGCCCTGTGTCGCGACGCGGGCTTCGACGCGGTCATCATCACCAAGGAGGGCGGCGGCAACGCCGATGCCGATGTGTCGCTCAAGATGGATGCGCTCGAACAAATGGGAATCAGCGCGATCGGGCTGTTCGCGGAGATGGCGGGGGCCGACGGGAGTGCTCCGCCGCTCGTCATCGCGCCCGCGAATGCAACCGCGATGGTGAGCACCGGCAACTACGACCACCGCGTCGAGCTTCCGGCGGTCGAACGTGCGCTGGGGGGGGAGGACTTCTCGCTGCTCGACGTCCCCGCGACCGCGGAGTTGAGCGTGCCGGTTGCGGTCGTGTACGGCTCGCTCAGTCCGCTCGGCATCGGACGCCTGACGTGCCGGGAGGCCGCATGACGCGCGTCGTGCACTACGTGAACCAGTTCTTCGCCGGCCTCGGCGGCGAGGACCAGGCCGGGATCGCGCCCAGTCTCAAAGAGGGAGCGGTCGGCCCCGGGCGACGCCTCGCGCAGCTGCTCGGGGATGACGCGGAGATCGTCGCCACCGTCTACTGCGGCGACGACTATGCCGCGTCGGTCGAAGGTGCCGCCGCCCAGATCCTTGCGTTGGTGATGAGCTACGAGCCCGACGTGCTGATCGCCGGCCCCGCGTTCGGCAGCGGCCGTTACGGACTCGCGTGCGCGCGGCTCGGGGCGGCCGCGGACGCGGCCGGGCTCCCGGTAGTGGTCGCGATGCACGAAGACAACCCCGGGCTGGACGAAGCCGGCACGATTCCGGTGGTCGCGAGCGGAGCTACGTCGCGGGAGATGCGGGCGTCACTCGACCGGCTCGGCGCGGCGGCGCGCAAGGTGATCGCCGGCGACGCGCTCACCTCCGACGACGGAAGGATCGGGCGCGCCGCCCGCGCCACGACTGTGGCCGAGACGACCGCGGCAGAGCGCGCGGTCGATCTCGTGCTGACGCGCCTGGCGGGCGATCGCGACGCCACCGAGATCCCGCTGCCGCGCTTCGATCGTGTGATGCCGGCACAGCCGATCGAGGACCCGGCTACGGCGACCGTCGCACTCGTGACCGAGGGGGCGGTCGTTCCGAACGGCAACCCCGACGGTCTCGAGTCGGCGCGTGCCACACGGTGGCTGCGGTATCCGATCGATGAGGTGGCGTCGCTCGCATCGGGCGATTACGTGTCCGTGCACGGCGGGTTCTCGACCTCATGGGCGAACGAAGATCCGTGTCGGATCTTGCCGTTAGACGTCGCCCGCGAACTCGAGCAAGAGGGCGCGATCGGCAAGCTCCATGCCGCGTATCTGGTGACCGCCGGGAACGGCACATCGGTCGCGAACGCCCGCCGGTTCGGGATCGAGTGGGCCGCCGAGTTGAGGAAGGCGGGTGTGCAGGCTGCCGTGCTGACCTCAACCTGAGGGACCGGAACGCGTTGCGGGTCAACGCTTGCGAAGGAGTTGGAACGGGCGGGGATACCGACCGCCCTGTTGTGCAACCTGGTGTCGCTCGCCGAGAAGGTCGGCGCGCCGAGGATCGTGCCGACGCGCGGCATCCCGTACCCGGCGGGCGACCCGTCGTTGTCGCACGACGACGAGAAGGAGTGGCGCCGCGCCTTGGTGAAGCGCGCGCTGCACGCGGTGAGTACCCCAGTGACCTCACCGACGATCTTCCCCGTCGAGCAGGAGGCGAGCGCGTGACTCTTCCCGTAGTGAGCGCGGCCGCGCAGGTGCTGGCACACGTGCCGGGCCTGGTCAGGCACGGCTCGAAGCCGGAGCGCGTGATCGCGGCGCAGCCCGAGATCGCGAGCCGGCTCGCCGGCGCGCTCCGGAGTTTCGAGGATGCGCTTGCGTACTCGCCCAACCAGGCGTTTCTCGGCTCCATCCACCCGCGCGCGCTCGGAGAGAGGCCGTGGTTCGAGCGTCCGATCGAGACGGTAAGCCGGTTCGGCCCCGGGGGCGAGATCATGCCCGAGGAAGAATTTCTCGGGCTGTTAACCGCGCTCGATTCCTCCGAGATCGTGACTCTCGACTCCTCGTTCGGCGAGCGCGCCGCGGAAATGCTCGCCCGCCACCCGCTCGCCAAGCGCCTCGATCTCGACCTCATCGAGAAGGCGTCGAGCGGCGCCGATCAGGGATTGCCGCTCTATCTCGACGACGAGCGTGTCGGGGCCGCCCACGCCGGACACGACGTCGACGAATCCCTGTCCGCGCCCATCCTTCTCGAGAACCTCTGCGCCAAGGCGACCGCGACGCTGGCGCTGCTGCATCTCTTGGAGGACAACGACGTCGAGCCGGACTCGATCGACTACGTCATCGGGTGCGGCGAGGAGGCCATCGGCGATCGCTATCAGCGCGGCGGCGGCAACCTCGCGAAGGCGGTGGCCGAAAGCGCGGGGTTGACCAACGCATCCGGCGCCGACGTGAAGAACTTTTGCGCCGCCGGCATGCCGGCCCTTGCGATGGCCGCGAGCCTGGTCGCATCGGGCGTGTTCCGGCGGGTCGCGGTGGTGGCCGGCGGGTCGGTTCCGAAGCTGGGCATGAAGTTCCAGGGCGCGCTCAAGCATGGGATCCCGGTGCTCGAGGACGTGCTGGGCGGCACCGCCGCGCTCGTCGAAGCCGACGACGGGGAGTCGCCGCGCATCCGCTTGGACGGCGTCGGCAGGCATCGGGTGGGCGACGGCGGCTCGATGCCCAAGATCATGGAGGCACTCGCGATCGAGCCGTTGGTGCGGCTCGGGCTGTCGGTGAACGACGTCGACGACTTTGCGACCGAGCTCCATAATCCCGAGGTCACCGAGCCCCAGGGCTCGGGCAACGTGCCGGAGCGCAACTACCGCACGATCGCCGCGCTCGCGGCGCGGGCAGGCCACATCACCAAAGACGATGTCGACGAATTCGTGGCCCGCCGGGGCATGCCGGGGTTCGCTCCGACGCAAGGACACATCGCATCGGCATTGTGCTACCTACCGCACGCGGTCCGGCGTCTTAAATCCGAAGAGGCAACAAGAGTGATGTTGCTCGCAAAGGGAAGTCTGTTCCTGGGACGCATGTCGCAGCAATCGGACGGCATGAGTGTGTTACTCGAGGCGCAACAGAGGTGATGCCGAGTGGCTGATGTGATGGAGGTAACGAAGGACAACTTCGACGAGACGGTGTCGGCGGGCACCGTTCTGGTCGACGTGTGGGGCCCCGATTGCAAGCCGTGCGTCGCGCTCGAACCGCACGTCGAGAAGATCTCGGCGGCGCGCGACGACCTCAAGGTGGTCAAGCTCGAAGCGCCCAAGGCGCGCCGGTTGTGCATGAAGCTCGGCCTCATGGGGTTGCCGGTGTTCCTTTTGTACCGCGACGGCGAGGAGGTGGCGCGTCTGTCGGGGCCTCAGGTGACGCCACAGTCGCTGCACGCGTGGGTCGAGGATTCGCTGTCCGAAACGGGGAGGGGGTGAGGAGGAATGTTCGACGGTAAGAAGGTGATCGCGCTCGGCGAGCGCGACGGCATCTCCGGTCCGGCGATCGCGCGCTGCATCGAGGCGGCCGGAGGATCGGTCGCGTTCTCGGCGACGGAGTGCTTCGTCTGAACGGCATCGGGAGCGATGGACCTGCGGAGCCAGGAGGCAATCGTCAAGCTGGCAGAGCAAAACGGTAAGGAGAACCTCCTCGTGATCTTGGGGTCGCCCGATCCGGAAAGCGCAGAGATCGCGGCGGAAACGGTGATCGTCGGAGATCCCTCCTACGCAGGCCCGCTCACCGAGGCCCAGTTGGGCCTCGACGTACACCACGTCCTGGACGAAGAGGTGCGCAAGCACATACCCGAAGACGTGTGGGAAGACCAGATCGGCGTGATGGCGGACGTGTTCGACGCCGAGGGGATAAATGACGCGGTGGCGCGCATGCGGGAGGGGGCGGAAGGGTCCTAGCGGCCACCGGCGCGAGGGTTCCGGGCCGGGCGCTTTTGTGACATCCTTGCCTTGCTTGGCAAGACCACCCTTCCCAGGGGGCCTTTGAAATCGACTCGACCCCGGACCGCACGACCCTCGCCGCCTTCTTCACCGCGGTCGTGATCGGCGGCGCCAACTTCGTTGCGGTCAAGTTCAGCAACGAGGAGCTGGAGCCGTTGTTCGGTGCCGCGCTCCGATTCGGCGCCGCGACGCTCCTCTTCTTCGCCATCATGCGGATCCGGCGTCTTCCGATGCCCTACGGGAAGGCAGCCCTCGGCGCGGTCATCTACGGGCTGCTCGGCTTCGGGCTCGCCTACGGCCTCCTCTACTTCGCGCTCGTGGAGCTGACCGCCGGCACCACCTCGGTGATCATGGCGTCGGTACCGCTAATCACGCTGTTGCTTGCCGTCCTTCACCGTCAGGAACGTTTGAGCATGCGCGGCGTCGCCGGAGGCTTGCTCGCTATCGCCGGCATTGCAGTTCTGTCGACGAACTCACTCGGAGGTGAGCTGCCGCTCGTGTACGTCCTCGCCGCGGTGTTGGGGGCGATCGCGGTCGCGGAGTCGAGCGTTGTCGTCAAGGGATTTCCCCGGACGCATCCGGTCACCACCAACGCAGTAGGGATGGCCGCCGGCACGATGTTCCTCGCCGCGGCGTCGCTCGTGTTCGGTGAGCAGTGGACGCTGCCGAGCGGGGCGCGTACATGGGCTGCACTCGCGTGGCTCGTTGCGGTCGGGTCGGTGGGACTCTTTTTGCTGTTCCTATTCGTCGTGATGCGGTGGACCGCGTCGGCGACGACGTATGCGCTCACGCTCATGCCGGTGGTCGCGGTGACGCTTGGGATCGTGCTGGCAGACGAGCGCCTCCGGCCCGAGGTCGTGATCGGAGCGCTTCTCGTCGTCGCAGCGGTCTACGTGGGCGCGCTGGGCGGCCGCCGTTCGGCCCGCGCCGCCGAACCTCCGGAGTCTTCCGTCGGTTCCTCCGACGTGCGGTCTCCCGTGGCCGGAGCAGAATGACGCAGGGGCAGAACCCCTCAAGTGAAGCGGCCATGACCGAATCACGAACGAGACCCGGCGACAAGTCCGCATCGATCCGGTTCTATGCAGAGTTGAACGACTTTCTTTCTCCCGAGCGAAGGTTCACCGATATCGAGCATCATTTCTACGTACCGGGGGGTGTGAAGGATGTCATCGAATCCATGGGCGTCCCGCACACCGAGGTCGATCTGATAGTTGCGAATGGGGAATCGGTCGACTTCTCGTACCCGGTCAACGACGGCGACCGCATATCTGTCTATCCGGTGTTCGAATCGGTCGACATCTCACCGGTCATCCGACTGCGTCCGCGTCCGTTGCGCACGACCCGCTTCGTCGCCGACGCCAATCTCGGCGCGCTGGCGCGCTACCTGAGGCTCATGGGCTTCGACGTCCTGTACGACGCGGGTTATCGCGACCGCCAGCTCGTCGAGGTCTCGCTCGCCGATCGCCGCTGCATCCTCACGAGAGACGTTGGTGTTCTCAAACGGGGCGCCGTCACCCACGGATATTTCGTGCGGGCGGTCGATCCGAAGATGCAGGCGGCCGAGGTCGTGGCGCGGTTCGATCTCACCGGCGACATCGAACCGTTCACTCGGTGCGCCAACTGCAACGGAGTACTCGTCCCCACCGGCTCGAGCGACACCCGCTGCGCCGACTGCGGGCAGCTCTACTGGAAGGGCTCGCACCACGACCGCATCCTCGCGGTCGTCGACGAGATCACCAACGCTGCGGCGCCCTAAGCCGCTTACGTCACGGAGCCGGCCGCGGCGCGCACGCGAACGGGTAAGAACGGCCACCTGCTCGGGGGAAAAGTCCACCCGGCTCTTGCGCGCGCCGTACTGCCGCCTGTGTACTGAGAGTGCACGCCGGTAGCGCGGGCTGCCGGCGGCGGCGCAAGAACTTGGCCGGTCGCCGTCCATCGGTTGGGCGGGATCGCGCGGGTTCAGGGCGGGGGATGCGTGGCGGCGGCAGCGTTCGGCGAGGTGAGGTGCGCGGGGCACCGGTGGCCATGAGCTCTTTCGAGGGAAAGACCAGGGTCTCGGTAGGAGCCGCGTCGGTAGCGATACCCGAGGCCCTGCTTCCCGCGGGGCAGTCGCTCGACTCGCCGTCGAACTTCTTTGAAGGACTCGGGATGTCAGTTCTGATCGACCAAGGGCCGTTTTCCGACGACTTGACTTCCGCGGTGGGGCATGCCGAGTACCGGGAGACGACGGAGCAGGTCGCTGGTGTTCCGGCGAAGGTTGTCTCCTATCGCGACCCCGGTGGAACCGGCTACATCGTCGCGGCTCACATTCCGGGACTCAACCGGCTGACCGTGGTCGTGCGCGCGAGCGATTCCGTCCCCCGGCAGGTAGCCGACGAAGTCATCGACAGTATCGAGGCAGCGGAGTCGAACAAACGGGAGGAGTAGACGGATGCCTAACAAGGAACCGCAGTTGCGAACGAGGATCCTGGACCTCGACGTGGTCACGCTCGGGAATCGGCGTCCCGGTTTCGATGTGGTGCAAGGTCTCCTCGGAAAGTTCGGCTATCTCGGTCCGGAGCAGTCTGCGAAGAGCGGCACGCTGGATGAAGTGACCTCGACCGCGCTGGCGAGGTATCAAAGGTTTCACGGCCTGAACCCGACGGGCCTGTTCGATGAACCAACGCGCGAAATGATGAGCCGGTCGAGGTGCAGCCTCCCCGACACCGCTCCCCAGGCGTCCACCGCCTCGTCGGCACCGACGTTCTCCACGACCTGCGCGTGGAACAAGACCAGCCTCACGTACGCGTTCGACACCGGCACGGGAGATGTCGCAGGGGAGGCGGAGCGAGACGCCGTGCGGAACGCGTTCATAACGTGGTCGGCGGCCATCCACATCTCCTTCCGGGAGGTTGGTACCGCGAACAATCCTGATATTCGGATCGACTGGACGAACGCGAACTGCGGCGACACCGATATGACGGGGACGACGCTCGCCCACGCCGACTACCCACCGGGCTGCGGTTTTTACGGGAATGCGCTGCCGCGGCCGCTTCACTTCGACGACCAAGAGCACACGTGGTGCATCGGGGCGGTGTCCGGTCAGTACGACGTCGAGACGATCGCTCTGCACGAGGTCGGCCATATCCTCGGTCTCGCTCACTCGAGCGTGTCGGGCGCGGTGATGTTCCCGACCGTGTCGGCGAACTCGACCAACAGAGTGCTGGCTCCGGACGACATCGAGGGGGTCAGGAGGTTGTACCCGGTCACGGGCCCCCTGTTCGCTCGTCACAGCGGCAGGGCTCTCGACATCGCAGGCATCTCAACCGCCAACGGCGCCGACGCCATCCAGTGGGACTACTGGGGCGGCCAGAACCAGATCTTCAAAATCGAATGGGTGGAGGCGCAGCATTACCGCCTGATCGCACAGCACAGTAACAAGGTCATCGACGTCGAGGCTCAGTCGGCGGCCAACGGCGCGCAAGTCCACCAGTGGGATTGGTGGGGTGGGAACAACCAGAAGTTCCGTCTCGACCCCGTAGGTCATGGGTACTACCGCATCGCGCCGAGGCACAGCGGCAAGGCGCTCGACGTGTCGGGGATCTCCACGGCCAACGGAGCAAAGGTCATTCAGTGGGACTGGTGGGGGGGCAACAATCAGCAATGGCGGTTCGGGCCCGCCAAGATCACGTCACGGCACAGCGGAAAGGCGCTCGATGTATCGGGCATCTCCCGCGCGAACGGAGCTCTCGTGGTTCAGTGGGATTACTGGGGCGGCGGCAACCAGAAGTTTCGACTGGATGCGGTGGGCGGCGGCTTCTACAGAATCATGATTGAGCATTCGGGAAAGTGTCTCGACGTCGAAGGGATTTCTACCGCCAACGGAGCCCGGATCATCCAGTGGGAGTACTGGGGCGGAGACAATCAGAAGTTCCGTCCGGAGTCGCTCGGTGACGGCTACTACAAGCTCATCGCCAAACACAGCGGCAAGGCCCTCGACGTTTCCGGTTGGTCGACCGCCAACGGAGGACAAATCGTGCAGTGGGACGTTCACAACGGCAACAACCAGAAGTGGCGACTGTGAGAAAGACAGTCCGCTTACGTCACGGAGCGGCCGCGGCTTCGGCGGGACCCAGCGCCGGTTCCGGAGAGTCCTCGATCGACACCTGGGGAAGGATGCGATCGAGCCATGCCGGGAGCCACCAGTTGAGGTCGCCCATGAGGCGCATGGTCGCGGGTACGAGCACGACCCGGATGAGGGTGGCGTCGACAAACACCGCGACCGCGAGTCCGAAGCCCATCGCCTTGATCGGAACGAGGGTCGTTGCGGCGAACGCCCCGAATACCGTGATCATGATGGCCGCGGCCGAGGTAATGATGCGGGCGGTGTGCTCGAGCCCCCATCCGACCGCGGCGGTGTTGTCTTTCGTTCGTGCATATTCCTCTTTGATCCGGGAGAGAAGGAAGACCTCGTAGTCCATAGACAGTCCGAACAAGATGCAGAAGAGGAACAGCGGGATGAACGGGTCGATCGCGCCGGTCGATTCGAAGCCCATCAGCGACGCGCCGTAGCCCTTTTGGAAGACGAGCACCAACAGGCCGTACGCGGCGGTCACCGACGCGAGATTGAGAAAGATCGCTTTGATCGGCAGCAGCAGGCTCCGCAGGAACAACAGCAGCACGAAGAACGACAACACGAGTACGAGCGCGACGACGTAGGGAAGCTTGCTCGACAACTCGTTGGTGATGTCGACCTCGAGGCCGGGGTCGCCGCCGACGAGGACGGTTCCGCGGTCCCCGACGAGCTCCGGCAGCCGCGCCCTCATGCGTTCGACGAAGTCGCCGGTGGCCGCGCCCTGCGCCCCCTCGCGTGTCACCGCCGACAGAATCGTCGCGTTGCCGCCGTCGCCGACGAGCGACTTCAAAAGAGGTGCCGCTTCCGGCGATGAGGCCGCGGCCTGCGCGACCTCTATAGGCGCGCCGGGCACGAGCGTTGCGATCGAGTCGACCCGGACGACCTCGGGATCGGCCGCGATCGCACCGGCGAGGTTGTAGACGTCTTCGAAGCCGTCCCCGGTCACGTCGTCGTCGTGACGCACGAGAATGCGCGCCGGCGCAACCTGTCCTTCTCCGAACGCGTCCGCCGCGACCTCGGCGGCGACGCGCGGGGGCGCGTCTTCGGGAAGGATCGAGAATCCCGAGGACGCGAGCCTCAGGTCGAGCGCCGGCGCGGTCAGTGCCACGATGATGAGGGTCCCGACGATCATGGCGGGCCACGGGCGGCGCATCACGAACACCGCCCACCGGTGCCACATCCCGCTTACCTCTTCGTCCTTGCGCCGCCTGGTCCGGATCGAGTCGACGCGGTGCCGGATCACCCCGAGGAGCGCGGGAAGGAGCGTGAGCGCGGCGGCGGCCGCGACCGCAACCGCGAGCATCGCCCCCATGCCCATCGACCTGAACGCGGGCATGTTGACGAGGAGCGTTCCCGCGAGCGCGACCGCGGTCGTGACCCCGGAGACGAACACTGCCTTGCCGCTGGTGGCGAGCGTCTCTGCAAGCGCGGTTTCGGTCGCGCTCCCCGCATGGAGGCGTTCGCGAAAGCGCGTGATGATGAACAGCGAGAAGTCGATGCCGACGCCCAACCCGATCATCGACGCGATGTTCTGCGTGAAGATGCTCACGGTCGTCATCTCGGCGAGGATCGATATGAGGCCGAACGCAACAGCAAGTCCGAGCGCGGCCATGATGAGCGGCATACCGGCGGCCACAAGCGAGCCGAACGCAACCACGAGGATGATGAGGCTGAGCGGGAGTCCGACCCGCTCGGCCGATTCGAGATCGTGCTGCGCGGTTTCGGAAAACGCGCGGTAGAAGGGGGCGGCCCCGGTTACAAGGGCCCGCACGCCGGAGCCCGCGGCTGCCTCCTCGACCGCCTTTTCGACCTCGGGCGAGTGTTCGAGCGCCCGATCCTGGTTGTCGGTCAGCCCGACGCGCGCGGTGAGCGTGTGCCCGTCGGGCGAGATCGACTGTTGCGGGGACTGATATGGATTCGACACCGCACCCACGCCCGGCGCGCCGAGAAGGGCGGCGCGCACGTCTTTGAAAACCGCTCGGAACTTCCGGTTCTGGGCCGGGATGTCCTCGGAGGTCATAACTAGGAGATCGGAGAACTGGAACTGCCCGGTGAAATCGTTTTCGAGCGTCTTGGTCACGAGGTCTGATTGCGAGTCCCGCACCTCGAAGCCGCCGCTCGACATCCGGTCGCCGAGAGCCGCCACCTGGGGAAGGAGAAGGGCGAACGAAACGACCCACAGGGCGATGACCAGCTTTCGGCGGCGGTAGCAGAAGCCGCCGAGCCGATAGAAAGCAGATCGCCCCCGGACGTCGCTTGGTTCGCTCATGCTGTGCATCATGAGCCGGGGGCGGCAACTTTGGCAAGGTCGTGGCCTGCAGGGCGGTGACCTTTAGAGTCGACCGGCGAAACGTGCTGGAGCCGAAGGAGTGGATCATGAGCACCTTCGACGTGTCGGTGATCGCGCGGTACTTACCCGAGTTCGAGCGAGTTCTGAAACGTGTGTGATCGGCGCCACAGCATTCGGCGCGCCGAAAGTGTTGCCTTGGGCTATGCGCACGGCGAAGCCTTACTTCGACATCACGGTCGTCGACGCGATGCAGTGCATGGTGCCGGTGTTGTCCGAAGCCCGCGACGACATCCTCCTCACCTCCACCGTGTTCGGTGAGTACGTCGGACCCGGCGACGGCCATCTGCTGGCCGACGGAACCCGTGCGCTTCCGTCCGACGAGGTGCTGTTCTATCTCGCCCGAGACACCGGAGCGAAGGAGATTTTGTGCGGCTGCCGCTCCTCGGGCGACATCCGCGACCTCCACGACGCCGACGTCGGCCTCGCCCGCAGGTTGCTCGCCGCCGGCGATCGCAACGGGGTCCATGTTCTCGACCTCATCGTGGTGCGAGACGGGCTGTTCCGCTTCATGAGCGCATCGACCGATCTGTGGGCGCCCGGCACGGGGCTGCTCAACTAGCTCGCCCGAAACACTTCGTAACGTTGTTCGAGAAGCACCGCGTCCGGACGCAGCTGCCGCGGGCGAGGCACGGTCAACGGGCTGCGGTGGAATCCCTGAAGGCCGTGCAGGAGCATCGGGCC
>Ga0247713_1000023_pt1 | contig 115287 bp, 112 predicted proteins | sample 21E_NmetaG_FD_189936 | JGI IMG/M metagenome (GOLD analysis project Ga0247713, IMG submission 189936) | Soil microbial communities from hillslope of Landscape Evolution Observatory, University of Arizona, Oracle, AZ, United States - 2-1-E_N | ecosystem: Engineered > Artificial ecosystem >... | reverse complement strand
ACGATCGCCCCTGGGGCTCATCTGAAGCAGAACCTCACCGGCTGGCCCCACCGCCCTCCATGTAAAAGCCCACCGGCGCGCCTGCCTCAGTACCCGCCGGCGCCCCCGCCGCCGCCCTCGGGGCGCGACGGCTCGCCGCCGCCCTCACGGACCTTGACGCTGCCCTCCATCCCGCGCTGCCTGTGGTCGCCGACGGGGCAGTAGAACTCGTACGTGCCGGGCTCGGAGAGGTTCGCGGCCACCGTCGCCGACTCGCCGGGGCCGACGCGGTCGGTGTGGACCTCGCCGCCGGGCGCGTGGATCTCCAGCGCGTGCTGCGCGTCGCCGCGGTTGACGATCCGGAACTCGCGCTCGCCGGGCGCGACGGTGACCTGCGCGGGGCTGAACGCGAACTCGGTCGCCGTCAGGGTCGTCACGCCGCCGGACTGGCCGCCGTCGTCGTCGGATCCGCAGGCGGCGACGCCGAGCGCCGCGACGACGGTCAGCGCCGCCGTGGCGAGTCGTCGGCGCGCGGCCCCGACGTGCTCGAGGCTCCCCGGTCGCTGCGAAGCCCGGTGATCCATCGTCGCCTCCCTCCGTTTCGCGGTCGTCGGCGTACGGCGATGGTAGCGCCCGACGGCGGCACGACGGCTATGCGCTGCGCACGATCTGGATCGCGCTGTGCAGCGCGGCCAGGCCGCCGGCGAGCAGGAAGCCGACGCCCGGTCCGGGCAGGCAGTCGAGCGACAGCGAGCACACCCCGACGATCCGTCCGGTCTGCCAGACCGCGAACGCCACCGCGGTGGCGCCGCCGGCGAACGCCGAGAACAGCACCGCAGGCCGCCACGGCGCGATCGCCGCGGCGATGGTCACGATCCCCGCCCACGCCGTCCACATGAGCGCCAGCGGCGCCGCCGTCAGCAGGTTGCCGAGGATGTAGGCCCAGGGCAGCGCGCTTCCGAACAGCAGCGCGAGGCCCGCGAGCAGCAACTGCACCTGCCCGCGGAAGTACGGCCAGCGACGTTTGGGGGTTTGAGAATCGGCGATGGTGGTCATATTGCCGCCAGCGGTCGTCGTTCGCCGAGCAGCTGAGGGGAGGTCCTGGTGGCCGCCGGTTCGGGGAGGGGTGAGCAGGGCAGGCGCGAGGGGGCGGACGCCCAGGCGGTCGGCTACTGGAAGGCCAACCGTCGCTTGCAGCTGACGCTGCTGTCGGTGTGGGCGGTCTTCGGGTTCCTCCTGTCGATCCTGCTCGCCAATCCGCTCAACGAGATCGTGATCGGCGGCTTCCCGCTCGGGTTCTGGTTCGCCCAGCAGGGCTCGATCGTCGTGTTCGTGATCCTGATCTTCATCTACGCGGTGACGATGGACCGCGTCGACCACGAGTACGGCGTCCAGGAGGAGGAGCTCGGCGCGGCGCGACGGCGCCTGGAGCGCCGGGCGCAGCGGCGCACCACGGGCGAGACGCCGCTCGGGCCGGAGGAGGGCGACGCGCGATGACGGTCATCGCACTCACGGCGATCCAGACGTGGGCGCTCGTCTTCGCCGTCGTGTCGTTCGCCATCTACGTCGGGATCGCGATCTACACGCGCGTGAAGACGACCGCCGGGTTCTACGTCGCCGACCAGAACATCCCGGCGGTCGCCAACGGCGCGGCGATCGCGGCGGACTGGATGTCGGCGGCGTCGTTCATCTCGATGGCCGGCCTGATCGCGTTCCTCGGCTTCGACGGATCGATCTACCTGCTGGGCTGGACCGGCGGCTACGTGCTGCTCGCGCTGCTGCTCGCGCCCTATCTGCGCAAGTACGGCAAGTACACGGTGCCGGACTTCGTCGGCGACCGCTACTCGGAGATCGCCCGCCTCGTGGCCGTGGTCGCGGCGATCTTCATCTCGTTCACCTACGTCGCCGGGCAGATGCGCGGCGTCGGCATCGTCTTCTCGCGCTTTCTGGACGTCACCCTCACCGTCGGGGTGATCATCGGGATGGTGGTCGTGTTCACCTACGCGGTGCTCGGCGGCATGAAGGGCATCACGTGGACGCAGGTCACGCAGTACACGATCCTCATCATCGCCTACCTCATCCCGGCGTGGGCGATCGCCGCCGAGCTCGGCGACTTCCCGGTTCCCCAGGTCTCGTTCGGCGACGTCGCCGACGAGCTGAACGGGTTGCAGCGCGACTTCGGGCTCACCGAGTACACCGAGGCCTTCACCGCACGTCCGATGCAGGACGTCTTCCTCGTCACGCTCGCGTTGATGGCGGGCACGGCCGGGCTGCCGCACGTCATCATCCGCTTCTACACGACCAAGACCGTGCGCGCGGCGCGCTACTCCGCCGGCTGGGCGCTGCTGTTCATCGCGCTGCTGTACACCACCGCCCCCGCGGTCGCCGTCTTCGCCAAGACGAACCTCATCCAGGACGTCGCCAACCAGTCCTACGCCGAGCGCCCGGACTGGGTGCGCAACTGGGAGGAGGTCGGCCTGATCACCTTCAACGACCAGAACGACAACGGCGCGGTCGACAGCCTCGGCACGACGACGGCGACCGACGTCGAGCTGCAGGTCGACCCCGACATCATGGTGCTCGCCAACCCGGAGATCGCCGGGCTGCCGGCGCCGGTGATCGGCCTCGTGGCCGCCGGCGGCCTCGCGGCCGCGCTGTCGACCGCCGCCGGTCTGCTGCTCGTGATCGCCGGCGCGGTCGGCCACGACCTCTACTACCGGCGCTTCCGACCACAGGCGACCGACCGCGAGCGCCTGCGAGCCGGCCGCGTCGGCGTCCTGCTGGCGGTCCTCGCGGCCGGCTACTTCGGCGTCAACCCGCCCGCCTTCGTGGGGCAGGTGGTCGCGTTCGCGTTCGGCCTTGCCGCGTCGTCGTTCTTCCCGGTGATCGTTCTGGGCATCTTCTGGCGACGAACGACAGCCGCGGGCGCGGTGGCCGGGATGGTGACCGGCATCACGTTGACCGCCATCTACATGTACCTGACGATCTTCCAGGACATGGAGCACTGGCTCGGGATCTCGCCGGAGGGCATCGGGGCCGTCGGCATGGTCATCAACTTCGCGGTGACGATCGCGGTCTCGCTGTTCACGCGCGAGCCGTCCCAGGAGATCCAGGAGCTCGTCGAGGAAGTGCGTCATCCGCGGATCGCGCCGGCGGCGGCCGCCGCCCCGTCGGAGTGATCGCGGCGGCACGGCGCCCCGTGGCGTGAACGGCGGTTCACCCGCGGTCGCTGCACGCGATCGTGCGCGCTGCATCACGCGCGCGCAGCCTGGGTAAGGGGACCGCTCCAACAAGCGCAGCGAAAGGACTTTCACCATGGCCAACACCGCACGTGACCGCGATGCCGCCGGTCGCACCCTCGCCCAGACGTTCTGCCTGTTCGTCGGCCTGACGCTCGTCGCCGTCGGCGTGCTCGGGTTCATCTTCGGCGGTTCAGGCTTCGGCGCCGGCTCGAACGTCAACGGCGAGGACTTCATCATCTTCGAGGTCAACGGCTGGCACAACCTCGTCCACATCGCATCGGGGGCGTTCCTGCTGCTCGGCGTGCGCGACGGTCGCACCGCCGCGACGGTCGCCACGGCGTTCGGCATCGTCTACGCGCTCGTCACGGTGTGGGGCCTGATCGACGGCAACACGATCTTCAATCTGCTGCCGGTCAACGCGGCGGACAACATCCTTCACCTGGTGCTGACGGCCGCGGCCCTGGGCGTCGGCCTGTCGGCGGGCGGCCTGATGGCGTCGCGCGGCGCGGACGCGCGCGGCGGGGCGACGCGCGCGGCGTGAGCTGATCGACCACGGTGCCGGCGGCCGCCTGGCGGCCGCCGGCATCACGGCTTCGGGAGATAGGGTCCCGTGCGATGACGAGCGGCGGCGCCGACAACGCGATGTCGGGCGTCGCGAGCGGCGGTTGCGCCGTCTCGGTCGTCGTGGCGACGCGCGACCGGCCCGCGGCGCTGGAGCGTTGCCTCGAGGCGCTCGCACGCCAGACGATCCCCATGCTCGAGGTGGTCGTCGTCGACGATGGGTCGCGCGACCCGGCAGCCGTCGACGCGGCCGTCGCGCGCGCCTGCCCGTCGGCGCGCGTCGTGCGCGCCGGCGGCCGCGGTCCGGCGGCGGCGCGCAACGCGGGCATGTCGGCCGCGCGCGGGGCGGTCGTGTGCTTCACCGACGACGACTGCGAGCCCGACCCGGAGTGGGCGGCCCGGCTCGCGCCCGCCTGCGGCGGCGGCGCCGCGGCCGGCACGACGTTCGCCGACCCGGATGCCGGGCACGCGGCCGCCGCCGCGCAGCTGCTGACGCACGTCCTGCAGGTCTGCTCGCTCGACGAGAGCGGCAGGCTCGGCTTCGCGCCGACCTGCAACGTGGCGTGCGCCGGGCAGGTCGCGCGCAGCGTCGCGTTCGACGAGTCCTACCCGCTCGCCGCCGGCGAGGACCGCGCATGGTGCGCGCGCCTCGCCGACGCCGGCGCGCGCCCGACCTACGTCCCGGAGGCGGTCGTCGTGCACTGCCCGCAGCTCGGGCTGCTCGGCCTGCTGCGCCAGCAGGTGCGCTACGGGCGCGGCGCCGTGCGCTTTCGCCGCGGCGGCGGCGCGCTCGCCGGCCGCAGCTTCTACGCCGAGCTCGCGCGCGAGTGTGCGCGCGCGGGCGCGCGCGTGACCTTGCTCGTCGTCCTGGCGCAGGCGGCGGCCGTCGCCGGCGCCGCCTGGGAGCTCGCGACGCGGGCGCGCCGCTCAGCGCGCTGACAGCAGCGGCTCGCCGGCCAGCCCGTCGCCGTCGACGCCGAGGACGGCCACGATCGTGCTCGCGACGTCGGCGAGGCGCGGCGGGCGGCTCGGCGCGCGCCGCGCCGACGCGCCGGGGGCGACGACGGCCCAGGCGTCGCCGGGCGTGTGGTTGCCCGAGCGTCCGCTGCCGGTGCCGCGGCGCAGCACGTCGCCGAAGGCGGGCGAGTGCACGCCGGCGAGCGTCGTCGCCGGGCGCTCGCTCCAGCCGACGACGAGATCGGGCAGCTGGCCGGCGCGGGCGCCGCGGTGGTGGTCGGCGACGCGGTCCACGCGCGCGACCGCGGGCCGACCGTCGGGGTCGCAGAACGTCGCCAGGCCGGCGGCGATGCGCGACAGCAGCTCGTCGGCCTCGCGCTCGTCGACGATCCCGTCGCGCTCGCGACCGCGGAGGTTCAGCCGGACGTAGCCCTGGTTGTCGGCCGGATGGGCGAACGCCGCCGTCTCGGACCAGTCGATCCCGCGAAGCTCCAGGCGCGCGGTGAGCTCGAGCGCCGCGCGGTCGGGCAGCGCGCCGGCGATCGCGCGCCGCGCGCCCGGCGGCACCGCCGCGCGCAGCCGCCAGATCGCGCCCGCGCCGTCGGCGGCGGGCAGCGGCCCGCCCGCGAGCACGGCGGCGAGCATGTCCGGCAGCAGGTCGGCGCGCGACGTGTTGACGTCCATCCCGACCGCGGACGCGACGACGACGTCGGTGCCGGCCGGCAGCGCGGCGAGGACGCGGCCGAAGGCGGCGTCGACGGCCTCGTAGACGTCGGCGAGCGCGCCGGCGAGCAGCGCGCGCTCGCGCCGCCCCGGCGCCTCGGCGAGCTGCGACAGATCCCAGAACGCGTGCCCGGCGAGATGCGCCGCGCTGAACGTCAGCCAGGCGAGGTCGTAGCGCTCGCGGCCGAGCAGATCGACGGCCGCCGCCGCTACCCGCGCCGGGGCGGCGACGAGCTTCTCGCGCAGCGCGAGCAGCTGGCGGGCGGTCGGGCGGCCGAAGATCTCCGTGGCGTGCGGTCCGCGACCGTGGCGGCGCGCGAGGGCCGCGCCGGCGCCGCGCGGCAGCGACCAGCGCGGCAGCACGACGCGGTCGACGAATCCCCAGCCGCAGACGTACGTGCCCTGCCAGTCGCGCGGCGGGCGGCTCTCGTAGGGGTCGATCGCGAGCGTTCGGCGGCCAGCGCGCGCGAGGCGCTCCCAGATCGCCGGCGGCGCCGGGAAGGCCGTCATGTAGCGCGCTCGCTGCGCGCCCGCATCCCACTGAAACGGATAGAAGAGGCCGTGGTCGGCCAGCTCGATGCCGCTGTACAGGGTGTGGAAGGCGCCGGCGGCGAAGTGGTCGGCGGGCGTCGCCAGCTCCGTGCGCGGCCCGCGCTCGGCGAGCCCCGCCAGCGCCGGCAGCCGTCCCTCGGCGAGCATCCGATCGAGCACCGCGACGCTCGCGGCGTCGAACTGCAGCACGCAGATCACGGCGCGTCGACGTCCTGCACGGTGACGCCCTCGACGGGCAGCGTGTCGCCGCCCATCGCGTCCGAGCGGCGCGCGGCGTCGAGGACGCGCATGACGGCGGCGCCCTCGCCGGCGGTCGCCAGCGGGCGAGGGTCCTCGCCGCGCAGCGCCCGGCCGTAGGCCTCGAGCTGCGCCGTCAGCGAGCGCACGAGCGGATGCGCCCCCGGCGCGAGCCGCGCGGCGACCGCGCGCACGCGGCCGCCGCGCTCGGCCCGGGCGATGCGCCGGCCGCCGCCGTCGAGCACCTCGACGACCTCGCGGTGCGGCCGGTCGGTGGCGCACTGGATCGACACGCGGGCGCGCGAGGTCGCCAGCTCGATCCCGGCCCGCTCGAGCGCAGCATGCGCGCGCACCGCGAGTGGCACCGCGGCGGTGAGGTGCAGCGCGAGGTCGATGAGGTGCGGGGCGAGGTCGAGCATCGCGTCGTCGGCGCGGGTCAGCGCCCGCCACGACCTGCGGCGGTAGTGCAGCACCATCCGCAGCTCGAGCTCGCCGGCGCGCGGCACGCTCGGTGCGAGCTCGACGCCCTGGTCGAAGCGGCGGTTGAAGCCGATCCACGGCGTCGGCGACAGCGCGGCCAGCCGCAGCGCGCCCGCGGCGTCCGGCGCCGGCGGCTTCTCGACGAGCGCGCCGACGCCCTCCCGCGCGGCGGCGGCCGCGACCTCCTCGTGCTGCTCGGCGGGCGTGCATATGACGATCCCGTCGAGCTGCGTGGCCTCCAGCAGCTCGCTGACGCGCGCGTGCGCCGGGGCGCCGAGCTTGGCGGCGAGCAGCGCCCGGCGCTCGCGCTCGGGGTCGCTGACCGCGACGATCTCGACGCCCTCGGCGGCCCGTGACGCCGGCGCGTAGCCGAGCTCGGCAAGGCGCCCGCAGCCGACGAGCCCGAGCCGCACCGGCGCCGCCGTCATCGCCGGGCTCCGCGCGCCCACAGGGCGATCCCGACGGGCACCGAGGCGACCGCCGCGAGGTGGTGCAGGAGATGCAGCGGCACGCCGGCGAACGCCAGGCGCAGGCCGCCGCGGCGGCGCAGCAGCAGATAGAAGCGCGCGTTCGCCGCGATCATCGCCGTGAGCGCCGCCGCCGCCAGCCGCGGCCGGCGCGCGACCGCGGCGCCGGTCGCGAGCGCCGCCGCGGCGGCTGCCACGCGGTGGCGCCAGCCGAGGTTCAGCGCGCGCGCGCCGGCCCGCCGCTCGAGCACCAGCGCGACCCACGGCGCCCCGCGCGCTGCGACGTCGGTGCGCAGCATCGAGCGCAGCGTCCAGCGCTTGAGATGCGTGCCGCGCGCGGCCGGCTCGAGGGCGACGCGCCGGCCGGCCGCGCACAGCCGCATGCCGAGCTCGACGTCCTCGATCGACGGACGCGGGTAGCGCTGCGCGTCGAAGCCGCCGACGGCCTCGAACGCCTCCCGCCGCACCGCGCCGAGGCCGGCCCAGAACGTCTCCGCCGGTCCGGGCGAGCTGACGTGCACGTGGTGGTGCAGGAGGTTGCGAAACCGCGACACGGCCGCCGGCGCCGCCGGCCGGTCGTCGTAGGCGCCGAACACCGCGTCGAGGCCCGGATCCGCGGCGAGCGCGTCGCGCAGGCGGCGCAGGGCGTCGCGATGGACCTCGACGTCGGCGTCGACGAAGACGATGATCTCGCCGCCGGCGCGCGCCGCGCCGGCGTTGCGCGCGGCCGCCGGCCCGGCGCCGGCGGGGTCGCCGACGACCTCGACGGCGTGCTCGGCGTCGGAGCGTCCGAGCGCCGCGAGGCAGCGCGCCAGGGTGGCGGGGCGGTCGGTGGCTGGGACGACGACGGAAAGCATGTTAGGGCAGCCTAAGTTAGAGTGCCGCCGACCATGGGGGCGAGTTGCGAGCGGCCGATCGCCGTGCTGGGGGCCGGGCCGGCGGGGTTGACCGCAGGCTATGTCCTCGCGCGCGCCGACCGCCCCGTCGTCGTCTGCGAGGCCGACGCGCAGGTCGGCGGCCTGGCGCGGACGGTCGTGCGCGACGGCTACCGCTTCGACCTCGGCGGCCACCGCTTCTTCACGAAGTCCGCCGAGGTGCAGGAGCTGTGGGAGGAGGTGCTCGGCGACGAGCTGCTCGTGCGGGCGCGGATGTCGCGGATCTTCTGGCGCGAGCGCTTCATCGACTACCCGCTGCGCCTGCAGGACGTCGTTCGCAAGGTCGGGCCCGTCGAGCTCGCGCGCTGCGCGACGTCGTACGCCGCGTCGCGCGCACGCCTCCGGCGCAGCGACGCCGAGACCTTCGAGGAGTGGGTCTGCGACCGCTTCGGCAGGCGCCTGTTCGAGCTGTTCTTCAGGACCTACACCGAGAAGGTGTGGGGCGTGCCGACGTCCGAGATCCGCGCCGAGTGGGCGGCGCAGCGCATCCGCACGCTGTCGTTCGCGCGCGTCGTGCGCGCGGCGCTGCTCAACGACGGCGCGGAGCTGCACAGTCTCATCGAGCAGTTCCGCTACCCGCGCCTCGGTCCGGGCCAGATGTGGGAGGCGATGGCGGCCGAGATCGTCGGCGCCGGCGGCGAGCTGCGGCTCGGCGCGCCCGTGCGCCGCATCGAGCTCGGCGCCGACGGCGTCGTCGCGGTCACCGCCGGCCACGAGCGCCTGGCCTGCTCGCACGTGCTGTCGTCGCTGCCGCTGCGCGACGTCGTCGCGCTCGCCGACCCGCCGCCGCCGGAGGAGGTGCGCGCGGCGGCCCACGGCCTGCGCTACCGCGACTTCGTCACCGTCGCGCTCGTCGTCGACGGCGACGACCTGTTCCCCGACAACTGGGTCTACGTCCACGACCCGGGGGTGCGCGTCGGCCGCATCCAGAACTTCCGCGCGTGGAGCGAGGCGATGGTCCCCGATCCCGACTCGACGTGCGTGGGCCTCGAGTACTTCTGCTTCGAGGGTGACGACCTGTGGTGCTCGAGCGACGACGCGCTCGTCGCCCGCGCGACGCGCGAGCTCGAGCAGATCGGGCTGGCGGAGCCCGGCCGCGTCCGCGCGGGCCACGTCGTGCGAGTCCCGAAGGCCTATCCGATCTACGACGCACGCTACGAGGCGAGGGTGCGGACGATCCGCGACTGGCTGGCGACGGTGCCCAACCTGCAGCAGATCGGCCGCAACGGCCTGCACCGCTACAACAACTCCGACCACTCGATGCTCACCGCCCTGCGCGCGGTCGAGAACGCCTGCGGCGGCACGAGCCACGACCTCTGGGCGGTCAACTCCGACGGCGCCTACCACGAGGAGGCGGAGGTCCGCCGCGCGCGCCAGCCCTACCTGCGCGCGCCGGAGACGCCGGCGCTCGCCGCCGGGCAGTCCAGCGAGTAGACGCGCCACTCGCCGCGCGCGCCGAGCGGCTCGCCGAGCGAGCGCAGCTCGCGGTGCAGCCGCCGTCCCGCTCCGGGGCCGACGACGAACGCGCCCGACAGCCGCGGCGCGACGCCGAAGCTCACGACCCGCGACAGCGGCAGCTCGAGCTCCCACGCGAGCGCGGTGCGCACGAGGACGTCGCTCGTCGCCAGGTCGCCGCAGGCCAGCAGCCGCTCGCGTCCGAGGCTGCGCGCGAGGGCGCGCAGCCGGTCGTGCGAGCCGGCGCTGTCGGCCGTCGTGCGCAGCGCGCGCGGAAGCTCGGCGACGCGCCCGGGCAGCTCGACCGCCGTCACGACCGCCAGTGCCGCGGCGACCGCCGCGACCGCCGGCCGCCGCAGCGAGCCGGCCACGCGCGCCAGGCCGGCGCCGCCGAGCACGCCCGCGACGGCCGCGGCCGGCGCCATGAAGCGCGGCAGGCCGGGGAAGCCGACCGCCGTCATCGCGGCGACGATCGCGATCCAGGCAAGCGCTCCCGCGGCGAGCACGCGCATGCGCCGGTCGCGGCCGGCGGCCGCGACGAGCGCCAGCGGCCAGGCCGCCGCTAGCGGCAGCGCGGCGGCGCGACCGAGGACCTCGAGCGCGTCCGCGCCGCCGCGCCGCGCGCGGCCTGCGGCGCCCGGCGCGTCGCCGGACGCCAGCAGCTCGGGGCCGAGCCACAGCGCCGGCAACGCGAGCGTGATGGCGACGAGCAGCGGCCGCGCGGCCGGCTGCTCGCGCCAGCGCCACACGCCGAGGACGGCCAGCAGCGGCCAGGCCTCCGGGCGCACGAGGCCGGCGAGCGCGCCGAGCACGACGGCCGCCCGCGGCCGGCCGCCGACGTGCGCGCGCACCGCCCCGAGCACGAGCGCCACGAGCAGCGGCTCGGACATCCCACCGGCGGCCTGGCGCGCCCACGGCGTCACCGGGTCGGCGAGCAGCGCCAGCGACCCCGCCGCGAACGACCCCGCCGCCACGCGCGCGCCGCGGCCGGCGTCCGGCGGCGACAGGCGCACCGCGAGCTCGGCCGCCAGCACGAGCGCGAGCAGCCACGCCGCCCGCACGAGCACGATCCACGCCTCCGGGGCCGCGTCCCCGGCCGCCGACAGAACGGCCGCGAGGGCGACCGGCAGCGGCTTCCACGACGGGCCCGAGGAGACGTCGAGTCCGAGGCCCGCGAGCTCGCGGCCCCAGACGAGCCACGCCCAGGCGTCGTAGACCGGCTCGTACCCGAGCGCCAGCGAGCCGGCGGCGAGCGCCAGGCAGCCGGTGGCCGCGAGCGAGAGCAGGCGAATCGTCATGAGCGACGCGTTAGGCTGCCCTAAGTAGGATTCGAACGCTGGCCGCCCGTGCCACCCGACCAGGAGCAGCGCATGATATTCCGCCCCCGCACCGCCGTTGCCGCCGCGCTCACGGCGCTGGTCGTCCTCGCCGGCGGCGCGCTCGCAGGCTGCGGATCGTCGGCCGACGACGCCGCCACGCTGACGCTGTACTCCGGGCGGATCGCGCCGATCATCGGGCCGGCGATCGAGCAGTACGAGGCGGCGTCGGGCGTCGACGTCAGGGTGCGCTACGGCGACAGCCCGTCGCTTGCGGCGCAGCTCGCGGAGGAGCGCGGCAACACGCCCGCCGACGTCTTCTTCGCGCAGGACGCGGGCTCGCTGGACGCCGTCGAAAAGCGCGGGCTGCTGGCACCGCTGCCGCGCGAGGTCCTCGCGCTCGTGCCGCGCCAGTTCCGCTCGGTCGGCGGCCGCTGGGTCGGCGTGACCGGCCGCTCGCGCGTGATCGCCTACGGACCCGACGTCGAGACGTCGGAGCTGCCCGACTCGCCGCTGGACCTGACGGAGGCGCACTGGCGCGGGCGCGTCGGCTGGGCGCCGACGAACGCCTCGCTGCAGGCGTACGTCACCGCGTTGCGGCTCGTCGAGGGCGAGGACGTCGCGCGGGAGTGGCTGGAGGGCATGGTCGCCAACGACGCGAAGTCCTACGAGGGCAACATCCCGGTCCGCGACGCGATCGCCGAGGGGGAGATCGACGTCGGGCTGATCAACCACTACTACGTCGCCGAGGCGGCCGCGGAGGATCCCGACTACCCGGTCAAGGTCCACTTCCCGCCGGAGGACCTCGGCTCGCTCGTCAACGTCTCCGGCGTCGGCATCCTCGCGTCCAGCGAGAACAAGCGCGAGGCGATCGGCTTCGTGCGAGCGATGCTCTCCGACCAGGCGCAGACGTACTTCGCCGAGAGCTCGAAGGAGTACCCGCTCATCAGCAGCGTCGAGCCGCCGGAGGAGCTGACGCCGCTACGGGAGATCCCGTCCCCGAACATCGATCTCGCCAAGCTCGGCGACCTTCCGGGAACGCTGAAGCTCATGCGCGAGACTGGCGCGCTGTGATGCGCCGCGGGTGATGGACGCCGCCGCCGCAGCGCGGGTCGCCGGCCACGGGTCGCGGCGAGCATCGCCCGCCCGGCGCTTGCTCGGGCCGCGCCGCGCGCCGCGCGCGCTGCTCGCGCTCGGCGCCGTCGTCGGGCTCGCGTCGGCGCTGCCGGCGCTGTATCTCGCCGTCACGGTGCTCGGCGACGCGCACGCCGCCGTCGACGCGGTGCTCACCGAGCGCACCGTCGCGCTCGCCGTGCGCAGCCTCGGCCTGGCCGCGGCGGTCGCGGCGGCGGCCGTCGCGGTGGCCGTGCCGCTCGCCTGGCTGACCGTGCGCTCGGACCTCCCGGGCCGGCGGGCGTGGGCGACGCTCGCGACGCTGCCGCTCGTCATCCCGAGCTACATCGGCGCCTACGTCTTCGTCTCGGCGCTCGGGCCGCGCGGGCTGCTGGCGGACGCGCTCGCGCCGCTCGGCGTGCGCGAGCTGCCCTCGATGTACGGCTTCTGGGGCGCGTGGCTGGTCCTCACGCTGTTCACGTATCCGCTCGTGCTCATCCCGCTGCGCGCGGCCCTGCGGCGAATGGACCCCTCGCTCGAGGAGGCCGCGCGCGTCATGGGCCGCCGGCCCGCGCAGGTCTTTCGCAGCGTCGTGCTGCCCCAGCTCGTGCCGGCGATCGGCGCCGGCGCGGTGCTCGTCGCGCTGTACGCGCTCAGCGACTTCGGCGCCGTCTCGATCATGCGCTTCAACTCGTTCACGCGCGACATCTACATCGCCTACCAGTCGGGCTTCGGACGCACCGAGGCCGCGGCGCTCGGGCTCGTGCTCGTGCTCGTCATGTTCGCGCTGCTCGCCGTGGCGGCGCGCCTGCGCGCGGCGCGCACGCTGCACCGCAGCGGCCCCGGCAGCCCGCGCGTGGCGGCGCCCGTGCGGCTCGGGCGCTGGCGCTGGCCGGCGCTGGCGTTCTGCGGCGCGATCGTCACGGTCGCGCTCGTCGTGCCGGTCGGCGTGCTCGTCTTCTGGTCGACGAAGCAGCTGGCGACCGGATTCGCGGTCGGCCCGATGCTTGCGAACGCCGGCAACTCGCTGCTGGCGGCCGCAGCGGCGGCGGGCGCGGCCGCGCTCGCGGCGATCGTCGTCGCCGTGCTGTCGGTGCGCTATCCGAGCGTCGTGACGCGCGCCGTCGAGCGCGTCGGATACGCCGGCTACGTCCTGCCGGGCATCGTCGTCGCGCTGGCGCTCGTCTTCTTCAGCACGCGCGTCGCGCTGCCGCTGTACCAGACGCTCGGGCTGCTCGTCTTCGCGCTGGCGATCCACTACCTGCCGCTGGCGGTCGCGCCGATCGGGACCTCGCTGCTGCAGGTGCCGCCCCGCCTCGAGGAGGCCGCCCGTGGGCTCGGGCGCAGCCCGGCGGCGGTCCTGCGGACGATCACGACGCCGCTCGTCGCCGGCGGCGTGCTGGGAGGGACGGCGCTGGTCTTCCTGCACGCCATCAAGGAGCTTCCGGCGACGCTGCTGCTCGCGCCGATCGGGTTCGAGACCCTCGCCACCGACATCTGGCGTCAGACGACGTTCGGCTTCTACGAGGCGAGCGCGATCCCGGCGCTCGCGCTGCTGCTCATCGCCGCGCCGCCGCTGTACCTTCTCAGCCGGAAGGGCGACGCGAGCTAACGGGATGGACCTCAACGGCAACGGACATGCGCCGCCGTGCATCGGCCTGCGGGTGCGCGGCCTGAGCAAGTCGTTCGGCGCGGTCGACGCCGTCTGCGGCGCCGACCTCGAGGTGCGCGCCGGCGAGACGTGCGCGCTGCTCGGGCCGAGCGGCTGCGGCAAGACGACGACGCTGCGGATGATCGCGGGCCTCGAGCGCCCCGACGCCGGCGAGGTCACCGTCGGCGGGCGCGTCGTCAGCGCCGACGGCCGCTTCGTCGCGGCCGAGCAGCGGCGCATCGGCATGGTCTTCCAGGACTACGCGCTGTTTCCGCACATGGACGTGGCCGGCAACGTCGGCTACGGCCTCGGCCGCAGGCCCGACGCCCGCCGCGTCAGCGAGGCGCTCGAGCTCGTCGGGCTCGCCGGGTCGGAGAAGCGGCCCGTGCACGAGTTGTCCGGCGGCCAGCAGCAGCGCGTGGCGCTCGCGCGCGCGCTCGCGCCGACGCCGTCGCTCGTGCTGCTCGACGAGCCGTTCTCGAACCTCGACGCCGGCCTGCGCGACCGCCTGCGCCAGGAGGTCGCCGAGATCCTGCGGACGGCGGGCGTGACGGCGCTGTTCGTCACGCACGACCAGGAGGAGGCGATGAGCATCGCCGACACCGTCGCCGTCATGCGCGACGGCCGCATCGAGCAGGCGGGCACGCCCGAGGAGGTCTACCTGCGCCCGGCGTCGCGCTGGATGGCGACGTTCCTCGGCGAGATCGAGGTGCTGCCCGGCGAGGCGCGCGGCGGGCGCGCGCGCTGCGAGCTCGGCACGCTGCCCGCGGCGCCGCAGCTCGACGGCGCCGTCGACGTGCTCGTGCGGCCGGAGTCGGTCGCGATCGGCGTCAGCGGCCCGGCCAGCGCGGCGACCGCGGAGGTCGTCACGCGCCGCTTCTTCGGCCACGACCAGCTCGTCGGCCTGCGCCTGTCGTCGGGACAGCTCGTCAGCTCGCGCCGGCTCGGCTACCCGGCGTGGCATCCCGGCGACCGCGTGCACGCGTGGATCGAGGGGCCCGCCGAGGTGCTGCCGCGCTCGGACGGCGCAACGTCAGAGGAGCACGTGGCCGTCGGCGACGACCACCACATCGCCTGAGACGCGCGGGCGGTCGTCCGCCCACACGCAGTCCATCCGGCTGGGGCGACCCATCTCGGCGCCCTGGCGCACGGTCAGCGACTCGACGCCGGCGCGCTCGTGCAGGTACGCGAGCAGGGTGCCCGCGGCGGAGCCGGTCGCCGGGTCCTCGGTGATCGACAGCGGATCGAGGAAGAAGCCGCGCGCGTGCGCGCCGCCGGCCTGCTCGTCGACGGCGGCGAGGAACAGGACGACCGCCCCGAGCGGCTCGAGCAGCGCCTGCAGCGCCGGGCGCGACGGCGCGGCGCGCTGCAGCGCCGTGACGGCGGCGAGCGGCGCAACGACGTGCGCGACGCCGGTCGACACGACCTGCGGCCCCATTCGCGGATGCGCGTCGGCGGCGGTCAGCCCGGCGGCGGCCATGACGTCGCCGGGCGGCGGCTGCGCTCCGAAGCGCGGCCGCTCCTGGAGCATCGAGGCGTGCGCCGTGCTGCCGTCGTGCCTGACGTCGATCGGCTGCAGCCCGGCGTGCGTCTGCTGGACGCAGCTGGCCTCTGCGAGCCCGTGCTCGCGCGCGATGGCGACCGCTGTGCCGAGCGAAGGGTGGCCGGCGAACGGGATCTCGCCGGCGGCCGTGAAGATGCGGTTGCGGTAGTCGGCGCCGGCCTGCGTCGCGCGCTGCACGAAGGTCGTCTCCGACAGGCGCGTCTCGCGCGCGAATGCGAGCATCGTCTCGTCGTCGAGCCCGTCGGCGTCGTGGACGACCGCGAGCTGGTTGCCCGCCAGCGGCCGTGCCGTGAAGACGTCCAGCCAGGTCAGGCGCCGGCGCACCGGCGCCGGTCAGTCGTCGAAGTCGAAGTCGCGCGGCGGGCGCTGCTCGAACCACAGCCGGTCGTGCTCCGGCGTCTCCTCGAGGAAGTCGGGCGTCTCCTCGAGCAGGTCCTCGCCCTCGGGCTCCTCGTCGGCGGGCACGATCTCGGGCTCGGGCGCCGGCGACACCTGGCCGGCGGGCGGCGGCGCGACGGGCGGCTCGGACGGCTCCTCGACGGGGTCGCGGCGCGACTCGCGCAGGCGCGCGGCCGGGTTCAGCCGAGACAGCAGCGAGGGCTCCTCGGCCGCGGGCGGGTCCAGCGGCAGCGGCGGCGGCTCGGGCGAGGGGTCATAGCCGGGGCGCTCCGGCGCCGGCGTGATCGGCGGCGCGAGCGGCGGCGGCTCGACGTCGGCCGCGGGCGACGGCGGTGTGGCGGCCGCGCGCGGCACGGGGGGCGGCTCCGGCGGCTCGTAGCCCGTTGCCGGAGGCGGCGGGGCGTGCACCGTCGTCTCGTCCTCCCAGGGCGAGTCCTGCCACGGCTCGGGATCGGGCTCCGGCGCGGCCGGCGCGTCGGCCGCGGGAGCGCCGGCCGCGCCGGCCGGGTCCTCGGCGGGCGGCACGTCGGACAGGTCGGGGGCGCCCTCCGGCGACCGCCGGACCGGCCCGAGCGCGTCGCTCTCCTGGCGGGAGATCTCGCTCGCATCGGCGCCTCGGCGTCGCTTCAGCTCGAGGTGGTCGCGGATGGCGTCGTCCAGCAGTCCCATCTCGCCCGACAGCCTACCTCGCGCGGACGGTCTTGTTCTTGCCGAGTTTCTTGGCCTCGCGCATCGCCGTGTCGGCGGCCGCGACGAGCGCGTCGGCGTCGGCGGCCTCGGGGGGCACCGCCGCGACTCCCACGCTCGCGGTCACCGTCAGGGTACCCGGCGCGTCGACGCGCTTGATGCGCAGCTCCTCGATGCCCTTGCGGATGCGCTCCGCGAAGTTGTACGTCCCGTCGAGGTCCGTGCCGGGGACGGCGATCGCGAACTCCTCACCTCCGTAGCGCCCCGGATGATCCACCTCGCGTGAGTTCTCGCGCAGGACACGGGCGATCTCGCGCAGGACCTCGTTGCCCTGCTCGGTGCCGTAGCGCTTGTTGAAGAGCCCGAAGTCGTCGACATCGAGGAAGACGAGGCCGACCGGCGAGTCATAGCGCTTGCTGCGCTCGATCTCGTTCGCGAGCGCGTCCGCGAAGGCCCGGTCGTTCGGCAAGCCCGTGCGGTGGTCGGTCACCGACTCCCGCGCCACCATCTCGTGCAGCTGCACGTTCTCGATCGAGCGCGTCGCCTGTCCGGCGAGGTACGTGAACAGGTCGCGGTCGCCGGCGCTGAACGGCCGGCCCGCGCGGCCGATCGACAGCACGCCGGCGACCTCGCCGCCGTCCGCGGCACACAGGGGGTGGGCGATCGCGTGCGCCGGGCCGGCCGAGCCCTCGAACGGCCTGGCGTCGCGCAGCGCGTCGTCCTCGACCGCCGCGACGGCCGCCTCGAGGCCGCCCATGTCGCCGACGCGCGCGAGCTCCTGCAGCGACGCGCCGTCCGGCGCGCGCACGCGCGCCCGACCGACGTCGGCGCCGGTGCCCTCGACCGCCGTCTGCACGATGATCCGCAGCAGCGCGTCGCGATCGAGGTTCGACGCGACGGCTTCGCCGAGGCGCAGCATCGCCTCCTGGAAGCGCGCGCGCTGCTGCGTGAGCTCCGCCAGCCGCCGCTCGAGCTCGCCTGACATCTTGTTGAACTCCTCGCCGAGGGCGGCGAACTCGTCGCGGCCCACGGTCGGCACCTTGGCCGAGAAGTCGCCGCTGCCCAGCCTGTGCGCCGCGGTGAGAAACCCGGCGATCTGCTGCTGCAGCGTGCGAGAGACGAGCACCGCGCAGGCGATCGCGACGAGGAAGAAGCCGGCCAGGATCGCCGCCGCCGTGAGGCGGCCCTCGCGGATCGCGCTGCTCGTGCCGGCGACCGAGGCGAGCGTCGAGACGCGGACGCGCTGGCCGGTGAAGGACACCGGATCGGAGAACGACACGACGCGGTACTCGAGGTCGCCGACCGCGACCTCGTCGCCGTCGACCGGCAGCTCGCGGCCGCCGAGCGCCGGCAGCGTGCTCGCGAGGACGCGGCGGCCGTCGCGCACGACCGTCTCCAGGCCGGTGAGCGCGCGCACCCGCCGCGCGTAGGTGCGGGCGTCGATGACCGACACCTCGAGGCGGCCGAACCGCTGCGTCGGGGACTGCACCGGCCTGACCGCCGGCGCGATCGCGTTCGCGTCGCCGGCCTGCAGGACCGGCCGGCCACCGCGCACGAGCACGATGCGCTCGATGTTCTGGAACTCGACGAGCTGACGCGCGCGCTTGGCGGCGCGGCGGCGATCGCCCGCCTGCAGGGACGAGACGAACACGCGATCGGTGCTGATCTCCGCCTCGATCGCCACCTGCGCGAGCCGTCGCTGCTCGCGCAGCAGCTCCCGGGCGACGTCGTGGCGCGCGGCGATCGACGCGTTGACGCGCCCGTTCTCGCTCTCCCCGATCAGCCGGAACAGCAGGAACGTCACCGCGAGCATCGGCACGATGACGATCAGGACGAAGAACAGCGCCAGACGCTTGCGAAAGCTCACCTGTCGGCAGCGTATCGGCGGTTCCGCGCCGCGCCTTGAAGCCGGGGCGCGAGCGCGCGCCGGTACACTGTCCGTGCCTCGGGGCTATAGCTCAGTTGGGAGAGCGCCTGGATCGCACCCAGGAGGTCGGGGGTTCGAGTCCCCCTAGCTCCATCCTCCGTTGCCGGTCGGCCGCTCCGTGATCCTGCTCGGGGACGGCGTCGGGCGTGGGCGGTCGGGGGAGCGGTCCGCTGCTCGCGCGCGCGTTCACGCGAACGTCACAGCGCGGTTGCAGCCGGTTCACCGGGCGCGGCGGTCGGCATGGCAAGGTCCTCGAGCATGAACGCCGACGAGACAGAGCACCCCGGCGGCGCGCCGGCGCGCCGCAACCCGCCGCCACGGACGCCACCCGCCAGGCGAGCGCTGCCGCGGGAGTCGTCCGTGATCGATGCGCACCGGCGCCTGCGCCACGCGAGGCGGCCGGCCCCGCGGCGCGACGCCGGGCTCAGCGCTGCGCCGCGTGGCGGTCGAGGAAGGCCAGGATCGCCTCGTTGACCGCATCTGGGTCCTCCTCGTGCATCCGGTGCGAGACGCCCGCGATCTCGAGCCGCTCGGCACGCGGCAGCAGCTCCTCGAGGCGATCGGCGAGCCGGTGGAAGAACCTCGGGCTCTGCTGCCCGCACAGCAGCAGCGTCGGGGCCGCCACCCGGCGCACGTCGTCGTCGGCGAGCGGCGGAAAGCCGGCGCCCAGCAGCTGGGCCCGCATCGCCGCGACGTTCTCGCGCATCTGCTGCCGGCGCTCCTCCGGGACGCGCCTGAGGCCCTCCGGTCCGAGCACGCCGGCGGCGAACGTCCGCATCGCGTGCTCGTCGTCGCCGCGCCGGAACGCCCTCTGGGCCGGCGCCATCGTCCGGGCGCCGAAGCTCGCGATGGCGAGCGCGGTCCTCGGCCGCCGGACGAGCACGCCGAGCAGCTCGCGCGGCCGCGGCGGAGTGCCGACGAAGAGCGGGAGCACGGGCGGCTCCTCCAGCACCAGGCTGCGAACGGCGTGCGGATGGCGGATCGCCGTCAGCAGGCAGATGAACGCGCCCCAGGAGTTGCCGACGAGATGCGCGGGCGTGGCGCCCGTCGCCTCGAGGAACGCCGCGAGGTCGTCGACGTGCGGCAGCATCTGATCGTCGGCGCCCGGCTCGATGTCCTCGTTCGGGCGCGCGTAGCGGCGGCTGAGGGCAAGCGCCCGATACGAGGCGCCGATCGCGGGGAGCTGCGACGTCCAGCTGCGCAGGTCGCTGGCGGTGCCGTGCACGAAGACCACCGGCTCGCCGTCGCCGTGCTCGCGATAGGCGAGCGTCGTCCCGTCGACGGCCGCCTCGCGCAGCTCGTCGAGGGCTCGTGTCGTGGCCATGGCGCTCACCTCGCCACCGCGCAGAGCGCGACGCCGGGGACGTCGTAGCCGCCCGAGCCCGCGAAGCGCGCGGGCGCGGCCTCCGCGTCCGCCGTCACCGCGTCGCGAGCGCCGGCGTCCAGGCCTCGCAGCGCCATCGCGATCGGCCCCGCCGTGTCGGCGACGAACGCGACGTACTCGACAACGCCGGGGACCGCGAAGCGCACCGGCACCTCCTCGGCGCGAACCTCGCCGAACCCGGCGGCCGCGAGCAGCGCGATCGTGCGGTCCTCCCCGGCCATGTTGAAGATCCCGGGCCCGGTCGGGTCCGGCGGCGGCATGTGGCCGCGGCGCACGAGGCGCTCCCAGCTCGGTGCGAGCGCCTCCGCGACCTCGCAGCTCATGCCCCGGTACGCGTTGAGCGCGGCAGTGCCCATGGTGTCCTCCTTCAGTCGCCTGCGTGTGGTTCACGCGCCCCCGGGAAGGTCTCGGGGGACTGATCCGACGCTACGAGCGGGGGGCGGCCCCGGCAATCGGGAGTTCTCCCCATGCGACGAGCCCGTGCTCCATCGCGAACAGGGTCGCCGCGGCGCGGGTGGAGACGCCGATCTTGCGGTAGGCGTTCTGGACGTGGCGGTCCGCGGTCTTGGCGGAGATCCCGAGTGCGCGCGCGACCTGCTTGGTCTGCAGTCCGCGGGCGAGCATCGCGATCACCTCCACCTCGCGCTCGGTGAGCCCCGCCGGGCGCTCGATGCGCGGCGCCCGCTGTCCGGCCGCCTCGATCACCGCCGTCACCGCGTCGGCGTCGAGCCGTCCGGCCTCGGCCTCCTCGCAGAGCTCCTGCGCGGCCTGCTCCGGCGTGAGCGCCGGGCGGTGTGGTCGCGGCTCGCCCATCGCGTGATAGGCGTCCGCCGCGGCCAGCAGGCGCGCCGGCAGCGTCAGCTCGGCGCCGGATGCGCCGCGGTGGTATCCGGAGCCGTCCAGTCGCTCGTGGTGGGCGGCGGCGAGCGGCGCCAGCGCCGACAGGAACGGCGAGCGCGAGAGGACGCGCTCGGTGTGGTAGGCGTGCAGCCGCACCTCCTCTGACTCGTCGGCATTCAGCGGGGTGGGCTTCTGCCACACGCGCGCACCGATCGCGACCCGGCCGACGTCGTGGACGAGCGCGGCGCGCCGCAGCCTTGTGGTGCCCGCCGGATCGATCCCGCAGCGGCGCGCGGCGCCGACCGCGACCTCCGCCACGCCCGCCGAGTGACCGGCCAGGTAGGGCGAGATGAGGTCGGCGAAGTTGCCGACCGCGGCGAGCGCGCGATCGAGCGCCGCGCCGCTGAGCATTCGCGGTGCGGACGGCTCGCTCGCCAGCGTCTCGTCCCAGGCGGAGCCGTGCTCCTCCAGGGCGAGGATCTCGCCGGCGTGGGCGGTCAGGCAGGCGGCCACCTCGGGGTCGAGCCCACGGCCCGCGCGCTCGCCGACGAGGCGCACGGCGTGCGCCTCACCGCCCAGCAGGCGCTGCAAGACGGCATCCACGGCGACGTGGACGATGCGCATCGGCAGCGCGATCTGCTCGCCCTTAGCGCGCCGGAGCGGGCCCCGCCCGTCCCAGCGCTCGGTCGTGTGGGCGAGGATCTCGCCGACCGCCGGTGGCATCCCGACCTCCTCGGCGAGCATCTGCGCCACCTCGCACATCGCTGTGAGGTGCGGGCGCTGCTCGCGAGCCATCCTGGGCAAGCCGCGCGCGACCTGAAGCGCACGCACGGTCGCCGGCCGGCCGGGCTCGGGCAGCGCGCGAAGCAGCCCGCCGAGGACCTCGCGCCCCGACCCGTACATGACCGGCGTGAAGTGCGTCAGCAGCGAGTCGCCGAAGATCTCCGCGCCGACGTGCGCGTCGGTCGTGCAGCCGGCGTGGAAGAGCAGGCAGGCGTAGTACGTCTGCGACGCGGTCGCATCGTCGACGCCGAGCCTGTCGGCCAGCCGGGCGGCGACGAGCGTGGTGTGCAGGCCGTGCTCGAGCGGATACCCCATGCCGAGGTCGGTGGCCAGGCACAGGGCCGCCACGAGCTCCGCGCTTCGAACCTCTTCGTCAGCCTGCGGCGCTTCCGCGGGCACGCCTCGACACTACTGCGCCGGGGCGTCACGCGCGCCCCTTGCCGGGTGGCGCCTACGGGCTGCGGCCGCCGCCTACTTCGCCGTCACCGAGCGCGTGGCCGACCCGCCGAGGCTGCTGCGGACGGTGATGCTCTGGGGATTGGACGGCCACGAGAACTCGCCGCGGCCGGCCGACAGCGTGCCGATGAGCTCGTTCGTGGCGCTGACGTAGGCCCGCAGCGTCGCGCCCGAGCCCGAGCTCGTGGCTTCGACGCGCACCACGCGCTTGCCCGAGTCGTACTCGGCCCGCGAGATCGACACCGTGTCGGTGCTGCTCGCGGGCGCGTTGACCGTGAGGGTCGCGCTGCGGGTGAGGCCCGCGTACGTCGCGGAGATCGTGGTGCTGGCGCTCGAGCTGACGGCGGTCGTCGAGACGGTGAACGTCGCGCTCGTCGCGCCCGCCGGAACCGTGACGCTCGCGGGCACCGTCGCGGCGGCGGTGTTGCTGCTCGAAAGCGCCATCGACGCGCCGCCCGACGGCGCCGCGGCATCGAGCGTCACGGTCCCCGTCGAGCTGTCGCCGCCCGTCACCGTGGTCGGGCTGAGGGCGAGCGACGACAGCGCCGGCTCGGAGGCGGGCGCCACCGTGACGCTGAAGCTCCGGCTCACCGTCGCACCCTGCGCGTCCGTCAGCCGCAGCGTGAAGGAGAACGTGCCGGCGGTCGTCGGCGTGCCGCCGACGCGCACGAGCGGGCCGTCCGGGTTGTCCTGGATCAGCGCCATCCCCGTCGGCAGCTGACCGGCGGTGACGGCCCAGGTGTACGGCCGCACGCCGCCGCTGCCGTCGATCCAGAGGTTGCCGAACTCTCCGACCTTCAGCGGCGCCCACTGCTGGGGCGTGATCGCGACCGGGAGCGCCGGGTTGATGACGATCGTGTACGTGCGCGTCGCCGTCAGGCCGTTGACGTCGGTGGCCCTGATCGTGAACGTCCGCGTCTGGACGGTCGTCGGCACGCCGGCGACCGAGGCGTGGATCGACTTCGCGGGCGTGAACCCCGCGTTGGGGTCGACGAGCGACAGCCCGTCGGGCAGCGCGCCCTCGATGATCTCGAAGCGGACGGGGCCCAGCGTGTTGGGCCCGAACGTCATGGTCGTCGTCGTCTCGGAGTTGGCGGTGAAGTCGGCGCCGACGAACCCGGGGCCGAGCTCTGCGGAGTGCGGGGTGATCGTCGGCGCGGTGTCCTCGGGAGTGACGGTGATCGTCGCTCCGCGCCTGGCGCCTCCGGCCTCGGCCACGATCGTCGACGAGGTGCTGCTGGCGACCGGCTTGGTCTCCACGGGGAAGCTCGCACGCGTCGCACCCGCCGCCACCGTGACGCTGGCCGGCACGGTCGCGGCGTTCGTGTTGTCGCTGATCAGGCCGACGACCTTGCCGCCCTGCGGGGCGGCCGACTCCAGGGTGACCGTGCCGGTCACCGGCGTGCCGCCGACGACGGTCGTCGCGCTGAGCGCGACGGCGGCGACCGCCGGCGGTGCGGTCGAGGGGGTCACCGTGAGCGTCACCGACCGCGAGGCGGAGCCGTGCGAGGCGGTGATGAGCGCAGAGGTGCTCACGAGGACCGCGCTCGTCGCGATCGCGAAGCTGGCGGTGCTGGCGTTCTCCGGCACGGTGACGCTCGCGGGGACGGTGGCGACGGCGCTGCCGCTCGAGAGCGAGACGACGACGCCGCCGGGGGTCGCCGGGGCGGTCAGCGTCACGGTGCCCGTGGACGACGTGCCGCCGACGACGGACAGCGGGTTGAGGCTGAGGTTGGAGACCGTCGGGTTGTTCGAGTGGACGGTCAGGATCGCCGTGCGGCTGACGCCGTCGGCGCTCGCCGTGATGACCGACGAGCTGGTGCCGGCCGTGGCGCCGGTCGTGATCGTGAACGTGGCGGTCGTGGCACCGCCGACGATCGTCACCTGCGCGGGCACCGTGGCGACGGCGTTGCCGCTGGAGAGCGCGACGACCACGCCGCCGGGCGGTGCGGGGCCGCTCAACGTCACCGTCCCGGTGCTCGTGGAGCCCTCCCGCACGGATGCCGGGTCGAGGGCCAGGCTCGAGAGCGTCGCGGTCGTGAGGCTCGACGACGTGACCGTGAGCACGGCGGAGCGGCTCACGCCGCCGCCGACCGCGGTGATCGTCACAGACGTGTCGGCGCTCACCGAGCCGGTCGTCACCGTGAACGTGGCGCTCGTCGACCCTGCCGGCACGTCGACGCTCGCCGGCACCGACGCGGCGGACGCGTTGCTGCTCGACAAGGACACCGTCATGCCGCCGCTCGGGGCGGCGGCCGTCAGCGCCACGGTGCCGGTCGCCGACGACCCGCCTCCGACGGACGTGGGGCTGAGTGCGAGCGAGGAGAGCGTCGGCGTCGTCGGCGACGAGGTGACCGTGCAGCCCGACAGCCGCGCGCTCGTCGGCGTGGCGGAGCCATCGTTGACGTCGACGGTGCAGTCCGCAGGGCTCGCGTAGCCGCTGCGCTGGATCTTGAAGCTCCCCGACCCGTCGCTGGTCCCCATGGAGACGCCGTCGACGGTGATCGTGCGGTTCGCGAGCGCGCGTCCCTCCAACCGCAGCTGGGAGCCGCTGACCTCCGCGCGGGAGACGCTGACGGTGGCGGCCGCAGAGGGCGCGAGCACGCCGGCGAGCGTCAGCAGGAGCCCGAGGACGGGAGCGAGCCTGCGAAGCGACCGGTGACGGGCCATGGATCCTCTGCTGTTCGGCGATTGCGGCCGACCGACGGCATCACGCGCGTCGATCACCGAGACGGAGCGAGGTGGCGGGCGCGCCACGGTGTTCCCCGTGGCTCGCTGTGCGGCACGGCACGCATCGTGCGCGTCCGTCGCCAAGCCCATGCCGACCAAACCACAAATCCGGCGCGTTCGCAACCCGGCAAGATGACCGCCGTGAGCCCGGCGCCCACGACCGTCACCTTCGACGTCATCGGCACGCTGTTCAGCCTCGACCGGCTGCGAGCCGAGCTGCGCGACGTCGGCGCGCCCGAGGGCGCGCTCGAGCTCTGGTTCGGGCAGTCGCTGCGCGACTACTTCGCCTTCTCGCATGCCGGCGGCTACGTGCCGCTGAAGGGCGTGCTGGAGGCGGCGCTGCCCCGCTCGCTGGCGGCCGTGGGCGTCCACGTCGACCCGGGGCGAGCGCAGGCGGTCGTGGCCACGATGGCCGAGCTGGACCTCGCGCCGGGCGGACGGGAGGCGTGCGCGGCGCTGCGCGCCGCCGGCTGCCGGCTCGTGGCGCTGTCGAACGGCAGCCGCGACGCGACGGCCGGGCTGCTGCGGCGCGCCGGCCTGCTCGAGGCGTTCGCCGCCGTGCGGTCCTGCGACGAGATCGCGGTCAGCAAGCCTGCGCCCGAGGCCTATGCGCTGGCGCGCGAGGCGGCCGAGGGCGAGCTGTGGATGGTCGCCGCGCACGCCTGGGACGTCGCCGGCGCGGCGCGCGCCGGGCTGCGCACCGCGTGGGTGTCGAGCGCGGAGGGCAGCTACCTGGCGGCCTACCCGCCACCGGACGTGGTCGCCGGCGACCTCGCCGAGGCCGCCACCGCGCTGCTCGACCGCTGAGCGCCCCCGCCGCGCGTCACGCCGCGCTCCAGGCGCGCCCGCGTGACCGCGATCGCCTCGGGGTTGGAGTCGACGAGCACGAAGCGGCGGCCGAGCGCGCGGCAGACGGCGCCGAGCGTCCCCGAGCCGGCGAACGGGTCCAGGCACCAGCCGCCCGGCCGCGACGACGCCGCGACCATCCGGCGCACGATGCCCTCGGGCTTCTGCGTCGGGTAGCCGGTCTTCTCGCGCGAGTTCGTCGGCACGATCGTGTGCCACCAGCAGTCGCTCGGGCGCTTGCCGCGCGCCGCCTTCTCGGGGCCGACGAGCCCCGGGGCCATGTACGGCTCGCGCGCGACCTCGGCGTCGTCGAAGTGGTAGCGCTCGAGGTCGCGGACGTACACGAGGATCGTGTCGTGCTTGGCCGGCCAGCGGCGCTTGGGCCGGCCGCCGTAGTCGTAGATCCAGATCAGCTCGTTGAGGAAGCACTGCCCCCCGAAGACCTCGTCGAGCAGCAGCTTGGCGCGGTGCGCCTCGCGGTAGTCGAGGTGCAGGTACAGCGTGCCGTGCGGCGCGAGCAGCTCGCGCACGCGCCGCAGGCGCGGCTCGAGGAACGCCCGGTAGTCGCCGAAGGCGTCCTCGTAGCCGAGCGCGCCGCGACGGCGCTGCACGCCGGTGTTGAACGGCGGGTCGAGGTAGGCCATGTCGAACGTGCCGGCGGGCAGCGCCGCCATCGCGGGGAGGTTGTCGCCCGCCACGAGCAGGTCGTCGTCGAGCTCGAGCGGAGCGCCGGCGCAGGTCGTTCGCACCGCGCCAGCGTAGAGCGCGCGACGGTCGGCGCGGCGCCCGCAGCGCGACCGGCGGCGAAGCTTGCGAGCCTTGGAGGATGGCCCTGCTGCTGCGCGTCGCCGCGCTGCTGGTCGTCGTCGTCGCGACGGCGGCCGGCGCGTACCTGCTCCTCGGGCGCGACGAGGACCGGCAGCTGGCGCCCGGCTCGGGCAACGGCGAGCGCATCGATCCGCTCGCCTACGAGCCGGGGCGCGACGACGAGCTCGTCGCCGCCGCCGCGCGCGGCCACTCGCACGTCATCTACGCCAAGAGCCCCGACGGCGTCGTCGCGAGCGCCGAGCGCACCGCGCGCTACCGTCCGCTCGTCGAGGCGGCGGCGCCGGTCGCCGGCGTCGATGCCGACATCCTCGAGGCGCTCGTGCTGCTCGAGAGCGCCGGCCGCCCGGACGCGGTCGCCGACGCGCGGCTGGAGGGCGCGGTGGGCCTGACGCAGATCCTCGCCGAGACCGGGCGCAACCTCCTCGGGATGCGGGTCGACCACGCGCAGGCGCGGCGCATCACGCGCTCGATCCGCCGCGCCCAGCGGCGCGGCGACGAGGAGCTGGTCGAGCGACTGCGCGAGCGCCGCCGGCGTGTCGACGAGCGCTTCGACCCGCCCAAGGCGCTCGCCGGGACGGCGCGCTACCTGGTGATCGCGCGCAACGCGCTCGACCGCGACGACCTCGCGATCCAGAGCTACCACATGGGCGTCGGCAACCTGCAGCGAGCGCTGCGCGCCTACGGCGAGGAGGACGTCTCCTACGCGCGCCTGTACTTCGACTCGACGCCGGTGAGCAACGCCGCGGCCTGGCGCGTGCTGGCGTCGCTCGGCGACGACTCGGCGACGTACCTGTGGCGGATCATGGCGGCGCGCGAGATCATGCGCCTGTTCCGCGACGACCGCGCGCAGCTCGAGCGCCTGTCGGAGCTGCACAACCGCAAGAACTCGGCCGAGGAGGTGCTGCACCCGCCCGACGAGACCGAGCGCTTCGCGACGCCCGAGGACCTGCGCGAGGCCTACGACGACGGGCGCGTCGTCGTGCTCCCGCGCGCGCTGCTCGCAGAGCACGGCGTGCGCATCGACGCCCAGATGGGCGAGCTCGCGCGGCGCCTGGACCGCTCACCGCGCACGTATCGCGGGCTGCGCCGCGAGTCGCTGGCGCTGCTCGTCGTGCTCGCCGCCGGGACGAAGGAGATCTCGGGCAGCGAGCCGCTCGTGCTGACGAGCACGGTGCGCGACGAGCGCTACCAGCGGCTGCTGGTGGCGCGCAACCGCGAGGCGACGCGCAACTACTCGCTGCACACGACCGGCTGGGCGTTCGACGTCCTGCGCCGCTACGTGTCGCGCGCGCAGGCGCTGGCGCTCGAGTTCATGCTCGGACGGCTGCAGTCGCACGACCTCATCGCCTGGGTGCGCGAGCCGGCCGCCATCCACGTCACCGCCTCCCCGCGCGCCGCAGGGCTGCTGTGGGTGCTCGACGAGGACGGCTGAGCGCCGCTCAGCTCAGCAGCCGGCGAACGTGGTCGGCGACGTTCGACGGCGTCATGCCGAGCTTCTCGAGCACCATCGTGCCGGGCGCCGATGCGCCGAAGCGGTCGATCGAGACGATCTCGTCGGCGTAGCGCTCCCAGCCCATCCGAATGCCGGCCTCGACGGACACGGCCGGCAGGTCGTCGGGCAGCACGGAGCGCCTGTACTCCTCGTCCTGCTGCTCGAAGAGCTCCCACGACGGCATGGAGACGATCCGCACCGGCACGTCGAGCTCGTCGCGCGCGGCGAGCGCCACCGACACCTCGCTGCCGGTCGCGATGATCGTCGCCTGCGCGTCGTCGGCGTCGGCGAGCACGTAGGCGCCCTTGGAGACGCCGGCCGCGGGCGCGTACTGCGAGCGGTCGAGCACCGGCAGGTTCTGGCGCGAGAGCGCCATCGCCGCCGGGCCCTCGAGATCCTCGATGATCACGCGCCACGCCTCGGCCGTCTCGTGCGCGTCGGCGGGCCGCAGGACGACGAGGCCGGGGATCGCGCGCAGCGCCGCGAGGTGCTCGACGGGCTGATGCGTCGGGCCGTCCTCGCCGAGGCCGACGGAGTCGTGCGTGAAGACCCATGCGACCGGCAGGCCGGTCAGCGCCGACAGGCGGATCGCGCCGCGCATGTAGTCGGCGAACTGCAGGAACGTCGAGCCGTACGGGGTGACGATGCCGCCGTGCGCCGCCATGCCGTTGACCGCCCCGCCCATCGCGTGCTCGCGCACGCCGAAGAAGACGTTGCGCCCCGGCTGCTCGGCGGTGAAGCGCTCGGAGTTCGGAAACTCCGTCTTCGTCGACTCCGACAGGTCGGCGGCGCCGCCGACCATCGTCGGGACGACGTCCTCGAAGGCCGCCATGATCTCCGCGCCGGCGCTGCGCGTCGCGATCGCGTCCTTCTCGAACTCCGTCGGCAGCGCGTCGGCGAGGCCGGGCATCGGCTTGCCCTGCCACGCGAGGTCCCACTCCTCGGCGAGCTCCGGGTTCTTCTCGGCCCAGGCCTCGAAGCGCTCGTTCCACTCCGCGCGCAGCTTGCCGCCGTCCTCGCGCATCGAGGCCGCCTCGTAGACCTCGTCGGGGACATAGAACTCCTTGTCGGGGTCCCAGCCCATGACCTCCTTCGTCGCGCGCACCTCGTCCTCGCCGAGGGCGGCGCCGTGGACCTTGCTCGTGCCGGCCTTGTTGGGCGACGGGTAGCCGATGATCGACTTCACGCGGATGAGCGACGGGCGGTCCTCGACGAGCTGCGCGTTGCGGATCGCGCTCTCGAGGGCGACCATGTCGTTGGCGTCGCGGACGTCGATGACGTGCCAGCCGTACGCCTCGAAGCGCTTGTCGACGTCCTCGCGGTCGAAGCTCAGCGACGTGGGGCCGTCGAGCGAGATGTCGTTGTCGTCGTAGAGGTAGATGAGCCGTCCGAGGCCGAGCTGGCCGGCGAGCGACGCGGACTCGGCCGCGATGCCCTCCATGAGGTCGCCGTCGGAGACGATCGCGTAGACGAAGTGGTTCTGGACGTCCTCGCCGTAGCGGTCGCGCAGGAAGCGCTCTGCCATCGCCATGCCGACGCCGTTGGCGAAGCCCTGGCCCAGCGGTCCCGTCGTCACCTCGACTCCGGGCGTGACGTGGACGCGGTCGCGCTCGGGATGGCCGGGCGTCAGCGACTCCCACTGGCGGAAGTTCTTGATCTCGTCCATCGACAGGTCGTAGCCCGTGAGATGCAGGATCGAGTACTGCAGCATCGAGCCGTGGCCGGCGCTCAGCACGAAGCGGTCGCGATCGGGCCACGTCGGATCGGCCGGGTCGTGACGCATGATGCGCCGGTACAGGACGTAGGCTGCGGGGGCCATCGCCATCGGCAGGCCGGGGTGGCCGGAGCTGGCCTTCTCGATGGCGTCCATCGAGAGGGCGCGGATCGCGTCGACGCAGAGCTGGTCGGTCTCGGAGGTCATGGGCGGAAGTATCAACATCCGCTCCGCGGCCTGCGTGGCGGTCGGCCGCGCGCGACGGGGGAGCGGACCCGGTGTCCTGGCGGCGCACGATCGCGCCGCCTTCCACTCGCCTTCCCTGCGGCGCGCAGAACTATGTGCCGGGTCGCGAGCGCGCTCAGCCGGACCTGACGGCGGCCCCCGCGATCAGCGGCCGCAGGAAGCCCGGCGCCAGCGGCACGCTGCCGTGCTCTACCTCCTCGAGCTCAAGCGGCGCGGCGGCGATCGCGGCGAGCGTCGCGCGGTTGGGATGACAGCCGCAGGCCGCGCGCCGCCACAGCGGCTCGAGCAGGTCCTGCAGGCGGGCGGTCCGCGCGTCGGCGGCGCGGACGTGCTCGAGGAACAGCAGCCGTCCGCCGGGCGCGAGCACGCGGCGCAGCTCGCGCAGGGCGCCGTCGAGGTCGTCGACCGTGCACAGCACGAGCGTCGTCACGACCGTGTCGAAGCTCGCGTCGCCGAACGGCAGGCGCTCGGCGGGCGCGGCGACGACGGCCGGCGGCGGGTCGTGCAGCGCCGCGCGCGCCCGCAGGCGGTCGAGCATCGGCGCCTCGGGCTCGCTCAGCACGAGCTCCACGCCGGGCGGGTAGTGCTCGACGTTCAGCCCGGTGCCCGCGCCGACCTCCAGCACGCGGCCGCCCGCGCGGGCGAGCAGCGCGCTGCGGCGCTCGGCCATGCCCGCCGCCTCCGTGCCCGCCACGGCGCGGTCGTAGACGCGCGCGAACAGGCGGCCGTAGAGACTCACGGCGCCGACGCTAGTCGATCCCACGCGCCGGGCCGCCGATATCGTGGCCCGCATGCCGGCGTTCATCCACGACGAGCAGCAGATCGCCTTCCGCGAGTTCGGATCGGGCCCGCGGACCTGCGTGCTCATCCACGGCCTGCTGCTGTCGCAGCGGATGCACGAGCCGCTTGCGCGCGACCTCGCTGCGCGCGGCAACCGTGTTGTGACGATCGACCTGCTCGGCCACGGGCGCTCGGACCGACCGCGCGAGGCGTGGCGCTACTCGATCCCCGGTTGCGCCGAGCAGGTCGTCGCGCTGCTCGATCACCTCGACGTCGACGAGGCCGTGATCGCCGGGACGTCGCTGGGCGCCAACGTGACGCTCGAGACCTGCCTGCTGGCCCCCGAGCGCGTGCGCGGGATGGTCGTCGAGATGCCCGTCCTCGACCACGCGCTGATCGCCTGCGTCGCCGCCTTCACGCCCGTGCTGCTCGGGCTGACGCTCGGCGAGCCGCTGCTGCGGCTCGTCGCCCGCGCGGCGCGCGCGGTGCCGCGCGGCGCGCTGCCGTTCCTCGGCAACGTCGTGCTCGACAGCGTGCGCCAGGAGCCCGCCCCGAGCGGCGCCGTCATGCAGGGCCTCTTCTTCGGGCGCGTCGCGCCGCACGCCGAGCAGCGGCGCGCGCTGAGGGCGCCGGCACTCGTCATCGGTCACCGGCGCGACCCCGTGCACCCCCTGTCGGACGCCGGCATGCTCGCCGACGAGCTGCCCGACGCGCGCCTGCTGGAGGCGAGCTCGATCCTCGAGCTGCGCCTCGCGCCGGAGCGCCTGACCGCGGAGATCGCCGCCTTTCTGGAGGACTGCTGGAGGCCGGCGCGGCGAGCGCCCCGCCGCCGCGCCCGTGCCGTCTGACCTCTAGGCTGTGCGCCGATGGCCAGCCGCCAGGAGGAGAAGGAGCAGCGCAGGCGCGAGCGCCTCGAGCGCGAGCGCGCCGAGCAGGCGGCGGCCAAGCGCAAGCGGCTGCTGGCGATCGTGGGCGGCACCGTCGTGGCGGCGGCGATCGTCGTGGGCGTCGCGCTCGCCGTGTCCGGCGGCGGCGACGACGGCGAGCGGCCGGGCGACGCCGCGGTCGCGTCGGCGGCGCGCGCTGCCGGCTGCGTCTACAGGTCGTTCGAGAGCGAGGGCAACAACCACGTCACCGAGCCGCGCACGGCCGGCGACTACGAGACGAACCCGCCGACGTCCGGCGACCACGACCCGACGGCGGCGCCCGACGGCCTGTACCCGCCCGGAAACGAGCCGGAGATCGCCAACTGGGTGCACACGCTGGAGCACGGCCGGATCATCCTGATGTACCGCCCGGGCGCCCCGCAGGCGACGGTCCAGGCGCTGCAGCGGCTCTACGAGGAGCCGGTCAAGGACAACCCGGCGAGCTACCACATGGTGCTCATGCGCAACAACACGCGGATGCCCTTCCAGGCCGCGGCGGTCGCGTGGCGCCACTACATCGGCTGCAACAACGTCACCCCGGCGGCGATCGACGCGATGCGCGAGTTCCGCGACCGCTACGTCGACCAGGGCCCCGAGTTCATCCCCTAGCGGGCCCGCAAGCGCCGCTGCAGGCCGCATCCTCGGGCGGCCGATCGTGTTCCCTTCAGCGATGCGCCGTCTCGCCGTCGCGCTCGCCCTCCTCGGGCTTGCCGTCCTGCTCGCGGCCCCGGCGCTCGCCGGGGGCCCGTTCGTCCCGCGCGTGGTCGAGTTCGCGCAGACCCTGCCAGGCGCCGATCGCACGCCGGGCGCCGGGGCGTGGCGCTCGGGCGTCGTGCGCGCGCCGAAGCGCTTCGACCTCGTCGGGCTGACATGGCGTGCGCCGCGCGAGGCCCACGCGCGGATCCGCGTGCGCTCCTCGGACGGGCGATGGAGCCCGTGGACGGCGATGGCCGAGACGCACGGCGGCGGCGCGGGCGCCGAACCGGTGTGGGCGGGCGGCGCCGACGCCTACGAGCTGCGCCTCGACCGCCGGCCGCGAGGCCTGCGCGCGCACTTCGTCAACGCGACCGGCACGGCGACGAGGGCGGCGCGCGTCGCGACGGCGCTGCGTCGCGTCGCGCACGGCGCGCTCGCGGCGATCGCCGGGACCGCCGCCCGCGCGCAGGGCGCGACGGGCGCACCGGCGATCGTCCCGCGCGAGGCCTGGGGCGCCGGCCAGTGCCCGCCGCGCACCGCGCCGTCCTACGGGCAGGTGCAGCTCGGCTTCGTGCACCACACCGTCGACGCCAACACCTACGGCCCGCAGGACAGCGCCGCGATGGTGCTCGCGATCTGCCGCTATCACCGCAACACGAACGGCTGGAACGACGTCGGCTACAACTTCCTCGTCGACCGCTACGGGCAGATCTTCGAAGGTCGCGCCGGCGGCGTCGACCAGCCGGTCATCGGCGCGCAGGCGCAGGGCTACAACGGCATCTCGACCGGCGTGGCGAACATCGGGACCTTCACGCGCGAGCGCCAGACGCCAGAGGCCGTGCGCGCCACCGCGCACCTGCTCGCCTGGAAGCTGCCGCTGCACGGCGCCCCCGTCGACGGCCTCGTGACGGTGACGTCGGCGGGCGGGCCGTCGAACCGCTACCCCGTGGGGACCGCCGTCACGTTCGAGCGGATCGCCGGCCACCGCGACGCCGACGCGACCGCCTGTCCCGGCGACGCGCTGTTCGCAGAGCTGCCCGAGATCCGCCGCCAGGCCGCCGCGCTGGCGCCCGCCGCGATCGTGCCGCGCGCGAGCGTCTCGATCGCGGTCGCCGACCCGACGCTCGACTTCCCGCAGCCCGCCCTGCTCTCGGGGCAGGCCGCCGACGCCGCCGGCATCGCGCTGGCGAGCGCGCCGCTGTCCGTCCAGGTCGCGACGCGCACCGGCTTCCTCACCCGCGCGCGCACGACGACCGGCGCCGACGGCGGCTGGTCGCTGACGCTGCCGACGCAGGTCTCGCGCACGCTGCGCGCGGTCGTGCAGCTGCCCGGCGGCGGGACGGCGAGCTCGCCGCGCATCGGCGTGCAGGTCGCCCCGAGCATCCGCCTGCGCGCGCCCCGGCGGGTGCGCGCGCGCCGGCCGTTGCTCGTCAGCGGCAGCGTGCGGCCGCGGCGCGTGCGGCTGCGGCTGGAGATCGCGCGCCAGGGCCGCGACCGACGCATGCACGTCGTGGCGCGCGTCCCGCTGCGGGTTCGCAACGGGCGCTTTGCGGCACGGCCGCGACTGCGGCGGGCGGCGCTGCACCGGCTGCGCGTCGTCTCGCTGGCCGACGCGCGCAACGCCGCGGGCCGCTCCGGCGACGTGCTCGTGCGCGCGACGGGCGGGCGCCGCTGAGCGTCGGGCGACGCGGCGAAGCGCCTAACCTTGCGCCGCGATGCGGCGCCGCCCGTCCACCGACGATCGCGAGGCCCACGACAGCCGCTCGGCGATCGTGCGCGGCTGCGCGGCCGTCGCCGACTCGACAGCGTTCAACCTCTTCGTCTTCGCGGTGATCATGGCCAACGGCGCCGTGCTCGGGCTCGAGACCTACGAGCAGGTCGTGCGCCGCGCCGGCGACCTGCTCGACACGCTCAACGAGGTCTTCCTCGGCATCTTCGTCGTCGAGCTCGCGATCCGGCTGACGGCGTTCGGCTCGCGGACGCGCGACTTCTTCCGCAGCGGCTGGAACGTCTTCGACTTCGTCGTGATCCTGGCGTCGCTCGCGCCCGGCCTGCGCGAGAGCACGACGCTGCTGCGGCTCGCGCGGCTGGCCCGCATCCTGCGGATCGTGCGGCTGCTGCCCGACCTGCGGGTGCTGACGGTCGCCGTCGGGCGCAGCCTGCCGGGCGTCGCGAGCCTCGTCGTGCTGGCGCTGCTCGTGCTGTTCGTCTACGGCATGGTCGGCTGGACGATCTTCGACGACCACGCGCCCCGGCAGTACGGGACGATCGGCGAGGCGATGCTGACGCTGTTCGTCACGCTGACGCTCGAGAACCTGCCCGACCAGCTCGCGCTCGGCCGCGAGCTGTCGGAGTGGACGATCCTGTACTTCGTCTCCTACGCGCTCGTCGCGGCGTTCCTGATCTTCAACATCCTGATCGGCGTCGTGATCAACTCGCTCGAGGAGGCGCGAGCGATCGAGCATGCGCGCGAGCGCGCGGACCGGCTCGAGCGCGGCGAGCCGGCCGAGCCGGCCGTCGAGGAGCGGATCGCGGAGGTGCGCGACGCGCTCGACCGGCTCGAGGCCGACGTGCGGCGCGGCATCACCTAGCGTGCCGTCGCGGCGCTATCGGGGCGTCCAGCCGCCGGTCGTGCCCTTGTAGAGGCCCTCGCCGCGCAGCACCATGCGCGCGCTGCGGCGGAGGATCTCGAGGTCCAGGCGCCAGGAGCGGTGGTCGATGTACCAGAGGTCGAGCTCGATGCGCTCGGTCCACGGCAGCGAGGCGCGCCCGTTGACCTGCGCCCAGCCGGTGATGCCGGGCCGCACGCTGAGCCGCCTGCGCTCGCGGCCGGTGTACTGCTCGACCTGCCAGGGCACCGTCGGGCGCGGGCCGACGATCGACATCTCGCCGCGCAGGACGTTGACGAGGTTGGGCAGCTCGTCGAGCGACGTTCGCCGCAGCAGCCGGCCGACGCGCGTGATGCGCGCGTCGCCGACGTTGACGGCCAGCCCGGCGCCGATCGACTCCGCGCCGTCGACCATCGTGCGCAGCTTGAGCAGGTCGAACTCCTCGCCGTGCAGTCCGACGCGCCGCTGGCGGTAGATCGCCGGTCCGCGCGACTCCAGGCGGATCGCGACGATCGCCGCCAGCAGCACGGGCGACGTGAGCGCCAGCGCGACGGCGGCGACGGCGACGTCGAAGCAGCGGCGCATCATCGCGTGCCCTGCGCCGGCTCCCAGCCGGCGGCCGTGCCGTGGCGCAGCCAGTCCCACAGGCCGGCCGCGACCGACGCGGTCGTCAGCACGTAGTAGCGCGCGACGAGCAGCGGTCGCAGCGGGTATCGCGGCGCGAGCAGCGCCGCGGCGAGGAGCGCGACCTGCGCCACGAACGCGAGCGCGTACACGACGCCGTCGCCCAGCAGCGCGGCGCTCGCGACGAGCGCGCCGACGTGCAGAAACGGCGCGGCGTAGCGCAGCACGCGGTGCGACGCGATCATCAGCGCGTAGAGCGGCGGGTAGCCGCGCGGCGACAGCAGCCCGCCGCGCAGGACGATCGGCCACGTGTGGCTCATCATCCGCCGCTTGCGCGCGAACTCGCCCTCGATCGAGGGGACCATCCTCTCCGACGCGAGCGCCGTCGGCACGTAGACCGCGCGCCAGCCGCGCTTGACCATGTTGAACGGAAACGACAGGTCGTGGCCCATGATCGGGTCGACCTCGATGTACGCCTCGCGACGGGTCGCGTAGATCGCGCCGTTGCCGGCCGTGATCGAGCCCAGCCGCGACTCGAGCGCGCGCAGCGTCATCTCGTAGCGCCAGTACAGACCCTCCTGGTTGGAGCCCGCCTCGTTGAAGAAGCGCACCTGCCCGCAGGCGTAGCCGACGTCCGGGTCGGCGAAGGCCGTGACGAGGCGCGACAGCGCGTCGGGCTCCCACATCGCGTTGGCGTCCGAGAACGCGACGATCTCGCCGTGCGAGCGTGCGACCGCCGCGTCCTGCGCGCGGATCTTGCCGCCGCGCGGCAGGTCGAGCACGAGGTCGGCGCCGGCGCGCTCGGCCTCGGCGACTGTGGCGTCGCTGCAGCCGTCGGCCGCGACGACGATCTCCAGGCGGTCGCGCGGGTAGTCGAGCGCGCGCGCGTTGGCGACCTTCGCCGCGATCACGGCCTGCTCGTCGTAGGCCGGCACGATCAGGCTGACGGTCGGCCGCTCGCCGGCCGGCGGCGGCCCGTCGCGGCGGCGCAGGCGCGCCAGGGCGGCGAGCGCCAGCGGATAGCCGACCTGCGCCCAGGCGAGCAGCGCGGCGCACAGCCAGAATACGATCTCCCAGGGGGACACGCGCGCATTGTCTCCGAGCGGGCGGCCGGGGAGGCCGCGGACCGTTGGCGTACAGTGCGCGCGTGACGCCAGGCAAGCTGTGGCTCCTCGGCGCCGGTCCCGGCGCGGCGGACCTCCTGACGGTCCGGTCGGCGCGGGCGCTCGCCGCCGCCGACGTCGTCGTCTGGGGCAGGGCGCTGATGTCCGACGAGCTCGTCGCAGAGCACGCCCGGCCGGACGCCGAGCTGCTGTCGTGGCCGCCGGCGACGATGGACGACATCCACGCCGTCTACGACCGCGCGCAGCGCGAGCAGCTCGTCGTCGCCCGCCTGCTGTGGGGCGACCCGGCGATCTACGCGACGCTGCGCGACGAGGTGCGCGCGGCGCGCGCCCGCGGCCTGGACTTCGAGGTCGTCCCGGGGGTGAGCGCGTTCTGCGCCGCCGCCGCGGCGCTCGGGATCGAGCTGACGAGGGCGCCCGAGGCGTCGCCGTCGCTGATCCTCACCGCGCCGTCGGCGCACGAGCCGCTGCGCGACTTCGCCCGCCACGGCGCGACGATCGCGATCTTCATGGCCGGCCGCCGCGGCGAGGAGCTGCAGGAGGAGCTGCTGCTCGGCGGCTACGAGCCGCAGACGAGGTGCGCGATCGTCCACCGGGTGACTCGCGACGGCGAGGTCGTGATCGGCTGCCGCGTGGACGAGCTCGCCGAGCGGCTCGCGCCCGAGGAGCTCGAGCGCCACACGCTCGTCCTCGTCGGCGCGGCGCTCGCCGACGACTTCGGACAGCCCGCGGCGGGCTGAGGGCGTCCGCGCGAGGAGGGTCCCGCGGCATGCCGCGCGTCACCCGTCGCGACGCCGTCAGCGCCGTGGTCGCGCTGCCGTGGCTGCTGTGGGCGGTCGTCCGCGCGCTCGGCCTCGACCTCGGCCATCCGCTCGTGGCGGCGATCGGCGCGACGCCGCTCGCCGCCGCGTCGTCCCCCGTCCCGGTCGTCGTGGCGTTCGCGCTGCGAGCGCGGCTCGTCGGGGTCGCCGCGCTGGCGGCCGCCGTGACGCTCGCCGCCGCGGTGCTGCCGCGCGCCGTCGAGGGCTCCCAGCGGGCGGCGGCGGACGCGCCCGGGGTGCCGCTCGTCGTCATGACCGCCAACCTGTACCTCGGCCGCGCCGACGCCGGCGCGGTGGTGCGCACGGCGCGCGCCAACCGCGTCGACGTGCTGAGCGTCCAGGAGCTGACCGCGGAGGCGCTGCGGCGCCTCGACGCCGCCGGTGCGCGCACGCTGCTGCCGGGCCGCGTGCTGCAGTCGCGCGACGGCGCGGGCGGCTCCGGCCTGCTGGCGCGGAGCACGCTGTCGCCGGCGCCGCAAGCCGGCGAGGGCGAAGGCCACGCGCAGCCGTCCGCGCTGCTGCGCGTGCCGGGCGCGCGCGACGTGCGGATCACGGCGGTGCATCCCGTCCCGCCGATCTCGGCGGGGCGCGTGCGGATCTGGCGCCGCCAGCTCCGAAGCCTGCCGGCGCCCGCCGCCGACGGTCCCTGGTCGATCCTCGCGGGCGACTTCAACGCGACGCTCGACCACCGCGAGCTGCGGCGCCTGCTCGACCGCGGGCTCTACGACGCCGCCGATGCGACGGGTGCCGGCCTGCGCCCCACCTGGCCGGTCGGCCGCCGGCTCCCGCCGCTGACGCTCGACCACGTGGTGCTGCCCGCCGGCGTCACCGTGCGTCGCCTCGCCGTCCACGAGATCCCCGGCAGCGACCACCGCGCCGTCGTCGCCGAGGTGCTGCTGCCGGCCGAGCCGGCGGGACGCCGCTGAGCAGCTGCCAGCGACGGCGGCGCCAGCGCGCGACGTGGCAGATGTCGCGGACGTCGGACCCGTCGCCGCCGCGAGGATGGTCGTCCGGCGAGCGGACAGCGAGCCCCAACGCTAGCCTTCCCGCGCCGTGAGGCCGCCGGCGTCGTCGAAAGGTGGTCCGTGAGGGGCCGAAGGCTGTCGGAGGGTGGTCGCAGGTGGGTGCCGCCGGCGCGCCGGCTGCCGCTCGCGGTGCTGGCGGCGGCGGGCGCCGCCGGCGCGCGGGCGCTGTGGTGGGAGCCGCGCCACGTGCGGATCACGCGCCACGAGTTGCGGCTGCCGCACTGGCCGGCGGCTCTCGACGGCATGCAGGTCGCCGTGATCGCCGACCTGCACGTCGGCGCGCCGCAGGTCGGGCTGCGCAAGCTCGAGCGCGTGGTCGCCGCCGTCAACGGCGCGGCCCCGGATCTCGTGGCGCTGCTGGGCGACTACGCCGACCCGCGCGTGGCGTTCGGCGACCGCATCCCGCCCGACGCGGTCGCGCAGCGGCTCGCACGGCTCGCCGCGCCGGCGGTCGCGGTGCTGGGCAACCACGACTGGGACCACTGGGGGCCGCGCATGAGCGACGCGCTGCGACGCGCGGGCCTGACGGTGCTCGAGAACGACTGCGTGCCCGTCGCGCTGGGCAGCTCGCACGCCTGGGTGCTCGGGATGGCCGACGCCAGCACGCGCGCGCCGTCGTTCGGCGCGCTGGACGCGGTGCCCGACGGCGAGCCGGTCATCGTGCTCTCGCACGACCCGGACGTCTTCCCGCGCGTGCCGCCGCGCGTCGCCCTGACGCTCGCCGGGCACCTGCACGGCGGCCAGGTCAACCTGCCGCTCGTGCGCGAGCGCGTGACCCCGTCGCGGCACGGCGCCCGCTACGCGGCCGGGCACGTCGAGGAGGGCGGCCGCCACCTGTTCGTCAGCCGCGGCATCGGCACGAGCCGCCTGCCCGTGCGCTTTCTCGCGCCGCCCGAGGTCGCGCTGCTGCGGCTAACCTCGTGCGAGCATGCGAGATCGCAGTAGATACCTGCTGACTCATGCGACGCCCATGCGTTGTCGATACTGAGGTGTATGTCCGAGCTCGCCCTTCCCCGGCCCGCCACGCTTCGCCCCGCGAAGCTGTCGACCGACGCGCAGCTCGCGCGGCGCGCGGCACGTGGCGACCAGCGGGCGTTCGCGGAGATCTTCGAGCGCCATCATCAGGCCGTCTACCGCTACTGCCGCTCGATCCTGCGCAACGACGAGGATGCCGCCGACGCGCTGCAGAACACGATGGCGGCGGTGCTGCGCGCGCTCGACGGCGAGGCGCGGCAGATCGCGCTGAAGCCGTGGCTGTTCCGGATCGCCCACAACGAGTCGCTGTCGCTGATGCGCCGCCGCCGGTTCGACGGCGAGATCGACGAGGACTCGTCCTTCGCGGCGCCGGGGGGACCGGAGGTGCAGGCGCTGCAGTCCGAGCGCCTGCGTCAGCTCGTCGCCGATCTGCAGGCGCTGCCGGAGCGTCAGCGCGGCGCGCTCGTGATGCGCGAGCTGAGCGGTCTGGAGTACGCCGAGATCGCAGCGGCCTTCGGGGTCGCCGAGGGAGCCGCGCGACAGGCGGTCTACGAGGCGCGCGAGATGCTGCACGAGATCGCGGAGGGCCGCGCGATGCCGTGCGCTGAGGTCCGAGAGCTGATCTCCGCGCGCGACGGGCGACTGCTGCGCGGGCGCAGGGTGCGCGCGCACCTGCGCGCGTGCGAGAGCTGCCAGGGCTTCCGCGCCGCGATCGGGCAGCGCAGCGCGGCGCTCGCGGCGGTCTCTCCGCCGCTGCCGGCGGTCGTGGGCGTCTCGATCCTTCAGGGCCTGCTCGGCGGCGGCGGGGCGGGCGGCTCCGGCCTGGCGGCCGGCGGCGCGTCCGCGACCGCCGCGTCGGTCGCGGCGAGCTCGGCCACCGGCGCGAAGTCACTCGCGGGCGTCGCGCTCGCCGGCAAGGCAGCCGCGTCCGCCGGCGTCGCCACGAAGGCCGCTGCCGTGCTCGCCGCGAGCGCGACGCTCGCAGGCGGCGGCGTGGTCGCCAAGCAGCAGCTCGACCCCGTTCCCGGGCGCGCCGGGCAATCCGCGGCGGCCGGCGCGACGCCGAAGGCATCGCCGGCCCGCCCGGGCGGCGCGGTCGTGGCGGTCTCGACGGTCCGGCCGGGCGGCGCGCGGGAGGCCGCTCGCCGGCCGGCTGGGCCGGATGTGGGCGCCGGCGCAGGCGCCCTCGCCGCAGCCGGGGCCACCGCGGCGGCCGCGGGCGAGGCCCCGCGCGAGCGCCGCGGCGCTCGGCCCGGCGCCGGCCGCGAGGGCGCAGCAGCGACGCCCTCGACGCGCGCACCCGCGCAGGCGGGCGCCCGGCGTCCCGCGGCGGACGAGCGGCCGGCGGCGACGAGCTTGCAGCGCGCACCGGCGCGCACGCCGGCTGCGTCGCAGGCAGCCGCGCAGCCCGGCGGCACGCCGCCCGCGGCGGCGTCCGCTCCCGTCGCCCCGATGCGGCCGCCCGCGGCTGTGGAGGCCCCGGCGCCGCAAGAGCGCGCACCGGTCGTGGCCAGCGCCCCGGACACCGGCGACCGGCCGCTGCCGGAGATTCCCGGTCGATAGCGGCTGACAGGGCCGGCGCCCGGGAGTTCTGACCTTCAGAGGCGCAAGCCTCGCGACAAAGGCGAACCCGCCGTGAGGCGGGCGCGCAAAGCCAGGGGCCTGCCGAGCAGGCCGCCCAGTTGCCGAGGAGGCACACATGCGACTTACGACCAACACCGCCGCGGGGCTGTCCGCCGCGATCGCGCTGCTCGCCATGCCGGCGATCGCCACGGCGGACACGCCCACCGGCGGCCTCGCCACCGCAGTCAGCAAGGTCCGCGCGCACACCGATCGCGCCGACGCCGCGCTCGACCGCGCGCTCGCGCTGTACGGCCGCAACAAGGATCGTTCGGCCCGGCTCGCGTACGCCGCGAGCCGCAAGCAGATGGGGCTCGCCAAGGCCGCGGCCGCCAAGGCGCGTCGTCAGGCCGGCACGCCGCAGGAGCACGTCGCGGCGGCACTCGCCCAGCAGCTGCTCGCCGCCGAGCAGGACGAGAACATCGAGAAGCTCGTCCGCGCTCTGCGTCCTGCCGACGGCCGTGACGAGAACGCGATCGCGGCCGCCGCGCTGGCGGACACGAAGGGGCGCGACAAGGCGATCGCGATCCTCACCGCGCTGCTCGCCAAGGTCCCCGAGCAGGCCCGCACCGGCATCGCGAACGCGATCGCCAGGCTGTCGGTCGGTCGCGACGCCGAGGTCAGCGCGATGTCGAGGACGCTCGCCGGCGGCGGTGTGTCGAAGGCCAACAAGCGCCGTGTCGCGTCGGCGCTGAAGGCCGACGTCGACGGCCAGGCGAAGGCGTCGGCGACGCTGGCGGCGCTCATCGCCAGCCCCGCGATGCCGCCGGCGAGCAAGCAGGGCCTGCAGACCGCCTATGACAAGGTGACCGCCGAGCACGGTTCGGTCGCCTCGATCCTCAGCCGCTTCTCGAGCCGCATGCCGTCGTTCGTTCGCTCGTTCGTGGAGCAGATCGTCACGCAGGCGCGCACCGACGCGCAGGCCATGCGCGAGAACCACCCGACGGGCCCGCCCACCGGCGTGCCCTCCGGCCCTCCGGCCGGCGTCCCTGCCGGCCCGCCGGCCGGCACGCCGGGTGGCGCGCCCGGCGGCGTCCCCGCCGGCCCGCCGGCCGGCCCCCCGGAGGGCACGCCGGCGCCGTAGGCGCGGCATATCCGACGCTGATCGGAGGAGGGGCTCACGGGGCCCCTCCTCGTGTCTGCGAAAAACCCGGAAACGTCCTGACATCTCGACGTCCGAGGCGTTCTCTGTCCGAAGGTCAATCGACAAGGGCGATCCCGTCGTGAGGCGGGTGACGCAAAGCCAGGGGCCTCGCTGCGAGGCGGCCCAGCTACCGAAAGGATCAACATGACGTGCTTCTCGAAGGCCGCGGCCGGACTCATGGCGGCCGCCGTCCTGGCGGCGCCCTCCGCCGCGTCCGCGCACTCCGACCCCTCCGTCAAGAGCGTGCGAAGCCACGCCCGCAGCGCCGACAAGGCACTCGCGGTCGTCGCCGACAAGGTCAAGGATCGCGACCAGGCTGCTGCTGCGATCGCGATGGTCCGCAACCTCCGCCAGACGCAGGCCGCCACGCGCGAGGCGGGACGGGTGCGGGGCCGCTCAGACCGCGCGAGGGCCCTCCGGCTCGTCACGGCGCAGCGCGCGGCCAACGTGCGGAGGCTCGCCGAGGTCGTCGACGAGGTCAGCGGCGACGTCCAGGTCGACATGGTGGCGGCGCTCACGTCGAACCTCACCGGGCGCGAGCGCGCGATCGCCAAGCTGACGGCTCTCGCCCCCACGCTGCCGGCGGCGGCGCAGAGCGGGATCGCCAGGGCGATCGCCGCCATCTCGGCTCGCGGCGCGCAGGATCTTGAGAACATGGCGACCGCCGCCCGCTCGGGCCGCATCGAGGCGGGCGCGCTGCCGCAGCTGCAGCAGGCGATGGCGATCGCCAGCGGCGCGATGTTCACCGGCGTCGGCCAGCTCCAGCAGATCGTCGGCATGCTCCCCGGCCCCGCCCAGGGTCCCGTGAACGACGCGATCGCGCGCGTGACCGGCATCCTGCAGGGCATCTTCGGCGGCGGCGGCACGGCGGGCACGCCCGGCGGCATGCCGGCGAACCTGCCGGTCCCGGCGAACCTGCCGATCCCGGCGAACCTGCCGGTCCCCTGCGGGCTGCCGATCCCGAGCTTCCTGCCGTTCGCGAAGGCCTGCTGACGCGGACGACTCGAACCGCCCGGCCCCGCGGTCGTCCCGTCGAGGTGACGATCGCGGGGCCGATCGTGGCAGCCTACGGTGCATGCGCAAGCTCCAGAGCCAGGGCGTTCATCACATCACGATCGTCGGCGCCGACCGCCGGACCTCGATCGACTTCTGGGAGGGCGTGCTCGGGATGCCGTTCGTGTTCGAGCAGCCCAACCTCGACAACCCGACCGAGAGCCACCTGTACTTCGATCCGGGCGACGGCCGCCTGATCACGGTGTTCACCAACGACGAGCGCGAGGTCGATCCCGCGCGCACGCCGACGGACCCCGGCTGCGTGCATCACCTCGCCTTCTCGCTGTCGCAGGCGACGTTCGCCCAGGCCGTCGAGCGCCTCGACGAGCGCGGCGTCTCCCACAGCGGCGTCAAGGACCGCGGCTTCATGGACTCGATCTACTTCGAGGACCCGCTCGGGCTGCTCATCGAGCTGGCCTCCTATCGCTTCGAGCCGCCGGCCGGCCACGCCCATGCCGACGTGCTGCTCGAGGCCCATCGCATCCGAGTCCGGCGCGGCGACCCCAACATCGACCGCGAGCATCTCGCCGACGCGATCGAGGCGCTCGTCGGGCGCTCGCGCGCGTCGCTGTCCGACGACCGCTCGGCGAAGGCGCCGTCCCGCTGACGCGGGCGCTCAGCCGCCGCGCAGCTCGCGCGACGCGGCGCTCACCGTCTTGACGACGTACATCACCGACAGCGCGAAGAACACCGCCCCGAGCGCCGCCTTGATCTGATCGCTGCCCAGCGGCGTGCGCTGCGCGAGCGGCTGGGCCACCGCGTCGCCGACCTTCTGACGCCAGCCCTGCAGTCCTGCCGTTCCGATGCGGGTCGCAGTTGCCATCGCTTCCTCCTGCGTCGTTGTGACAGCCATGGTTCCCAGGTCCGCGCCGTTCCATCCCGGCCGCTGGCGCGGCGCCGGTGCGACGGCCGCGGCGCGCGCCTCGCCACACTCTCGTCAGTGAGCGACGTCGCCGAACAGCAGCACGGCGCCGAGCCGGCGGCCGCGCACGCCGCGGCCGTCGACCACGCCGGCCTGGCGCACGTCGCGACGGCGTCGTTCCTCGCATCGCGCGTCGTCCCGACCGGCGGCTTCGCGGTCGCGCTCGCCGGCGGCGTCGCGCTCGCGCGTGCCGCGCAGCGCGCCGGCGCGAGGATCGGCTTCGGCGCGAGCCTCGCGGCGATGCTGCAGACGGTCGCGATCATGGGCCCGGCGCGCCTCGGCATCCCGCTGACGCAGGCGCTGTCGGCGCCGCTGCTCGGGCGCATGCAGGCGCGCGGCGCCGCCTTCGCGTCCCAGCTCGGCGCCTGCGCCGCCGTGCGCCTCGTCGACCAGCTCGCGACGACGGCCTTCTACATCTGGATCGTCGTCGGCGGCCTCGACGTCTACGCCGCGACGTTCGATGCGCTGCTCGGCGACCTGCCGATCCTGCCGGCGGGACCGGCCGGGGCGCTGCTCGTCACCGCCGCCGGGCTCGTCGCATGGACGGTGTTCGCCAGCACCGTGCAGGTCGCCGTGTACCGCCGCGCGCTCGCCGGCTGGGCGGCCGCCGCGGGCGGCGCGGCGCGTCCCGCGGGCGAGCGCGACGCGCACGAGCCGTCGCCGGCCGCGCCGGCACGGCGCCCGCGGTACGACCCGCGCGCGGTCGCGCTCGCGGCCGCCGTCGCGTTCGCGGTGCTCGTCGCGAGCACCGCCTGGGTCGTCCTCGCGGCGGTGAGCGCATGGCTCGCACTGGCGTGGGCGACCGCGCGCGCCGACCGCGAGCCCGTCCGCTCGGGCCTCGTGCTCGCCGCGATGCTCGGCGGCGGCGCGCTGGCGTTCGGCCTCGTCGGCGGCGTCTCGCTCGAGCTCACGCTGCAGCGCACCGTGCGCGCGGCGCTGCTCGTCCTCGTCGCGACGTGGCTGCGCGCCGCGGCCGGCGAGGACGGCGTGCGCGAGGTGGCGCGCCGGGCGCTGCGGCGCGCCGGGCGCCTGCCGGCGGCGGCGGAGGCGTCCGCGATCCTCGACCGTCTGGGGGCGCGCGGCGGCCTTGCCGCCTCCGGACGGGCGCTCGTCGCGGCGGTCCGCCACGAGCGGCGCCGCCCGGCGCCGCTGGCGGCCGCCGTCCTGGCGTGGATCGCCGGCGAGGCGAGCCGCTTCTCGCCGCCGGCGGGCGACTCGCAGCCGGCGATGCTGCGCGCGCGCCGGCGCGACCGGGCGCTCGTCGCGCTGTCGCTGGCAGCGGCCGCCACGGTCGCGCTGCCGATCGGCTAGCGCGGCGTCGTTCCTACGCCGGGCGACGAGGTCGCTGCCGCGCACGAGCGCGAAGGCGAGCAGTCCGCCGGTGATCGCCACGACGGCGGCCAGCAGCAGGATGTGGTTCAGCGCCGCCGTGAAGGCCGCGTGGGATGACTCCCTCCAGCGCGCGGGCCGGCAACTCAGCGGCGCCTGAGCAGCGTCCACGTGCGCTGCAGCAGCGTGGCGAGCTCGCCGTCCGAGCGCAGCCGGGCCGAGAAGCCCGGCATCCCCGGGCGGATCACGAGCCCCGAGCCGAGCCGCGCGGCGACGATGACCTGGCGATCGCCGGGCTGCGTCGCGGCGGCGGCGGCGACGGCGGGCGTGCCGCCGCGGACGTCGAGCGTCTCCTCGAAGGCGTCGACGCCGCCGAACAGGCCCTCGGTCCCCTCGAACAGCCCGATGTCGTCGACGACGTTGACGAGCGACACGGGCTCGCGGACGACCGGCCGCAGGCGGGCGCCGAAGAGGTCGCGCGTCGTCGGCGGGGTCGGCGACACCACGCGGTCCTGGCCGTCGAGCGTCGCGCCGCGCCGCAGCGAGTCGGTCCCCGCCGACAGCACGCGCCCGCCGCGGACGACGAACGCGCGCAGCGCGCGCGCCACGCGCGGATCGAGCCAGCGCGCGTCTCCGGCGAGGATGACGCCGCGGTGACCGGCGAGCTGCGGGCCCGTCCCGCGGGCCAGCGCGACGTCGGTCGTCAGGTCATAGCGCCGGCCGCTGCGGTCCAGCGCGGCGAGCAGCAGCGCCTCGTTGCGCGGCAGCTGGTCGGGCAGGCCGTCCTTCGCGTACGGGCGCGCGATCCGCACCGGCAAACCCGCGCCGAGCGTGTTCGGGCGCCCGTCGCCGTCGTCGTCGACCGGGTTGAGCCCCTGCCACGTCGTCACGGGCAGCACGACGAGCACGTCGCGCGCCTGCTGGGACTGCACGACGAGCGGCGCGGCCACCTTGCGGGTGCGCGTGCGGACCTCGAAGAGGTACAGGCCGGACTTGCCGCCCGGGGCGGCGAAGCGCACGACGCGCGAGCGCGTGCCCCGGCCGCGCTTGCGGACGTCGCGCTCGCCGATGCGGCGCACGCTCCAGGAGAAGTTCGCGCCGACGGAGTCGACGGCGACGAGCGCCTGCTCGCCGGCGTCGACCGGCGCCGTCGGCGCCTGCGCGGTGAGATAGCGCACGGTGATGCCGCCGCGGCCGGGCAGCGGCTCGCCGAAGGAGAAGCGCGGCGGCACCGGCGCCGACGAGCCGATGTTGCCCGCCCGGTCGCGCGCGCGGACGACGACGAGGTAGGTCCCGGCCGCGACGCGGCGGCCGCCGGCCGTCCCGTCCCACGTCCACCGCGTGGCGTCGTCGGGCAGCCTCACCGGCGTGTCGAAGACCGCGCGCGCGGGGCGCACGTCGGTGCGGAAGACGAGCACCTGCTTGCGGCGCCCGACCGCCTCGAAGGAGATCCGCGCGGGACCGCCGCCGGCGCTCGGCAGCAGCTTCGGCCGCGGCCGCCCGTCCTGCTGCGGACCGATCGACGTGACGCGCACGTCCGGCGGGCGGGTGTCCTTGAGGATGTCGCGCGGCAGCGTCGCCGACCGCCCCTGGCGGCGCAGGCTCGCGCGGATGCGATAGATGCCGTCCGGCGCGACCGCTCGGTCCTCCGTCCGCCCGTCCCAGGCGACGCGCACTCGCCGGCCGCGCCTGACGCGCCGGCGATCGAGCAGCTCGCGCACCTCGTCGCCGCGGCTGTCGAGGACCGTCACCGTCACCTCGTCGTCGCCCGGGACGCGAAACGAGGCGCGCGCGCGGTCGAAGCGGCCGTCGCCGTTGGGCGAGAAGAACGGCGTCACCGTGAGGTCGACGACCAGCGGCGGCGTGCTCTTGAGCTGCTGGGCGACGAAGAACGCCCCGAACGTCGCGCAGACGAGCAGCGCGAAGGCGACCCGGGCGGCGGCCGTCACGACCGCCGCGCCGCCGGCGCCGGCACGCGGAGCACCTCGCAGTTGCCGACCGCGCCGCGCGGCGCGACGATGCCGTCGACGGCGCGGATCGTGCCGCCATGGGCGACGACGAGCGCCGGCAGCGGGCCGGCGGCGACGTCGGCCAGCGCGGCCGCGACGCGCGCGGCCTGCTCGGCGACGGACTCGCCGCCGGGAAAGCGGAAGTCGGGGTCGGCGCTGCGCCAGCGCGCGAAGGCCCCGGGGTCGTCGACGGTGACCTCGGTGTACAGGCGCCCCGCCCACTCGCCGACGTCGGCCTCCATGAGGCGAGCGTCGAGCACCGGCTCGAGCCCCAGCGCGGCGCCGACGATCTCGGCGGTCTCCCGCGCGCGTGACAGCGGGCTGCAGTACAGCGCGCTGACGTGCTCGCCGGCCAGCGCGCGCGCGAGGGCGCGCGACTGCTCGCGGCCGCGCTCGTTCAGCGGCGTGTCGAGCTGGCCCTGGAAGCGGTCGGCCGCGTTGTAGTCGGTCTCCCCGTGGCGCACGAGCAGGACCTCATTCGAGCCGCCCACGTCGACCCCTTGCGGGCGCTAGCCGATCTTGTCGGCGCCGACGATGACGATGACGTCGGCGTCCGCTGCCGCCGACGTGTTGGCGTCGACGGGCCGCACGGAGCTGCGCTGGATCCGCAGCACCTGCGCCACGATCTGGGCGGCGCGCTCGTTGCCCGGGCGGTAGGAGACCGTCGTCGTCGGCACGGCCTGGTCGGCGTTGTTCTCGGTGCCGGCGATCGTGAAGCGCGCCTTCTCGACCTCGTCGGCGACCGCGCGCGCCAGCCCGGTCTGCGTCGTGCCGTTGAGCACCGCGACGCGCGTCGCGCGCCGGTCGACGCCCGCGGCGGCGGCCGTCGTCGACGCGCCCTGCCCCGCCGGCGGCGCGGACGGCTGCGTGACCGAGCCGAAGTCGTTGGGCTGCGTCGCGTCCTCGCCGCCCGTCAGCGTCATCGTCACGACGGCGGCGACGACGACCACGGCGACGCCGCCGGCGATCGCCGCACCGACGCGTGCCGCCGAGAACCGGCGCCCGCCGCGTCCGCGCGCGGGCCCCGACGGCGGCGGCACGATCGGCGGCTCGGGCCGGGCGGCGGCCGACTCGTGCGTCTCCTGGCCGCCGCTGCCGTTGCCGAGCGCGTCCGGCACGCGCGAGGGCGTCGCGGTCTGCCGGGCGGCCGCGGCCGCCGTCGCCGCTGGTGGCACGGGCGCCGCCGGCGCGCCGGGCGCAGCCGCCGCAGCCGGTGCGGCGGGCGTTCCGGGAGTGGCCGGTGCGCCCGGCGCCGCGGGCGCCGAGGCGCCGCCGGGCGGAGCCGTCGTCGCGGCGTTGACCGCGGGCGCCGGGGGGACCGTGCCTGCCCCCGGCTGGGCCGCCGGCGCCGGCCGCGCGAGCTGCCCGGGGGGCGCGACGACCGGCGCGGGCGTCACCGGCCCAGCGGTCTTCGGGCCCGCCGCCGCGGCGGTGCGCGCGGCCTCGGCCTGCTGGGCCGCCGTCGTCGCGGGCGCCAGCGGCTGGGCGACGACGCGGCGCTGGGCCTCGGCCTGCACGCGCTGGCCCAGCTCGACCGCACGCTCGGGGGCGCGCCCGGCCCACTCGCGCAGGCGCTTGACCTCGCGCGCCTGCGCGAAGTACAGCAGCGCCAGCACGCCGAGGCCGACGATCGCGGCGACGCCGGCGTACGAGCCGACCTTCTCGATGGCCTCGCTCGCCGTGACGGCGAGAAGCACGTGGGTCACGTCAGGGCGCCGGTGGTCGCGGGGATGTCAGGGGCACGGTTCAACGGCAGGTCCTCTACGACGGCACGATCCTAGACGCCCAGCCGTCGGGAACGGCCGACAGCTCGGAGACCTTCGCCGCCAGCCCCGCGGCGTCGCCCTCGAGGACGAGCAGCCCGATCTGGTCGAACATGTCGTCGACGGCCTGCGCAGGCCGCGGCTCGCGCTCGGCGCGCAGGATCTTCTCGGCCGGCGTCGGCTGCGGGCGCTCGTAGGGGTTGAAGAGCTCCTCGTGCAGCTTCTCGCCAGGGCGACGGCCGATGATCTCGATCGCGATGTCGCGCTCGGCGTCGAGCCCCGACAGCTCGATCATCGTCCGCGCGAGATCGAGGATCCTCACCGGCTCGCCCATCTCGAGCACGTAGACCTGGGCGCCTGGATCGTCCTTCCGCCGCCCGCCCGCGGCTCCGTTCGTCAGCCCGCCGGCGCGGATGATGAGCTGCACCGCCTCGGGGATCGTCATGAAGTAGCGGGTCATGCGCTCGTCGGTCACCGTGATCGGCCCGCCGAGCGCGATCTGACGGCGGAAGATCGGCACGACCGAGCCCGACGAGCCGAGCACGTTGCCGAAGCGCACGGCGCAGTAGCGCGTCCGCGGGAAGCGCGCCTGCTCGGCCTCCAGCGCGAACTCGGCGAGCGCCTTGGAGGCGCCCATGACCGTCGCCGGCGCGACCGCCTTGTCGGTCGAGACGAGCACGAACGCCTTCGCGCCCGCCTGACCCGCGATCCGGGCCATGATCCGGGTCGCGATCGCGTTGTTGCGCACCGCCTCCACCGGGTTCTGCTCCATGAGCCCGACGTGCTTGTAGGCGGCGGCATGGAAGACGACCGTCGGGCGCAGCGCGCCGAAGACCTCGCGCATGCGCTCCTCCTCCTTGCAGTCGGCAAGGACGGCCTCCAGCGTCGAGGGGTGCACGTGGCGGTCGTGCTCGAGCTCGCGCTGGATCTGAAAGAGGTTGTCCTCGGCGTGGTCGAGCAGCACGAGCCGACGCGGCGCGACGCGCGCGATCTGGCGCGAGAGCTCCTTGCCGATCGAGCCGCCGGCGCCGGTGACGAGGACGACCTCGCCGTTGAGGTAGGCGCCGACGCGGTCGAGCTCCATGCGCACGGGCTCGCGGCCGAGGATGTCCTCGACCTGGACGTCGCGCGCCTGGCCCACGAACGTGCCGCCGGTCTGCAGCAGCTCGAACACCGTCGGCAGCGTGCGCACGGGGATGCCGCGCTCGCGGCAGGCGCGCACGACGGCCGCTCGCAGCGTCCCGGGCGCCGACGGGATCGCGATCGTGACCTCGTCGGGCTCGGCCTCGTCGAGGATCCGGCCGAGCTCGCTCGTCGCGCCCAGCACGCGCACGCCGTCGATCCGCAGCCGCCGCTTGGTCGGGTCGTCGTCGACGAACCCGACGGGCTTGAGCCCGAGCTCCGGATTGCGCAGGATCTCGCGCAGCACGAGTCGGCCGCCGTCGCCGGCGCCGACGATCAGCAGCCCGCGCGCGTCCTTGCCGGCGCGAAACCCGCGCAGCGGGCGCTCGTGGATCGTGCGCGCGGCGAAGCGCGCGCCGCCGACGAGCGTGAGCACGAGCAGGAAGTGCAGCGCCAGGACGCCGGTCGGCGCGGTGACCGGCGTCTCGCCGACGGGTGACGGCTGGGTCACGGGCTTGGCCAGCGCGACGTAGCCCGGCACGAGCAGCGAGGCGACGACGACCGCCTGCACGATCGCCGTGAAGTCGCGCTGGGTGACGTAGCGCCACCACTTGCCGTACATGCCGAACGCGGCGAACGTCAGCAGCGAGGTCGCGACGACGACCGCCAGCGTCGCCTCGAAGAGCTCCCGATAGCGCGGGGGCACGTCCGACGGACCGTCGAAGCGGAGCCGGTAGGACAGCCAGTACGCGAGCGCGACCAGGATCCCGTCGACCACGATCTGCAGCAGCGAATGGCGGTGCAGCGGGAAGGCCGCGGAGCGGATCCGTCGGCGCATCGCTGCGGATTGTAGGGAGGCACGCGGCGCGGCGGCGGTGCCGGCGGCGGTCCCGGCTGGCCGCCGCGAGCGCCCGGCCGGCGGCGTCGGCGCGCCGCGCCGACCGGTAGCCTGTTGCGCTCGTGTTCGTCATCGCATCACTGACGGACCCGATCGTCGAGTTCGCGACGAACGTCGTCGCCGAGCTGGGCCTGCCGGGCGTGTTCCTGCTCATGCTGCTCGAGAGCGCGTGCATCCCGATCCCCAGCGAGGCCACGATGCTCTTCGCGGGCTTCAACGTGAGCCGCGGCGAGTACTCGCTCATCGCCGTCACGCTCGTCGGGTCGTTCGCCAACCTCGTCGGGTCGTGGGTCGCCTACGCGGTCGGCTACTACGGGCGCGTGGACATCCTCGAGCGCCACGGCCACAAGCTGTTCATCAAGCCCGAGCACCTGCGCCAGGCCGACCGCTGGTTCGAGCGCCACGGCGACGCGACGGTCTTCTTCACGCGCATGATGCCGATCATCCGGACGTTCATCTCGCTGCCGGCCGGCGTCGCGCGGATGCCGTTCGTGCGCTTCTCGGTGCTGACGTTCATCGGCTGCGTGCCGTGGGTGTTCGGGCTGACGTTCATCGGCCAGCAGGTCGGCGCGAACTGGACGCAGTGGAAGGACTCGCTGCACTACGTCGACTACGCCGTCGCCGCCGCGATCGTCGTCGGGGTCGTCGTGCTCGTCGTCCGGCGCCGACGCGGCGGCACCGACGATGCGGCCGTGGGCCCCGTCGAGCCCGCCGCCGATGCCGGCAACCGCTGACGGCGGGGCGCTGCGGACCCGCGACGCAGTTGCGCTCGGCCTCCTGCACGGGCCCGCCGAGCTGCTGCCGGTCTCCTCCTCCGGGCACGTCGCGCTCGTGCCGTGGCTGCTCGGATGGCCCTACGGCGCGCTCGACGCCGAGCTGCGCAAGGCCTTCGAGGTGGCCCTGCACGCCGGCACCGCCGCGGCGCTGCTCGTCGGCCTGCGCACCGAGGTCGCCGAGGCGGCGCGCGGCCTCGATCGCCGCCGCCTGCAGCTCATCGCGCTGAGCTTCGCGCCGCCGGCGATCGTCGGCTACACGCTCGAGCGCCCGATCGAGCGGCGCCTGGGGACGCCGGCGACGGTCGCCGGCGGCCTCGCCGCCGGAGCGGTCGCGATGGCGCTCGCCGACGCCGCCGGCAGCGGCCGCCGGCGTCGCGAGGACGCCGGCGCGCTCGACGCGCTCGCGCTCGGGCTCGCACAGGCCTGGGCGCTCGTGCCGGGCGTCTCGCGCAACGGCGCCACGCTCGCCGCCGCACGCGCCCGCGGCTTCGCGCGCGAGGACGCAAGCGTGCTGTCGCGCCACGTCGCGCTGCCGGTCATCGTCGGGGCCACCGCGCTGAAGGGCACGCGCCTGGCGCGCCGCGGCCTGCCGGCGGGCACGGCGCGCGCGCTGCTCGCGGGCGCGGCCGCGTCGTTCGCCACGACGCTCGCCTGCGTGCGCATGATCCGCCAGGTCGAGCGCGACCGCTCGCTGGCGCCCTACGCGCTGTACCGCCTCGCGCTCGCGGGGCTCGTGGTGGCGCGGCTGCGCAGGCTGGCGCGCAGCGCGCCGGGCCCGCGCTGACGCGCTCGGCCGGTTGGCCCGCCCGCCGGCGGGGCACACGGAAGGGCATGCCAGGCTGGATCTTCGTCTCCGTGCTGCTCGCCGTCGCTACCGTGCTCGCCGCGCTCTTCGACCGGCCGCTCGGCCTCGTCCTGGCGCTCGCGGCGATCACGGTCGTCTCCGCGGTCGCCGGCGCGCTGCTGCGCCCCGACCGCCAGGGGACCGACGCCGCCGACCCGCCGGCCCGCTGAGCGCGTCGCCTCGCCGAGCCGCGGCGGCCTAGCGCCGTGGCCGCTGCTCGCCGGCGACCGGCAGCAGCTCGTCGACGACGAGCGTCTCGCGGCAGATCACGGCCGCCAGCGCGCGGTTCCACATGAGCTCGCCCCAGTCCTGCAGGCCGCGCCTGGCCGACGCGATCAGCGACGCGCGCGTGACGCCGACCATGCCCCCGACGGCCGTCAGCGTCCCGATCACCCCCGCCGCCGCGGTGCGCTCGCGCACGAGCAGCAGGCCTATCGCGCCGCCGACCACGGCGACGATCGGCAACAGCCACCAGAACCGCCTGTAGCGGCGCCACATCTCGCGCAGCAGCTCGTCGCGCGCCTGCGCGCGCCTGGCGTGGTTGATGTACGCCTCGGGCTCCTTGTCGCCGGTCAGCATCTGGCGCCAGATGATCGTCTGGCGCTCGAGCGGCTCGTAGGCCTCGGCGACCTGGGCGAGCGACAGCGCGGTGGCGGCGCGGTCGCCGTCGCCGTCGCCCGGCGGCTGCTGCGCGACGCGGTCGCGCCACGCGTCGAGGTGCGTCGCGACGACGTGGACGGCCGCCGGATCGAGGCGCGTCTGCAGGTCGTCGAGCAGCACCTTCATGCGCGCGACCCGGTCGCGCGCGAAGATCTCGCCCAGCTCGGCCGCGTGCGCGTGCGGCTTGCGCGGATGCAGCAGCCGGTTCCAGGTGTCCGAGACGAAGTTGCCGAGCTCGTACGCCCGACCGCGCGCCTCGTCCTGGGCCCACAGCCGCTTGGCCAGCGAGAGGTGCCTGTCCGCCAGCGCGTCGCGAAGGCGCTGCTCGCCCTCCGGCGAGGCGGCCGCCGCGGAGGCAAGGCCGGCGAGCGCCTCCTGCTCCTCGTCGTCGAGCGGCACCTCGACGCGCGCCGCGACGCCCGCGATCGCCCGCAGCTCGAGCTCGAGCCGGTCGACGGCTCCCAGGCTGCGGCGGTTGAGCAGCAGCCCGTCGCAGTCGGCCGGCGGCTGCCCGAGCGCCGACGGGCTCAGCGCGTGCAGCGCCGCGACCCGCCATCCGAGCTCGATCGCGGTCGCGACGCCGGCCTGGGCGGCCCGCCGCGGAGGCAGCGACTCGCTCTTCGCAGGCGTCACCATCCTCGCTTATTCGCCGTCCCGGCCCGTCACCCCTGCGCCCGCGCGCTCAACCTTCGAGCGCCGCGCCGACGCGGACGACGACGTACGCCAGCGCGCCGGCGCCGAGCACGCGCCGGTACCAGTTCGCGCCGTCGGCCAGCTCGAGCCACGCCCACGCCGCCAGGGCGGCGTAGAAGGCCGCGCGCGCGTACGCCTGCAGCGCGCCGTCGGCGAGCGCGGCGACGAGCCATGCGGCCGCGGCCACGAGCAGCGGTGCGTTGGGGAACTGCACGATCGGAAAGCTCGGCGGCCAGCCGCGCTGCGCGCGCCGCACGCGGTCACGGAGCGTGCGCGCGGCGCTCACGGGACGCCGTCCGCGCCGACGTGCGCGCGGGCCGCTCGCAGCAGCGCATCGGCGTCGACGTCCTCGAAGGCGGTCGTGTCGACGACGAGGAGCTGACCGCCGGCGCGGACGGGACCGTGGCGTCCGCTGCCGATCGCCTCGGCGATCTCCGGCATCCGCTGCTCGTCGAGGTGGCCGGGATGGCGCGAGCCGATCCTCGCGGCGTAGCGCGCCAGCAGCACGTCCTCGTCGGCGGTGCAGTGGATCTCCAGCGGCGCGAACGGATGGCGCCCGGCGAGCGCCCGGAACCTCGGGCGCGCGTCCTCGGCCGCGAAGTTCGACTCGACGAGCACCGGCCGGCGTGCCCGCAGGTGCGCCTCCAGCGCCCAGAAGATCAGCTCGCGCGTCGCCCGCCCGAGCTGCTGCGACCACGCGACGTCGCCCGTGCCGAGGCTCTCGAAGAGCGTCTCCTTGATGTCGTCCTTGGCGATCAGCGGAAGGCGCAGCCGGTCGGCGACGAGCCCGGCGACGAAGGTCTTGCCGCTCGCGGGCGGTCCCGTCACGAGCAGGATCGGCGTCGGCGGGTCCACGCGGCGAGGGTAGTGCCCCGCGCGCGCGGCGCCGCCCACGGCCGTCGAGCCCGGGGCCGTCTCGGCGACCGCTTCGGGGAGGCTGCGACCAACGTCCCGGCCAGTCGTGCGAGTTGTGCCGTCGCGCGGCGCCGGTCGCGGTGGCATGATCGGCAAGCGGACACCGGCATCACCAAGGGCCTTGCGGGGGCCTGCCTTCGGCACTCGCTCGGCCGACTCCTCGAACGGAAGGGGGCCGTCGTGGCGCGCATGCGACCGATCGCCTCGGACGGTCAGCAGGCGGCGGGCGACGACGGGGGCCAGCCGGCCATCGTCGGCGGACGACCGCCGGCACCGACGCTGACGCCGGCCGAGCAGCACGCGCTGAGCCGCTGCGTGCCGCTGAGCACCTCGGAGTTCAAGGCGATCGGCGACCTGGCGGATCGCGGCCGGCTGCCGCTCGGGGCGATCCTGCGCCGGCGCCAGGAGGGACCGCGCGACCGCACGCGGCGCTCCTGACGGCAACCCGCGCCCCGCACGGGGACTTGTGCCACCATCCCGGGCTGCCCGGCACCCCGACAGAGAGTCCCCACGTGACCCGACCCATTCGCCGCAACGCGCTGCTCGCCGCCCTCGCGCCGCTCGGGGCACTCCTCCTGCTGGCTGCGACGATCGGCGCGGCCGACGCCCAGGCGGCGTCCTTCAAGAACTGCCGGCTGTCGCAGAGCGAGCAGTTCCCGTCCGGCGGCAAGCCGACGTACAACCTGACGCTGCGGGCCAAGGGCGTGGGTTGCCGGACGGCCAAGAGCGTGATGCGCTCCTTCCATCGCTGCCGGCCGCGAAGCGGCGTGCGCTGCTCGCGCAGGGTGCTCGCGCGCTGGACCTGCGGCGGGCGCAGGACCTCGAGCATCCCGGGGCAGTTCAACGCGACGTTCTCCTGCAGGTCGGGAGCGCGGCGCGTCGCGGGCAGCTACCAGCAGAACGTGCCGACGCGCTGATGGCGGCAGCCCGCCGTCGCGTTGCCGCCCGGACCGCGGCGCCGGGCGGCATGCTGCTCCTCGCGGCGGCGCTCGGCACCGCCCTCGCGCTGTCCGTGGCGGTCGAGACCTCGGCGGCGGCGCGCACGTGCTTCGGTGCCGCGGCGCGCGATACGCGACGGCCGTGTGAGAACACGAGCCGATCGGTGTTCCCGGCGCGCAACACGGCCGGCTTCGCGCCCGCCGACGCCTGCCGGCAGATCCGCGAGGATCCATCGCCCGTCTGCACGTTCGGCGTGTCGTCGCGCCGCGCCTCCAGGCACGTGGCGCTCGTCGGCGACAGCCACGCGCTGCACTGGCGCGCGGCGCTGCACGCCGTCGCGCGGCGCGAGCGCTGGCGCGGGTTCTCGCTCACCGCGCCGGCCTGCTTCTTCTCGGCGGCGGTCGGCAACCTTCCCGCCGGCCTGCGCGAGGCGTGCGTGCCGTGGTACCGGTCGGCCAGGGCGTGGTTTCGCCGCCACCCCGAGGTGAGCACGGTGTTCGTGTCCCAGAAGGCCGACACGCCCGTCGTCGCGCCGCGCGGCAGGACGGCCTCGGCGGTCAGGATCGCCGGCTTCCGGCGCGCGTGGCGGTCGCTGCCGCGCAGCGTCAAGCGCGTCGTCGTCATCCGCGACGTGCCCGATCCGGCCGACGACATGTTCGAGTGCGTCGAGCGCGTCGTCGCCGCCGGGCAGGAGCCTCCGGGGCCGGCGTGCGCCACGCCGCGATCGGCGGCCCTGCGCTGGGACTACGCGGTCTCGGCGGCCGCGCGCTCGACGCGCTTTCGCCACGTCGACCTGACGCCGTTCTTCTGCGACGAGCAGCGCTGCTTCCCCGTCGTGGGCGGCGTGCGGGTCTACAACGACGTCCTCGGGCACATCACCGTGGCGTACGCGAGGACGCTCGCGCCGTACCTGCGCCGGGAGATTCGCCGCGTGCTGCGCTAGGTTCGGCCGGTGAGCGACGCCTATGCCGCCGCGGGGGTCGACATCGCGTCGAGCGACGCCGGCGTCCGCGCGCTCGTCGACGTCCTGCGCACGATCGACACCGGGCGCCCGAGCCGCTCGCTGCTGAGCTCCGGCCACTACGCCAGCGTCCTGCGCGTCGCCGACGACCTCGCGATCGCGCTGTCGACCGACGGCGTCGGCTCCAAGCTCGTCGTCGCCGAGCAGACCGGCCGGCTCGACACGGTCGGCATCGACTGCATCGCGATGAACGTCAACGACCTCGTGTGCGTCGGCGCCGAGCCGCTGGCGATGCTCGACTACGTCGCCGTCGAGCAGCCCGATCCGGCGGCGCTCGCGCAGATCGCCGAGGGGCTGAAGGCCGGCGCCGAGGACGCCGGGATCGAGATCCCGGGCGGCGAGCTGGCGGTGCTCCCCGAGCTCATCCGCGGCCATCCGAGCCCGCACGGCTTCGACCTGTGCGGGGCGGCATTCGGCGTCGTGGCGCCGCACGCGATCGTCACCGGCGAGGCGATCGCGCCCGGCGACGCGCTCGTCGGCCTGCCGTCGAGCGGCCTGCATTCCAACGGCTACACGCTCGCGCGGCGCGCGCTGCTGCATGACGGCGGCCTGGCGCTCGACGACGCGCCGGCACAGCTGGGCGGCGCCACGGTCGCCGACGCGCTGCTCGAGCCGACGGTCGTCTACGTCCGAGCGGTGCTCGAGCTGCTGCGCAGCGGGCTCGACGTGCGCGGCCTCGCGCACATCACCGGCGGCGGGCTGTCGAACCTGCTGCGCCTCAACGACCGCGTCGGCTTCGCGATCGAGCGCCCGCTGCCGGTGCCGGCGGTCTTCGAGCTCATCGCGCGGCTCGGTGACGTGCCCGACGCCGAGATGTGGGACGTCTTCAACATGGGTTGCGGGTTCGTCGCGGTCGTGCCGGCGGCGCACGCCGACGAGGCGGTCGCGCTGCTCGCCGGCCGGCATCCCGGCAGCTCGCGCATCGGCACCGTCACCGATCGCGCGGGACGCGTCGAGCGGCCCGCCGCAACGGGCGATCGCGAGGGTTGAGCGACCGCGCGTCGCGGTGTGGTGCCGACCGCCCGCACGCGACTGCACAATAGAGCGATGGCGTCTCCCGTCGGCACCCTGCTGTCCAACCGCTACCGGCTGGACGCCAAGGTCGGGACGGGCGGGATGTCGACGGTCTACCGTGCCTTCGACACGGTGCTCGAGCGCCAGGTCGCGATCAAGCTCATGCACCGCGAGATCGCCGGCGACTCGCAGCAGCTCGAGCGCTTCCGCCGCGAAGCGCGCGCCGTCGCGCAGCTCAACCACCCGCACATCGTCGGCGTCATCGACGCCGACGAGGAGGGCGACGACGGCGGGCTGACGACGCCGTACATCGTCTTCGAGTACGTCGAGGGCGAGACGCTCAAGGACCGCATCCGCCGCAACGGGCGGCTGCCGATCGCCGAGGCGATCGCCTACGCGATCGAGATCGCGCGCGCGCTCGGGGCCGCCCACGAGCGCCACATCGTCCACCGCGACGTCAAGCCCCAGAACGTCCTCATCGACGAGGAGGGCGCGGCGAAGGTGACGGACTTCGGCATCGCGCGCACGCTGCACCAGGAGGGTCTGACCGCCGACGGCCGCGTGCTGGGGACGACCGACTACGTCTCGCCCGAGCAGGCGCTCGGGCATGCCGTGTCCGGCCAGTCGGACCTCTACTCGCTGGGCATCGTGCTGTTCGAGATGCTCACCGGCGACGTGCCGTTCAAGGGGGACAACCAGGTCGCCGTCGCGATGAAGCACGTCCGCGAGGAGCTGCCCGACGTCCAGATCCGCCGCCCGGAGGTCTCGGCCGCGCTGGCCGCCGTGCTCGACCGCGCGACCGCCAAGCCGCTCGACCGCCGCTACGCCGACGCGCACGCGATGATCGCCGACCTCGAGCAGGTGCTCGCGATCGAGACCGCGCGCAGCGGCCAGGTCACCGGCGAGGCGACGAGCGTCCTGCGCACCCTGCCCGACGAGACGCGCAAGCGGCTGCCGCTGCGCGCGCGGCGGTCGACGAGGGCGCTGCTCGCCGTCATGCTCGTCGGCGTCGGAGTCGCCGCCGGGCTCGGGCTGCTGGCGGCCGGCCAGACCGAGCGCGGCACCGGCAACCGCTCCGGCGCGGTGGCGGCGCCCGGCGAGCCGCAGGACGTCCCGCTCAAGCAGCGGGCGGCGTCGGACTACGACCCGGTCGGCGGCGACGGCGAGCACCCCGAGCAGACGAGCGCGCTCGTCGACGGCGTCGCCTCGTCGACGTGGTCGACCGAGCGCTACGACAACGGCACGCTCGGCAAGCCCGGCGTCGGCGTGGTCATCGACGCCGCGCCGCGCGTCGCCGCGACGGAGCTCGAGATCCGCACGCCGACCCCCGGCTTCGAGGCCACGATCTACGTCGCGCGCAACGAGACGCCGCAGTCGCCGCCGCCGTCGGCGGGCTGGACGCGCGTCAGCCGCCAGGCGATCGCCGTGCGCAGGCGCGAGCGGATCGAGCTCGACACCGCCGGCAACGAGTTTCGCCGCTACCTCGTGTGGATCACGAAGCTGCCGCCGGGCGAGAAGGGCGCGCGGATCTCCGAGATCCTGCTGTTCCGCTGAGCGCGCGCCTCAGAACCGGTAGGCGCGCTCCTGGGCGTGACGCTCGATCGCCAGCTCGCACAGGCGCGTGACGAGCTCGTCGTACGCCAGCCCGCCGGCCTCCCACAGCTTCGCGTAGACGCTCGTCGCGGTGAAGCCGGGCATCGTGTTGAGCTCGTTGAGCAGCACGTCGTCGCCCTCGACGAAGAAGTCCGCGCGCGCGAGCCCCGCGCAGCCCAGGCGCGCGAAGGCCTCGAGTGCCAGCGACCGCACGCGCTCGCGCGCCGTCGCGGAGATGCGCGCCGGGACGACGAGCTGCATCCCGCCGGGCTCGTACTTCGCGGCGAAGTCGTACCACTCCGACGCGAGCACGATCTCGCCGGGCTCGGAGGCGCGCGCGGCGCGCGCCGAGCCGAGCACGGAGCACTCGACCTCGATGCCCGTGCTCATCGCCTCGACGATGACGCACGGGTCGTGGTCGAAGGCGGCGTCGAGCGCGGGCGCCAGCGCGGAGGCGTCCGAGACCTTCGCGATCCCGACCGACGAGCCGAGCCGGGCCGGCTTGACGAAGACCGGCAGCCCGAGCGCCGCGAGCTGCTCGAGCACCGCGTCGGGCTCGAGCTCCCAGCGCGCGGCGCGCACGCCGGCGTAGTCGACCTGCCGGATCCCGGCGCGCGCCATGAGGTCCTTGGCGACGATCTTGTCGAGGCAGACGGCGGACGCCAGCACGCCCGAGCCGACGTAGGGGACGTCGAGCAGCTCGAGCGCGCCCTGCACCGTGCCGTCCTCGCCGAAGGGGCCGTGCAGGACCGGAAAGACGACGTCGGCGCCGAGCAGGCCGCGGCCGGGCACGAGCGCGAGCTCCTCGCCGTCGTGCCGCCAGGTCCCGTCGCGCTCGAGCGTGACCTCCAGCACCTCGTGCCCCGCGGCCCGCAGCCCGGAGGCGACCGCGGCGCCGCCTGCCAGCGAGACCTCGTGCTCGGACGAGCGCCCTCCCGACAGGACGGCGACGATCACTGCCCGGGTCCGGGGGCCGCCGGGGTGGTCGTCGTCGAGGCCGGCGGCGTCGTCGTCGTCACGGGCGGCGGGTTGGCGTCGGCGTCGAAGCGCCCCACGGTGATCGTCACCGTCGAGCCGCGCTCGACCTCGTCGCCGCCGGCCGGCGACTGCTCCTGCACGATGCCGTCGTCGCGCCGGGAGTCGACCCGGACCTCCTCGACGGCGACCTCGAAGCCGCGCCCGGAGAGCGTCTTCGTGGCGGCGTTCTGCGAGCGCCCGACGACATCGGGCACCGTCACGCGGCTGGGCTCGGCGGCGACGGTGATCCTGATCGTCGCGCCGCGCGCCGCGCGTCCGCCGGCGGGGCTCTGGGAGAGCACCGTCCCGGGGTCGGCCTCGGCGTCCTCCTGCTGCTCGACGGCGACGGTGAAGCCCGCGCGCTCGAGCGCCGATCGCGCGTCGGACTCGCTGCGCCCGACGACGTTCGGGATCGCGATCTGCTCGGGGCCGGTCGAGACCCGGATCTGCACGGTCGAGCCCTGCTCGGCCTGCGAGCGCCCGGACGGATCCTGGGCGATGACGCGGTTGACCCGGACGGTCGACGACGGCGTCGGCTCCTCGTCGACGACGAAGCCCGCGGCGCTGAGCGTCCGGCGGGCGGCGCGCCGGCCCTCGCCGACGACGTCGGGCACGGCGACGATCGGCCGCCCGTCGGAGACGTGCAGCGTCACTGTCGAGCCCTCGTCGGCGGTGCTGCCCCCGCTCGGGTCCTGTCCGATGACGGTGTTGCGCGGCTTGTCGGAGTTGTCGCGGACGTAGGCGACCTCGAAGCCCTCGTTCTGCAGGCGCTGCGTCGCGACGGAGACCGAGCTGCCGACGACGGTCGGGACCTCGATCTGCTTCGGCGCCGTCAGCGCCTGCGCGAGGGCGACGAGGCCGGCGAGGATGAGCAGCGCCGCGATGGCGAGCAGCGGCCCGCGGCGCCGGCGCCGGCGGGCGGGCGGGGGCGCCGGCGCGACGGCCTCGCGCTGGATGTCGGCGTGCGTGTGGCCCGCTGGGAAGATGCCGGTCGCCGGCATCGCGTCGGGCGGTGGCGGCGGCAGCGACGCGGGCGGCAGCGTGGCGCCCGCCAGCGCGGGCGCCGGCAGCGACGCGGCGGCCGCCTCCGCGGCGGCGATCGCGGCCGGCGACACGATCCGCGAGCCGGCCGCCTCGAGCGCCGCGATGAACTCGTCGGCGTCGGCGAACCGGTCGGCCGGGTCCTTGGCGAGCGCTCGCAGGACGACGCCCTCGAGCTCCGGTCCGACCGCCGCGTTCAGCCGGCTCGGCGGCACCGGCGCCTCGCTGACGTGCTTGAGCGCGATCGTCACCGCCGCGTCGGCGTCGAACGGCACGCGCCCGGTCAGCAGCTCGTAGAGGACGATCCCGATCGAGTACAGGTCCGAGCGCGCGGTGACCGCGTGGCCCTGGGCCTGCTCGGGCGACAGGTACTGCGCCGTGCCCATGATCGAGCCGGTCTGCGTCATGTCCGACGCGCCCGCGCGCGCGATCCCGAAGTCGGTGACCTTCGCGCGGCCCTCCTCGTCGACGATGACGTTCTGCGGCTTGAAGTCGCGGTGGATCACGCCCCGTCGGTGCGCGAAGCGCGCCGCGCGCAGGATCTGCACGGCGAGGTCGACGGCGCGCGACGGCTGAAGCGGCCCCTCCTCCTGGACGAGCTGCTTGAGCGTGCGGCCGGCGACGTACTCCATCGCGATGTACGACGTGCCGTTCCACTCGCCGCGGTCGTAGATCGACACGACGTGCTGGTGCTGCAGCCCGGCCGCGGCGGTCGCCTCGCGGCGGAAGCGCTCGACGAACTCCTCGTCCTCGGCGAAGCGCTCGTGCAGGACCTTCAGCGCCACCTTGCGCCCGAGCTGCCTGTCGTGGGCGCAGTACACCTCGGCCATGCCGCCCGTGCCGAGGTGCGCGAGGACCTCGTAGCGACCGTCGACGACGGCGTCGGGCGGGATCTTCCTCATCGTGACCGCCCACCCATCGAGTCACCACGACGGCGCGCTGTCACCGCAGCAGCTCCCGCATCACGCGCTGGGCGATCGGCGCGGCGTCGACGCCGCCCTGGCCGCCGGGGATCCGCTCCAGCGACACCGCGATCGCGACCCTCGGCCGGTCGCGCGGCGCGAAGCCGATGAACGACGGCTGGTTGATGCGCCGCGCGATGTCGAGCTCCGCCGTGCCCGTCTTGCCCGCCACCTCGATGCCCTCCAGCGCCGCCGCCGTGCCGGTCCCCTCCCGCACGACGTTGCCCATCATGTCGGTGAGCTGGCTCGCCGTCTGCCGCGACATGACGCGGCGCGCGCGCTCGGGCTCGATCCGCTCGACGGTGCGCCCGTCGGCGTCGACGATCCGGCTCGTCAGGCGCGGCTTCATCCGCACGCCGCCGTTGGCGATCGTGGCCGCGATCGTCGCCATCTGCAGCGGCGTCACGCGCAGGCGCTCCTGGCCGATGCCGACGCGGCCGATGTCGACCCGCTCGGACGCCGGCGAGAGCAGCTCGCCGCCCTCGTAGACGCCGCTGGGCAGCATCTGCGCGTCGGGGTAGTCCATCGGCGGGTCGGAGTCGAAGCCGTAGCGCTCCATGTACTCGGCCATGCGGTCGTTGCCGACGCGCTCGGCGACCTGCGCCCAGACGGTGTTGACCGACTTCGTCAGCGCGGTCGTCAGCGTGACCGATCCGAACTGCTCGTTGGAGAAGTTGCGCAGCGGCGCGCCCGAGATGTTCATCGGCGAGTTGCCGACGACGGTCGATTCCGGCGTGAAGCCGCCGCCGTCGAGCGCCGCCGTGGCCGTGACGACCTTGAACGTCGAGCCCGGCGGATAGCCGGCCTGCGTGGCGCGGTTGATGAGCGGCGAGTTGGCCTCGTCGGTGCTGAGCCGACGGTAGACGCCGCTGTCGTCGAGCCGGTTGGGGTCGTACGTCGGCGTGCTCGCCATGACGCGGACCTTGCCGGTCGCCGGCTCGATCGCGACGACGGCCCCCTTGCGGCCGCCCAGCGCCTGCAGCGCCGCGCGCTGCGCGCCGGGGTCGAGGTTCGTCACGATGCTGTCGCCGACGCGGCGGCGGCCGCGCAGCTGGTCGACGACCGACGTCAGCTCGTTGCGCTCGCCGGCGAGCGCGTCGTTGCGCGACTGCTCGAGCCCCGCGCGGCCGATCCGCAGGAAGTCGTAGCCGATCACCTGGGCGAACAGCTGCGCCTCGGGCGCGTAGCGGCGCTTGTAGAGATCGTCGCTGCCGCGCACGGAGCGCGCAAGCAGCGTGTCGTCGCGCGCGCGGATGACGCCCCGGTGTACCCGCTGCTGCTGGATCTGCGGGCGCGCGTTGAGCTCGTTGCTGCGGTACTCCTCGGCGTTGATGACGCTGTTCCAGCTCGTCATCCCGACGAGCGCCGCGAACAGCACGAGCACGAGCCCGAAGAGCCGGAGGATCGGCGCGTTCACGGCCGCGCGGCCTCCCGCCGCGCGCGGTCGGAGACGAGCAGCAGCAACGCGAGCAGGATGAAGTTCGCGACGATCGAGGAGCCGCCGTAGGAGATGAACGGCAGCGTCACGCCGGTCAGCGGGATGAGCTTCGTGACGCCTCCGACGATGACGAAGACCTGCAGCGCCAGGACCGCCGTCAGCCCCGTCGCCAGCAGCTTGGAGAACGAGTCGGTCGCGAGCATCGCCGTCTTGAACCCGCGCTCGACGAGCAGCAGGTACACGAGCAGCACGGCGCACGCGCCCAGCAGGCCGAGCTCGTCGGCGATGACGGCGTAGATGAGGTCGGTGTGCGCCGCCGGCAGGATCGGCGGGTTGTCGCCGAGCTGCACGACCGCCTGGCCGAAGCCCTGGCCGAAGAGCCCGCCGTCGGCCTGCGAGAAGACCGACTGCGCGATCTGGTAGCTGCCGCCGATCTCCCGGTTGTAGAGCTCGGGGTCGAACGGGTTCAGCCACGCGTCGACGCGGCTCTGGATCGTCGGGCGCACCGCATACAGCATGCGCGCCCCGACGGCGAACAGCGCCATCCCGATCACGACGAACGAGACGCGGTTCGTCGCGACGTAGACGAGCGCGAGGAACCCGCCGAAGAACATCAGCGACGAGCCGAGGTCCTGGATGACGAACAGCAGCAGCATCGCGGTGCCCCACACCGCGAGCAGCGGCCCGAGGTGCTTCAGCGGCGGGAACGTGATCCCCAGGAAGCGGCGGGCGCCGACGACGAGCACCTGCCGCGTGTCGCGCAGGTACGACGCGAGGAAGATGACGATCGCGATCTTCGCGAACTCGGCCGGCTGGAACGCGATCGGCCCGACGTCGAACGACAGGTAGGCGCCGTTGACGGGGCTGCCGAGGCGCGGCAGCAACAGCAGCAGCATCCCGACCAGCGCGATGCTGTATCGGTAGCGCTCGAGGACGCGATGGTCGCCGCGAAGGCCGAGGATCGTGCCCGCGAAGAGCGCCAGGCCGACGACGAACCAGCCCGCCTGGTCGCGCGCGAGGCTCTCGTCGAGGCGGTAGAGCATCACCAGCCCGAAGCAGGCGAGCACCGCGACGAGCGGGAACATGTACGGGTCGGCGTCGCGCAGCGTCATACGCAGGACGAGGTGCGCCGCGAGGCACAGGCCGAGGAACAGCGCCCCGTACGTCAGCGACAGGTCCGACAGCAGGTCGTCGCGCTGGATGAAGACCGCGGCGAAGCCGGCGGTCACGAGCAGCGACGCCGGGATGAGCGCGAACAGCTCGCGGTTGCGCGCCGTCAAGGCTCCACCTGCCCGCGCTCCAGCGCGCGCACGAGGTCCGACGCGTCGTCGTGCGATCGCAGCGTGTGGTCGACGAGGCGCCGGCGGCGGGGCTCGGGGAGCGAGCTGATCGGCACGCCTGACGTGTACGTCGGGCTGTAGAGCTCGATGCCGGCCGGCAGGCTGTAGGGCAGCCCGCGGTACAGCGTCACGAACCCGTCCTGGTCGGTGCCGATGAAGTAGACGGCCTGGTTGGCGAGGTAGCCGCCGATGCCCAGCGGCACGACGATGAGCGCGAGCACCGCGAATGCGACGGCCAGCCGGCGGCCGCGGCGCGGGCCGGGCGCCGGCGCGGGCGACGGCGCGCTCGGGCGCAGCCGCGGCGGCCGAGCCGTCGCCGGGGCCGGCCGCGCGTCGGACTGCGTCGCGGCGGACGCGCGCGCGGCGGCCGCGCGGACGTCGGCCGTTCGCAGCGCGGTGCGCCCGGCGGTCGTCGGCTGGTCGACGGCGGGGTCCTCCTCGCCGACCTCCTCGAGCCGGAACAGCAGCACCGTGATGTTGTCGCGCCCGCCGGCGTCGTTGGCGGCGGCGATCAGCGCGCGGCCGGCGTCGCGCAGCGTCGGGGCTTCGCGCAGGATCGCCGCGACGCGCTCCTCGGAGACCATCGACGTCAGCCCGTCGCTGCACAGCAGGTAGACGTCGCCGTCGGCGCCGCGCCAGGAGTGTGTGTCGACGGTGACCTCGGGCTCGGGCCCCAGCGCGCGCGTGATGATCGAGCGCTGGGGGTGCTCGTCGGCCTCCTGGGCGGTGAGCTGCCCGCGGCGGCGCATCTCCTCGACGAGCGAGTGGTCCTCGGTGAGCCGCTCGAGCTCGTCGCCGCGCAGGCGGTAGGCGCGCGAGTCGCCGACGTGCGCGATCGCGACCTCGCGCGCGCCGACGTGCGCCGCGGTGAGCGTCGTCCCCATCCCGGCCCGGTCCTGCTCGGCCTGCGACATCTCGTGGATGCGGGCGTTGGCCTCCCGCACCCGCTCGGCGAGCAGCTCCTCGGGGCTGCCCGAGCCGTCGTCGAGCGCGCGCTCGAAGGCCTCGACCGCGACGCGCGAGGCGACCTCGCCGGCCTGCGCGCCGCCCATCCCGTCGGCGACGACGAACACCGGCGAGCGGGCGAAGTAGGCGTCCTCGTTCGCGCGCCGCTGGCGGCCCGTGTCGGAGTGCGAGAAGTGGTCGGTGGCGGCGCGCAGCATCAGCGGGGCACGGTCAGCGGTCGTCGTACGTGAAGGTGCTGTCGCCGATGCGCACCCGGTCGCCGCGATGCAGCGGCCGCGGTCCGCGCAGCAGCTCGTCGTTGAGGTAGGTCCCGTTCGTCGAGCCGAGGTCCTCGATGACGACGACCGGCCCCTGGCGCGTGAGCTTGGCGTGGCGCGAGGACGCGAACGGGTCCTCGAGCTGGATCTCGACGTCGCCGCGGCCGAGCGTCGCGCCGTCGCCGACGTCGTAGGACATGCCGCGCTGCAGCCCCGCGACGGTCTCGGCGACGAGTCGCGGGCGCAGGTCGCCGTTGCCGTCGAGGGCGCCCAGGTTCGTCGCGCTGTGCATCCCGGTCGCCTCCGACGCCACGGGTGCCCGCGGGCCGCCGAACGCCCCCTGCCGCAGATCCTTCAGCGCGCTTCGGGCGACCCACAGCAAGAAGAGGTACAGGACCGCCAGGAAGGCGAACTTCAAGCCGACGGAGACCGGTTCGAGCATCTGCTGCGTGAGCCTAGATGGCCGGTCGCGCGTCCCGCGTCGCCGGACGCATCATTCGAGCTCGAACGCGATCTCGGCCGTGCCGAGGACGATCCGGTCGCCGGGCGTGAGCTGGGCCGTGCCGGCGATCTGGCGGCCGTTGACCTGGACGCCGTTCGTCGAGCCGAGGTCGGCGATCGTCCACGTGCCCGCCGCCGCCGGCCGGATCTCGGCATGGCGGCGCGAGACGTTGGCGTCCGACAGCACGACGTCGCAGTCCTTGCTGCGGCCGACGAGCGCGCCGCCCGGCGGGATGACGTGCCGGCGCCCCTCGGCGAGCAGCAGCGCGCGCGTCGGCCGCGGGCCCTGCGCCTCCTCGACCGGCCCGCGGATGCGCCCGGCGGTCGAGTAGATCATCGTGTTGCCGTGATCGGCCTGCTCGGCGTGCTCGCCTGACTCGGGGCGCGGCTCGTCCGACGGGCGCACGAGCCGCGCCTGGATGCCGAACTCGCCCAGCGACAGCCGGTCGTCGGTGCGGAACTCCAGCTGCGGGCGCGAGAGCATCGACAGCCGCTCGCGGCGCGCATGCTCGAGCAGGTAGGCGCTGAGCTCGTCGATGAGCGAGTCCTCGACGCCCTCCAGGCGCTCGCGGTCCTCGGGCGACAGCCAGATCACGTACTCGTTGGGGACGTACGTCCGCGACACCGAGACGGTCTTGTGCTCGTCCATCTCGCGCGCGAGCTTGCGCGCGAGCTCGACCGGGCGCACCTCGGAGCGGAAGACGCGCCCGAACGTGCCTTCGACGAGGTCGGTCAGCTTGGTCTCGAGGTTTCGCAGGACGCTCATCGATGCCGCTCATGCTACGGACAGGGGCCTACCCGCGACCGGCCGGCGCGGGCACGCGCCGTGGACGCACGGCGGGTCGCCGGCCGGCGCGTCACGCCCGCCCTCGCACGGCCCGGGCGCCGACGGCGACGAGCGCCGCCGCGACGGCGCCGGGGGTCAGCCCGCGCGGGACGCCGAGCGCCAGCGCCTCGGCGAGCGCCTGGCTCGCGGCGGCGAGCGCCGCCGCCCAGCCCGCGGCGCCGACCACGTCCAGCGGCGCCGACCGGCCGCGGACGAGCAGCGGCAGGACGACGGCCGCCAGCGCCCACAGCGCCGCGAACGCGAGCGCGCCCGCCGACAGCAGCGGCCACACCGCGTCGCGCGCGGCGTCCACCGCCGACCCGTCCCACGAGCCGCGTGGCGCGGTGCCCGGCGCGGGCCCCACCAGCAGCCGCTCGGACGTCAGCGCCTCGCCGAGCGCGAGCCACCAGCCGCCGAGCGCGCCGAGCGCGGCGCGCGCCCGCCAGCGCGCCGCCTGACCGGCCAGCGCGGGCCACGCGCCCGCCAGGCCGCCGACGCCGAGCAGCGGCGCGAGCGCCGGCAGCGACCACGACGTGCCGCGGCGCGGCAGCAGCAACGACACGGGCGCCGCCGCCAGCGCGACGAGCAGCGCGGCCCCGGGCGCCGCGGCGGCGAGCCACGCGAGGAGCGCCGCCGTCGCCAGCAGCCAGCCCATGCGCGGCGCGAGCAGGGCGGCGGCGGCGGCCGCCGCGGCGGCCGCCGGCGGCTGCAGCGGCGGGTCGGGCGCCAGCCCGGCGAGCGCGACCCAGGTGAGCCCCGCGAGCGCGGCGGCAGCGCCGGCGCGCGCGGCGAATGGCGAACGACCGGCGAGGCGCTCCCCGGCGGGCGGCGGGCCCTCATCGAGCGGCAGCGAAGGCGGCGGCAGCGCCGGCCGCCGGCGCGAACGCCCGCGACGGATCGTCCCGGCGACGCTGCGCCGCCGGGTGACCGCGGTCTGCGCGCGCACCGCGACGCCGGCGACGTCGGCGCCGGCGATCGGCCCGGCGACGTCGGAGACGTGCGGCGCGGCGGCGGCGAGCGCCGCCCGCAGCGCGGGCAGCGCCGTCCGCGCTGCGGGCTCCGGCAGCACCGCGCCGTCGATCGACCGGCACAGCCCCGGAGGAAGGTCACGCCGCACACGCCCGAGCGGCGGCAGGCGCATCCCGACGCGCCGAGCGGTGGCCGCCGGGTTGCCGGCGCGGACGGGGTTGACGCCGGCCAGCGCCTCGTAGAGCACGATCCCGAGCGCGTAGACGTCGGCGGAGCCGTCGAGGCGCTCGCCGCGGGCCTGCTCCGGCGCCATGTAGGCCAGCGTGCCGATGATGTCGCCCGTGCGCGTGAGCACGTCGCCGTCGGCCATCCGCGCGATGCCGAAGTCCGTGAGCTTCGCGACGCCGCCGCCCTCGTCGGGCTCGTCGGGGCAGATGACGTTCGACGGCTTGACGTCGCGGTGGATGACGCCGCGGACGTGCGCGTGCTCGAGCGCGCCGCAGAGCGTCATGCCGATGTGCAGGACCTGGCGGTCCGAGAGCTCCCCGTGGCGCTCGAGGTCGGCCAGCGTGCGCCCGCGCACGAGCTCGGAGACGAGGTAGACCGCCTCGTCGTCGCGCCCGGACTCGTACAGCGCGACGATCCCCGGGTGCGACAGCCGCGCCGCCGCGATCGCCTCGCGCTCGCCGCGACCGTCGAGGTCGTGCTCGACGGCGATGCGCTTGACGGCGACCTCGCGCTCGAGGTGCTCGTCGCGCGCGAGGTACACGACGCCCATGCCGCCGGCGCCGAGCCGCTGCCCCAGCCGGTAGCGCCCGAGCACGAGCTCGCCGGGGACCACGGCCGGTGCGGGCGTGTGGGCGTGGGGCACCGGCTCCCTTTTCGGCGTGCTCGACATCGCCTCCTTGCGTCGCATGCAGGAAACCACCCGGCGGCGGCAAAGTTGCAGCTGACCTCGGCTGCCGCTCGCGCGGTCATACTGAGCCATCCGCGATCTTGCCAAGGAGCGGACCTCTGTCCTTCTTCGACGATGACGAGCCCCGCACGACCCGTACGCGGCCGCGCCGTCCGGCGCCCGCCTCGCACGGCGCCGCGTCCGATCCCCAGCAACTGCTCGTCCGCCGCCTGGTGGCGCTCGGCGTCGGCGTGCTCGTCGTCGTCCTGCTCGTCCTCGGCATCAACGGCTGCCTCGACAGCCGCCGCGAGCAGGCGCTGAAGGACTACAACCGCGACGTCGCGACGATCGTCCAGGACGCCAACGGCAACGCGGAGGCGTTCTTCGACACGCTGACGTCGGGCGGCAGCTCGTCCACCGATCTGCAGTCGCAGGTCAACCAGCTGCGCGTGGCCGCCGTCGGCCAGACGCGGCGCGCCTCCTCGCTCGACGTCCCCGGCGACATGCGCCCCGCGCAGCGCAACCTGCTGCTGTCGCTCGGGCTGCTGCACGAGGCGATGGGCAAGGTCGCCGAGAGGCTGCCCAGCGCCCTGTCGACCGACACCGCCACCGCCGAGCCCGCCGTGCGCTCGATCGCCGGCGAGATGCAGGCCTTCATGGCCGCCGACGTCGTCTACAACCGCCGCACGGCCGCGCTCATCAAGGACGTCCTCGACGAGAAGGAGATCGGCGGCCAGACGATCCAGAACAGCGCCTACCTGCAGAACCTCGGCTGGCTGCAGCCCTCGACGGTCGCGCGGCGGATCAACGCCGACGCCGCCCGCGGCGCCGGCGACGGCCAGACGACCGAGCCCGCGCCCGGCCTGCACGGCCACGGCCTGCTGAGCGTCGCCGTCGGCGACGTGACGCTGCAGCCGCGGCCCGCCGCCAACCGCATCCCGGCCGGCTCCAACGTGACCTTCAACGTGCGCTTCGCCAACCAGGGCGACAACCCCGAGACCGACGTCCGGGTGCGAATCCGCATCCGCGGCGCGGGCGACCCGATCACCGTCCAGAAGACCGTCGACCAGACGATGCCCAAGACGGAGACGACGGTCGCCGTGCCGCTCGGCCAGGCGCCCCCGCTCGGCGCCGCCGTGACGATCACCGTGTCGGTGCTTCCAGTGCCCGGCGAGGAGAACACGGCGAACAACTCACAGGACTTCTCGGCCCTATTCTCACGGGCCTAGACGGCCGAGGACCGTCCGTCTGAGCCCGCGATACGGTACGCCCCGATGGCTGACGAGCTGAGCTCAACGGTCGGGATCGTGGCGCTGGCGGCCGCGGTCGTGGCCCTTCTCGCGCTGTGCCTGAACGTCGTGCTGTACCGCCAGCTGCGGCGGGTGCGCGCCGACCAGCAGGTCGTGCTCGGCGACGACCGGGCCGATCTGGTCGAGCACGCCACGGCGCTCGACGCCTCGTTTCGGACGCTGCACGACTACGTCACCGAGGTCGTCGACCGCCTCGAGCAGCGCGTCGGCGTGGCCGAGGGGCGCCTCGACGGCGCGATCACGCACTGGGGGCTCATCCGCTACGACGCCTACAACGAGATGTCGGGGCGCCAGTCGACGTCGATCGCGCTGCTCGACAGCTCGCGCTCGGGGGTCGTGCTGTCCTCGATCCACCACCGCGACCAGGCGCGGCTGTACGCCAAGCAGGTCTCCGACGGCAAGGGGGAGCTGCGCCTGTCGCCCGAGGAGGAGGAAGCCCTCCGCCTCGCGCTGCCCTGATGCGGCTGGGGTACCTCGGGCCGGAGGGAACGTTCTCCGAGGAGGCCGCCCGCTCGGCCCCCGAGGCCGGCGACGCGGTGCTGCTGCCGCTGCCGACCGTCCGCGACACGATCATGGCCGTCCACGACGGCACCGTCGAGCGCGCGGTCGTGCCGATCGAGAACGCGCTCGAGGGGCCCGTCGGCGTGACGCTCGACACGCTCGCCGACGACAGCGCCGACGTCGCGATCGTCGGCGAGGTCGTCATCGCGATCTCGCCCTGCCTGATCGCCCGCGACGGCACGGCGCTGGGCGACGTCGAGCGCGTCGTCTCGCACCCGCAGGCGACGTCGCAGTGCGCGCGGTTCCTGCGCGAGCACCTGCCGCGGGCGACGGTCATGGCGGCCGACTCGACGGCCGAGGCGGTGCGGATCGTCGCCGCGCAGTCCGCGCCGTGGGCTGCTCTCGGCACGCGCCGGGCGGCCGAGCTGTACGGCGCGAGCGTCATCGCCGAGCACGTCGAGGACGAGCCCGGCAACGCCACGCGCTTCGTCTGGATCGCGCGCGCGGACGCGGCACCGGGTCCCGCCGGCGCGACGAAGACGTCGCTGACGTTCTGCGGCTCGGGCGACACGAGCCCCGGCTGGCTCGTGCGCTGCCTGTCGGAGTTCGCCTTCCGCGGGGTCAACCTCACGAAGATCGAGTCGCGACCGCTGCGCGGCCGCCTCGGCCACTACCGCTTCTTCGTCGACTGCGAGGGCGCCGCCGGCGACGACCCGGTCGCCCAGGCGGTCGAGGGCCTGCACGCACATTGCGAGGACGTCAAGGTGCTCGGCACGTACGCCGCTGCCCGCACGCCTGATTAGACTTCCCGCGACGCCATGGCGACTCAGCTCACGCCACCAGGCCCAGTGGGGTCCGCGCCGCACCCGGAGCACGGGCGGCGCGGACGTGAGGCTGGTCGCGTGCTCGTCCTGAACGCCACCTACGAGCCGATCAACGTCTGCACGGTGCGCCGCGCCGCGGTCCTGCTGCTGAAGGCCAAGGCGGAGATCGTCGAGCACTCGGCGCTCGAACTGCGCTCGGAGCACTCGACGCTGCCGCGGCCGGTCGTCATCCGCCTCGTGACCTTCGTGAAGGTGCCGCGCGACACGCACCGGCGCAAGATCACCCGCCGCGCGGTCTTCGCCCGCGACGGATGGACCTGCCAGTACTGCGGCGCGCGCGCGAACCTCACGGTCGACCACGTCATCCCGCGCTCGAAGGGCGGCTCGTCGACGTGGGACAACATCGTCGCCTCCTGCGCCCCGTGCAACCGGCGCAAGGGCGACGCGCTGCCCCAGAAGGCCGGCATGCACCCGCGCCGGCCGCCGAGCGTCCCGCACCCGCAGGTCTTCATCCACGTCGCCAGCCCGACGATCCCGGCGGCCTGGCGCCAGTGGCTGCCCGAGGCCGCCTGAGCGCGCCGGCCCGAAACGACGAGAGGCGCCCCGATGGGCGCCTCCCGCGTGCTACCTGACTGGACATAGGCCCGAGCTGGACGTTGCGTGCTGCATGCCGGTGGGACCAGTCCGGCATCCGGCTCGGGGGTGGCCCGGTTTGGATTCGCTGGGCGGAGCCAGCCTTCCCGACCTAGCGGCCGAGCACCTCCAGGGTCCCGCAAGAACTGTCGCTACTGATACGGACCACCTCCTTTCTCTGGTCGCACCAGGGTAGCGAACGCCGGCGACGACCGTGCGCGCCCAGCGGCCAACCGGGCGCGCAGCAGCTACGCCGCTCAGCCCGCGCGCCGCGGCGGCCCGAGCGTCTCCTCGCTGACGACGCTCCAGCAGATGAGCAGCAGGAACAGGTCCGGCACCTCGGCGCTGCCGGGGACGAACTCGAGGTCCAGGCCCGCCGAGCGCGACTCCACGAACGGGCGGATCGCCATGGCGGCGTCCGGGAAGCGAAGTCGCCACTCCGCCGACACGCCGAGCTCGCGGCGCAGCGAGCCCCAGCGCTCGCCCGGCGCGCGGACGCGGCCGCCTCGCATGCTGCCGTGGAAGTACACCGCGACCGGCTCGCTGACGCCGGGCTCGCGCGCGACGACCTGCCACGTCCCGGCGAGCGCGTCGCGCTCGCCCTCGATCGACAGCTCCCAGGCCGCGCCGCCGGCCTCCACGCGAGCGCGCGGCTCCGTCGCCGGACCGGCGACGCCGACGACCTGCTCGCCGCGGCGCAGCTCGAAGCCTGCCTCGGACTCCTCGAACCTCAGCCGCTCTGCCATCGGGCGAGTGTCGCCGATCGGCGCGCCGGGCGCCCGCTCGGCGCGCTCAGAGGACCTCGCCGGGCGGCTCCTCGGCCAGCTCGGCGGCGTCGCCGTCGGCCGACTCGACGACCAGCGCCACCGCCGACACGCGGTCGTCCTCCTTGAGGTTCATGAGGCGCACGCCCTGCGCCAGGCGCCCGTAGCGGCTGATGCCCCGCACCGCCGTGCGCTGGACCATCCCGCTCTGCGAGATGAACACGAGCTCCTCGTGCTCGCGCACGACGAGCGCGCCGGCGAGCGCCCCCTTGGCGTCGGTGAGCTTGATGGTCCCGACGCCCATCGCGCCGCGCCTCGTCTTGCGGTACTCGGCGATCGACGTGCGCTTGCCGTAGCCGTTCTCGGTCAAGACGAGCAGCTCCTGGTCGTCGCGCGCGACGTCCATGACCAGCACCTCGTTGTCGGGCTGGTCGACGTTCATGCCGCGGACGCCCGACGTGTCGCGCCCCATCGCGCGCACGTCGGCCTCGTTGAAGCGCACCGCCTGGCCCTTGCGCGAGACCATGAGGATGTCGTCCTCGCCGCTGGTGCGGCGCACGCTGACGAGCTCGTCGTCGTCGCGGATGTTGATCGCGATGATGCCGTCGGCCTTGATCGGCGTGTTGTATGCCTGAAGCTCGGTCTTCTTGACGAGCCCGCGCTTCGTCGCGAAGACGACGTAGCGGCCCTCGGTGAAGTCGCGCGTCGACAGCACGGACTGGATCCGCTCGCCCTCGCGCAGCGGCAGGACGTTCACGAGCGCGCGGCCCTTCGCCGTCCGCGAGGCCTCGGGCAGCTCGTAGACCTTGGAGCGGTAGACCTTGCCGCGGTTGGAGAAGAACAGCAGGTAGTCGTGCGACGACGTCACGAAGAGGTGCTCGATGAAGTCGCCGTCCTTCATGTCCATCCCGGTCACGCCGCGCCCGCCGCGCTGCTGGGCGCGGTAGGTCGCCAGCGGCAGCGACTTGATGTAGCCCGACTTCGTGATCGTGATGACCATCTGCTGCTCGGGGATGAGGTCCTCGATGCCGATCTCGTCCTCGGAGTCGGCGATGACCGTCCGGCGTTCGTCGCCGAAGCGCTCGGCGATCTCCTCGAGCTCCTCCTTGATGAGCGCGTAGACGCGCGCCTCGTCGGCGAGGATCGCGCGCAGCTCGCCGATGCGCTCGACCTTGTCGTCGTGCTCGGTCTTGATCGAGTCGGCCTCGAGCGCCGTGAGCTGCGACAGGCGCAGGTCGAGGATCGCCGACGCCTGGATCTCGGTCAGCTCGAAGCGCGCCACGAGCTGCGACCGCGCGCTGTCGCGGTCGCGCGAGGCGCGGATGAGCTCGATGATCGCGTCGAGGTTGTCGAGCGCGACGAGCAGCCCCTCGAGCACGTGCACGCGGCGCTCGAGGACGCCGAGCTCGTGCTTCGTGCGCCGGACGATGACCTCGCGCTGGTGCTGGACGTAGTGGCGGATGACGTCGCGCAGCGACAGCGTCCGCGGAACGTTCTCGACGAGCGCGACCATGTTGACGCCGAACGTCGTCTGCAGCCGGGTGTGCTTGTAGAGCTGGTTGAGGACGACGTCGGGGATCTCGTCGCGCTTGAGCTCGATGACGATCCGCATTCCGCCGCGCTCGGACGAGTGGTCCTCGAGGTTCGAGATGCCGGTGATCTTCTTGTCGACGACGAGGTCGCGGATCTTGACGAGCAGGCCGTTCTCGCCGCCCTTCTTGACGGCGTAGGGCAGCTCGGTGACGACGATCGCCTCCTTGCCGCGCCCGATGTCCTCCGTGTGGGCGCGGCCGCGCACGCACACGCGCCCGCGGCCGGTCTCGTAGGCGTCGAGGATGCCGCTGCGCCCGAGGATGATCCCGCCGGTCGGGAAGTCCGGGCCCGGCAGGTGGCGCATGAGCTCGGCGGCCGTGATCGCCGGGTCCTCGATGAAGGCCACGACCGCGGCGACGACCTCGCGAAGGTTGTGCGGCGGGATGTTCGTCGCCATGCCGACGGCGATCCCCGACGAGCCGTTGACGAGCAGGTTCGGGAAGCGCGCCGGCAGCACGACCGGTTCCTGCTTGCGGCCGTCGTAGTTCGGGGCGAAGTCGACGGTGTCGGCGTCGAGGTCGCGCAGCATCTCCATCGCCATGCGCTCGAGGCGCGCCTCGGTGTAGCGCATCGCCGCCGGCGGGTCGTCGTCGATCGAGCCGAAGTTGCCCTGCCCGTCGACGAGCTCGTAGCGCATCGAGAAGTCCTGCGCCAGCCGCACGAGCGCGTCGTAGATCGCGCTGTCGCCGTGCGGGTGGTAGTTGCCCATCACGTCGCCGACGATCGACGCGCACTTGCGGTACGGCCGCGTCGGTCCGAGGCCGTTCTCCGACATCGAGAACAGCACGCGGCGGTGGACCGGCTTGAGGCCGTCGCGGACGTCGGGCAGCGCGCGGCCGACGAGGACCGACATCGCGTAGTCGAGATACGCCGAGCGCATCTCGTCCTCGAGCGCGCGCGGCTCGATGTTGCCTCCGCTGAGCGTGTCGATCGAGGCCATCGGGCGCTAGACGTCGAGGTTGGCGACGAGGCGGGCGTTGTCCTCGATGAACTGCCGGCGCGGCTCGACGAGGTCGCCCATGAGCATCGAGAAGATCTGGTCGGCCTGCGCGGCGTCCTCGATGCCGACCTGGGCGAGCGTGCGGCTGGCGGGGTCCATCGTCGTGTCGCGCAGCTGCGCGGCGTTCATCTCGCCGAGGCCCTTGAAGCGCTGCAGCGTGATGCCCTTCTGCGCGACGTCGAGCACCGCGTCGCGCAGCGCCTGGAACGACAGCGCCTCGTCCTGCGCGTCACCGAGCTTCACCGTGAACGGCCCGCGGCCGGCGAGCTCGATGAGCTGCGCGTGCACGCGCGCGAACTGGCGGAAGTCCTGGGCGTCGAACAGCCGCTTGGGGATCGCCAGCGAGCGCGCCAGGCCGCTGCGCGTCTCGACTGCGCGGACGATGAGATTCGCGTCGTCCTGGCGCTCGAGCGACGTCTCGTACGGCGCGTTCTCGATGCCCTCGCGCTCGACGAGCTCGATCGCTGCCTCGACCGTGTCGATCTGCTCGTCGAGGACGCCCGACTCCTCGAGGAAGCCGACGGTGTCGTGGCCGTACTCGGCGCGCAGCGTCGAGGACCAGCCCTCGTACTGCTTGAGCAGCCGCGAGTAGCGCTGCCAGCGGGCCTCGGTGAGCTTGAACCGCGTCGCGTGGCGGTCGAACACCGCGACCTTCTCGAGCTTGTCGGAGAGCAGGTACTCCTCCAGCTCTGACTGCTTCTCGATGTAGCGCTCCTGCGCGCCCTGCTTGACCTTGTACAGCGGCGGCTTGGCGATGTAGACGTAGCCGGCCTCGATCAGCTCGGGCATCTCGCGGAACAGCAGCGTCAGCGCGAGCGTGCGGATGTGGGCGCCGTCGACGTCGGCGTCCGTCATCAGGATGATCTTGTGGTAGCGGGCGCGCTCGATGTCGAACTCGTCGCGCACGCCGGTGCCGATCGCCGTGATGAGCGCCTGGATCTCGACGTTCTTGAGGACCTTGTCGATGCGGCTCTTCTCGACGTTGAGGATCTTGCCGCGCAGCGGCAGCACCGCCTGCGTGTTGCGGTCGCGGCCCTGCTTGGCCGAGCCGCCGGCGGAGTCGCCCTCGACGACGAAGAGCTCGGCCAGCGACGGATCCTTGACCGAGCAGTCGGCGAGCTTGCCCGGCAGCGTCGAGTTCTCCAGCGCCGACTTGCGGCGCGTCGTCTCGCGCGCCTGGCGAGCGGCGACGCGCGCCTGCGAGGCGGAGATCGCCTTGCGGATGATCGCGTTGGCGTCGCCGGGGTTCTCCTCGAGGAACTGCCCGAGGCGGTCGTAGACGATCGACCGCACGAAGCCCTCCATGCCGGGGTTGCCGAGCTTCGTCTTCGTCTGTCCCTCGAACTGCGGGTCGGTGAGCTTCGCCGAGATGACGGCCGTCAGGCCCTCGCGGACGTCCTCGCCGGTGAGGTTGTCGTCGCGCTCCTTGAGCAGCCCACGCGCCTTGGCGTAGCGGTTGAGCACCGTCGTCAGCGCCGAGCGGAAGCCCGACAGGTGCGCGCCGCCCTCGTGCGTGTTGATGTTGTTCGCGAACGAGAAGACCGACTCCTGATAGGTCGTGTTCCACTGCATCGCGACCTCGACGGCGCCCTCCTCGCTCTCGCCCTCGAAGAAGACGACCCTGCGGCCGATCGACTCCTTGTTGGCGTTGAGGTGGCGGACGAAGTCCTCGATGCCGCCGTCGTACCGGAACTCGGCCGACGCGCCCTCGCCGCGCTCGTCGACGATCGAGATGCGCAGCCCGCGCGTGAGGAACGCCGTCTCGCGCAGCCGCTGCTCGAGCGTGCCGAAGTCGAGGTCGGTCGTCTCGAAGATGTCGGCGTCGGGCAGGAACGTGATCGTCGTGCCGGTCTGCGTCGTCGGCTCGCCGCGCTCGAGCGGCGTGCGAGGGATCCCGCGCTCGTACTCCTGGCGCCAGACGTGGCCGTCGCGGCGGACCTCGACGACGAGCCGCTCGGAGAGCGCGTTGACGACCGAGGCGCCGACGCCGTGCAGGCCGCCCGAGACCTTGTAGCCGCCGCCGTCGCCGAACTTGCCGCCGGCGTGCAGGACGGTGAGCACCACCTCGACCGCCGGCCGGCGCTCCTTCTCGTGCATGGCGACCGGGATCCCGCGCCCGTCGTCGGTCACCGTGACGGAGTTGTCGGGGTGGATCGTCACCGCGACGGCGTCGCAGTGGCCGGCGAGCGCCTCGTCGACGGAGTTGTCGACGAGCTCGTAGACGAGGTGGTGCAGGCCGCGCACGCCGGTCGACCCGATGTACATGCCGGGGCGCTTGCGAACCGCCTCGAGCCCCTCCAGGACCGTGATGTCCTGGGCGTCGTAGGAGCCCGCTGCCGTCTTGCCGTCGAGCCTGCTGTCGTCCTTCGCCACTGATCCTCCGAACGTGAGAAAGCCCCGGGTCCACGTCACGCTCCGACGGGCCGGGGCCGGTACTCGCTTCTACGCACAAGGATAGCACAAGCATGTCATGCTCCCGGCCCGCGCAGCGCCACGAAAGTCCTGCAAAATGGCGAAAACACAGGCCCGCCGAGCGACGCTGAGCTCAGGCGCGCCGGGGCCGCGTCGGACGGTGGCTCTCCGTCGCCACGCAGCGCACCGCGCGGACCCGCTCGTCGCCGAGCGCGCGGTTGACCGCGGCCACCAGCGACGGCCCCATGAGGTCGATCTCCTGCATCCACACCGCCGACGAGCAGCGCAGCGTCAACGTGCCGTCGCGCTCGGCCACCGGGCGCGCCTCGCGGGCGATCGCGGCGCCCGCCGCGTCCTCCCAGACGCGCTGCACGTCGGCGAGCAGCGTCGCCGGCGCGAGCCGCGCCGCGAGCGCCTCGACGGCGGGCGCGAGCGGCCGGGGGGCGCGGCGGCTCAAGCCGCGACCGCCCGGCGCAGGACGGCGCCGCCGCCGACGGCCAGCCGCGTCACGTCGCCGTCCTCGGCGCCCGGCACGTGGGCGAGGTCGGTCGTCGTGACGACGCTCTGGCCGGTGGAGCGCAGCATCGCCGACAGCATCGACCGACGGTGCGGGTCGAGCTCGCTCATGACGTCGTCGAGCAGCATCAGCGGCACCGCGCCGCGCGTCTCGGCGAGCGCCTCGCGCTCGCCGAGCAGCAGCGCCAGCAGCGCCAGGCGCTGCTCGCCCTGCGAGCCGTAGGCACGCAGCTCGCGGCCGTCGCGCAGCAGGGCGATGTCGTCGCGGTGCGGCCCGTGGCCCGTGAACCCGCGCTCGAGGTCGGCGTCGGTGCGCTCGGCGAGCTCGGCGGCCAGCGCACCGGCGTCGGGCGCGTGCGAGCGCGGCCGGTAGCGCAGCTGCGCGCCGGCGCCCAGCCCGAGCGCCTCCGCGAGCCGGGCGAAGCGCGCCGCCAACAGCTCGACGGCGGCCGCTCGGTCGTCGCGCAGGACGATGCCGTGGCGGGCGACCTCGGCGTCCCAGGCAGCCAGCGAGGCGCGCGAGGCGCGCCCGCCGCGGATGCCGGCCAGCAGCGCGTTGCGCTGCGCCAGGGCGCGCCCGTAGAGATGGCGCGTCTGCGCGCGTGCCGGCCAGCTCGCCGCCACGACCTGGTCGACATGCGACCGGCGCAGGGCCGGCGGTCCCTTCACGAGCTCGAGCCGGTCGGGCGCGAAGACGCAGACGAGCGGGCGCGTCGCGACGTCGACGAGCCGCTCGACCGCCGTGCCGTCGGCCTGCAGGCGCTTGGCCTCGCCGGGCGAGAAGCCGACGGCGAGCGCGTGATCGCGGCCCTCGTCGTCGCGCAGGTCGACCTCGACGCGCGTCGTGGCAGCGTCGAAGCGCACGACCTCGCGCTCGTTGGACGTCCGGCACGAGCGGCCCGTGCACCCGAAGTACAGGGCTTCGACGAGGTTCGTCTTGCCCGCGCCGTTGGCCCCGTGCACGACGGTGAGGCCGGCGCCAAGATCGACGTCGGCGGCCGCGTAGCTGCGGAAGTCGCGCAGGCGCAGACGCGTGACCAGCACCGCGCGCGTCCCTTCAGACGTTGAGCCTGATCGGCATGATCAGATACAAAAAGCCGCTGCCGTCGGCGGACTCGATGAGGCCGGGGCGCAGCGGGCTGATGAGCTTGAGCACGAGGTCCGTGCCCTCGGCGCTCTCGAGGCCGTCGCGCAGGAACTCGGGGTTGAAGCCGATCTCGAACGGTTCGCCGGCGAACGGCACGGGCAGCGTCTCGCGCGCCTCGCCGACGTCCGGCGTCTGGGCGGAGACCGTCAGCTCACCCTCGGCGAAGCGCAGGCGCAGCGGCGCGTTCTTCTGCGCCATCAGGCTGACGCGTCGGACGACGTCGGTCACCTCGCTCGACGACAGCGAGAGCTCGTGCTCGTAGGCGTCGGGCAGCAGCTGGCGGTAGTTCGGGAACTGACCATCGATGAGCCGCGACGACAGCACGTCGCCGGCGACCTCGAAGACGATCTGGTTCGAGCGCACCGAGACCGTCAGCGTGTCGGCGTCCGCGGACTGCGCGATCCGCGCCAGCTCCTGCAGCGCGCGCGCCGGCACGTTGGCCTCGAAGCCGCCCTCGAGCGGACGCTCGAGACGCGTCTCCTTGACGCTGAGGCGGTAGGAGTCGGTCGCCACCATCCGCAGCTCCTCGCCCGACGCCGACACGAGGATGCCCGTGAGGATCGGCCGCGTCTCGTCGCGCGAGGCCGACCGCGCGACGCGGTTGATCGTCTCGACGAAGGCGGCCGCGGGCACCTCGACGACGTTGTCGCCGCCGGGCTCGGGCAGCGGCGGGAAGTCCTCGGCGCGCAGCGTGCGCACGTGGAACGTGGCCGACCCGGAGACGATCTCCACGTCCTGCTCGGCCGCGCGCAGCTCGAAGCTCGCGTGCTCGGCGGGCAGCGCACGAGCGACCTCGACCATGAGCCGCGCCGGCAGCACGACCGTGCCCTCGCGCTGGACGTCGGCGGCCAGCGGCACGCGCAGGCCGACCTCCATGTCGGTGGCGCGCAGCTCGCCGCCGTCGGCGCCGGCGCTCAGCTGGACGCCGGAGAGCGCCTGCACCGCGCTGCGCGTGGAGGCGACGCGGGACACGATCCCCAGCTGGGCGACGAGCTGCGCGCACGACGTCGAGAACTTCACGATGGACGACTCATGGAGGAGAGGGAGGTCATAGGGCGTGTTGAAGTGTGCAGAACGTCGGGGAAGCCCGCGCGACGCGGACGGGACGGGCATGGCGCGGTGGCAGTCGGGTGGCGAGAGTGTGTCAAGTCCGGCGGTCGCTAGCCGGGGTCGGTGAGGCGCTGCTCGAGGTCGCGCACGAGCGCCTGAGCCGCCGGATCGCCGGCGATCCGCTCGGCCGCCCGACGACAGGCGTAGATGACCGTCGTGTGGTTGCGTCCGCCGAAGCTCTCGCCGATGGCCGGCAGCGTCGCGCCGGTGTGCTGGCGCGCGAGGTACATGGCGACCTGACGCGCCCACGCCAGGCGGGCGTTGCGAGAGGGTGACAGCAGCTCGTCGTGCGTGACGTCCAGGGCCTCGCACGTCAGCTGCTGGACGCGGCGGATCGTCGGCGCGCCGCGCGCCCGCACGGCGGTCTCGGGATACAGCTCACAGAGCACCTCGTCGGCGAGCTCGCCGTCGAGCGGGCGCCCGCTGAGGGAGTGGAAGGCGACGACGCGGATGAGCGCGGCCTCCAGCGCGCGAGCGCTCGAGTCGATTCGCCGCGCGATGGCGTGCAGGGCGCTGTCGTCGGCGAGGTCGATGCCGTCCTGCAGCGCTCGCTTGCGCAGGATCGTCAGGCGCGTGGCGAGGTCGGGTGGCTTGAGCTCTGCGACGAGGCCCGACGCGAAGCGCTCGAGCAACCGCTCCTCGAGCGCCGCCATGTCGGCGGGCAGCCGGTCGCAGGTGAGGACGAGCTGACTGCCGGTCTCGTACAGCGCGTTGAACGTGTGGAAGAACTCCTCCTCGGTCTTCGCCTTGCGCTGCAGGAACTGGACGTCGTCGATGAGCAGGACGTCCGTGTCGCGGAAGCGCGCCTTGAAGCCCTCGACGTCGCGCGTCTGCAGCGCGGCGACGAACGCGTTCGTGAAGCGCTCGGCCGTCGTCGACCGCACGCGCAGCCCGCCGCCGTGCGCGCGGACGTAGTTGCCGATCGCGTGCAGCAGGTGCGTCTTGCCGAGACCCGGCGCGCCGTAGAGGAAGAGCGGGTTGTAGGCCTGGCCCGGCAGCTCGGCGACCGCGAGCGCGGCGGCGTGCGCGAAGCGGTTGGAGACGCCGATGACGAACTGATCGAACGTGAGCTTGGGATGCAGCTGGGGCTCCTCTGCGGGCTGCTCGCCGGGCGACCGCCGCGCGGTCGCGGCGGCCTCGGGGATCGGCGCGTCCGGTGCGACGACGTCGACGAGCGTGCGCGGGCCCAGGACCGTGGCGGCACTGGACTGCAGAACGCCGGCGAAGCGGTCGGCCACCCACGAGCGGATCTCCTCCGGAGCGGCGACGACGAGCGTGTCGCCCACGAGCGCGCGCGGGGTGACGGCCGCGAGCCAGATCTCGAACGTCGAATCGGCGACGGCGCGCCGCAGCTCGGCGCGGATCAGCGCCCAGTCGTGCACGAGCTGCGGGGGGACGACAGGCGTGATCGACTCCTCGTGGAGGTCTTGCGGTCACATCGGCGGAGGGCCCAGCGGGGCCCGGACGGCGGCGAATATAGCAGCGGCCCGGCGGCCTCGGAACGCGTTGCGCCGGCGCCCGCGGCGCGGAGCCCGCACGTCGCGGGAAAAACTCCGGACGGGGGCTCGCGCGACCGTCCGCTAGCATGCGCCGTCGCCATGAAGCGGACCTATCAGCCCAAGAAGCGCAAGCGCGCCCGCACCCACGGCTTCCGCCAGCGCATGCGGACGAAGTCCGGCCGGCTGACGCTCAAGCGCCGGCGCGCCAAGGGCCGCAAGCGGCTCACCGTCTGACGTTCGCGGCCCGGTGGGGCCGGCGGTGCGAACGGTCTAGGCTCCGACGCGTGGACGAGCGCCGGCTCCGAGCATCGACGCCGCGCCGCGCGCGGCGCGGCCGGCTGTCGCGCAGCGCAGAGTTCGAGCGCGCGTACCGCCAGGGCCGCTCGCACGCCAACCGCCACTTCGTCGTCCACGCGTTCCCGCGCGGATCCGACGAGGAGCCGCGCCTGGGCCTGTCGGTGTCGCGGAAGGTCGGTGGCGCGACGGAGCGCAACCGCGTCAAGCGGCTGATCCGCGAGGCGTTCGCGGCCGAGCGCGGCGCCGTGCCGGCCGGCCACGACGTCGTCGTGGTCGCGCGCCCGGGCGTCCGCGAGCTCGCCGAGCGCGAGGGCCTCGAGGGCGTCCGCGCCGCGCTGCGCGAGCTCCTCCGGCAGGCGGGGCGCGCGTGAGCCGCGGCGTGCGCATCGTGCAGGCGCCGATCCTGCTCTACCAGCGGGTGATCTCGCCGGCGCTGCCGCGGCGCTGTCGCTATGAGCCGACCTGCTCGCTGTACGCCGTCCAGGCGCTGCGCGAGTTCGGCATACTTCGCGGGCTCGTGCTGGCGACCTGGCGCGTGCTGCGGTGCAACCCGTTCAGCCACGGCGGCTATGACCCGGTGCACGGACAGCGCGTGTTCCGGCGCCGTTCGCCCTCGCGCCCCTCGCCATGATCGTGCCAGTCGCCCTCTTCGCACCGATCCAGGTCATCGTCGACCTGCTCAAGCCGGTGCTCATCTTCATCCACGACACGCTCGGGGTGAGCTGGGGCTTCTCGATCGTGCTGCTGACCGTGCTCGTGCGCGCGCTCATGGCGCCGCTGACCGTCAAGCAGTTCAAGTCGATGCAGGCGATGGTGAAGGTCGCTCCCCAGCTGAAGGAGCTGCAGTCCAAGTACAAGGACGACAAGCAGCGCCAGCAGCAGGAGGTCATGAAGTTCTACTCGGAGAACAAGATCAACCCGTTCGCCTCCTGCCTGCCGCTGATCGCTCAGCTGCCGTTCTTCATCGGGCTCTTCTACCTCCTGCAGTCCGACCTGCGCAACGAGATCTGCGGGCAGACCGCGCGCCCCTGTGGCGAGGTGGCGGGCTCCAACGGGGCCGAGCAGTTCCTCTTCGTCCCCGACCTCACCGACAAGGCGTCGGGCACCGTGCTGGTGACGCTCGTCGTGCTCTACATCGGCTCGCAGCTGCTCTCGACGGTGCTCACGCCGTCGACCGGCGACCGCAACCAGCGGATCATCATGTACGGGCTGCCGTTCGTCTTCACCCCGTTCATCATCAACTTCCCCGCCGGCCTCATCGTGTACTGGGTCACGACGAACCTCTGGACCGTCGGGCAGGGCTACATCCTTCGCAAGCGCATGGGGCCGATCGCACCGCCGAAGCTCGAGCCCGCCGTGGCCGGCGCGGGCGGCGGAATGTTCGCGAGGCTCACGGGCGGCGCGTCGCCATCCGCGGCCAAGGAGCCGTCGCGATCGTCGCCGGCGAAGGCCACCGCCAGGGCCGGCGCGAAGGCGGGCGGGAAGGCGACCGCGAAGTCGACCGCGAAGTCGACCGCGAAGTCGGACGCCAAGCCGAAGCCGTCGGGCCCCCCGCCGCGGTCGCCGCGCAAGAAGAAGAAGCGCTCGGGGCGGCGGCGATGACGGAGACGTCCGCCGCGGCCGAGGGCGTGCGCGAGCTGCTCGAGCGGGTCGTCGAGGCGCTGGGGCTCGACGCGACCGTCGAGGTCGCCGACGACGGCGAGGTGTGCACGGGCACGGTGCACGGCGACGACCTCGGGCTGCTCATCGGTCGCCACGGCCAGACGATCGACGCCGTCCAGCACCTCGCACAGCGCGCCGCGAGCGCCCGCGGCGAGGACGCGCGGCGGATCGTCATCGACGCCGAGGGCTACCGCGAGCGGCGCGAGACGATGCTCCACCGACAGGCCGACCAGGCGGCCGAGGACGCGCTGCGCAACGGCCGCCCCGTGGCGCTGGACGCGATGACCGCCAGCGAGCGACGCCTCGTGCACGAGTACCTGCGCGAGCGCGGCGGCGTGCAGACGTACTCGGAGGGCGACGAGCCCGACCGCCACCTCGTCGTCGCGCCGCTGCAGTAACCGCGCCGCGTTTCACGTTCTACCCCTCGGTGTAACATTTTCGGCATGCTGTCGGACACCGAGCGCGGGCTCGTCGCGGGGATCCTCATGAGCGAGGGGTCGTTCGGCGGCGACGGCCGTCAGCCGCACGTCATGCTGCGCAAGCACGTCCGCCACGAGGCGCTCATGCGCTGGCTCGCCGGCCGCTTCCCGCGCTCGCGGCTGTACGGGCCCTACCACCACGGCGACCGCTCCTACTTCCAGTGGGTGGCGCGCGGCCCGGCGCTCGTCGAGGACCTCCTGCCCCTGCTCGAGGAGATCGTCGTGCCCGAGCTCGACGCGCATGCGGCCGGGCGCCTGCGGGCGATGCGCGAGCGCTACGACGGCTACATCGCGCGCGTGCGCGAGCGCGAGCGGTCGTGATCGCGCCGGGCGTCCGGCTGCGGCTCGGGCAGCTCGCCGAACGGCTCGCGCTCCCCGATCGCGCGCCGATCGCGCTCGCGCAGCTGCTTGGGCTGCTGTCGTCCGACCCGCTCGCGCCGACGACCGTCCGCGACCCACGTCGCGCGCTCGACGCCCACGTCGCCGACGCGCTCGTCGCCCTCGAGCTCGAGCCCGTCCTCGCCGCGCGGCAGATCGCCGATCTCGGCTCCGGAGCCGGCTTTCCGGGGCTCGTCCTCGCCGCGGCGCTGCCGAACGCACAGATGACGCTCGTGGAGAGCAGCCGGCGCAAGTGCGCGTTCCTCGAGCGCGCCGTGGACGAGATGCGGCTCGAGAACGTCACCGTGGTCGCCGAGCGGGCCGAGGCCTGGCAGGCGGGCCGCGGTTCGCAGGACGTCGTGACCGCGCGCGCCCTCGCGCCGCTCAACGTCCTCGTCGAGTACGCCGCGCCGTTGCTGCGCGACGGTGGTGCGCTCGTCGCGTGGAAGGGACGCCGCGACGCCGCCGAGGAGGTCGACGGCGCCGCCGCCGCCGCCGAGACCGGCATGGCCGCCGCCGAGATCCGCCCCGTCCGCCCGTGGGCGGGCGCCGAGCACCTGCACCTCCACGTCTACCTCAAGGTTCGTCCGACGCCGAACCGCTTTCCGCGCAGGCCCGGAATGGCCAGCAAACGCCCGATCCGAGCGTCAGCCTGACGGTTCGGCTCCGAACCGAGGGCGGCTCCGACCTCCGGCGCCGCTACCGTACGGCGCTGTGGGGACCGTCTACGCGATCGCCAACCAGAAGGGCGGGGTCGGCAAGACGACGACGGCCGTCAACGTCGCGGCCTGCATCGCCGAGGCGGGCTTCCCGACGCTGCTGGTCGACATCGACCCGCAGGCCAACGCGACGCTCGGCCTCGGCGCGTCGCGGGACTGCGAGCCCAACGTCTACGACGCGCTGGCCGGCCGCGCGCGGCTCGACGACGCGCTGCGCGACACGTCGATCGAGGCGCTGAAGCTCGTCCCGGCCCATCCCCACCTCGCCGGCGCGAACGTCGAGCTGCCGCGCGAGCCGGGCTCCGAGACGCGGCTGCGCGAGGCGCTGGCGCCGGTCCGCGGGCGCTTCGAGTACGTCCTGCTGGACTGCCCGCCGTCGCTCGGCCCGCTGACGGTCAACGCGCTCGTCGCCGCCGACCGCGTCATCGTGCCGGTGCAGACCGAGTACTTCGCGCTCGAGGGGCTCGCCGGGCTGCTCGACACGCTGGCGCTCATCCAGCGCGAGCTCAACCCGCGGCTGACGATCGCCGGCATGCTGCTGACGATGCACGACGGTCGCACGCGGCTGGCGCGCGACGTCGAGCGCGAGCTGCGCGAGCACTTCCCCGCGCTCGTCTTCGACACGGTCATCCCGCGCAACGTCCGCGTCGGGGAGGCGCCGAGCTACGGGCTGCCGGTCACCCACCACGACCCGCACTGCGCGGGCGCCGACGCGTACTTCGAGCTCGCCAAGGAGGTCGTGCGGACGGGGGCGGGAACGTGAGCCGCGGCGCGCGCGGCATGGGCCGCGGCCTGGCGGCGATCCTGTCGGTCTCCGAGGCGGCGGCGGAGGGCGACGAGCTGCGCTCGCTGCCGGTCGAGCTCATCGCGCCGAACCCGCGCCAGCCGCGGCGCGCCTTCGACGAGGCGGCACTCGACGCGCTGGCGGCCTCGCTGCGCGAGCGCGGCGTCCTGCAGCCGGTGCTCGTGCGCCCGGTCGCCGGCGGCACGTACGAGCTCGTCGCCGGCGAGCGGCGGTGGCGCGCCGCCCGGCTGGCCGGCCTCGAGACGCTGCCGGCGCTCGTCCGCCGGCGCGGCGATGCCGAGGCGCTCGAGGCGGCGCTCGTCGAGAACATGGCGCGCGAGGACCTCAACCCGGTCGAGGAGGCGCGCGCCTGTGCGGCGCTCGTCGAGGAGCTCGGGCTCACGCGCGAGAGCGTCGGCCTGCGCGTCGGCCGCAGCCGCGTCGCGGTCTCCAACCTCCTGCGCCTGCTCGACCTGCCGGACGAGGCGCTCGAGCTGCTCGAGCGCGGCGCGCTGTCGGCCGGTCACGGCCGCGCGCTGCTGCTCGCCGACGACCACGCCGACCGCCGCCGCCTCGCGCGGGCCGCCGCCGCCGAGGGCTGGTCGGTGCGCACGCTCGAGGCGCGCGCGCGGGCGGCGAACGCGCGCCCCGCCGGCGAGCGCCGCCGCCAGCAGCCCGCCGAGCATCCCGACCAGCAGGCCGCCGCGGCCGAGATCGCCGACGCCCTCGGCAGCGCCCTCGGCGTCGAGGTCAGCGTGCGACCCCGCGCTGGCGGCTACCGCGTCGAGCTGTCCTTCGAGGACCCCGCCGACGCGCTCGCCCTCGCGCGCCGCCTGCGCCCTCGCGCCGTCGCCTGAGCGCCGCTAGACTCGTCCGTTGCGGGCGATTAGCTCAGTCGGTTAGAGCGCTTCTCTGATAAGGAAGAGGTCGGTGGTTCGAGTCCACCATCGCCCACTGACGGACGTCCGTCGCCGACGAAGGCTCAGCACTGCGCGGCGGCGGCCGCCGCGCCCGAGCCGATGGCGGCGCCGGCGCTCTCGCCGTCGCAGGGCCGCCGCCGTCGCGAGGCCGTCGCCGAGGACCTCAACGGCGAGCGTCGCAGCAAGCCCCATCCCGCCCAGCGCGACGAGCGCGATGCCGTCGGCGCCGCCGACCGCGTCGTCGGTGGCCGAGCCGACGGGATCGGGCGGGCCGTCGGTGCGAAAGCCGCCCGGCCAGCTCACGAGGTAGCGGTGCAGCGCGATCGCCCGGTCAAGCTCGGGGGCGAGCTCGTCGGCACGCGATCGATGCGCGCCCGGACATGGGGGCCGCCCGCTCGGGTGCGTCGCAGGGCGAGGTCGACGATGAACGCCTCGCCTTGCGCCAGGCGCGCATTGGAGAGGTCTCCTCACCGAGGGCGCTGACCCGCCACCGCGACCTGCGGCGTGACCCGACAAGAGCGCGGGACGTTGACGCGAGGAGGTCGTTGAGGCACGTCGCGGCCCGTCTCGAGGAGCCGCAGCACCCCCACTGCCGCTTGCCAGCCGCGCCCCGGTCCCTACAATCCGCGCGGTCTGGAGGGGCGCGGCGCGCCGACGAGATCCGTGGGAGGACGGTGGATGGTCAACGACGCAGCCCTTGCCCAAGCGATGCCGCCGTCGCCCAGACGCCGGTCGCGCTCGCCGGCCGTGCTCGTCGTCGGGTTCCTGCTCGCCTGCGGCGTGGCGGTCACGCTGGCGGGCGTTGCCGCCGCCGAGACCGGTGACGCCGGCGGGCCGCTCGATCTCACGTCGGTGGCGCTCGAGCAGCGCGACGTGCGCCTGTCCCTGCGCCTGTCGACGAGCAGCGGTGCCTGGACGGCGGCGGACCTCGCCGAGCCGGGCCGCGACGTCTGCGTCACGCTGCACCAGGGCCAGCCCGCGGTCCCGCGCTCGCGCGTCTGCGTGACGCGGCGGGGCAGCGCTCCGGCGCTGAGCTACACGTCGCTCGCGCCCGACGGCAGCCAGGGCGTGACGCGGGCGCTGCCCGCCGACGTGTCGCGGCCGCGCGCCGCCCTCCTCGAGGCGACGTTCCTGCCGGCGGCGGCCGGCCTGTCCGTCGGACGCTTCGCCTGGTCGGCGGAGACGTCGTGGACCGACGACGCGGCGTGCGCGAGCGGCTGCGCCGACCGGCTGCCGGACTCCGGCACGGTCGACGGCGAGCTCGGCCTAGTCGGGCTGCCGCCCTGCTTCGGCGCGGCGGCGCGCGATCCCGCGCGCCCGTGCGAGAACCCCGCGCTGCGGCTCACCGTCGAGCCGTCGCTGGACCGCGTCCGCGAGATCCTCAGCTCGTTCTGCGACAAGCGCCCGCACCGCGAGCTGCTGAAGATCTGCCTCTTCGGCGCGCAGGGGAAGGAGGCGCAGGGCAGGTTCGCGGTCGTCGGCGACAGCCACGCGGCCGGGCTGAAGACCGCGCTGCACGTGCTGACGCTCGCGCGGCGCTGGCGCGGGATCTCGATCGTGCGCGCCGGCTGCCCGGCGACGCGCGCCCGGCCGCTGCTGCCGACGCGCGCGCGGTCGCGCGACTGCGCGCGCTGGAACCACCAGCTGCTGCGATGGCTCGCCGACCGCCGCGACCTCGACGCCGTGTTCCTCTCGGCGCACTCGACGGCGAGGGTCTCCGCCGCCCCCGGCCGGGACATGTTCGAGAGCGCGCGAGCCGGCTACCGCGAGGAGATCCGGCTGCTCCTGCGCCGCGCCCGGCAGGTCGTCGTCATCCGGGACCTGCCCGCGTCGCCGCGCGGCCATCTGCGCTGCGTGGCCGACGCGCTGCGCTCCGGGCAGCCGCCCGGCCCGGCCTGCGGCCAGCCGCGAGCGGCCGCCGTGCGCCCCGATCCGCTCGCGGCCGCCGCCCGCGACATCGGCTCGTCGCGGGTCCGGGTGATCGACCTCACGAACCACGTCTGCGACGCCCAGCGCTGCTTCGACGTCGTCGGCGGAGCGCTCGTGCACCGCGACACGACGCATCTGACGCCCGCGTTCTCGGCCTCGCTGGGCCCGTACATCGTGCGGGCGCTCGGCGGTTGAGAGCCGTCAGTCGAGCATCGGCAGCCGCACGAAGACGAACAGCATCGTCAGCGCCCACGTCGCGCCGAGCAGCCGGCGATCACCGGCCAGCGCGGCGAACGGCACGACCCAGGCGATGTACCACGGCAGCAGCCAGGCCGTCGTCAGGAGCAGCGCGACGTAGGCCCAGCCGGCGCCCGACAGCCAGTCGCCGCCGCGCCTGACGGCGACGAGCAGCCCCACGACCGTCACGAGCAGCAGCGCGTTGCCGACGAGCCGGCCCCACGGAGGCAGCTCGTCGGCTCCAGCGAGCATCGCCAGCTGCGAGGGCACGCTGTGCAAGGCGACCATCTCCTGCTGGGCCGCAAGCGCGCCGACGAGGTTCAGCAGCGGCGCCCCGAACAGCGCGAACGCGCCGGTCGCCAGCACCGCGCCGGTCGCCAGCGCGGCGAGCGCCGTCCGCCGCCAGTCCTTCGAGCCGGCGATGAGGAACGGCAGCACGACGAGCGCCGACGCCTTCATCGCGCCGGCCGCGACGACCGCTCCGGCTCCCGCACGCTCGCGCCCGCAGACGACCGCCAGCACGCCGGCGATCACGACGGCCCCGACGAGCAGGTCGTTGTGCGCTCCGCCGATGCCGTAGACGAGCACGATCGGGTTCAGGCCGAACGCGAGCGCCGCCTGGGCGGGCGACCGGCCGAGCCGCGCGGCGGCGCGCCACAGCAGCGCCATGCAGGCGAGCGCCGACAGCGCCGCCAGGGCCTTCAGCGACCACAGCGCCGCGGCGACGGAGAGCGGTGCCGCGCCGAACATCAGCGTGATGAAGAGCGGACCGTACGGCGTCGAGCCGTGGTTCCACAGCAGAAACGGACGCACGGGGTGATCGTCGCCGACGGCGACCGACGGATGGCTGTAGGGGTTGACGCCGCGCGCGCCCAGCTCACCCCACGCGATGTAGCCGAAGAGGTCAGCCGACAGCAGCGGCGGGGCGAGCCCGGAGAGGGCGACCGCGACGACCGCGGCGACGACCGGCCAGCGCCCGCGCACGTGCGGCGCGAGCGCGAGGACGATCCCGTAGCCGAGCACCATCGCCACCAGCAGGGCGCCCATGTCGGCGCTGGACAGCCCGGCGTCGATCGCCGGCAGCGGGCCCTGCAGCCAGCCCGGCGACGCGTTCCTGGTTGAGGGCACGAGCGCCTGGCCGCCGCTCATCGCGCCGAGCGCGAGGACGGTCAGGCACAGCAGCTCGGCCGCGATCGCCACGCCGAGGACCGCGGGCAGCGCGCGCCGCCCCGCGAGGTTGCGCGGGGGAGCCGACGAGACCGGGCTGGCGACGTGCACGACGATCACGCCGCTTCCCGAGAAGGCGACGTCGTGAACGTCGGGGCGCCGCCGGGCGCCGCCGCGACGCTAGTGCGGGCGCGCGACGCCGTGGCGCTCGAGCAGCAGCGCCCCGAGGTCGCGGGCGAGCCGCGCCGCCTCGCGGTCGCCCTCCTCGGCGGCGACGATCGAGCCCTTCATGAGGATGTGCCACTGCGCGGCGAAGCGCTCGGGCTCCTCGACGCCGGCGGCGTCCGCCAGCTCGCCGACGAACGCGCGGATGTTCGCGAGGCGCGCGACGCACCCCCGACGGACGAGGTCGTCGTGGTCGTCGATCGCGAGCATCGACGTGACGAACGCGCAGCCCTCGAAGTCCTCGCGCGCGAACCACTCCGAGAAGGCGTCGAAGATCGCCAGCAGCTGGCCGGCCGGCGAGCTGGCGCGACGGGCGATGTCGACCTGCAGCCACGCCTTCGTCCAGCGCTCCTCCCGCAGAGCCAGGAACGCCAGCGCGAGGTCGCTCTTGGACGGGAAGTTGCGGTACAGCGTCATCTTCGCGACGGCCGCCTGGGCCGTGATCGTGTCGACGCCGACGGCTCGCACGCCCGCCCGGGAGAACAGCTCGTAGGCCGCGTCGAGGATGCGGTCACGGCCGCTTTGCGGCGTCTCCCCGGGGCCCATCTGGCGACTATACGCCGCCGCCCGTCGGGCCGGAGAACGGTGCGCATCGGGGCTGTTGCGGTCGGGGCCGTAGCTATGCTCCCAGGCAATGCAGGAGATGGTGATCTACGGTGTCTCCTTCGACATGGTCGGCAAGCAGCCGATCGTGTTGCTGAAGACCGTCGACAGCAACAAGTTCCTGCCGATCTGGATCGGTCATCCGGAGGCGGCGGCGATCCTCATGAAGCTGCAGGGCGCCAGCACGCCGCGGCCGATGACCCACGATCTGCTGTGCGACATGCTCGGCGAGCTCGACGTCCGCTGCACGCAGGTCGCCGTCACCGAGCTGCGCGACAACACGTTCTTCGCGTCGATCACGCTGTCCGTCGACGGCAAGGAGATGGAGATCGACTCCCGTCCGAGCGACGCCCTCGCCCTCGCCGTGCGCTCCGGCGCGCCGATCTTCGCCGCCGAGGACGTCATCGCCGAGTCCGCGATCGAGTTCGAGCACGACGTCGAGGACACCGAGGAGGTCGTCGAGAAGTTCAAGGACTTCCTCGACCACGTCTCGCCGGAGGACTTCGCCGGCGAGGAGTGAGCGTGTGACGCGTCGGGAGGTCGTCGGTTCCGGCGACAGCGTGTGACGTCGTCGGGAGGTCGTCGGTTCCGGCGACAGCGTGTGACGTCGTCGGGAGGTCGTCGGTTCCGGCGACCGGACGACGAAACTCCTATTCCGCCAGCTGCACGATCCGCTCGATGAGCGCGTCGAAGCCGATCCCCGCCGCGTCGGCCGCCTGCGGCAGCAGCGACGTCTCGGTCATGCCGGGGATCGCGTTGGCCTCGAGCACCGTGAGCTCGTCGCCGGACGCCGCGAGCATGAGATCGACGCGCGCGAACCCGCGGCAACCCATGACGCGCCAGACGTCGAGCGCGAGCTGCTGGGCGCGGGCGCTCAGCCCGCCGGGCAGCTGCGCCGGGCAGACGAACTCCGTGCGCCCGAACTCGTAGCGCGCCTCGAAGTCGTAGAAGTCCTCCTCGCGGGGGACCGCCTCGACGATCGGCAGCGCCTCCCCGTCGACGATCGAGACGGCCAGGTCGCGCCCGTCGACGTGGTGCTCGAGCAGCACCTTGTCGCCATAGGAGAAGGCGGCGACGAGCGCGCCCGGCACGTCCTTGGGCTCGGCGGCGAACTTGATGCCGAGCGCCGACCCCTGGCCGGCGGGCTTGACGACGATCGGGAACCGCAGGCGCTCCTCGATCGCCGGCAGCGCGTCGGCGGCTCCGAGCTCCTTGAAGGCCGTCTCGTTGAAGGCGAAGAAGTCGGGCGTCGGGATGCCCGCGTCGAGCATGTGGTGCTTGGCGAGCACCTTGTCGGCGCAACGGATGCAGGCCGACACGCCCGGCCCGGTGTAGGGGATGCCGAGCGCCTCGAGCAGCTCCTGCACGGTGCCGTCCTCGCCGTCGCGCCCGTGCAGCGCCACGAACGCGACGTCCGGCGCCGTGTCGCGCAGGCGCGCGACGAGGTCGTGGCCGACGTCGATGGCGACGACGTCGTGGCCGAGGCGCTCGAGCGCGTCCTGCACGCGCGCACCCGACTTCAGCGAGACCTGGCGCTCGAGCGAGCGCCCGCCCTTGAGGACCGCGACGCGCGTCATCGCACGCGCCGCGCGGTCATCCCTCGCGCGCGCCGGGGCGCTGGCGGCGCTCGGGCGGCGCGGGCAGGTGCAGCACGTCGGCGAGGTCGGGATCGGGGCGCGCCGGCTCCTCCGGCTCGGCGGGCGCGACGATGCGGTGCGAGCCGGTGAGCGTGCCGTAGAGCTCGACCTGCTCGCGCACGACCTCGCCGATGCGGCGCACGCCCTCGCGGATGTCGGCCTCGCCGACGCCCGAGAAGTTCAGGCGCATGCTGCTGCCGCCGCGCCCGTCTACGTACGCGGCGCGGCCGGGGACGAACGCGACGTGCTCGTCGAGCGCTCGCGCGAGCAGGTCGGTCGTGTCGATGTAGTCGGGCAGCGTCGCCCAGATGAACAGCCCGCCCTGCGGATGGGTCCAGCGCGACTCCGGCCCGAGGCATTCCGCCAGCGAGTCGAGCATGACGTCGCGCCGGCGGCGGTAGATCTCGCGCAGCGACTGCACGTAGTCCTGCCAGCGCCCGCCGGCGAAGTAGGCGGCGACGAACAGCTGCGTCAGCGACGAGGAGCACAGGTCGGTCGCCTGCTTGCCGATGTTCATCTTCTCGAGCACCGGCCGCGGCCCGACGCTCCAGCCCAGCCGCACGCCGGGCGACAGGATCTTCGAGAACGTGCCGAGGTAGACGACGAAGTCGCCGCCCTCCAGCGCGAACAGCGTCGGCAGCGGGTCGCCCTCGTAGCGCAGCAGGCCGTAGGGGTTGTCCTCGAGCACGAGCAGCTCGCGCTCGCGCGCGACCTCGACGAGCCGCCGGCGGCGCGGCAGCGACATCGTCGTGCCGGCCGGGTTCTGGAACGTCGGCACGGTGTAGATGAACTTCGGCCGCCGGCCCTGGGCCTCGAGGCGGTCGAGCGTCGCCTCGAGCTCGTCGATGCGCATGCCGTCCTCGTCGAGGCTGACCTGCACGACGTCGGCCTGATAGGAGCAGAACGTCGGCACCGCGCCGGGATACGTCGGCGCCTCGGCCACGATGACGTCGCCCGGGTCGACGACCGTCTTGCAGACGAGGTCGATGACCTGCTGGCCGCCGGTCGTGACGAGCACCTCCTCGGGATCGATCTCGGTGCCCTCCTCGGCCATGACCTCGGCGATGCAGCCCTTGAGCACCGCGAGCCCCTCGGTCGGCCCGTACTGCAGCGAGCGCGCGGTCGAGTCGACGGCGACGCGGCTCATGATCGCGGCGAACGACTCGGCCGGGAAGGACGCCGTGTCCGGCAGCCCGCCGGCCAGCGAGATGATGTCCGCGCGCTCGGTGAGCGCCATGAGATCGCGCATCGCCGAGGACTTCATGACGCGTGTCCGGGCCGCGAACAGGCCCGCGTAGCGCTCGAGGTCGCGGGACGTCTGGCGAGCACCGGGCGGCGGTCCCATGCGGCTGGCTTCGCCGGAGGACCGCCCGTCCCTGTCGTCTATCGTCATCGCCCTCACGCTACCGGACGCTGTGCGACTGCTGATCGACATCCTTCAGGGCGCCGGGCTGGCCGGTGCCGCGGGCATCCGCCCGTTCCTGCCGGCGCTCGTGGCGGGCGCGCTGGCGAGCGCGGACCTCGGCATCGACTTCGGCGGCACGCCGTTCGCGTTCCTCGAGTCGCCCGGCTGGCTGCTGGCGGTCGTCGTCGCCGTCATCCTCGTGGCCGCCGCGCAGCGCCGCGGCGTGCCGGAGGCGCGGCTCGAGTCGGCGCTCGCCGGGATCGGCATCGGGCTGGGCGCGCTGCTGTGCGCCGGCGCGCTCGCCGACCGCCACGACGTCTGGTGGCCGGGCCTTCTGGCCGGCGGGCTGAGCGCCGCGCTCGCGGGCGCCGCCGTGCGCTCGGTCATCTCGCGTACGCGGGCGCGGCTGGACGCCGAGGCGCGCGCCGCGCTGCCGCTCTACGTGGAGGGCTCGGCGACCGTGCTGGCGCTGCTGGCCGTCGTCGCCGCACCGATCACCGTCGCGGCGCTCGCCTTCTTCGCCTTCCTGCTGCGCGGCGCCAGGCGGCGCGCCGGGGAGAAGTACGCGGGCCTGCGCATACTGCGGTGAGCGCGGTGGGTGGGATGAACGCGCCCCCGAAGCTCGTGCTGACGGTCATCGACGGCATGAAGCCCGCGATGGTCGAGCGCGCGATGCGCGCCGGGACGGCGCCGGCGCTCAGCGCCATCCGCGAGCGCGGGACGTACGTCGGCGACTGCGTCGCGGCGTTTCCGTCGGTGACGCCGGTCTGCGCGGCGACGATCGCCACCGGGCGGCTGCAGGACGAGCACGGCATCCCGTCGATGAACTGGTACTCGCGCGCCGAGGAGCGCTACGTCGAGTACGGCTCCTCGCTGGCGGCGTCGCGGCGCTTCGGCCTCAACCGCCAGCTCGTCGACACGATCTTCAACATGAACTCCGCGCACCTGTCGCCGGAGGCGCAGACGGTCTTCGAGACGCTCGACGACGCCGACGGCGTGCGCACCGCCGGCACGACGTACCTCATCTACCGCGGCCGCCACGAGCACGAGATCTCGCGCGACTTCGCGCTCACGCGCGCGGCCTCGTCGCTGTTCCGGCGCTCCGCGCTCGGGCCGCGCGAGCTGTTCTACGCCGACATCTTCGCCAGCCGCAGGACGAACTGCTGGTCGCGCATGGGGATCCCCGGCATGCGCGACCAGCACGCCGGCTGCGTCGGCTCCTACCTCGTCGAGCACGACCTCTTCGACTTCCTGCTGCTGTCGCTGCCCGACAACGACGCGCACTCGCACCGCAACGGCCCGCATGCGCAGATCGACTCGATCGCCGCCGCGGATGCCGAGCTGTGGCGCGTGATGGAGGCCGGCGGCGGGCCGGACGCCTTCCTCGACGAGCACGCGATGATCGTGCTCGCCGACCACTCGCACTCGCACATCGAGCGCGTCATCGACTTCGCGGGCACCTTCGCCGACTGGAGCGTCCTGCAGCCGTCGGGCGCCAACGCCCGCCAGGCGGAGCTGGCGTTGTGCCCCGCGCAGCGCTCGGCGATGGTCTACCTGCTGCTCGACGACCGCGCCCGCGCGCTGTCGCGGGTCATCGCGTCGGCGCGCGCGATCGAGGGCGTCGACCTCGTCATGTGGCGCGAGGACGACGGCCGCGCGTGGATCGCCGGCGAGCGCGGCGAGCTGTCGTTCGCGCCCGGCGACGACGTCGCCGACGAGCGCGGGCGGCGCTGGAGCGTCGACGGCGAGCTCGACACGCTGCTGGCGAGCGTCGCCGACGGCGTGCTGAGCTGCGATCACTACCCCGACGCGCTCGCGCGCGTCTGGGCGGCGCTGAGCTGCCCGACGTCGGGCGACGTGCTGCTGTCGGCGATGCCCGCGTACGAGTTCCCCGACTGGGGCCGGCGCGCGCACGTCAACGGCGGCAGCCACGGATCGCTGCACCGCGTCGACTCGCTCGGCGCGCTGCTGTTCTGCGGCGTGCAGGCGCCCGCAGAGCGCGCCGCCGGCCCGTGGTCGATCGCCGACGTCGCCCCTATGGTCCTGCGCCACTTCGACGCCGGATAGCCTTTCTCGCATGACCGTCGACGAGGCGCTCGCGGCGCCGGTCAGCGACCCGACGATCGACGCGCCGCGCGGCCGTCGGCGCGCGCGCATGCGCGCGGGGCTGCGCAAGCCGTCCAACTGGCTGCAGCTCGTGCGCTTCGCGACGGTCGGCGCCAGCGGCTACGTCGTCAACCTCGTCGTCTTCACGCTGCTCGTCCACGTCGCCGCCATCGACTACCGGCTGGCGGCCGTCGGGGCGTTCGCCGTCGCGCTGACGAACAACTTCCTCTGGAACAGGACGTGGACGTTTCGCGGCAGCGGCGGACGCGCCGGCTTCCAGGCCGCCCGCTTCTGCGTCGTCTCGCTGGCGGCGTTCGGCTTCAACCTCGTCGTGCTGTTCGCGCTCGTCGAGGGGCTCGACGTGCCGAAGGTGCCGGCTCAGGCGCTCGCGATCGCCGCGGCGACGCCGCTGAGCTTCCTCGGCAACAAGCTCTGGAGCTTCCGGGCGTGACGCGCGGCGCGGCGCGCGTCGCCGCGCTGGCGCTCTGCCTCGCCGCCGCGGCCCCGCCGGCCGCCGCGCAGGTTCGCGAGCCGGGCAGCGCCGGTGCGCTGCGAACCGGCCTTGCGACCGCGCCCGTGCGCTCCGACGACCTGCGGCACCCCGAGCGCGACGACGTCGCGCCGCCCGGGCGCCGCCTGACCGCCCGGCGCGTCGGGGCGCTCGCCGACCGCCTGCCGGAGGTTCGCCGCGAGCGCCGGCGCCATCCGCGCGCGACGCGCGAGGTCTTCCTCAAGGGCACCGATCGCTGGCAGGTGTCCTACTTCGCCCGGGTGCCGCCGGGCGAGCCGCGCAGGGAGATCGCCCAGGTCCTGATCGCCGACCGCAGCGGCGCGGTGCTCGAGGTGTGGACCGGCTACAAGGTCGCGTGGACGATGGCGCGCGGCTATCCGGGGGCGTTCGGCCGCGTCGTCAACGCGCCGTGGGTGTGGATCCCGCTCGCCGTGCTGTTCGTCGTCCCGTTCGTCACGCCGCGCCGGCCGCGGCGGATGCTGCACCTCGACCTGCTCGTCCTCAGCGCGTTCTCGGTCTCGCTGGCATTCTTCAACGCCGCCGAGGTCGACACCTCGGTGCCGCTCGTGTACCCGCTGCTGGTCTACCTGCTGGCGCGGATGCTGTGGGTCGGCCTGCGCCCCGGCGACGTCGCCGAGCAGCAGCGCCGCCCGCTGGAGCTGCTCGTCCCGGTGAGCTGGATCGCCGTCGCGGTCGTCTTCCTGCTCGGCTTTCGCGTCGCGCTGAACATCGTCAACTCGAACGTCATCGACGTCGGCTACGCGGGCGTCATCGGCGCCGACCGGCTCGCCGACGGCAAGCGCCTGTACGGCGCCTTTCCGTCCGACAACTCCAGCGGCGACACGTACGGGCCGGTCGTCTACGAGGCGTACGTGCCGTTCGAGCAGCTGCTGAGCTGGAGCGGTGGCTGGGACGACCTGCCCGCCGCGCACGCGGCCGCGATCACCTTCGACCTGCTCGCCTGCCTGCTGTGCTTCCTGCTCGGGCGGCGCGTGCGCGGGCCGGCGCTCGGCGTCGTGCTCGCGTACGCGTGGGCGACGTACCCGTTCACGCTGTACACGCAGATGTCCAACGCCAACGACGCGCTCGTGGCGGCGCTCGTGCTCGCGGCGCTGTGGGCGGCCGGCAGCGCGCCGGCGCGCGGCGCGCTCGTCGCGCTCGCGGGACTGACGAAGTTCGCGCCGCTCGCGCTGTCGCCGCTGCTCGCGACCCACCCGCGGCCGCGGCCGCGGACGATCGCGCTGTTCGCCCTCGGCTTCGCCGTCGCGGCCGCGCTGGCGTTCGCGCCGATCCTCGCGAACAACAGCCCGCGCAGCTTCTGGGAGGCGACGATCGCCTTCCAGGCACAGCGCGGCTCGCCGTTCTCCGTCTGGGGGCTGTACGACCCGCACGTGGCGTGGCTGGACGTGGCGCAGCGCGGCGTGCAGGTCGCGGCGGCCGCGCTCGCGCTCGCGCTGGCGGTCGTCCCGCGCCGCCGCGACCTCGTCGGCCTCGCCGCCTGCTCGGCCGCGATCCTGATCGCCCTGCAGCTCGGCGTGACGCACTGGTTCTACCTCTACATCCCGTGGTTCTTCCCGCTCGTGATGCTCGCGCTGCTCGGGCGCCACGCGCCGCCGAGGCGCGCGTGAGGCGCCGCGACGCGGCGCTCGCGCTGCCGGCGGCCGCGCTGGCGGCGCTGTGGGCGGTCGCGACGACCGTCGGCCCGTTCTCCGACACGACCGTCAACGACCTGTTCGTGTACCGCACGTACGCCGAGCTGCTCGCCGCCGGGCAGCTGCCGTACGTCGACTTCGGCTTCGAGTACCCGCCGCTGGCCGCGCTGCCGATCTGGCTCGCCGGCCTGCCCGGCCGCGACGAGGCGACGTACGCGGTCAGCTTCGGCGCGCTCATGGCGGCCTGCGCGCTGGCCGGCCAGCAGCTCGCCGCGCGCCTCGCGGGCGAGCGCCGGGCGGCGCTCGTCGTCGCGTGGCTGCTCGCGCTGCAGCCCGTGGTCATCGGGGCGTCGGTGCGCACGCACTTCGACCCGCTGCCGGTGGCGCTGGCGCTCGGCGGGCTGCTCGCGCTCGCCCGCGGGCGGTCGCAGGCGGGCTTCGTGCTGCTCGGGCTCGGCACGATGACGAAGCTCTTTCCGGGGCTGCTGGCCGTCGTCGCGGTCGTCTGGCTGGCCGCGCGCGGCGAGCGGAGCGCGGCGCTGCGCGGCGCCGCCACGTTCGCCGCCGTGATCGTGCTCGTCTCGCTGCCGCTGGCGGGCAGCGGCTACGTCGACTCGTTCCGCTTCCACCTCGACCGCCCGGTGCAGATCGAGTCGACGCCGGCGACGGTCCTGTTCGCGCTCGGCGGCTCGGAGGTCACCGGCACGAACCTGCGCCCCGACCGCTTCAAGTCCAACGGCCTCGACGGCGGGCACGCCGATCTCGTCGAGGCGCTGTTCGCGGTGGCGCTGCTCGTGGCGCTCGCCGGCGTCGTCGCGCTGGCGACGCGCGGCCGCGACGCGCGCCACCTCGTCCTGTGCGGCTTCGCCGCGCTGCTGGCGTTCGTGGCGCTCGGCAAGGTGCTCTCGCCGCAGTACGTCATCTGGCTGGCGCCGTTCGCGGCGCTCGCCTGGGTGTGGGGCCGGCGCGCGGTCGCGGCGCTGACGGCGGCCGCGATCGTGCTCACGCACGTCGAGTTCCCGAGCCGCTACTTCGACCTCATCAACGAGGACAGCGAGGTGGTGCTCATCGTCGCCGCGCGCAACGTCGTGCTGCTCGCCGCGCTCGTGCTGCTCGCCGCCTCGCTGCTGCGCGGCCGCCGGGCGCCGGCGCGACCCTGATAGAAACCGCCCTCGTGAGCGAGCCGGTCAAGATCGCGGTGGCCGGCACCGGCTACGGCGCGAAGGTCGCGCTGCCGGTGTACGCCGAGCTCGAGCAGTTCGAGCCGGTCGCGGTGTGGTCGCGCCGCGCCGAGCGAGCGCGCGAGCTTGCCGATGAGCTGGACCTGCGGCTCGGGACGGCCGACCTCGACGAGCTGCTCGACGTTCCCGGGCTCGAGGCCGTGCACGTGGCCACGCCCGTGGTCACCCACGCGCGGTTCGCCCGCGCGGTCGTCGGCCGCGGGCTGCACCTCATGTGCGAGAAGCCGCTGGCCGACGACCTGCGCCAGGCGCAGGAGATCGCCCGCGCGGTGCGGGCGGCCGGCGTCGTCGGCGCCGTCGACTACGGGCGCCGGTTCGAGGAGACCCGCCGCCGGCTGCTCGAGCGCGGCCGCGAGGTCCTCGGCACGCCGCGCCTGGCGTCCGTCTCGCTCGTCTTCGACGACCACGCCGAGCCCGACTCGCGCCCGTACACGTGGGTGCACGACGCCCGCCTCGGAGGCGGGCGGCTGCAGGGCTACGGCGTCCACGACCTCGACCTGCTGCTCGAGCTGTTCGGCGACGTCGACGCCGTCGCGGCGGCGACCGAGGTCACGGTCCCGCACCGCTACGCCGGCGACGGCGGCGAGCTGCGCCGCGTGACCGCCGAGGACGCCTTCGGCGTCCTGCTGCGCTTCCGCGGCGGCGGCCTGGCCGTCGTCAGCTTCGTCGCGACGGCGCGCCACGACCGCGGCGACGTCATCGAGATCCACGGCGCGGAAGGCACCGTCTCACTCGACGCCGCCGGGCGGCTGGCGTGGGGGCGGGCCGGCGAGGAGCTGCAGGTCGAGGGCCCGCTGGACTCCTCGCCGAAGGAAGCCTTCAAGCACGTCGCGCGCCGCTTCGCGGCCTCCGTGCGCGAGGGCGCGGCGCCCGATCCGTCGCTGGACGAGGGCCTGCGCGTGCAGGCGGTCTTCGACGCGGTGCGCCGGGCCGACGTCGAGCGGCGTTGGGTGCGGCCCGAGCGGGTCGCCGGCGGCTGAGCGCATCGCCGCCGCCGGTCAGGCGCGCTTCGCCGCGTCGGCGCGCGCGACGCTCTCGACGATCGCCACGAAGCCGTCCTCGTCGAGCGCCCCGCGGGTGGCGCCGACGCCGTCGAGCGCGTCGATCGCGGTGAAGCGGCCGGCGTTGTCGGCCGACACGGTGCCGCCGTAGATCACGGTCGGCCGCTGCGCGCCCTTCCGCGCCAGCCGTTGCTTCAGGCGCACGGCGAGCTGCTCGACGTGCTCGGCACCGGCCGGCTCGTCGGCGCCGATCGCCCACGTCGGCTCGTAGACGACGAGCGGCGGCCGGCTCGCCACGTCGAGCAGCGCCAGCCCGCGCTCGAGGCGCTCCTCGGTCTGCTCGGCCGCCGCGTCGGTCGGCTCCTCCTCGCCGACGAACAGGATCGGCGTCATGCCGTGGTCGGCGATCGCCGCCACCTTGCGCGCGATCTGCTCGTCGGTCTCGCCCGTCCGCCGGCGCTCGCTGTGGCCGACCATGACGTAGTCGACGAGCCCCGCGAGCATCGCCGGCGACGTCTCGCCGGTGTAGGGGCCGCTCGCCTCCCAGTGGCAGCTCTGGGCGCCGAGCCGCACGAGGCGGCGGTCGGCGATCCCGGCGATCGTCGTCAGCGAGACGACGGGCGGGCAGACGACCACGACCGGCAGCTCGCCGGCCGCCCGGCGGAGGCGGTCCTGAACGCGCGCGAACAGCGCCACCGCCTCGTCGCGGGCGGGGTACATCTTCCAGTTGGACAGCATGTATCCCATCGGCGGGCGGCCTCAGGAGGCCGGCAGCAGCACCTGCTCGATCGAGTCGGCGCGCATCGCCTGCGAGCACCTGACGAGCACGGCGTTGAGCCAGGGGTCGTCGTCGGACGTCTCGTAGCGCTCGTGCATGTGCGTCACGAAGCCGCGGATCGACTGCTCCTTGCGCACGCCGATGACGCCGCCGCGCGGTCCGGTCATGCCGACGTCGGTGATGTACGCGGTGCCGCCGGGCAGCACGCGGGCGTCGGCGGTCGGCACGTGCGTGTGCGTGCCCACGACGGCGCTCGCGCGGCCGTCGAGGTACCACCCGAGCGCGACCTTCTCGCTCGTGGCCTCCGCGTGGAAGTCGACGAGCACGTGCTCGGCGCGCCCGGTGAGCTCGCCGAGCGCCGCGTCGACGTCGGTGAACGCCGGGCGGCCGGCGCGCAGGAAGAGGTTGCCGCTGAGATTGACGACGCCGAGCCGCACGCCGTCGCGCTGAACGACGCAGGTGCCGTGGCCCGGCTGGCTGCGCAGGTAGTTGTAGGGGCGCAGGATCTCGGCGCGGTCGCCGAGGTAGTCGAAGATCTCGCGGCGGCGGTAGGCGTGGTTGCCGAGCGTGATGACGTCGACGCCGGCTGCGAACAGCTCGTCGGCGATCTTCGGCGTGATCCCCAGGCCGCCGGCGACGTTCTCGCCGTTGACGACGACGAACGTCGGCTCGTGGCGCTCGCGCAGCGCGGGCAGCAGCCCGAGCAGCGTGCGCTTGCCCAGCGAGCCGACGAGGTCGCCGACGAACAGGATGGTCGCGGGCGCGGCTGGCACGCCGCATACTCTGACGCGGGACGGCCAGCGAGGTCGACATCCCGCCCGAACCTCCGCCGGCGCCCGCGGCGCCGGTCGTCGTGCCGCGCTGGGTGCAGCTCGTCATGCTGCCGCTCGGCGTGCTGGCGCTCTACGCGGTCGCGCAGGCGGCGGGAATCGTCCTGCTGCTGTTCATCGTGGCGGCCGTGATCGCGCTGATCCTCAACCGGTCGTCGGCCTCGTGCGCCGCACGCGGATGCCGCGGACCGCCGCGGTCATCACCGTCTACGTCGCCTCTTCGCGCTGCTGCCGGTGCTCGGCTTCGTGCTGGCGCGGCCGGTCTCCGACCAGGCGACGGCGTTCGCCCGCGCGTGCCCGGCCTGATCGACGACACGAGCGCGACGCTCGACGACATCCCGAGGTTCTTCGACGACAACGGCATCGACGTCCAGATCAAGGCCGGACCGACAGCGCGCTGGCCTCGCTGCAGGAGAGCATCGTGTCCGGCTGCGGCGAGATCGTCGCCATCACCGGCGAGCTGCTGCGGCGGCTCGTCGAGCTGTCGTTCTACGTGATCCTCGGCGTCGTCCTGTCGCGAGACGGTCGTCTACCTCAAGCGCCACCTCGTGTTCGAGCCGTGGGGCACGGGGCCCCCGATGCTGCTCGGACGAGCCCGGCCCCACGGCGGACGACCCCGGGCGTCGGGCGTCCACGCGCGCTTGACGCCCGGCGCGCCCGATCTCTACTTGCAGGGCTTCTTGCGATCGCCCTGATCGAACTTGTGGTCGCTGTGCTTCGGCGGCGGGCCACAATCGTGGTCTGCCAGCGCGGGCGCGGGGACGGCCCCCGCCAGCAGCGCGCCGGCGAGCAGCGCGCCGGCGATTCTCTTGGCCTTCGTGATGGTTCTCACCCCCTCCTCGTTGCCCTGGCGACATCATCGCTCCGGCGGGTCGCCTGGACCCTGGACGAATTACCAGTCTGCGTACCGCCGCTCGTCCGGTCGCGGGCGCCCGCGCGGGCGCCGGTACGCTTGATCTGTGCCGTTTCCCGCGACCCGCCTGCGCCGCCTGCGAGCCACCCCCGTCCTGCGCGACCTCGTGCGCGAGACGCGGCTGACCCCGGCGGACCTCGTGCTGCCGCTGTTCGTGCACTCCGGCGCCGAGGGCCGCAGCCCGATCGCGGCGCTGCCCGGCGTCGACCGGCTGTCGATCTCGGCCGCCGTCGAGGAGGCCGGCGCGGCGCGCGACCTCGGGCTGCCGGCTGTGCTGCTGTTCGGCATCCCCGAGCACAAGGACGCCGAGGGCACCGGCGCCTACGACGACGAGGGGATCGTGCAGCTCGCCACGCGCGCGATCAAGGAGGCGCATCCCGACCTGCTCGTGATGACCGACGTCTGCCTGTGCGAGTACACCGACCACGGGCACTGCGGCCTGCTGCGCGCCGACGGCGTGGTCGACAACGACTCCAGCGCCGAGCTCATCGCCCGCGCCGCCGTGTCGCAGGCCCGCGCCGGAGCGGACGTCGTCGCGCCGAGCGACATGATGGACGGGCGCATCGGCACCGTCCGCGCCGCGCTCGACGACGAGGGCTTCGCCGACACGCCGATCGTCGCCTACAGCGCGAAGTTCGCCTCCGCCTTCTACGGCCCGTTCCGCGAGGCCGCCGGCTCGGCGCCGGCGTTCGGCGACCGGCGCGGCTACCAGCTCGACCCCGCCAACGGCGACGAGGCGCTGCGCGAGGCGCTGCTCGACGTCGCCGAGGGGGCCGACGTCGTCATGGTCAAGCCGGCGCTCGCGTACCTCGACGTCGTCCGCCGCGTGAAGGACGCGACGCGGCTGCCCGTTGCCGCCTACAACGTCAGCGGCGAGTATGCGATGGTGAAGGCGGCGGCTGCCGCCGGCGCGCTCGACGAGCGCGCCGCGGTCCTCGAGACGCTCACCTCCATCCGGCGCGCCGGCGCAGACATCGTCATCACCTATCACGCGAAGGACGCCGCACAGTGGCTTCAGAGCTGACGTCGAAAGAGGGACCGCGCACGACGGCGGTTCCCAAGATCCGCTCACGCAGGGACGGCGCCGCCGTCGCGCTCGACGACGTCGACCGCCGCGTGCTGAACCTCATGCAGGGCAGCTTCCCGCTCGACCCGAGCCCGTACGCGGCCGTCGCGGCCGCCGCCGGCCTGGCCGAGGAGGAGCTGCTGCGCCGCGTGCGGCGCCTGCTCGACGAGCGCATCATCCGCCAGGTCACGCCGATCTACGACACCCGCGCGCTCGGCTACGGGTCGATGCTCGTCGCCGCCAAGGTCGATCCCGAGCACCCGTGGCGGGCGGCGAAGATCATCAACTCGCACCCCGGCGTGAGCCACAACTACCTGCGCAACCACGAGTTCAACATGTGGTTCACGATCGCCGTCGAGGAGGACTCCAGGCTCGGGCTGCAGGGCACGCTCGCCGTGCTGCAGGAGCTCACCGGCGCGGCCTCGATCCGCCAGCTGCCGACGCTCAAGCTCTTCAAGATCCGCATGGACCTCGAGATGGAGGGCGACACGCGGTCACTGGCCTCCGAGGGCGTCGCGCAGAAGCCCGTCGACCTGCAGGGCGTCCCGTACGACGAGTTCGACAAGGACGTGATCCGCGCGACGCAGGGCGACATGCCGGTCGTGCCGCGGCCGTACGCGCCCGCCGCCGCGCGCCTGGGCATCGGCGAGGACGAGCTGCTCGAGCACCTCGCCGGGATGAAGGAGCGCGGCATCCTGCGCCGCGTCGCCGCGATCCTCTACCACCGCCGGGCCGGCTTCTCGGCGAACGGCATGGGCGTCTGGAAGGTGCCCGAGGACCGCATCGACGAGATCGGCCCACGGATGGCGGCGTTTCGCGGCATCTCGCACTGCTACCAGCGCCCGACCTACGAGGACTGGCCGTACTCGGTCTTCACGATGGCCCACGGCCGCTCGAAGGAGGAGTGCGACGCGATCCTCGATGCGATCGCGGCGGAGTTCGCCATCAGCGAGCGCGCGACGCTCTACTCCTCGACGGAGTTCAAGAAGATCCGGCTGCTGTACTTCACCGACGACTTCAAGGCGTGGGAGCGCGAGCACGCCTGAGCTGAGCGCGCGGGCATGACCGTCTCGCTGCGTGACAAGCGCTCGGCCGAGCTGTACGAGCGCGCGCAGACGTACCTTCCCGGCGGCGTGAACTCGCCGGTGCGAGCGATGCGCGCGATCGGCCGCGACCCGATCTTCGTCGAGCGCGCCGAGGGCGCCGAGCTCGTCGACGTCGACAACAACCGCTACGTCGACTGGGTCTGCTCGTGGGGCCCGCTCATCCACGGCCACGCGCACCCGCAGATCGTCGAGGCGGTCGCCGCCGCGGCCCGCCGCGGCACCAGCTTCGGCGCGCCGACGGCCGCCGAGGTCGACCTCGCCGAGTCCGTCATCCGACGCGTGCCGTCGGTGGAGATGCTGCGCATGACGTCCTCGGGCACCGAGGCGACGATGAGCGCGATCCGGCTCGCCCGCGCCGCGACCGGGCGCACGCCGCTGCTGAAGTTCGCCGGGGCCTACCACGGGCATGTCGACGGGCTGCTCGCCGAGGCCGGCAGCGGGCTCGCCACGCAGGGCCTCCCGGCGAGCCCGGGCGTGCCCGAGGCGGTCGCCGCCGGCACGGTCGTCGTCCCCTGGAACGACACCGGCGCGCTCGTCGCCGCGACCGAGCGCCACGAGCTGGCCGCGATCCTCGCCGAGCCATACCCGGCCAACATGGGCCTCGTCCCGCCCGCCGAGGGCTTCCTCGAGCTGCTTCGCGAGCGCGCCGACGCGACCGGCGCGCTGCTGGTCTTCGACGAGGTGATCTCCGGCTTCCGCGTCGGTCCCGGCGGCGTGCAGCAGCTCACGGCCGTCGTCCCCGACCTGACGATCCTCGGCAAGATCATCGGCGGGGGGCTGCCGGCGGCGGCCTACGGCGGCTCGCGCGAGCTCATGGAGCGGATCGCGCCCGCCGGCGACGTCTACCAGGCCGGGACGCTGTCGGGCAACCCGCTCGCGGTCGCCGCCGGCCTGGCGACGCTCGCGCTGCTCGACGAGGAGCAGTCCTACGCGCGGCTGCAGGCGACGACGACGAAGCTCGCCGACGGCCTCGCCGGCGCCGCCCGCGCGGCCGGCTACGACGACGTCCGGATCGCCGCCGCCACCGGCCTGCTGACGGTCTTCTTCTCCGCGAGCGAGGTCACCGACCTCGCCGGCGCGCAGGCCTGCGACCTCGACGCGTACGCCGCCTGGTGCCGCGCGCTGCTCGCGCGCGGGGTCTACGCCCCGCCGTCGCAGTTCGAGGCCTGGTTTCCGTCGCTGGCGCACACCTCCGAGCACGTCGAGCGCACGGTGGCGGCGGCGACGGCCGCGTTCGCGGAGCTCTCGGCGTGAGCGACGCGGTGGCGCGGCTGCGCGCCGCGCTCATGGCGGGCGGGGGCCCGCTGGCGGCCGCGGCCGCCGTCGACGCCGGCCGCCCGGCGGACGACGGCGCCGAGCCGGCGCGCGTGGCGGCCGCCGGTCCGCGCGCCGCCGCGGCGCGCGCGGAGGTCGAGCTCGCCGTCGCCGCCGTGCACGAGGGCTACCGGCTGCACTACGGCCGGCCGCGCGCGCTCGCGATCGACGATGCCGACCTCGCGCTGCTGGCGGGCGACCGCCTCTACGCCCTCGGCCTGGAGCGCCTCGCCGAGCTCGGCGACCTCGTGGCGATCGGCGAGCTCGCCGACGTCATCGCGCTGGGCGCCCAGGCGCAGGCGGCCGGCGACGAAGGGCTCGCGCGCGCGGCGTGGGACGCGGGCGCGGCGGCGATCGGATGGGGACCGGACGGGCGGATCGCCGCGGCCAAGCGGCGCGCCCGCGCCGGCGAGCCGGGGGCCGCGGCCGCGCTCGCGCAGGCGGCCCGCGACGCGCGCCGGGGCGGCCCTCGTGACGTGTGACACGACCGCTCGAAAGCTGACGCACGCGCGTTCGCACGGCGGATCGCCCGGTCCGCCGTGTCGGTAGATTTGAGTCCCGTGCCAGACGATCGCAAGCCCAAGAAGCAGGTCACGACCGCCGAGCGCCAGATCCCCGGCGCGTTCGAGGGCGAGACCGTGACGCGCCGGCGCTTTATGACCGGCACGGTCCACACGGCCGGCGCGATCGCCGCCGCGGCGTTCACGCTGCCGGCGCTCGGCTTCGCGATGGGCCCCGTCTTCGAGCGCCGGCCCGAGCGCTGGGAGGCCGTCGGCGAGGTCGGCGACTTCCCCGACGACACCTACGTGCCGCGGACGATGACGGCCGTGCCGGGGATCGGCGACGTCGGCAAGACCACCGTCTACATCCGCAGGTACAACGCCGAGATCGACAGCCAGCCGCCCGACGAGTTCGGCCAGTTCATCGCGATCTCCACGCGCTGCATGCACCTGGGCTGCCCCGTGCGCTTCGTCGAGGCCTCGGCGCGCTTCATCTGCCCGTGCCACGGCGGCGTCTACGACTTCGAGGGCAAGCGGACCGGCGGCCCGCCCGTCCGTCCGCTCGACCGCTTCTACACGCGCGTCCGCAACGGGCTGCTCGAGGTGGGCCCGCGCTTCAGCGTCAACTCGGAGCTGAAGCGCTTCTCGCCGCGCGACCCCGGCATGCCGCTCGACGGCATCGGCCAGTACCTGTATCCGGCACGCCAGACCGAGCGCAAGCTCCCGGGGACCTGATGGCCAAGCTCACACCACCGCTTCCACGTCCGCTGCGCCCGAAGCCCAAGCCGCCGAGCGAGGACGGCAACGGGCCGACCACGCCGAAGGAGAAGGTCGCCGAGGCCGGCATCGGACTCGTCGACTGGGTCGACGAGCGCACCGCCCTGTCGGGCGGCGCGCGCTGGCTCATGTTCCGCAAGATCCCCAAGGGGACGAACTGGTTCTACACGCTCGGCTCGGCGACGTTGATCGCGTTTCTGTCGCAGACGGTCACGGGCGTCTTCCTGGCGATGTACTACGACCCGTCGCCGACGCGCGCCTACGACTCCGTCCGCCACCTCACCAACGACGTCTTCCTCGGCGAGCTCGTGCGCGGGATGCACAAGTGGGGATCGACGGTCATGGTCATCCTCGTCTTCCTGCACATGGCCAGGACGTTCTTCTGGGGCGCCTACAAGTACCCGCGCGAGCTCAACTGGGTGATCGGCGTCGTGCTGTTGATCCTCACGCTGTTCATGTCGTTCACGGGCTACCTGCTGCCGTTCGACCAGCGGTCGTACTGGGCGACGATCGTGGGCGTCGCGATCAACGGCACCGGCCCGCTGATCGGCCCCTACCTCAACGACTTCCTGCGGGCCGGGCCCGAGTTCGGGGCCACGACGCTGGCGCGCTTCTACGCGCTGCACATGCTCGTGCTGCCCGGCGCCCTGATCGCGATGATCGGCGCCCACCTGTACCTCGTCGCGCGCCAGGGCACGACCGCGCCGCCGTGGATGAAGGCCGACGCGAAGCCCGAGCTGCGCCAGGAAGCGACGTAGGGTGCCGCGATGAACCAGCGCGAGAAGGAGGCCTATCTCCGCGAGTACTCGATCCTGAAGTCGCAGGGCAAGCCGTTCTTCCCGTACGCGGTCGCCAAGGACGCGATCATGGCGATCGTCGTGATGGTCTCGATCATCGCGATGGCGGTCGTCTTCGGCGCCGAGCTCGGCCCGAAGGTCGATCCCACGACGACGACCTACACGCCCCGTCCGGAGTGGTACTTCTACTTCCTCTTCGAGGTGCTGCGGGTCATCAAGCCGTCCTCGCTGACGCCGCTCGCCGCGATCGGCGTGCCGACGATCGCGATGATCCTGCTGTTCCTGCTGCCGTTCTACGACCGCAGTCCCGAGCGCCGGCCCGAGCGCCGGCCGATCGCGATGGCGGCCGCGCTGTTCACGATCGCCTCGATGGCCTTCCTGACCTACGAGGGCGCGCACGCCGGCTCGCCGAACGAGATCGAGATGCCGACGCCGCCGGCCGTCGTGGCCGCCGGCGGCGAGACGCTGAAGATGTTCGAGGACGGCCGCCAGGTCACGGCCCAGTCGGGCTGCCTGGCCTGCCACAAGATCGGCGAGAACGGCGGCACGCTGGGCCCGGACCTCTCGACGATCGGCAACCGGCTCGCGCGCCAGGCGCTCGAGCGCACGCTCATCAACCCGACCGCGCCGATGCCCTCCTACGCCGAGATGCCGGCCGAGAAGCGCGCGGCGCTCGTCGAGTTCCTCGCGCAGCTGAAGTGACGGCGGGGGCCGTCCCCCGGCCGCCCCGCAGCGCGAGATGAGCGCGACGGCCAAGGGAACGCTGCAGGAGCCGCAGGTGCGGGCGATGTTCGACCGCATCGCGGGCTTCTACGACGTCATGAACTCGGTCATGACGGCGGGACTGCACCACGCGTGGCGCCGGCGCGCCGCCGACCTCGCCGAGGTCGCGCCCGGAGACCGCGTCCTCGACGTCGCCACCGGGACGGGCGACCTGGCGCTCGAGCTCGGCCGGCGCGTCGGCCCGCAGGGCTCCGTGGTCGCCTGCGACTTCGCGGAGGAGATGCTCGCGCGTGCGCGCGCGAAGGCCGCCGGCGCCGAGGCGCCGGTCAGCTTCGAGTGGGCCAACGCGCTGCAGCTGCCCTACGACGACGGCGAGTTCGCCGCGGCGACGGTCGGCTTCGGCGCGCGCAACTTCGCCGACCTCGACCGCGGGCTCGGCGAGATGGCGCGCGTCGTGCGCCCCGGCGGGCGCGTCGTCGTGCTGGAGATCACGACGCCGACGCGGCCGCCGCTGTCGACGTTCTACCGCCTGTGGTTCGACCGCATGGTGCCGATGATCGGCCGCCTCGCCGGCGACCCGGACGCCTACAGCTACCTGCCGAGCTCCGTGAAGCGCTTCCCCGGGCCGCACGAGCTCGCTGCGAGGATGGATCGCTGCGGGCTGGACGTGCGCTACGTCCTGACGGCCGGCGGCATCATCGCCCTGCACGCCGGAACGCGCAGAGCGCCGCCCGGGCCGCGATGAGCAGCGCCGCCGCGAGCGTCGCGGCGATCGTCCGGGCGGCGGGACCGCACGTCCCCGCGCTGCTCGAGCGCGTGGAACGGCGCCTCGACGAGCTCGCGGGCAGCCACGGCCCCGTGCTCGGCGAGCACGCCGGCGCGACGATCGCGGCGGGCGGCAAGCGCCTGCGCCCGCTGCTCGTGCTGCTCGCCGGCGGTCCGGCCGCCGGGCGCAGCGCGGACCTCGTGGCGGCGGCGACGGCGGTCGAGCTCGTGCACAGCGCGACGCTCGTCCACGACGACGTGCTCGACGCGGCCCCGCTGCGCCGCGGCCGGCCGACCGTCTGGTCGCACGCCGGCCGCGAGCTGGCGGTGGCGACCGGCGACCTGCTGTTCTCGCGCGCGTTCACCGAGCTCGTCGCGACGGGCTCGCTGGCCGCCGTGCGCACGCTGTCGCGGGCCGGCTCGGCGCTCGCCGAGGGGGAGCTGCGCCAGCGCCAGGACGCCTGGAACGCCGCCGTCCCGGTCGCGCGCTACCTCGAGCGCTGCGAGCTGAAGACCGCGCGGCTGTTCGAGGCGTCATGCGAGCTCGGCGCGCTCGCCGCGGCCGCCTCCGAGCGCACGGTCGCCGGCCTCGGCTCGTTCGGACGGCGCATCGGGCTCGCCTTCCAGCTGCTCGACGACGTGCTCGACGTCTCAGGCGACGCGGCGCGCACCGGAAAGCACCGCGGCACCGACCTGCTCGACGGCACCGTGACGCTGCCGCTGATCCTCGCCCGCGAGCGCGACCCGCGGCTTGCGGCCGTCGACCTGCGCGCGATCAGCGGTCCGGACGAGGCGGCCGAGCTCTGCGAGCGCATCGAGGCGACCGGTGCGACCGCCGCCGCGGTCGAGCGCGCGCTGGCGATCGTCGCCGAGGCCAAGGACGACCTCGCAGAGCTGGCGCTCGCCGGCGCGCAGGAGCTGGCGCTGGAGCTCGTGGCCGACTCGGTCGTCGACCGCTGGGCCTAGGCCGGGCGCCTAGAAGTCCTCGGGCAGCACGTGGTCGTGCGCGAGGGCGGCGGCGAAGCGCTCGACGTCGTCCTCCATGTTCGACCGCGTGAGCCGGCGCAGGTCGGCGACGAGCGCCTCCGTGCCCCGGTCGAGCATCTCGTCGAAGCGCTGGACGAGGTCGTCGCCGAAGACGTCGGTGAGGGTCCACTCGCAGTTCGGGCAGCGCAGCACGATCTTCCAGCTCGTGTCGTCGGCCTCCTGCCAGGCGAGCGGATAGACGAGCTGCGAGGAGCAGTCGGGGCAGACGTGCAGCTCGCCGGAGGGGGCCGGCGGCTCCTCGAAGGAGAGGACCTCGATCGTCTTGCCCGACGGCAGCGTCACCGTGCGGACGTAGGGCCTGTGATCCGGCTGGGGGATGTTTTCGAACTGCTCCATGACGCACTCATCGGCAGGCCGGCCGGGAACTTGAACCTCCCCGCCGGCCGGTCCACGCGACGTCCGTGCGCCTGGGCCGCGCTACGCTCTGCATACCCCTACCCGAGGAGCCTCCATGCCGCTTGGCATCGGTCCACTCGAACTGATCATCGTCCTCGTCATCGCACTCGTCGTCTTCGGGCCCAAGCGCCTGCCGGATCTCGGCCGCTCGCTGGGCTCCGGGATGCGCGAGTTCAAGGAGTCGATCACCGGCAACTCCAAGGACGACGACGACCGCGCTGAGCTCGACGCCGGCCGCACCGAGGATCCGGCGGCACGGCCGGACGACGCCGTCAGCCGCGGCCGCGGCTGAGGCGTCTCGCGGCGCCCGGCGCAATGGGAACAGCCCTGCGGCCGATCGGTCACGAGGACCAGCTCAGCCTCGTCGACCACCTCACCGAGCTGCGCTCGCGGCTCGTCATCTCGGCCATCACGCTCGTCGCCGCGTTCGCGTTCTGCTTCTGGCAGAACAACGCGCTGCTGGACATCGTCACGCAGCCGGTTCGCGAGACGCAGAACCTGCAGGACCCGAGCCGCGCGAGCAACGACCCGCTCGAGCAGGCGGCGCGCTTCCAGCGCGAGCAGGGGCAGGCGCTGGCGGTCCTGGCGCCGGCGCTCGCGCAGACCGCCACGACGCTGCGCTCGCTGCGCGACGCCGGCAACCTCACGCCGGTCCAGGAGCGCGAGCTCGAGCGCAGCACCGCGGCGCTGACCGCCGCCAGCCGCCAGATCGCGCAGGCCGCGCAGGCGCTCCCGCGCGACACGCAGCGCAACCTGGTGACGCTCGGCGTCACCGAGCCGTTCACGGCGACGATCACGATCGCCTTCTACGCCGCGCTGCTGCTTGCGATGCCGGTGCTCCTCTACCAGGCGTACGCGTTCGTGCTGCCGGCGTTCAGCCCGCGCGAGCGCAGGGTCGCGCTGCCGCTCATGCTCATGGTGCCGGTGCTGTTCGTCGCCGGCGTGGCCTTCGGCTACTTCGTCGTGCTGCAGCGGGCCGTCGAGTTCCTGCAGAACTTCAACGACGACTCGTTCGACATCCTGCTGCAGGCGCGGGAGTACTTCAGGTTCGCCGTGATGTTCGTCGCCGGCGTCGGCTTCCTGTTCCAGATCCCCGTCGGCGTCCTCGCGGTCACGCGGATGCGCATCTTCACGCCGCGCCAGATCGCACGGAACCGCGGCTATGTCATCCTCGCCATAGCCGTGCTTGCGGCCGTCGCCACGCCGACGCCGGACCCCGTGACGATGACGCTGGCGATGGCGCCGCTGATCATCCTGTTCGAGCTCAGCATCCTGCTGGCGCGCTGGATCGAGCGCATCAAGCCGGTCCCGGTCGACGGTGACGACGGGTTTGTGCCCGACGATGCCTACGATGGGGAGCAGGAGGCCGACACCGATCGGCCGAACCTGCCAGAACCGACCCGGAAGGACTGATCGCCGATGCTGTTCGATCTGCGCGGACGCGGCCGGCGCCGCACCGTGCAAGCCATCTACCTGTCGCTCGCCATTCTCATGGGCGGCGGGCTCGTGCTGTTCGGCATCGGTAGCACGCAGAGCGGCGGCGGTCTGTTCGACGCGCTGTCGAGCAACTCCGGGGGCCAGAGCGCGACCGAGGGCATCGACAACCGCATCGAGCGCGCGATCGCCCAGACGCGGGCGCGGCCCGACGACCCGCGGCCGTGGGCGGAGCTGGCGGCGCTGCGCTTCCAGCGCGCGGGCATCGACGGGATCACCGCCGACGGCCGCTACACGGAGAGCGGCCTGCGGCGCCTGCGGCTCGCCAGCCAGGCCTGGGAGCGTCACCTCGCGCTGAACCCCGATCAGCCCAACGTGCGCGCGGCGAAGTTCATGGTCCAGGCCTACGAGGCGAACGCGCTCAACGAGCTCGACAAGGCGGTGCGCGCCAAGCAGATCGTGACCGCCGCTCAGCAGCCGCCGAGCTCGAACCTCTACGCGCAGCTCGCGGAGCTCGCCTACCGCGCGGGCGAGACGCGCGTCGCCGACCTCGCCGCCGACCGCGCCGTCGCGCTGGCGCCGCGATCGGATCGCAAGGCGCTGCGCGAGACGCTCGACGGCCTGAAGACCCGCGCCGCGACGCAGGGGAGCCAGCCGACGACGACGACGGGCTAGGATCCTCCGCTCCACCCGCCCCTGTAGCTCAACTGGCAGAGCAGCGGACTCTTAATCCGAAGGTTCCAGGTTCGATTCCTGGCGGGGGCATCAGCGGTGGCCGAGCTGCGGCTATCGTCCTCCCGGCTGCACCACTCCGGAGTCGTAGGCCAAGACGACGGCCTGCACGCGGTCGCGGAGCCCGAGCTTCATCAGGATCCTGCCGACGTGGGTCTTGGCCGTGCCCGGGCTGA
>Ga0247713_1000022_pt1 | contig 115414 bp, 117 predicted proteins | sample 21E_NmetaG_FD_189936 | JGI IMG/M metagenome (GOLD analysis project Ga0247713, IMG submission 189936) | Soil microbial communities from hillslope of Landscape Evolution Observatory, University of Arizona, Oracle, AZ, United States - 2-1-E_N | ecosystem: Engineered > Artificial ecosystem >... | reverse complement strand
CCTACGAGGAGGCCGTGCTGGCCACGCCGCTGCTGGAGAACTACGAGAAGCCGGAGGACTTCAAGGGCATCGACGTGCTCCGCGCGATTCGCAGCTTCGACCCGTGCATGCCGTGCACCACGCACCTGCACATGGACGATCGGACGATCACGCGCGAGATCATCAGCTGCGCGTGCGGGTCCGAAGGCCCCCACACGCACTAGGAGCAGCGATCATGGACGAGGTTGTGATCTCACTGCTCGAACCGCTGGCGATCGAGAAGACCGAGAGGTGGGTCGAGGAGGAGGTGGACCGGCTCCGCGAGCTGGCCCGCCCCCGCGGCATCCGGCTCGGGCCGCTCGAGCGCTCGACGCCCGCACAGGGCGGCGACTGGCTGATCCCGGTCGACCGGCTCGTCGAGGACATCCCGCTCGAAAAGGACGTCGTGCTCGCCGGGATCGTGATCGAGATGGCCTGGCTGGGGCTTCGCCCCCACCTGCTCGTCATCTCGCAGGAGCCGGTCCACCCGTCACCGCTCCCGCCACTCGGACCGACCTACGTGGCGCGCGACCTGGGCTGAGGCCCGGCAAGTAGGACACCCGCACTCGACCCCGCGTGTCGCCACGGCACGCGGGGTCGATGCGTTTAAGCGTCAGTTCACCTCGCCGGCTTGGCCCGCTCGCCTGAGTTCGGTCCGGTTGCCAGAGGCGACGTATCACCGTTGGCGGGCGCAGTACGGCGGGATGAAGGCCGACGACGTCAGGCGTCTGAAGGAGCTCGAGGCCGGGAACGCGCGGCTGAAGCGGATCGTGGCCGATCAGGTGCTCGCGTCGTTCTCCTGCCTCGCCGAGGCGAGGGTCCTGATCGAGGACTGGCGCCAGGACTACAACCAGCACCGGCCGCACTCGGCGCTCGGGATGATGGCGCCCGCCCGTTCGACGCCGGCGACAGCGTTACCCTGCAGACCGACACCATCCACCAGCTCTACAGCAGGTGGATGGTGTCGGAACAGCAGGTGGATCGATGAACGGGGTCCGGTCAGGTTGAGGGGCGGTCCACCGCATCGGCTCGACCGCCTGTCGGCGGCCGGCGCGCCGATCGCAGCCGGTGTCACCACGCGCTCAGCGGTGGTGTCAGCCGGTCGTCACCGCCCTGCTCGCCTCGCCGCCGAGGCTGCTCCTCACCGTGATGTTCACGGGGTTCGACGGCCACGAGAAGATCCCCCTGCCGCCGGAGAGCGTGCCGATGAGCGCGTCCGTCGAGGTCACGTGGACGCGCAGCGTCGCGCCGGATGCCGAGCTCGAGGCCCGGACCTCGAGCTCTCGATCTTGCGTGTCGTACTCGGCACGCGAGATCGACACGGTGTCGGTGCTCGGCGCCGGAGCCGTGACGGTCAGCGTCGCGCTGCGGGTGACGCCCTCGTAGGTCGCCGAGATCGTCGACGACGTGTCGGCGCTCACGCTGCTCGTCGCGACCGCGAACGTCGCGGCCGTCGCGCCGGCGGGGACGGTCACGCTCGACGGCACCGTCGCCGCCGACGCGTTCGAGCTCTGCAGCGCGACCGACGCGCCGCCGCTCGGCGCGGCGGCCGTCAGCGTCACGGTGCCCGTCGACGACGTCCCGCCCGCCACGCTCGCCGGGCTCAGGGCCAGCGACGAGAGGGCCGCCGGCGTCGCTGCTGGCGCGGTGATCACGAGCGTCGCGCTGCGCGTGACGCCCTCGTAGCTCGCCGTCACCGAGGACGACGTGTCGGCGCTCACGCTGCTCGTCGCGACGGTGAACGTCGCGGCCGTCGCGCCGGCGGGGACGGTCACGCTCGACGGCACGGTCGCCGCCGACGTGTTCGAGCTCTGCAGCGCGACCGACGCGCCGCCGCTCGGCGCGGCGGCCGTCAGCGTCACGGTGCCCGTCGACGACGTCCCGCCCGTCACGCTCGCCGGATCGAGCGTCAGCGACGACAGCGCCGCCGGGTCCGGGATGCTGACCGGCGTCGTGACGGCGAGCGTCGCGGTCCGCGTGGTCCCGTCGTAGACCGCCGAGATCGTCGACGACGTGTCGGAGGTGACGCTGCTCGTCGCGACGGTGAACGTCGCGCTCGTGTCGCCGGCCGGGACCGTGAGGCTCGACGGCACCGTCGCCACCGACGTGTCGGAGCTCTGCAGCGCGACCGAGGCGCCGCCGCTCGGCGCCGCCGCGGTGAGCGTGACCGTGCCGGTCGACGAGCTCCCGCCGGTCACGCTCGCCGGGTCGACCGAGAGCGACGCGAGCGCCGCCGGGGCCGGCAGGGGCGCGGTGACGGCGAGCGTCGCGCTGCGCGTCACGCCGGCGTAGGCCGCCGAGATCGTCGACGACGTGTCTGCGCCGACGCTCGTCGTCGAGACGGTGAACGTCGCGCTCGTCGCGCCCGCCGCGACGGTCACGCTCGCGGGCAGCGTCGCCGCCGACGTGTTCGAGCTCTGCAGCGCCACCGACGCCCCGCCGGTCGGCGCCGCGGAGCTGAGCGTCACGGTGCCGGTCGACGACGCGCCGCCGGTCACGCTCGCCGGGTTCAGCGCGAGCGACGACAGCTCTGCGGGCGGCGGCGCGGGCGCCGACGCCACCGGCCGGGTGACCGACAGCGTGTAGCGCGGCTTGCGGTTGGTGTTGTTGATGACCTCGAAGCGGTAGTCGCCTGCGACGCCTGCCGTGAACGTCCCGCGCTTCGGCTTCGCGGTGGTCCCGTCGAAGAACACGACGTCGCCGGAGGGGGCGCGCGCGCGCAGCGAGACGCTCGCCCGGGTGTCGTCCCAGTCGAGCACCATGTCGACCGGCCCCTGGGCGCCGACCGACACCGTGTGGCCGACGGTCTGGTTCTCGGCGAGGCGCCCCGAGAACGTCGCGGTCTCGCGCGGCGCCGGCTCGGGCGGCGCGGGTGCCGTGACGGTCAGCGTCGCGCTGCGCGTGACGCCGTCGTACGTCGCGGAGATCGTCGACGACGTGTCCGAGCTCACGCTGCTCGTCGCCACCGTGAACGTCGCGCTCGTCGCGCCCGCAGCGACGGTGACGCTCGACGGCACGGTCGCCGCCGACGCGTTCGAGCTCTGCAGCGCGACCGACGCGCCGCCGCTGGGCGCCGCGGCCGACAGCGTGACCGTGCCCGTCGACGGGCTACCGCCCGCCACGCTCGTCGGGCTCAGGCTGATCGACGACAGCGCCGCCGGCGCCGGCGCGCCGGCCGTCACGGTCAGCGTCGCCCTGCGCGTGATCGCGCCGTACGTCGCCGCGATCGAGGACGCGGTGTCGGAGGTCACGTTGTTGGCCGAGACCGTGAACGTCGCGCTCGTCGCGCCGGCCGGGACGGTCACGCTCGGCGGCACGGTCGCCGCCGACGTGTTGCCGCTCTGCAGCGCGACCGAGGCGCCGCCGGCGGGCGCCGCGGCGGTCAGCGTCACCGTGGCGGTCGAGGAGCCGCCGCTCGTCACGCTCGTGGGATCCAGGCTGAGCGACGACACGGCTACCCTCGGCGGCGGAGACTCGTGCCCCGCTCCGGTCAGCGTGAACTTCGTGACGAAGGCGTCGCCCCAGAAGAGCGACGGATCGCCGCCGAAGACGCGGTCGAAGGCGCCCGTCGTCGTGGGGAAGTCGGCCGAGACCGTGCTGCCGACCACGTAGACGTCCCCCGCCGGATCGAGCGCCACGCCGCCGGCGCCCTCCGAGCTCGACCCGCCGAGGAATGTGGCGTACAGCAGCTCCGACCCCGCGGCGTTGATCTTCGCGACGGTGGCGTCGCCGCCGCCGCCGCCGAACTGCGGCTGCCAGGCGTCGGGCGTCGTCAGGACGTTCTCGGGCCGCGCCTCGTTCGTGGCGCTCACGCTGCCCACGAGCCAGGCGTTGTTGTCGGCGTCGAGCGCGATGTCGGCGCCCGACGACTGGCTCATGAACGTGGAGTACACGAGGCCGGAGCCGGTCGGGTCGAGCTTCGTGACGAAGACGTCGCTCGTGCCCTGCAGCCCGTCGCTGCGCGGGCCGGGCGTGCGGTCCAGCGCGCCCTCCGTCGTCGGGAACTCCGGCGACAGCGTCCCGCCGACCGCGTAGGCGTTGCCGGCGGCGTCGATCGCGAGGCTGCCGACCCGGTCGATGTTCGACCCGCCCAGGAACGTCGAGTAGACGAGCCCCGAGCCGGTCGCGTTGAGCTTCGTCACGAAGCCGTCGAACAGCTCGCCGAAGCCGCCCCCGTTGTGCGTCGGCTGGAAGGCGCCGGCGGTTGTCGGGAACTCGGCGGACCGCGTCCCACCCGCGACGTAGGCGCTGCCCTGCGAGTCGACCTGCACGTCGCCCGCCGTCTCGTTGTCGGCTCCGCCGAGGTAGGTCGAGTACGCGACCGCCGAGCCGGCGGCGTTGAGCTTCGTCACGTAGGAGTCGACGCCGCCGGCCCGCGTCCTGTCGAACGCGCCGTCGGTCGTCGGGAAGTCGCTGGAGGTCGTCTCGCCCGCCACGTAGGCGTTGTTCTGGGCGTCGAGCGCGATCGCGCGGCCGTCGTCGCGCGACGTGCCGCCGAGGAAGGTCGAGTAGGCAAGGCCCGACCCGGTCGCGTTGAGCTTCGTCACGAACGCGTCCGTCGCCTCTTCGCTACCGACGCTCAGCGAGGTGTCGAAGGCGCCGCTCGTCGTCGGGAAGTCGCTGGACGTCGTCTGCCCGGTGACGTAGGCGTTGCCGTTGCCGTCGACGGCGATCGCCCGCCCGAACTCGAACGGGTCGCCGGTGCCACGGCGCGTCGGGGTCGGCGTTCCCCCGAGGTAGGTGGAGTAGACGAGGGCCGAGCCGGCGGCGTTGAGCTTGCTCACGAAGACGTCGACGACCCCCCCGGCGAACGAGCGGTCGAAGGCGCCCGTCGTCGTCGGGAGGTCCGACGACTGCGTCGTGCCGACGATGTACGCGCTCCCGTCCGCGTCGACGTCGATGCCGTTGCCGTCCTCGTCGCTGGCGCCTCCGAGGAACGTCGAGTACTCGACGCCCGGGTCGATCACGAGCTCGCGGTCCGTGCGGTAGCTGCCGAGCGCGAAGCCGTAGCGGGGATCCGCGCCGGCGTCGTCGATGGCGTAGCGGCTGTCGACGGGGACCCTCCGGCCGTCGATCTGCTGATAGGCGACGGGCGCGGCGTCGCGAAGCTTGCCCATCGGCGTCTGCAGGGCGAGCGCGCCGTCGCGGTCCACGGCGACGCCGTCGGCGCCCGCGTACGCGAGCCGGATGTCGGCCGGCCGCGCGCCGGGCCGCACGCGGAACTCGTACTTGAGCTGACCGTCCCTGCCGCTCACGAGCATGTCGATCCCCCGCCACAGCTCTCGATAGACGACCGTGCGGTACGTGCGCAGGGCGGTCCGCCAGCGCTTCGGGTCGTCGCCGCGCAGGTAGTTGACCCTTCCGGGCGCGGGGTCCTCGCCCTCGAGTGCGACGTCGCGATTGGCGCCGAGGAATCGAAGCGCGAGGGCGACGCCCTCGGCGGACGCGCGCGTGCGCGAGGGCGCCTGCTTCAGGAACGAGAGCGCGATCTGGCTGCGCGTGAAGTGGAACGTGTAGCGCGGGCCCTGGGCCTGGTAGCGGACGCGGCCGTCGGCCTGGCCGCGATTCTCGACGAAGCTGAGCGGCAGCCTGCCGTACGCCGCGAGAGCCTCCCGGCCGCGCTCGTCGAGCGCGGCCTGCGCGCCGCCGCGCTCACCGCCGAGGGCCAGAACCGTCAGACCCACCACGACCGTCGCCAGCGCCAGTGCGCCAACCCTGGCGGTGACATCAGCGCTCGAGACGAGGCTGGTTGCGCTTCTCAAGAGCGTCCGTACGCGCCGCGTGGCCGCGTGACGGCCCGCGGGTTCCCCGTGCTGCCTCATGCAGCCCCCTTCGGGTTGAAGCCAGGGCCATCATCTACGCGCGCTGCGCCGCAGTCAACTTCGAACCGTCACCGCGCCGGTCCCTCCGCCGGCCGATCTGCCGACGGCTACGGTGGACGGCTCGCATGCGTCGCCGCCCGATCAAGCCCCTCGTCGCCGTCGCCGTCGTCGTCGGCGCGATCGTCGTGCTACCGGCGATCGTTCCCGGGCTCGGCGGCCTCAACCCCTTCCGCACGGAGACCGAGGATCGCAGCCCGCCGACGGTGCTGCGGTCGCTCGAGTCGCTGGCGGAGTTCCGCGCCGCGACGGCCAATTACCAGCAGGTCATCGACGTCGAGCGCGACGTCGGGTTGCTGCCGTCGTTCCTGGCGGGCGAGCGCGCGCTGCTGATCGCCGCCGGAAGCGTCGACGCCGCCGTCGACTTCGGTCGCCTCGACCGGCGCCGCGTGCGCGTCGACGACAACCGCCGCGCGGTCACGGTGACGCTTCCGGCACCGCACCTGTCCGAAGCGCGCGTCGACCTCGCGCGCAGCCGCGTCGTGGACACCGACCGCGGGCTCGTCGACCGCGTCGGCGACCTCTTCGATGACGACGCCGACGACGAGCGCCGCCTGCTGCTGCTCGCCGAGCGCCGGATCGAGAGCGCGGCCGCCTCCAATCCGCAGCTCCTGCGGCTCGCCGAGCGCAACACGCGCGCGATGCTCACCGGGATGCTCCGAGGGCTCGGCTTCGAGCGGGTCACCGTCCGCTTCGAGACGCCGCCGCGGCGCCAGTAGCGCGGCCCCGTGCGCGCGCGCCGGCAGGCGCTCACAAAAGCTGCAGGACGAGCGTGTACAGCGCGGCGCCGGCGGCGAACGGCATCAGCCGCGCGCGCCGCTCACCGGGCAGCTCCTCCTTGAGGACGTTGAGGACGACGCCGCCGGCGATGAACGCCAGGACGAGCGCCAGCGCGTGCTCGGGGACGTCGGTCGTGACGCCCAGCAGCCAGCCGGCGAGGACCCCGCTGACGAGAAACCAGCGGCCGATGCGGTCGTATGCGTGCCTGTGGTGCTCGCGCAGACCGAAGTCGTTGATGACGAAGTGCACCGCGAGCGCGAGCGTGAAGAGCGCGAGCGCCGTCAGGTCGCCCAGTTCGCCGCGAACGAGCAGGTAGCCGATGATCGCGTTGTAGACGGCGAACGAGCCGATGCTCAGCCAGAAGGCGTCGTCCTCGGTCCGGTCCTCGCCGCTGCGCGCGTGGCGCCGTCGACGCGAGGTGAGCGAGTGCATTTCGACGGCGTAGAACACGACGAGGCCCACCAGCGCCATGAGGTAGACGTGGTGCTCGAGGAACGCGGGCACCGCGCCGGCGGCGTCGTCGCTGTGCGCCTCCTCGATCGAGGTCTGCCCCTCGGCGAGCTCCGGCAGCACATGGACGAAGACGTACGCCACCGAGACGCCGGCGAACGCCGACAGCCAGCGACTTCGCGGAACGCCCCCGAGGAAGCGCATCCGCCCGCCGAGCAGATGCACGAGCGCAAGCACGACCGCCGCGACGAGCGCCGCGATCGGCTGCTCCGCCATGCCCAGTCCCGTACCCGGCGACCGGTGTCGCTGCACCCCGCCCGCGGCGGCACTCGTGGTGTCGGCCTCGGCCTCCTCGGGTACCGCGCGTCGCTCAACCGATCCAAGGAGGAGCTGTGGCGACAGAAGAACGGACGATGGCGATGACCAGCGGCGTGGGCGCCGGCGGCGGCGTGACCGGCGCGGCCGTCGGCACCACGGTGGCGGCGATGCTGGCGGCGGCCTTCGGGCTCATCGTGGGGCTCGTCGTGGGCATGGCCCAGGGCGAGGAGAAGGGCTACTGGAAGGGGCTGGTCTGATGGCTGACGAGCGCACCACCGGAGACGAGGGCGCCGCTCGCGAAGCGGGCACCGGCGTCACCGCCGGCGCGACGGCGGCAGCGGCGGGCGGAACGGCCGGGATCGTCGTCGGCGCCGTTCTCGGCGGCATCTGGGGCTTTCTGATCGGCATGCTGCTCGGCAACACGATCGGCGAGTCCAAGGGCGTGTGGCACGCGCGGGCGACCGGAGGCTCCGGCCGGCGATGAGCGCAGGCGGGGGCGGGGGCGCCCTCCCCCGCCCCCGCCTGCATCACCCGCGGGCGGCGGCGGCGAAGTCGTAGTCGACGCCGGTCAGGCGCTCCGATGCCCGCCACAGGCGCGCGGCGGCGTGCGGGTCGCGGGCGCGCGCGGCGGGCCGCGCGTGCCTCGGGAAGCCGCGCAGGCCGCCCGCGGCGCCGGGGCCGACGAACGTGCCGCCGGCGAGCGCCGGGGCCGTCGCGGCGTACAGGATCGGAAGCGCGCCCATGTACGGGCTCTGCGCGAAGGCGCCGCTGGCGGCCGCCATCGCAAGCCGCGCCGGCGCGCTCTCGAAGCCGGCGGTCTGCAGCTTCGTGGCGGCATAGCCGGGATGCGCGGTCATGCTGCGAAGCGGCGTGCCGGCGGCGGCCGCGCGTCGCTCGAGCTCCAGGCCGAACAGCACGTTGGCGAGCTTGCTGCGGGCGTACGCGCGCCAGCGGCGATACGGGCGGCGGTGCAGCAGCTCGGCGTCGACGGTGCCGATCCGGTGAAAGACGCTCGAGACGGTGACGACGCGCGCGGCGGGTGCCGACAGCAGCCGTTCGAGCAGCAGGCCGGTGAGTGCGAAGTGGCCGAGGTGGTTCGTCGCGAACTGCAGCTCGACGCCACCCGCGGTCGTCGCCTTCGCCGTCGCCATGACGCCCGCGTTGTTGACGAGCAGATCGACGCGGTCGTGGCGCGCCGCGATCTGCCGGCATGCGCGGCGCACGGCGGCGACGTCGCGGAGGTCGAGCGGCACGACCTCCAGCTGCGCCGCGGGGATCGCGTCCAGGATCTGCGCCGCGGCGGCGCCGCCCTTGACCGCGTCGCGGCAGGCGAGCACCACGTCTGCGCCGCGCCGGGCGAGCTCGCGCGCCACGACGAGCCCCAGCCCCCCGTTGGCCCCGGTCACGACGGCGACGCGGCCGCGCTGGTCGGGGATGTCGGCGGTCGTCCAGTGCGTGCGCATCGCCGGGGTTGCGGACGAGCGGACCGAAGCGGATCACTCGGGCACGGATCGTCCGTGACCGCCGGCGTCAGTGGCAGCGCTCGGACCCCGAGTCGCTGAACGTGCCGCCCGCCTGCGGCACGAACGCCCAGTCGTAGGCGCCGGCGCGCAGCGTCATGCGCAGGACGCCGTAGGCCGCCGCGCGCACCTCGCTGCCGACCTGCTCGGTGCGCGCGACCTGCAGGCTCCGGCCGCCCGTGCCGACGACGAACTCGCGGATGCCCCGGTCGGGGTCGAGGACGTGACCGGGCGCCTTGGGCGCGAAGCGCTCATAGGCGTGGTCGTGGCCGGTGAGCAGCACGTCGACGTCGTGTTCGTGCAGGGCCCTGAGGAGCGGCTCGACGGCCGCGTTGCGGCCGAGGATGCCCGAGCTCGCGGTCGGGTGGTGCCAGAACGCGAGCGTGCAGGCCGCGGGGTTCGCCGCTAGGTCGGCGCGCAGCCAGCTCTCCTGTGCCGATCCGGCCGCGCAGTCGAGCAGCGTCGGGTTCGCCGGCGGGTGCGAGCACTGCGAGTTCAGCGAGACGACGTGCCAGCCGCCGACGTCGAAGCTGTAGTAGCCGCGATCGCGGCGGCCTGCCGGGCCGTCCGGGCGGCCGCGCCCGTTGAAGTAGTCGAAGTAGCCCGCCGCCCCGGGGTCGCGGTACTCGTGGTTGCCGGGAGCCGGCCGCAGGAGGCTGCGCAGGCGCCCCCACGACGGGTCGAAGCTCGCCAGGAAGCGCGGCAGCGTCGCGGTGTTGTACTGCGCGTCCCCCGGGACGAGCACGGCTGACAGGTCCATGCCGAGCAGGAGGTCGGACGTCGCGCGCTGGCGGCAGAACGCGGCGGTCCCGAAGCCGTCCCTGAAGCTGCCGTCCGCCGGGTCGCATGCGATGTCGCCGGCGGCCGCGATGACCGGATCGCCTCCGGCCGGCTCCCAGTCGGGGGCGTCCGGCGCCGACCGCGAGCGCGTGAGCTGCCTCGGCGACTCGTCCTCGCCGATCGTGAACAGCTGGCGCCTGTCGCGCGCGACCATCGCGAAGACGATGCGACGGCCGTCGGGCGACCAGGCGGGCGCCGAGACGACCCGCCCCCTCGTCAGCCGCCGCGCGCGCGTGCCGTCCGCGCTCATGACGTAGAGGTCGCGGGCGCCGGCGCGCCGGCGCGTGAACGCGATGCGGGTTCCGTCGGGCGACCAGCTCGGGTCGGCCTCGTCAGGGCGGCTTCTCGTGAGCCGTCGCGTCGCCGCCGTCCGCGGATCGACCGCATAGAGCTCGTCCCCGCCGGCCCGCGTGCTGCGCACGAATGCGATCTCGCCGTCCGCCGACCACGCCGGCGAGCGCTCGTCGGCACGGCTGGACGCCATCCGCACGGGGGCGCCGCCGGCGGCGCCGATGCGGAAGATGTCGCGCCGACCCCGCGGCCCGCCGGCGAACGCCAGCTCGTCGCCGGCGGGCGACCACGTCGGCTCGCGCGCGGGAATGCGCCGCCCGCCGCTCAGGCTGCGTAGATCCTTGCCGTCGGCCTGCATGACCCAGAGGCTGCCGCGCGCCGCCAGCGCGATGCGCCGGCCCTGCGGGGAGAAGACGGCATCGCGCGCGCCTCGCACCGCGCGCACGGGCGTCGCTCGCCGAGACCCGGGCGCGCGCGAGTAGAGGACTCCCTTCGCGGCGCTCGTGCGGGTCTCGTAGACGATCGAGCCGTTGGCGCCGGGGTACGCGGCCTCCGCGCGCGGCGCCGGCCAGGCGGCCGGCACGATCGACGCTAGCACGACCGCGGCGCGCGGGGCGAGGTGTCGTGGGTTCACCGCCTGTGCCAACACGCCCATCGACCGAGGGTTGCGAGCGCGCCGCCGCCGCGGCGGACGCGGCCGCGGTGAGGCTTCTGTCACCGCACGCGGCCGCGGCGCCACCTGCGTCTCAGCTGCGGGCCGATCCTGCCGGCCCACCACAGCGAGCGCGACACGTGCATCGCCCACCGCCGGCGCGCCACGGCCGACCGCATGCGCGCGAGCCGCGCGCCGAGCGAGGACGCATCCGCGTCGCGCTGCTCGGCCAGCAGGATGCGCAGGTTGTGCTCGGCCCTCGCATCGCCGGCTGTCGCCGCGACGCGGTAGGCCGCGATCGCGTCCTCCTCGCGACCGCGCCGGCCGCCGAGCAGCAGCCCGAGGTTGAACCACGCGCCGGGGACGCCGGCGGCGATCGCCTCCTCGTAGGCCGCCTCGGCGTCGTGCCGGCGGCCTCGCTGCTCGGCCAGCAGGTTGCCGAGGGCGAGCCACGACTGGCTGTGGCCCGCCGCGATCGCCTCGCGAAAGGCCGCGATCGCCTCCTTCTCGCGGCCGCTGCGCAGCGACAGCAGTACGCCGAGGCGCTCGACCGCCCTCCCGTCGCCGCCGTCGATCGCCTCGCGGTACGCGGCCTCGGCTTCGTCGTCGCGACCGCGCTGCCTGGCCAGCAGGTCTCCGAGGTGGCGCCACGCCTCCGCGACTCCGGCCGCTACCGCCTGGCGGTACGCCGCCTCGGCGTCGCGCGCGCCCCCCGGGCGACGCGACAGCAGCAGGCCGATCCCGATCCACGCGTCGGCGTGCCCGGCCTGCAGCGCGCAGCGGTAGGCAGCCTCGGCGTCCGCTTCCCGGTCGGGCTGGTCGAGGAACAGATTGCCGACGTTCTTCCACGTCCGGCTGATGCCGGCGTCGATCGCCCTGCGATACGCGTCCTCGGCCTCGATCTCGCGCCCCCGCTGCTCGGAGAGCAGCAGTCCGAGGTTGTTCCACGCCATTGCGTTGCCGGCCGCGATCGCCCTGCGATAGGCCGCCTCGGCGTCCTCCCTGCGCTCGCGGCGCATGGCGAGCATCCACCCGACGCCGTTCCATGCCTGCTCGTTGCCGGCCGCGACCGCGTCGCGGTAGACGGCCTCCGCCTCCTCCTCGCGGCCCGGCTGGCGCGACAGCAGCAGCCCGAGACGGTCCCACGCATCGGGGTCGCCGGCGGCCATCGCCTCGCGCAGGACGGGTTCGTCCTCCGGCGCGGGATCCTTCGACGTGGCGGCCCGGTTCACCGTGACGCGCGTGTCGTCGCTGCGGTCATCGGCGGACCATATATGCGGTACAACCGGGGCGCGAATCAGGCCGCGACTTTCCGTGAATCGCGCGCACTATGCGCCGGCTGCGTGCCGCAAGTCGCGCATGGTGAACACCGAGCGCAGGTCGAGGCCCTCGGCGGCGAGGTTCTGGCGCCCTCCGGACTCGCGATCGATCACGCAGGCCTTGGGCTCCTTGCGGACGAGAGCCGGTGACCTGCGACGCCATCCTGACCAGCGGCACGTCGCCGAGCGAGGCCCCCCAGCGCGTCGACGTCCCGCGGAAGCAGCGCGACGAGCGCCTCCGCGACCTCGCGCAGCAGCGCCGGGTCGCCCTCGAGCAGATAACCGTCGAAGTACTCGGCGCTGACCGCCCCCGAGCGCAGCCGGAACTCCCCGTCAGGTGGGCGCGGTCGTGGATCCGCCGGGCGAGCGACTCGTCGGTGGAGGTCCGCGAGGCCATGCGCCGCCAGCCCTACGTCGCAGCGGCGGCGCGTGCGACCAACGTCGCAGGACGTGTGCGCGTTGTCCCGTGGCGGGCCGCTGCCGGCGCGACGATCATCGTCGCGGTGATCGACACGGAGGTCGTCGTGCCCGGCCAACCCCTCTACATGCCGTTCTCGGTGGCGGTCCATCGCGGCGCCGCGCGCACGCGCGTCGTCGTCTGCGGGGAGCTCGATCGCACGACCGCTCCGCAGCTGAGCGCGATCCTCCGCGACCGGCTGTCGGCACGCGACGACGTCGTCGTCGACCTGCTGGCCGTGACCTTCATCGACCTCGGCGGCGTCGCGGCGCTGTGGAGCGCCTCCTGCCGCGCCGCCGGGGCCGGATGCCGGCTCGACGTGCGCGCCACCCGGCGCGCCGCGCGCGTCTTCCGCCTCGTCGGCCTCGACCGGCCCCTCAACGGCGCCACCGCGATCAGCCTAGAACCCGTCGCGTCGACGTAGGGCTCGGGCCGCGCCGGCGCGTCAGCTCGTGAAGCTGCCCGCCGTCTGCTGCCCGCCGTCGCCCTCGCCCTGCGCCTGGATCGTCTGCGGCTCGCCGTGCGTCGAGATCTGCACCTTGCGCGGCTTGGCCTGCTCGGCGACCGGGATCGTGAGCGTCAGCACGCCGTCGTGGTAGTTGGCGCTGATGCGCTGGCCGTCGAGCGTGTCGCCCAGGAACAGCTGGCGCGTGAAGACGCCCTGCGGGCGCTCGAGGACGACGACCTCGTCGACCTGCTCGCGCCCGAAGCGCCGCTCGGCCTTGACGGTCAGGACGTTGCGCTCGACGGTCAGGTCGATCGTCGACGCATCCACGCCGGGAAGGTCGAACTGCACGACGAACTGATCGCCGCGCCGGTACGCGTCGAGCGGGAAGCTGCGTGGCGACTGGGCGGCCTCGGTCGCCATCTGCGCGATGCGGTCGATCTCGCGGAAGGGGTCAAAGCGCATCAACATGCGGCGTCCTCCTCATACGGCGCTCGGGTATCGGTCTGCGGCGGCGCCGCGCGCCGGGCGCCCGCCTGCGCCTGCCGCTGCCGGTTGCCCGGCCGCGCCGTCGCCACCGTCGCTGCCGCTGCGGTTTACCCACGGGCTCTGGGCCCGATAACGCCTAGTGCACCGGCGGCTGCTCGACGAAGTGCAGGCGGATGCGCTCGGGGCCGGGAAGGACGATCGCGAAGGCGTCGTCGCCCGCGCCGTCGTGGATCTCGAGGCCACGCTGCCGTGCCTGCTCGGCGATCGCGTCGAGCGAGGCGACCCGCACGGCGATGTGGTCGAGCAGCGGCCGGTCGCTGGCGGCGGGCCGCTCCTCGAGGCGGACGCCCTTGTCGGCGACGTGCAGCATCTCGCCGCGCGGGACGCAGCCGACCTCGGCGAGCGCCACGCGCGTCTCCTCGGCGTCGAACACGCGCAGGGCGACATGGTCGAGGTCGTGGTCGATGCCGCCGCCGGCGACGAACGTGAACCCGAGCCGGAGGCCCTCGGGGCCGGTGAAGTCCAGCGTCTCGAAGCCGTCGCCCTGCACCTCGGCATCCGGCGGAAGCGACGCCGCGGCGGCCCGCAGGTCGGCGACGCGGAACACGAGCCGGCCGAGCGCGCCGGGCTCCCGCGGGCCGTCGGCCGCGATCAGTCGCAGCGTCGTGCCGCGGTCGTCGGCACCGACCACCGTGCCGTCGGCGCGGCGCTCGAGCTCGCGCAGGCCGAGGTGGTCGCAGAGGAAGGCCGTGAGCGCGTCGGGATCGACGACCGACAGGGCGACGTGGTCGAGCGCAAGGAGATCGATCGCCGTGTGCGCCTGGTGATGGACGGTCATCGGCCGGTCTTCGCGCTGCAAGGGTCGCAGGGGACGCATCGTCGTCTCCTCTCTCGTGGTGGCGGTCTGTGCGCGGAGGCTGTACCCGTGGCCGACGGCAAGACAACGACGACCTCATGAGGTAGTGTCGCGCGCGCTCGACGCGGGACGGTGCAGCCGACCGCGCGTCGAACGGCGCAATGTCGGACGCTCCCTCCCATCCTCAGTTCTGCGCGTGGTGCGGGTCGCCGCTCGCCTACGAGGAGCACCACCACGAGCCGCGCTTCGCGACGCTCGCCGAGCAGGCGCAGGCCGCCGGCGAGACGCCGCCGCCGCTGCCGCGGCGCGTCGAGGAGCTCATGCGCGGGGACTCGTACGTAGGCGCCTGTCCGCGCTGTCGCGTCCTGAGCCACGTCATCAGCCACCACGCGCAGGACTGACCGATCGCCGGCGGCCCCGCGGCCGGTTGTCATGACCGTTGACGTCGTCCTCATCGTCGTGGGCGGCGCGATCCTCGCGCTCGGCCTGCCGTCGACGGTCATCAAGCGGGTCTGGCTGTCGGTGCCGTTGCTGGCGCTCGCGGCGGGCGTGCTGCTGGGCCCCGAGGGGCTGCAGGTGCTCGACGTGGCGCGCCTCGACGGCGAGCACAAGGCGCTCGAGGAGCTGGCGCGAATCACGCTGGCCGTCGCGCTCGTCGGCACCGGCCTGCAGTTCACGCGCGCGGACCTGCGCGCGAACTGGTCGCGCGGCACGGCGCTGCTGACGGTCGCGATGGTCGGGATGTGGCTGCTCACGAGCCTCGGGGCGTGGCTGCTGCTCGACGTGCAGGTGTGGGTTGCGCTGTTGATCGGCGCGATCCTGACCCCCACCGACCCCGTGGTGGCGTCGTCGATCGTGACCGGCCGGTTGGCGGAGGCGAACCTTCCGCGCTGGCTGCGCCGCTCGCTGCAGCTGGAGGCCGGCGCCAACGACGGCCTCGCGCTCGTCTTCGTGCTCGTGTCGGCGCTCGTCCTGACGCTGCCGCGCGACCCCGCGGGGACGATCGCCGGCGAGGTGGCCATGCAGGTCGCGCTCGCCGTCGTGTGCGGCGTGGTCATCGGCTATGTCGCCGCCAAGGTCATCGACTTCGCCGAGGACCACCACGCGGCGTCGGAGGGCTTCTTCCTCGTGAGCGCGCTGGCGCTGGCGCTGTTGACGCTGGGCGCCGTGCACGCGCTCGGGGGCACCGGCGTTCTGGCGAGCTTCGTCGCCGGCGTGACGTTCTCGCTCGCGCTCGGCGAACGCTACGCCGAGGAGCTGTCGCAGATGCAGACCGCGCTCGAGCACCTGCTCGTCGTGCCGGTCTTCATCTTCTTCGGCGCGGTCCTGCCCTGGGACGGCTGGGCCGCGCTGGGCTGGTCCGGGGTCGCCTTCGCGCTGTGGGCGCTGATCGTGCGCCGGCCGCTGCCCGCCGCCGTGGCGCTCTCGCTGACCCGCACGCCGCGTCGCGGCGTGGCGTACCTCGGGTGGTACGGCCCGCTCGGCGTGGCGGCGATCTACTACGCGCTGTTCGTCGAGCGCTACGGGCTCGCCGAGTTCGAGCGCATCTTCGCGGCCTGCACGCTCGCGGTCGCGGTGTCGGTCGTCGTCTTCTCGACCACGGCGACGCCGGGCGTTCGCGCCTACGCCGGGCGCAGTCCGCTGACGACGTTGCGTCATCCGCTCACGGAGGACATCGACGATGCGCCGTAGCGCCGCGCTCGTGGTGGCGGTCGCCGTGCTGGCGGCCGGCGGCTGCGGCCGGGACGACACGCAGCTCGCCGAGCAATCCGTGCGCGGCCTGATCGCGGCGATGGAGCGCGCCGACGGGCGCGCGGCCTGCGATCGCCTGTCGCAGACCGGCGTGTCGGAGCTGCTCGCCGCGGCCGTCCGTCGCGGCACGGGCGCCGAGCCGCTCGATGCAGCCGACGTCGACCACTGCGCCGTCGTCGCGGCGCGCGTGGCATCCGGCGCCGACGGTCTGGAGCGGCTGCGCCTGTCGCCGGTCGGCGACGTGAGCGTCGAGGGCGACCGCGCAACCGTGCGCACGCAGGCAGGCGCCTACGAGCTCGAGGAGCTCGACGGGCGCTGGCTGCTCTCCCGCTTCGAGCCGCTGTCGCGCGTGCTGACCGGTGGCTCGGCCGACGAGCGCCCGGTGCACCTCTCGATCGTGAGGCCGAAGCTCACGCAGCCCGCGCTCGACCCGGCGCGCGCGGGGCGAACCGACGACCCCGAGGTCGAGCTCACCGGCACGCTGCAGCCCGCGGACGCGACGCTCGAGGCGCGCCCCGCGGGCGCGACGCGCGCGGAGCTCGTCGAGGCCGGCGACGGGCGCTTTCGCGTGCGTCTGCGGCTCGTGCGCGGACGCAACGAGATCGTGCTCGTCGCGCGTGCGCCCGGCCGCAGCCCGACCGAGCGGGCGGTGCGCCTCACGCTGGAGTGAGCGCGCCCGACGAACCGCGACGGGCCGCCGCGCTCACGTCCGAGCCTCGGCCTCGGCGCGCTCGCGGCGCTCCTCGAGCAGGTAGGCGCCGACGGTGCCGGCGAGCGTCGCCACGATCACGAGCCCGACGGCGTACCCGGCGAGCATCAGCACCCGCCCGAGCGCGCTCGCCGGGGTCGGATCGCCCTGCGTGGCGATGACCGTGCCCGCCGCCCACAGCAGCGCGTCGCCGAAGGTCGCGAACGTCCCGTGCGCCCGCTCGGCGAGCCAGGCGAGCTGCGCCAGCGCGAGCGTCGAGACGGCGGCGACGGCGCCCAGGAAGCTCGTGCGCGAGCGCAGCAGCCTGCGCGCCACGCCGGTCGCCCGGTAGGACGTCGAGACGACGCGGGCGGCGGGCAGGGCGCGGCCGATGCGCAGCAGCGCCGTGAAGCGCAGCAGGCGCAGCGTCGGGACCAGGAGCATCGCGACCGTCAGCCAGTGCCGGCGCAGGAAGCGCGCCGTCGACGGCGCGGCGACGAGCTTGGCCACGAAGTCGGCGACGAAGACGCCCCACAGCACCCACGTCGACAGGTCCAGCGCGCGCGCCCAGCCGCCCGTCACGCCCGGGTCGGCGAGCTGGAAGGCGACCAGCAGCGTGAAGACGATGCCGAGGAACGCCATCAGCGGGTCGAGGCGCTGCGTCTGCCGGGCGAGCCAGCGCTCGTAGCCGGCCTCGTCGCGCTCGCGCCGTCGCGGGCGCCGCGGCGGGGCGAGCAGGTCGCCGGCGGCGCATACGCCGCCGGAGGCGCCGAGCGCCGCGCGCGCGAGGTCGCCGGCCCCGCCCGGCCGGCCGGAACCGCCCGGCTGCGCCGTCACGCGTTTGCGCCGACGAGCGCGACGCCCAGCCGGCCGAGCTTCGGGACGCCGCCTTCGACGACGTGCAGGACGCGCGCGGCGCCGTGGCGGCGCACGAGGCTGGCCGCGGTCGCGGCGCGCTGCCCGGACGCGCACATGACGGCGATCGGCCGGTCTGCGTCGAGGCCGTCGGGGACCGCGGTGATGTCGTGCCAGGTCGCGAGCGTCGAGCCCGGGACGTGGCCCTCGTCCCACTCGTGGCGCTCGCGGACGTCGAGCAGCTGAAGGTCGCCGTCGGCGTCGATGCGGTCGCGCAGGTCGTCCGCGCGCACGCGCTCGGTGCTGTCGGTCGGCCGTCGCTCCTGGCGCCAGCTCGTCATGCCGCCGGCGAGATAGCCGCCGAGGCGGTGCATGCCGATCGCGCCGGCGAGCGTGGCGGCGTGGCGGCCGTCGTCGTCGTCGCGGCCGACGAACACGATCTCCTGGTCGCGATCGGCGATCCACGCGAGCTTGGAGCCGAACCCGGCGGTGTGGATCGGGATGCACAGCGACCCGGGGATGTGCGCCTCGTCGAACTGCAGGTCCGTGCGCAGGTCGACGACGAGCGCGCCGTCGGCGCGCTTCTCCTCCAGCTGCCGCGGGGCGAGCGGCATGAGCTCGATGCGCTCGGTCAGCAGCGGGCCGCGGTTGAGGTCGACGATCGCCTGGAAGTTCGGCGGCTGAGGCCCGAGCTTGGCGAGCGCCGCCTCCACGAACTCGGCCTCGTCGGTCATCTGCAGCATCGGGTTGCTGCGGCGCTCGTAGCCGATCGTCGAGCTGATCTTCATGTCCATCCCGGGTCCGCCGCACATCGAGCCCCCGAGATGCCCGGGCCAGACCTCGCAGCTGTCGGGCAGCGTCAGGAGCCTGCCGGCCAGCGACCGGAAGATCCCGCGCGCGCCGTCGGCCCTCTCGATCGCCAGGTCGGGCCGTGCGATGTCTCCCACGAACAGCGTGTCGCCGGTGAGCACCGCCCACGGCTCCTCGCTGCGCGCCGTGTCGATCAGCGCGAACGAGGTGTGCTCGGGCCGGTGTCCCGGAGTGTGCAGCGCCCGGACCAGCAGGCGCCCGAGCGACAGCTCCCAGCCGTCGTCGAACGGCTCGTGGTCGTAGGCGGGGGCCGCGGCGCGGTGGATGTGGATCGGCGCGCCCGTCGCAGCGGCCAGCCTGCCGTGGCCGGAGACGTGGTCGGCGTGATTGTGGGTCTCGAGGATGTGCTCGATCCGCACGCCCATGTAGCGCGCGAGCGTCAGGTACTCGTCGATCTCGAAGCGCGGATCGACGACGGCCGCCACGCCGGCGTGCTCGTCGCCGATGAGGTACGAGGCGCAGCCGAGGTCGTCGTGGGTGAGCTGGCGGAAGATCATCCTGCCGCGAAGTGTGACGCCAGCGGGCGCGGGGATCGTCGCGGGCGACGTGCGGGGCGTTCCGGGCCTATGCGTCGATCGCCGTCCGCGGCGGATTGCCGGCCGTCCTCCAGGCGCGGTACATGACCTCGCTCGACACCGGCATCGCGATGGCTCCGCCGGCGTCCACGGCGATCGCGCCGCCCAGCCCGCCGGCCGCTCGGACATCCTCGAGCGCCGCGCGAACCGCTGTCTCGAGGCCCTCGCGGGCCAGCGTCATCCGGGCGTGCACGTGGTGGGCGAACAGGACGCGCAGGAACGGCTCGCCGTCGCCGGTGGCCGACACGGCGCAGGTGCGATCGTCGGCCCACGTCCCGGCTCCGAGGACCGCCGAGTCGCCCACGCGCGCGGGCGGCTTGCCGCTGTAGCCGCCGGTGCTCGTGGCGGCGGCCAGCCGGCCGGTCGCGTCGAGGCAGACGGCGCCGACGGTCCCGCCGCGCCGCGAGCGCCGGCGCTCGAGCCGGCGGCGCTGGCGCTCGGTGACCATCGCCGCCGGATCGACGAGCTCCAGCCCGTGCCGCTGCGCGAGCTCGCGCGAGCGGCCTGCCCACAGCAGCGGTCCGCGATCGGCGCGCGCGAGCGCCTGCGCCGCGAGGATCGGGTTGCGGATCCCGTGGACGGCGGCGACCGCGCCCGCGCGACCGTCGCCGCAGGCGAGCGTCGCGTCGCACCACACGCCGCCGTCCTCGGCGAGCGCCGAGCCCGTCCCCGCATTGAAGTTCGGGCTGTCCTCGAGCGCGCAGACGGCGGCCACGCACGCCGCCTCGGCGCCGGCACCCAGCCGCTGCCAGCCGGCCTCGAGGGCCAGCTCGAGCTCGCGCCGCATCGCTGCGTCTGAGCGCTCGTCGGTGCTCGGGCGGCGCGGGCCCGCGCCGCCGTGGACGACCAGCACCGTCACGCCGCTCGGCGGACCTCGTCGCACGTGCGCAGCGGCGGGCCGTTGACCGGGCACGAGTAGTCGGTCGAGACCGTGATCGGCGGCTCGCCGCGCTCCTCGGGCTCGGCCGCGAGGACGTCGTTGCTGATCGTCAGCCATGCCAGCACCCCGCCCGCCACCGCAAGCGCCGCGCACGTCACCATCGCGGTGCGGAAGCCGTCGGCCATCGCGGCGGGATCGTAGAAGCGGTCGCCGGTGAGGCCGGCGACGAGCGGCAGGACGGCGACGGCGAGCAGGCCGGCGACGCGCGCGACGGCGTTGTTGACCCCCGACGCGATGCCCGCGTGCCGGGCCTCGGCGGCGGCGAGCACGGTGGCGGTGACCGGCGCCACGACGAGCGTCAGCCCGAGGCCGAAGACGACGACCGCCGGCAGCACGCTCTCGACGTAGCCGTCGCCGCGCTCGATCCCGGTCATCAGCAGCATGCCCGCCGCGATGATCACGGGGCCGACCGCGAGCGGGATGCGCGGGCCGAGGCGCTGCGCGAGCGCGCCGGCACGCGACGAGAGCACGAGCATGATCGCCGTGACGGGCATCGACGCGGCGCCCGCGGCGGCCGGCGAGTAGCCGACGGCGATCTGCAGGTGCGCGACGAGCAGGAAGAAGACGCCGTTGAGCGCCGCGTAGACGACGAACGTCACGAGGTTCGCGGCGCTGAACTGGCGGGAGGCGAAGATCGACAGCGGCATCATCGGATTGGCGCTGCGCCGCTCGACGACGAGGAACGTGACGAGGGCGCCCGCCCCCGCGACGGCGGTCAGCACGATCGCCGGCGACACGCCGTGCTGCGGCGCCTCGATGAGCGCGTACGTCGTGCCCGCCAGGCCGAGCGCGGCGAGCGTGGCGCCGCCGACGTCGAGACGGCCGCTCGCGCCGAGGTCGCGCGTCTCGGGGACGTGGCGCGACGCCATCGTCACGACGAGGATCCCGATCGGCAGGTTGATGAGGAAGATCGCGCGCCACGAGACGGCGTCGACGAGATAGCCGCCGAGCAGCGGACCGAACGCCGTCGTGACGCCGGCCAGCCCCGACCACGCCCCGATCGCGCGGGCGCGGTCGACGGGACGGAAGCTCGCCTCGATCATCGCCAGGCTGCCGGGCGTCAGCAGCGCACCGCCGATGCCCTGCGCGAGGCGCGCGGCGACGAGCATCTCCGCGCTCGGCGCGACGGCGCACAGCAGCGATGCGACCGTGAAGACGCCGACGCCGAGCACGAAGACGCGCCGGCGCCCCACGCGGTCGCCGAGCGACCCGCCGAGCAGGATCAGCGACGCCAGCGTCAGCAGGTAGCCGTTGAGGATCCACTGCAGCGCGCTCGTCGACGCGCCGAGCTCGCGGCCGATCTGCGGCAGCGCGACGTTGACGACCGTGCCGTCGAGGAACGCCATCCCCGAGCCCATGACCGCGATCGCGAGCACCCACCGGCCGGAGCCGCTGTCGAGCGCGAGCTGGCCGGGGGCTGGGAACGGGGCGGCGGTCGCCGGTGCGGCGCTCGTCATCCGGGCGCCGCCGGGCGCAGCGGCACGACGGTGGCGTCGACGGCGGTCGTGTCGGCTGCCAGCCCCCACAGCCGGACGCGGCTCTGCCGGCCGCGGATCGGCAGCTCGTCGACGAAGACGAGGTCGCTGGGGCGCTCGCGCAGGCCGGTGTACGTGGAATCCGCGAGGAAGACCTGGTACGGCGTGCCCTTCGTCATGCCCTCGATGCGCGAGGCGGTGTTGACGGTGTCGCCGATCGCGGTGTACTCAAGCCGCCGCGACGAGCCGACGTTGCCGGACATGACCAGGCCGGTGTTGATGCCGATGCCCATCCGGAAGCCGTCGGCGACCTCGTCGCACATGCGCTCGTTGAAGGCATCGAGGCGCGCGAGCATGTCGCGCGCCGCGGCGAGCGCGCGGTCGCGGTGGTCGGGCTGCTCGAGCGGCGCGCCGAAGACCGCCATGATCCCGTCGCCCATGTAGGAGACCAGCGTGCCGCCGTGGTCGAGGATCGCATCGCTCATCTCGGTCAGGTAGGCGTTGAGGACCTCGATGACGCGATCCGGCGCGCGCGTCTCGGAGTACGACGTGAAGCCGCGCAGGTCGCTGAACATCACGGTGCACTCGCGGCTCGAGCCGCCGAGCCGCAGCTCGCCCGCCGTCCTGTCGAGCACGACGTCGACGACGGACGCCGGCACGAAGCGCGCGAACGCGTCGCGCACGCGCTGGCGCTCGAACGCCTCGAGGACCGCGGCGACGGCGAGCGTCGCGACCGTCGCGAACGCCAGCGAAGCGAGCGGCACGGTGACCGGCAGGACCCACCCCGCGAAGAACGCCGCCTGAGCCGCCGCGGCCACGACGACCGCCAGCCCGAGGCAGGCGAGGAACGCGCGCGACGGCGACAGCCGCAGGCTCAGGAGCCCCGGGACGAGCGCGAGCCCGAGCAGCGCGGCGACCCCGACCCAGCCGGGCGCGTCGCGCAGCGGGAAGCCGCGGCGTATGGTGTCGATCGCCTCGGCCTGGATCTCGGGGCCCCACATGAGCTCCGAGCCCGACGTCGAGGTGGACGCCTCGTCGTGCAGCGTGTTGTTTGCGGCGCCGACGACGACGTACGCACCCCGGAACGTTCCCGGCCGGAAGCGCCCCGCGAGGACGTCGGAGAACGAGACGAACCTCAGCGTGCCGCCGGGGCCGTGGAAGTCGATCCAGGCCCCGCGCTCGCCGAACGGGGCGCGCGCGACCCGGCGGCCCGAGCCCTGCTCGACCGCCGCGACGGCGAACGACCTGAGCCCCTGGACGGCGTACGGCACGCGGCGGCGCACGGCGTTGGCGTCGGCCGGCAGGACGGCGTTGCCGACCCGTCCACCGATCTCCTCGAAGGCGCGGCCGTCGCCGAGCACGCGCGTGCCGGCCTGCTCGTCGACGTCCGTCGTGGCCAGCACCAGGCGCGAGGCGTGACGGCTGGCGGCGGCAAGCAGCTTCTCGTCCTCGCCCGCGAACGGCGACGGCTCGGTGAACTGGACGTCGTAGGCGATGACCCTCGCGCCGTCGGCGGCGAGGCGGTCCATGACGCGCGCATGCAGGCCGCGCCTGAACGGCCACTGGACGTTGAGCTCGTCGAACGTCTTGTCGTCGACGCCGACGACGATCACGTCCGCCGGCGGCGTCTGGACGCCGCGGACCGCGAACCGCAGGTCGACGGACTCCAGCTCGATGCGCCGCAGGGCATCGGTTGCGTGCAGGCTCACCGCGGCGCTCGCGGCGAACAGCGCAGCGATCCCGAGCAGGAGCGCTCGCCGGCCCTGACAGCGGCGGCGCAGCGCATCCCCGAGGCGACGGTCGCGGCCGCGCACGGGCTAGACCGGCGGCGGGTTGCGCGGGATCCTGGTCGTGTTCCGGCAGGTGCGGTACGTCCGCGTGCCGGTGACGACGCGGCCGTCGGCGGTGCGGATGCGGATCAGCACGCGCACCTTGCCGGCGGGCGCGCCGCGCAGGTCCACCGGCGCGGTCAGGCGACGGCCGTGGCGCACGGCGACGCGCTTGCCGCGGACGAGCACGACGGCGGAGCGCACGCGCGCCCCCGGCGCCACGCGCAGCCGGATGCGGAACGAGCGGCGGCTGACGCACGCCGGCTTGGCGAGGAACTCCTCGCCGGCGCGCAGCCGCACGACGCGCCCGCTCGCGAACTCGCGCACGTCGACGACGCCCTCCTTGACGCGGAACAGCGTCCCGAGCTCCTGCTCGGAGGTCAGCCACTCCGTGCCGCGAACGGTCGCCGCGCCGTTGCGGCCGGAGGTCCGGAAGCGCCCGCGCGCCTTGCCCCACACGCGCAGCTTGCGCTTGCGCGCGCTCGCGCGTGCCAGCGAGCGCAGCGTGAGCCCGCTCTCGTCGAGCAGGCGCAGGTCGACGAGCGACGACGTCGTGCGCTGGGCGATCGTGAACGCGCCGTCGAAGAACTCGGCGTCCATGAAGCGGCCGAAGCGCTGACGATCGGCGCCGGGCGCACTCGCGAGCTCGAGCAGGACGCGGCCGTCCGTGGCGTCGACCGTCGAGCCGACCGGGACGATCTCGCGGCCGCGCAGCGGCCGCAGGTCGATGCCCGAGCCGACGAGCACGCTGCCCGACACGAGCGTCGCGCGGGCCGTGCGACCGAGCACCGGCTCGGGCTCCGGGACGGCGGCCGCCTGCAGCGGCGGCGGTGGCGCCAGCGGCGCGGGCGGCGCAGGCGGCGCCAGGCACGGCGGCGGCGGGCCGGGCTCGCCGAAGACGTGCACGCGCGGGTTCGAGTTGTCGACGACGTACGCGCGGCCGCGGCAGTCGGCGGCGACGCCGCGCGGGACGTTCAGCCGGCCGGAGACGTTCGAGCGGCCGAACTCGCCGAGCGGCGCGCCGCGCGCGTTGAAGCGCAGCACCTGGCCGGAGCGCTTGTCGGCGACGAGCAGCGTCGCGTCGGGCGCGACCGCGATCCCGTGCGGGTCGCCGGCCGGCCACGACGCTCGCGGCGTGCCGTCGGGGGCGAAGGCGTGCACCCTGCCGCTCTCGTCGTCGGCGACGTACACCGCGCCGTCAGCGGCGACTGCGACCGCCACCGGGCGCGCGAGCTGCCCGAAGACCGCGCCGCCGAGCGCGACGACGCGCCGGTGCGTCGGGTCGGCGACGTAGACCGTCCCGTCGGCTCCGACCGCCACCCCGGCGGGCGGGCCGACCGCGCCGCCGGCCTGCGCGAGCGTCGCCAGGCGCGAGCCCGCGGCGTCGTAGCGGTAGACGCCGCTGCGGTCGGACACGACGACCGAGCCGTCGGGAGCGGCGGCGACGCCCGCCGGCGCGGCCAGTCCGCCCCACCCGCCGTTGGGCGTGCCGTCGTTCGCGAACGCCTCGATCCGGTCGTCGAAGGCGTCGGCGACGTAGACGCGGCCCTGCGCGTCGACCGCGATCGCGGCCGCGTGCGGGCTGATCGTGCCGGGGCCCGTGCCGGGAGCGCCGAAGACGGCGAGCGGCTCGAAGGCGGCGAGCGCGGGCGCGGCGATGATGGCGAGCGTCACGGTGACCGCGATCGCGATGGGCTTCCGATGCCACCGTCGCTGCTTGCTGATGCCGGACATGCTCCCCTGTCCAGGGGCGTCGTGCCCCATCGCGGGCGACCTTCCCACCCCCGCGGGCAGAAGTCAACCCTGTGCGGCGGCCCGCCGCCACGGTCTACGATCCGTTCGTGGGCGATCGCGCCGACGAGCCGACGACCGAGACGCTTCGCATCGAGCAGCTGCGCCGCGAGCAGGCCGAGCGCGAGCGCGCCGAGCAGGCCGCCACGGACGCCGAGGAGCGCGCGGCCGGCCGCCGCGCGGAGCGCGCGGCCTACCTGCGCGAGCGCCTCGAGGAGCAGGCCGAGAATCCCGACAGGCCGGGGTGAGCGCCCGGCGGTGCGGGCGGCGACGCCGGCCGCCGCCCGCCACGCGCGGCTCATTCGACGGTGAGCGTGCCCTCCATCCCCGCCTGGCGATGGTTGCCGACCGAGCAGTAGAAGGTGTACTCGCCGGTCTGCAGGTTGAACGTCCGCTCCGTCCGCGACTGGGTGATCGTCTCCGTCGCCCCGATGTCCTCGCCGTCGCGCTCGAGCACGACGTTGTGCGGGACCTGGGACTCGTTCGTCAGTCTGATCGTCACGCGGCCCGGGCCGGTCTCCAACGAGTCCTTGTCGTACGACAGCTCACCGCCGGGGTCGGCGGCGAGCTGCAGCGGCACGCGCTGACCGCCGCCGGGCGCCGTGCCGGTGTCGGGCTCGGCCTCTGCGGTCTGCGTGGCGGGTGGCGGGGCGGACGCCCCTTCGTCTTCGTCGTCGCCGCAGGCGACGACCCCGAGCGACGCCACGACGGTGAGAGCGAGGATCAGCGACCTGCGCAGCACGTGCTACCTCCCTTTGAGCGGACCAGGCCCGCGAATCTACGCTCCGAGGGAGGAGCGGGCAAGCGCCAACTCGGGCGCGCCGATCAGCCCGTCAGCGAGAAGTCGAACGCGCGGTCGACGTGCGGCCTGCGGTCGGTGAGACCGATGCGCAGCGAGAAGTCCGCCCACCGTTCGAGGACCCGGCGGTCGAGTCGCAGGACCGGCGCGAAGAGCGGGGCGACGGCGTCGAGCTGCGCGCGGACGAGCCCGAGGTCGTCGGTCTGCGCGGCCTGCGCGATCTCCCGTGCGGCGGCGGCGGGCCGCGCGCGGACCTCGTCGATCCCGGCGGCGATCGCGCGCAGCGCGGCACGCAGCTGCGCGCGCTCGCCGCGCAGCGTCGGGCGCGCCGCGACGATCACGACCTCCGGGTACGGCGGAGCGCCGTAGTCGTCGACGCGGAACTCGCGCACGGCGCGCCCGCGCCGGCGCAGCGCCACGCCCTCGGCGTTCCAGAACGCCGGGACGGCGGCGACGCGGCGCGTCAGCAGCACGCTGACCGCCGAGAAGCCGATCGTCACCTGGCGGGTCTTGCGGGCGTCGCCGCCGTCGTGGGCCATGATCGCCCGCACGAACGCCGGGTCGGACGGCAGGCCCGAGACGCCGACCGTCTCTCCCTCGAGATCGCGGGGCCGCTCGATCTCCGGCTGGGCGATCAGCGCGGCCAGCGGCCGATCGACGAGCGCGCCGACGGCGACGACGTCGATGCCGCGACGGCGGGCGAGCGCGAGGTCGCCGATGTCGAGCAGCCCCAGCGCGACGCGGCCGCTTGCGACGAGCTTCAGCGAGTCGGGGCCCTGTCCCGGCCGGCGGACGCGCAGCTCGACGCCGTTCGCGCGATCCAGCCCGCGCCGCACGGCCGCGTAGACCGGCGCGTGCACGGCGTTGGGCGCGAAGTCGAGCGCGACGTCCACGCGCGGCAGCGCCGCGCGCTCCGCGGGCCCGCCGCAGCCCGTCGCGGCGAGCGTGAGGACGAGCGCGGCGAGAACTGCCAGGCGTGCCATCGGATCGGCCGAAGTCATACCTGGATGCCGCATCGCGCGTCGTGCGCAACCCCCGCTGCGGGCCTCCGTCATGCGGCAGACCGCCGGGCAGCGCGTGCGCGCCAGCGATCGGCTCGGGCGTTGAGATCGGCGGCCTCGCGAGCTACCGTCGCTGTCGTGGCCGATCCAGATCTCGTCTACACCGGCGTCTTCACCGGCCTGGCGCTCGCCCTCGTGATCGCGGTGGCGCTCCCGGCTCCGCCGCAGCCCGTGCACAACGAAGCCGGCGCCCAGATGACGCTGCTCGGACTGGGCTGCGCCGCGGTGACCGTCACGGGCATCCTCGCGCTGCTCGGTCATCCGGCCGCCAGCGCGCTGTTCGGAGCGATCGCGTGGCTCGTCGTCATGCCGTGCCTGTGGATGGCGCGCGCCCCGCGACCGGCGGACGGCGGGCTCGACGACGACGACGACGGCGGCGGCTCACCGTGGCCACGCGTCCCGTCCGCACCGCCCGCGCCGCCCGACGGGCTGCCGGGCATGCCGGGGCTGCCGCCCGCCGCCGTCGGCAGCTCGCCGCCGGCGTGGGCGCCGGCACCCGCGCCGTCGCCCGTCCCGGTCACGGCTGCCGCTCAGCTCCCCGCCGTCGCGGCGGCGACGCCGCCCGTCGAGCATCGGCGCCTGCAGCCGCGCCCGCGTCCGGTGCGCGGCGACCATCGCTCGATCGCGCACGTCCGGGCGGGCGCAGCCGTGCGGACGAGGCCGAGCGTCGGCCGGCGCCTGCTGCGCCACTGCCGGCGGCTGCTGTGGATCGAGCCGCCGGAGCGCGTCACGTACCTGCACCCCTCCCCGCCCTCGCACGACGCCCGCCGCCACGCCTCGCCCGGCGGCGACGCGCGCTCGTCGTCGGTCCGCTAGTCGCCGGTCGCCGGGCGCTCGCCGCGCCAGGCGGCAAGCGCTCCGCGGTTGTCGGCCGCGCGCAGTTCGTTGAGGCCGCCGATCGGCTCCCCGTCGACGAGGATCTGCGGGAAGCTGTCGAGGCCCGTGACGCTTGCAAGCTCGGCCTGCAGCTCGGGATGCGGGCCGAGGTTGACCTCCTCGAAGGGCACCCCGCGCTTGGTCAGCAGCGAGGTCGCGTGGACGCAGTACGCGCACGCATCGGTCGAGAAGACGATGACGCGGCTGAGCATCCGCTCCAGTATCGCAACGCCGTTGCATAGGCTCCGCGGCGATGCCCGCCGTCCGCGACACCGGCCGCCTGCTCGTGGCGTGCCACGACCGCCCGGGAATCGTCGCGGCGGTGTCGCGCTTCCTCTACGAGCGCGGCGCGAACATCATCGAGTCAGACCAGTACTCGACCGATCCCGAGGACGGCACCTTCTTCCTGCGCACCGTCTTCCACCTCCTGCATCTCGCGGTCGTCCGCGACGACCTGCAGCGCGCGTTCGCCGCCGAGGTCGCCGAGCCGTTCGGCATGGACTGGCAGCTCACCGACGCCGGCGTCCCCAAGCGGGTGGCGATCATGGTCAGCCGTCACGACCACTGCCTGATCGACCTGCTGTGGCGCGCGCGCCGTGGCGAGCTCGAGCTCGACATCGGCCTCGTGGTCTCGAACCACCCCGACCTCGCCGACGACGTCCGCGCCTTCTCGGTGCCGTTCGTGCACATCCCGGTGACACGCGAGACCAAGCCGGAGGCCGAGCGCCGTCAGCTCGACCTGCTCGCCGGCAACTTCGACCTGCTCGTGCTCGCCCGCTACATGCAGATCCTCTCCGGCGAGTTCCTCGAGGAGGTCGGGATGCCGACGATCAACATCCACCACTCGTTTCTGCCCGCGTTCGCCGGGGCGGCGCCGTACGAGCGTGCGCGCGACCAGGGCGTCAAGCTCGTCGGCGCGACCGCGCACTACGTGACCGAGGACCTCGACGAGGGGCCGATCATCGAGCAGGACGTCGTCCGCGCCTCGCACCGCGACAGCGCCGCCGACCTCGAGCGCCGCGGCGCCGACGTCGAGCGCAGCGTGCTCGCGCGCGCCGTGCGCTGGCACTGCGAGGACCGCGTGATCCGCGTCGGCAACCGCACGGTCGTCTTCTGAGCTGAGCGACCCCGACATCCGTCCGCTGCGGGCCGCGGAGGGCGGGCGCAGGCCCGGACGCGCCGTCATGGCGAGGGTGAGACGCGGTGCCCTCAGCGCGATCGCAGCCGCCGTCGCCGTCGCGCTCGGCGCGCCCGGCGTCGCGCAGGCGCGCACCCCGTGCCCCGGCGAGACGACCACCCCGACGGCCGCGACCAGCGCCCAGGTCAGCGACGCGATCCTCTGCCTCACCAACCAGATCCGCGCGAGCTACGGGCTGCCGGCGCTCCGGCGCGACGCGCGCCTGGACACGGCTGCGCGGCTGCACAGCGAGGACATGGCCGCCCGCGGCTTCTTCGCGCACACGACGCCCGAGGGGCTGGAGCCCGGCGACCGCGCCGCCGCCCAGGGCTACAGCGCCGGCGTCGGCGAGAACGTCGCCGTCGGACACCCCACGGCGCGCGCCGTGGTGCTGGGCTGGATGGGCAGCGCGGGGCACTGCCGCAACGTCCTCGGGACCGCGCGCGACATCGGCGTCGGCACGGCTCCGTCGCCGCGCGCCCACTACACGCAGGTGTTCGGCAGCTACGCCTTCACGTCGGAGAGCGCGGCGAGCGCGGGCTGCCCACACGCCGTCGACCTCGACGCCCTGCCGATCCCCGACCTCGTCGGCATCGTCACCGGGGCGCCCGCCGAGGTGGCGTCGGGGCCGGCCGCCGGCGAGCGCGCGCGCGCGCGCCCGGCCCTCGGCCGGCTCGCCCTCTCCCCCGCGCGGCTGCGGCCGGGCCGACGCAGCGTGCTCTCCTACACGCTCACGAGCCGCGCCACGGTGACGGCGCGGATCGAGCGAGCGCCGGCCGGCCGCAGGTTTCGCTGGCGGCTGCTCCCCGGGCGGCTCACGGACGCCGGCGTGCAGGGGTCCAACAGGCTGCGGTTCGGCGGCCGCCTGCGCGGCCGCCGGCTGGTGCCCGGCCGCTACCGCCTGCGTGCGGTCGCGACCGACGGGGCCGGCAGGAGGTCGGCCTCCCGGCGCGTGACGTTCTGGATCGTCCGCCGCTGACGGTCGGCGCGCTCAGCGCTGGCCGAGGCGACGGCGCTCGGGGCCGGCTCCGAGGCCGGACCGCTCCGCCGCGGCGAGCAGCACGACGGCGGCGATGACCGCGAAGACGAAGCCGAGGAAGTTGAGCTCCATGATGTCGCCGGTGCCGATGAGGTTGGCGATCGACCCGCCGACGACGGACCCGATCACGCCGAGCGCGAGCGTCCACAGCAGGCCGATCCGCTGGCGCCCCGGAAGCAGGAGGCGAGCCAGCAGGCCGATGACGAGGCCCGCGACGATGAATCCGATCATGAACTGCTCCTTGCGAGGTCGGGTGGCGCTGCGACGTGTCGGATACCCCGCGCGCGTCGTCCCTACCCCTGCCGGCGCCCCGGACGGCAGGGCTCGCCGGCCGGCCGCTCAGCCTCAGCCCGAGCCGCCGTTGCGGACCCGCTCGCGCACGACGGCATCGAGCAGCGCGCCGGTGAGCACCGCGGCGGAGGAGACGTACAGGTAGGCGAGCAGGACGACGACGGTGGCCAGCGCCCCGAAGATCGAGCCGTAGTCGGCGATCGACGTCACGTACCAGCCGAGCACCAGCGAGGCGCCGGCCCAGGCCCCGACGACGACGATCGAGCCGAACGTCACCCAGCGCGCCGGCTGGCGGTCGGCGGGCGCGTGCGCCACCAGCAGCGTGACGACGGCGAACAGCAGCGCGAGTGCCAGTGGCCAGCGCACCCACGTCAGCGGCCCGCCATCGACGCCGGCGACGCGCAGCACCTCGTCGCCGAGTACGACGCTGGCCACGGCCGCCAGGAGCAGGCCGGCCACCGCGGCGCCCAGCAGCAGCGACACGCGCATGCGCTCGGCTCGCGCGCGCGTGCGCTCGCAGGCGTAGATGCGGTCGAAGACGTCCATGCACGCCCGCATCCCGGCGGAGATCTTCCAGATCGCGAGCGCCGCCCCCGCCGTCATCCAGAACACCTCCTGCTGGCCGAGCACGCGGCGGACGGTGTCGTCGACGATCTGGAAGGCGGCGGACGACATCGAGTCACGCGCCGCCTGCGACCACTCGCTCGTCCACTGCTCGTCGAGGCCGAACCCGCCGAGCAGCCCGAGGCCGAACAGCGTGAGCGGGATGATCGCGAACAGCACCTGGAAGGCGATCGCGCTCGAGAACGTGAGCAGGTCGTGGCGCTCGTAGCCCCCGCTCACCTCGCGCACGGCCTCGCGCAGCGAGATCGCGCGCAGCTCCTCGGCGATGCGACGGACGTGGTGCACGGGTGCTCCATACCCGAGCCCGGCGGCCGGCAGGCCGGCCGGCAGCCTCAGGTCAGTCGCTGCATCAGCGCCAGCTGGCGCGCCCCGTACGCCGCCTGCTCGGGCGCCTCCGAGCGCGCGAGGCGCTCGAGCGCCGCGGTCAGCAGGTCCAGCCGCGGGCGCCGGCCGGCAGCGCGCTGGGCGCGGACGTACGCCGTCACGGGCTGCGTCCGGCGGCGCCTGTTGCACGCGCGGCACGCGAGCGCGAGGTTGTCGGTCGTCGTGCGGCCGCGCCGCGCGCGGGGCAACAGGTGCTCGGCGGTGAGGTCCTCGCGCCAGGGCTCCCGTCCGCACCACACGCACGCCGGCCCGTCGCGGAGGATCAGCTCGTCGATCGGCGACATGCGTTCAACGTAGCGCCGTCCCGAGCCGGTGGCCGGCCCGGCAACCGGGGGCGGATCTTCGGCCATCCAGGCTCCCATCAGCTTGGCGTGGAGCGCTTCCGTGCCGTGGGTAGCCTCGAGGACATGACAACGCAGACGGCCAGACTCCGAACCCTCGACGACCTCGACGACCTCGCCGGGCGGCGCGTCCTCGTGCGGGTGGACTTCAACGTCCCGCTCGTCGACGGCCGCGTCGGCGACGACACCCGCATCCGCGAGGCCCTGCCCACGATCGAGGCGCTGCGCCGCGACGGCGCACGCCTCCTGCTGATCTCGCATCTCGGCCGCCCCCGCGGCCGCGACCCGCAGCTGTCGCTGCGACCCGTCGCCGAGCGCCTGTCCGAGCTCCTCGACGAGCACGTCGTGCTCGCACCCGACCTCGACGCCGTCCCCGACGGCGACCTCGTGATGCTCGAGAACATCCGCTACGAGCCGGGCGAGACGGCGAACGACCCCGAGCTCGCGGCGCGCCTCGCCGCCCTCGGCGACGCGTACGTCAACGACGCCTTCGGCTCCGTCCACCGCGCGCACGCCTCCACCGAGGGGGTCGTGCGCCACGTGCGGCACTCGGCCGCGGGCCTGCTGCTCGAGCGCGAGGTGGCGACGTTCGGGTCGATCCTCGGCGCGCCGGCGCGCCCGCTCGTCGCGATCCTCGGCGGCGCGAAGGTCACCGACAAGATCGGCGTCATCGAGCGCTTCCTCGAGGTCGCGGACGCCGTGCTGATCGGCGGCGCGATGAGCTACCCCTTCATCGCCGCCCGCGGCGAGCCCGTCGGCAACTCGCTGTGCGAGGACGCCGGGATCCCGGTCGCGCATCGGCTGCTCGGCGAGCTCGCACCCGCCGGCAAGCTGCACCTGCCCGTCGACATCGTCGTCGCCGACGCCCTCTCCGACGACGCCGACGTGCGCATCGCCGAGTTCGGAGCGATCGACGACGGCTGGGAGGCGCTCGATGCCGGCCCGCGCACGCGCGAGCTGTACGCGCGGCTCGTCGAGGAGGCCGCGACGGTGTTCTGGAACGGGCCGCTCGGGGCCTTCGAGGTCGAGCGCTTCTCGGCCGGAACGCGCGCGATCGCCGAGGCGGTCGCGCACACCGACGCGACGACCGTCGTCGGCGGCGGCGACTCGATCGCGGCGCTGCGCAGCTTCGGGCTCGAGGACCGCGTGACGCACCTGTCGACGGGCGGCGGCGCCGCGCTCGAGCTCATCGAAGGGCGCGAGCTGCCGGGGCTCGCGGCGCTCACGAGCTGAGCCCCGAGCAGCTCGAGGACGCGGTCGCCGCCGGCGCCGTCGCGGGCGTCGTCAGCGGCGCGCCGTCGACGCTGCATGCGCTGCTGACCGGGCGCGACCCGCTCGAGGCGTCGCTCGCGGCCGGGACGCTGCTGCTGGCGCGCGAGCGGCGCGCCGCGCGGCTGCTGGCGGCCGCCGCCGTCGCGCACGCCGCGCTGTCGCTCGCGTGGGCGGTCGTGCTCGCCGCAGTCCTGCCGCGCCGGCGCACGACGCTCGCCGCGGCACCGGCCGGCCTGGCGATCGCGGCGCTCGATCTCGGGCTCGTCGGGCGCCGTCGGCCGCGGATCCGGGCGCTGCCCCTCGCGCCGCAGGTGCTCGACCACGTCGCCTACGCCGTGGCGGTTGCCGCCGTGCTGCAGCGCCGCCGCTCGCGGCGGGCGGTCAGCGCTGGGTGACGAGCCGGGCGCGCAGCGCGTCGAGCACCGGCAGCAGCGGCGTGAAGCACATCCGCGAGCGCGGGCCCACGACGATGACCGCGATCCCGAGCGCCCGGACGCTGCCGTCCGCGCGCGGGGCCGTGTAGACCGGTGCGCCGCTGTCGCCCTCGCTGGCGCGGATCGTCGTGCAGCGCACGACGACGCCCGCGAAGACGCTCAGCAGCCGCTCGCCTCGGCGCGCCCGCGAGCCGACCATCCGACCGCAGCGATCGACGCCGCTCGTGCGCCCGCTGAAGCACACGCGGCGGCCCGAGAGTGGGCGCGCGGTGCCGGCGACCGTCCACGGCGGCCGCTCGACGCCGCGGTCGACGACCGCGGTGGCGGGACGCGTGGCGCCCGTCGGCACCGGCAGGACGAGCGCGTCGAGCGGCCGCGAGCGCTGCAGGTTGCGCACGACGCGGCCGAGCACGATGCCGGGCAGCGGCGGCCTGCGCAGCGCCGCGTTGCGCCGGCGCACGGTGCGGTTGCGGCGGATGCCGCCGCAGTGGGCGGCGCTGAGGCCGCCGAGCCGCCCCGAGCGCAGCCGGATCAGGAATGCCGAAGTGCACAGCACGGCCCCGCGCGGCGGGCGCGCTCCCGGCACGAGCGTGCCGCCGGCGAACAGCAGCTCGCGCCCGGCCGACCAGCCGTCGATGTCGGGTGCCGGTCCCGGCCGGCGGACGTGCAGCGCCGCGAGGCCGCGGACGGCGACGACGTCGTGCTCGCCGGCGCCGGCGGCGGCCGCGCGCAGCGGCGACCAGCCGGCGAGCCGCAGGACGGCGGCGGCGTCGGCGGCCGGGGCGGCGAGCAGCGCGGTCGCGACGGCCCTCGCCTCGTCGCAGCCCGCCACGCTGACCTCGACGATGCTCGCCTGGCCGACGGGCTCGCAGCGCGCGTAGCCGTCCAGCGGCGTCTGCGCGGCGGCGGGCGCCGCGGCGATCGCTGTGGCGAGCAGCGCGACGGCGGCGACGAGCGGCGGGAGGCGCATGGCGACGAGCGATCGTCTCAGACGGCGCCTGCGCGGGCGCCGGCAGGGCGCCGCCGCGCGCCGCGCGGGCTCACGTGGCCGCGGGCCGCTGCGCGAGGAGGCTCGCGAGCCCGCGCGGGCCGCGCGGGCGCTCCGTGACGCCCTCGCGGTAGTGGCGCACGCGCAGCGCCGGGAACGCGTGCAGCAGCTCGTTGTCGCCGAGCACGTAGTCGGGGTTCATGCGGTTGCCCAGCTCCTCGACGTGAGCGCGCGCGAACGTCTCGAACAGCAGCCAGCCGCCGGGCCGCACGGCGCGCTCGAGCGCCGGGAAGAGGTCGCGCTGCAGGTAGAAGAAGTCCACGACGACGTCGTACTCGCGCGCCGGCAGCGGCTCGCGCTCGACGTCGAGCACGCGCGGATGGACGCCCGGCGCCCGCTCCGCGGCGGTCGCGACCAGGGCGTCGATCGCGACATCGGAGACGTCGACGGCGTCGACCTCGTAGCCCAGCCCCGCGAGGAGGCGCGCGTTGCGTCCGTCGCCGCAGGCGACGTCGAGCGCCCACCCGCCGCCGCGCAGCAGCGGCGCATGCTCGACGAGCCACTCCGCGGGCGCGTCGGGGAACGGCTCGAAGCCGGCCGTCGACCGCCGCTCGTTCCAGCGCTCGCGCGCGCCCCGCCTGCCGGCCTGCATCGCGGGCCAGGCTAGCGCCTCATAGCGTCGCGCTCTGCCGGGTAGCCCCCATGCGGGGACGACGTCAGCCCCCGCCACTGCCATACGAGCAGGAGGACCCCCATGGCCGAGAAGGACCCGAGGGAGTACCGCGGTGGAGTTCGCGAGCCGGAGGATGCCAAGCCCGACTGGGCCGACAACGAGGGCATCGTTCCCCGCGAGATCATCGACGAGCCGCCGTCCCAGGAGCAGGACGCCGACCCGCAGGCGCTCACCTCAGACGTGACCGGCGAGGTGACCGACCACGACCACACCGGCGAGGCGATCGACCAGTCCGGCGGCGATGAGGCCGACGCGACGAAGGACGAGAGCGCGGAGTCGGTGACATGGCACGAGGATCCGACGCACGCCGGGCGTACCGGGACCGGCGAGGCCTGACGAACCGTCAGTTGAGGCGGGCGCGGAGCGCGTGAAGCTCCGCGCCGAGCGCCTGCGCCTCGGCGCCCGCGACCGGTAGCTCGAGGCGCATCTCGGCGGCGCGGATCGCCCGGCCGAGGTCGCTGCGGCGCACGTAGGATCCGACGAGGTTGTTGAGCATCCGCAGCGCCGTCTCGTGCGCCGTCCACGGGCGCAGGTGGTCCGACGGGGCCACGTCGATCCGCGCGCCGCGGTCGAACGGGTCCAGCAGGACGGCCGGCGGCGGGTCGAAGCGCGCGACGACGTAGTGCGCCGGCAGCCCGACGCCGGCGAGCTCGAGCCCCGCCCGCCGCGCGACCTCGACGTAGACGACCGACAGCAGGATCGGCAGCCCGCTGCGACGCTCGAGCACGATGTCGAGCATCGAGTTGGCGGGATCGTCGTAGCGCTCGGCGTCCCCGACGAACCCGTAGCGGCGGCCCAGCACGTCCACGAGCGCGTCGAGGTCGTCGCCGGGCGCGCGTCGCACCTCCTCGCCGAGCAGATCGAGGTGCGCGAGCGCCGCGTCGGCGTCGACCTCGCGGAACTCGGCCGCGAGCGCGAGCGCGAGCTCGTCGAGCGGCGGATGCGGCTGCGCGGCGATGTCGGCGAATCGTGCGAGGGCCACCGCGGCGCTCAGTTGAGGTCCAGGGTCTTGCGCGCCGCCTTCGTGGCGGGATGCTCCTCGCCCAGCAGCCGCTCGCTGTCGGCGATGACGCGCCGCTGCAGCGCGGCGCCCTCCTCCCTGCGGCCCGCCATCCGGTAGGAGGCCGCGAGCGACACGCGCGCCTGCAGCGTCTCGAGGTCGTCGGGGCCGTTGATGCGCTCGCTCTCATGCACGATCCGCTCCTCGACCTCGACGGCGTCGTCGATGCGGTTGGCGTTCCACAGCGCCGACGCGAGGTTCGCCCGCGCGTCGAGGGTGTCGGGATCGTCGCGGTCCAGGACGCGCTCGCGGTCGGCGACGACCTGCTGCTGCGTCCGGATGGCGTCGTCGGTGCGCCCGGCGGTCGAGTACGAGAAGGCGAGGTTCGAGCGCGCGGTCAGCGTCGCGAGGTGGTCGCCACCGAGGAGCCGCTCGGCGTCTGCGAGCACGGCCTCCTCGATCTCGATCGCCTCCTCCGTGCGTCCCGCCGTCCAGTACGACGACGCGAGGTTCGCGCGCGCGGTCAGCGTCTCGGGGTGCTCCGGACCGAGCACGCGCTCGCTGTCGGCGACGAGCTGCTCCTCGATCGCGATCGCGTCCTCGTGGCGGCCCGCCTTCCAGAGGGTGTAGGCGAGATCGGCCCGGGCTCGAAGCGTCCCGGGATGGTCGGCGCCGCGCGCGCGGTCGCTGTCGTCGAGCACCCGCTGCTGCTGCTCGATGATCCGTTTCGTCTCGGCGTCGCTCTGCCCCTGCGCCGGCGGCGCCGGCTGGTTGTGCTGCTCCATCGCGCCTCCTCGGCTCCTGCCTGCCCCGCAGAACAGGCTAGCGCCGGCGCGCTCAGACGGGCAGCGCCCGGTCGCGCAGCTCGCGCTCGGCGGCCGCGAGCTCGCTGCTGCAGTCCATCAGCGGCCCCGCCAGCCCCCGCAGGCGCTCGATGCGGTCGCGCTCCTCGGGCGGCTGGTAGTTCCCGACGTCGCGCTCGGACACGTAGGCGCCGGCGATCTCGCACAGCGTCGTGACCTGCTTGCGGTCGACGGTCAGCGGAAGGTGGTCCTCGTCGGGCCGCGGCGCCGTCAGCAGGTCGTCGATCGTCATGAGCGCGCGCAGCGCGAGCACCCCGTCGACGTCGTGCAGCTCGAGCCGCGACAGCTCGTCGCGCCGCCATGCGACGGCCTCGGCGAGCGCCTCGCCGTCGCTGCGCGCGACGATCGCGTCGCAGACGACCGTGCGTCCGTCGGCGGCGACCCGGTAGCTGCGGAGCATGTTCGCGCTCATACCCACAGGGTCATTATCGGCAATCGCGCCGGTCGGATGACCGACCCGATGGAGCAGGCTTCGCGGCGGCCGCCGGCCATGGCGTCAGCGTGGCGGCGACGCGGCGCGGCACGCGCGGGCGATCGCCGCGGCGAACGCGTCGACCTCGTCGGCGGTCGTGTCCCAGGAGCACATCCAGCGCACCTCGCCGGTCGCCTCGTTCCAGACGTAGAAGCGCCAGTCGCGCCGCAGCTCGGCCGTCGCGCTGCGCGGGATGACCGCGAAGACGGCGTTGGCCTGGACCGGCTGCGTCAGCCGCACGCCGGGCACGTCGACGAGCGCGGCCGCCAGGCGCGCCGCCATCGCGTTGGCGTGGGCGGCGCTGCGTCGCCACAGGTCGCCGTCCAGCAGCGCGACGAACTGCGCCGCGAGGAAGCGCGACTTCGACGCGAGCTGCAGCGTCTGCTTGCGCAGGTGGGCGAAGCCCTCGTCGAGGCCCGGGCGCAGGAAGACGACCGCCTCGCCGAGCAGCAGCCCGTTCTTCGTCCCCCCGAACGAGACGACGTCGACGCCGACGTCCGTCGTGATCTCGCGCAGCGACAGGTCGAGCGCGGCCGCGGCGTTCGCCAGCCGCGCGCCGTCGACGTGCAGCGCCAGGCCGCGCTCGTGGCAGAAGCGGGCGAGCGCCGACAGCTCGTAGGAGCTGTAGCGCGTCCCCAGCTCCGTGCTCTGCGACACGCTGACGACGCGCGGCTGGACCGCGTGCTCGTCGCCGACGCGTCCGAGCTGGGAGGCGACCAGCTCGGGCGTCAGCTTGCCGTCGAGCGTCGGGACGGCCTGCAGCTTCACGCCGGCGATCGACTCCGGAGCGCCGCCCTCGTCGACGTTGACGTGCGCGCCCGCGGCGCAGATCGCCGACTGCCACGGCCGGCACAGCGCGCGCAGCGACAGGACGTTCGCGGCGCTGCCGTTGAAGACGAGGTAGGCGCCGGCGTGCTCGCCGAAGTGCTCGCGCAGCAGCGCCTCGGCGCGCGCCGACCACGGGTCGGCGCCGTAGGCGACGGCGTGCCCCGCGCTCGCTTCGGCGACCGCTGCGAGCACCTCCGGATGGGCGCCGGCGTAGTTGTCGGAGGCAAAGCCCTTCACGTCCCCAGCGTAGAGCGCGGCTCCGCCATCCGTCCGCCGCGGTCGCGACCGCTTCAGCGCGTGCCGGGCGAGCCGAAGACTGAAGCGTGCAGATCTCCCCCTCTCATGCCGGCGGTCGCATTCGCCGGGCAGCGCGCCGGCCGTCGTCGGCGGTTGCACTCGACATCGGCCCCGACGCGATCGTCGTCCTGCAGCTCGCGGGCGGCGAGCGCGGGCGCGTGCGCCACGCGATCGTCCACCCGCTTCCCGCCGGGGTCGTCGCCGACGGCGAGGTCGTCGACGCCGACGCCCTGACCGCGGAGCTGCGCGCGCTGTTCTCCGAGCACCGGCTCGGCCGCGACGTGCGCGTCGGCCTCGCCCACCCGCGCCTCATGGTGCGGATGGTCGAGCTGCCGGCGTCGCTGCACGGCAGCGACCTCGACAGCGCGGTGCGCCATCTCGCCGACGACCTGCTGCCGGTCGGCCTCGACCACCTCATCGTCGACTATCGCCGCCTGGCGCACGGTCGCGGCGACGCCGGAGACCAGCAGCGGATCCTCATGGCGGCCGCGCGCGTGGACGGCATCGAGCGCCTGGCCGGGGCACTCGGCGGCGCCGGGCTGCGCGTCAGCAGGATCGGCGTCTCCGGGCTCGCGATGCTGCGGGCGCTCGATCGACCGCCGGTCGGCGACGACGCGGTCCTCTACGTCCAGGCGGGCGCGCTGACGAACGTCGTCATCGCCGAGCGCGGCGAGCCGCTGCTCGTGCGTGCGGCCTCTGCGGGGAGCGAGTCGATCGCCGCCGCGCTGGCCGAGCGCGCCGGGATCACGCACGCCGCCGCGCGCGAGCGCCTGGCCGCGGTCGGCGTCGGCCGCGACGGCCGCCAAGCGCCATCCGACGGCGGCGACGTCGACGGCGTCGCCGTCCTGCAGGCGCGCGAGGGCCTGCGCCGCGTGATCGCCGAGATCCAGTCCTCGAGCGGCTTCTACACCGCACGGCCCGACGCGCGTCCGATCGGCGCCGTCGTCGTGACCGGCGAGATGGCCGCCTGGCCCGGGGTCCTCGAGGCGCTCGGCGAGGAGCTGCACCTGCCGGTGCTGGCCGCCGCGCGCGACGGCTGGCCGCAGGGCGCCGACGACTCCATCGCGCCGCACCGCCTCGACGTCGCCATGGGCCTCTCGCTCGCCGGCGAGGCGGAGCGCCCCGATCTGCGCCCCGCCCGCGCCGGCCGGGAGCGCGCGGGCGGCGCGTCGACGCGCGTGGCGCAGGTCGCCTGCGGGGCGGTCGCGCTGCTGGCGGCCGCCGTCGTGTACCTCGTCGTCGTCGCCAACCAGGTCGCGTCGGGCCGCGAGGAGCTCGCCGACCTGTCGGGCGCCGTCGTGCAGGCAGAGCGCCAGGCCGCCGCGCTGAAGCCCTACGACGACTTCGCCCGCGCGGCGGTCGCACGCCGCGACGCGGTGGCGACCGTTGCCGGGACGCGCTTCAACTGGGACCGCACGCTGCGCCAGCTCGCCAAGGTCGCGCCCGACGGCGTCTGGCTGACGTCGGCGAAGGGCACGCTCACCCCGACGACGCAGGTCGACGGCGACGCGCCCGACGGGGACACCGCCACGCTGCGCGGCGCGCTGCCGGCGCCCGCGCTGGAGCTCGCCGGCTGCGCCACGAGCGACGGCAGCGTCCCGGCGTACATGGACCGCCTCCACGGCATGACCGGCGTGACGAAGGTCGGCTTCAGCCGCAGCGAGCGCGTCGGCAAGGACGGCGCCGCCGGCGGCGCGTGCGGCGACGGCGCGCGCGGCGCGCGCTTCTCGCTCGTCGCCTACTTCAAGCCCAGCCCGTCGCAGGTCGCCGCGCAGGCAGCCGCGCCGGCGGCGGCCGGTCAGCCGGCCGCCACCACGCCCACGACCGGAGGCACGCCATGAGCTCCATGTCCCCTCAGCGGCGCGCGATCGCGGCGGTCGTCCTCACCGGGCTCGCGCTCTTCGCGATCCTCTGGATGACCGCGATCGGGCCGAAGCGCGCCGAGCGCGCCGACGTCCGCGAGGACGTGGCCGCCCAGCAGGCGCGCCTCGACACCGCCCAGCGGCAGGTCGCCGAGTTCACCGCGGCGCGCGAGCGCTTCCCGCAGATGCTCGCCAAGCTGCGCCGCCTCGACGTCGCCGTGCCCGCCCGCGGCGCGGTCTCCGATCTGCTGCGCGAGCTGCAGCGCCGCGGGCGCGTGCGCTCGAGCGACCTGCGACTCGCGGCGCTGAAGACCTCGACCGCCGCTCCCGGGACGGCCACCGTGGCGCCCGGCGCGACGGCAGCTCAGGGCGGCCTCGAGGCGCTGCCGTTCACCTTCGAGTACACCGGCGACTACTTCGACCTCGTCGGCATCCTGCGCGCCGTCCGCGCGTCCGTCCAGGAGCGCGGCGGCGGGCTGAGGATCGGCGGCCGCCTGCTGACGATCGACGGCCTGTCGTTCAGGCGCCCCGAGCCCGGCGAGAAGCTCACGAAGGCCGTCGTCAACGCGACCGCGTACATCGCGCCGGACAGGACGGCCACGCCGCAGCCGCCGGCCGGCGCGCAACCCGCTCCGACATCGACCCAGGGAGGCGCGTGATGCTTCGCAACGTCCTCGATGAGATCGTCCGCCGCCGCCTGTGGCCGATCCCCGCGGTCGCGCTCGTCGTGATCGTCGCCGCGCCGCTGCTGTTCCTGCCATCCGCGCCGCACGACGCGTCGCCGGCGGCGGCCGTCGCGCCCGCGGCGCCCGACGCCGCCGGCGACGACCTGCCGGCTCGCGCCCAGCGCCTGCTGACCTCCAGCGACGGCTACGGCAGGCGCGAACGCGGCCTGTCGAAGCCCGCGCGCGACCCGTTCCAGCCGCCGGCCGGCCACGGCGCCGCCGCAGCGGGCGCGAAGGCGCCCGCGCCGGCCGCCGACAGGCCGACCGGAGGCTCCGCGGGCGGCTCGCGCCGCACCGCGCCGATCCCGGTCGTCGTGACGAACACCGGCGCGCGCTCGCAGGCGCCGCGGTCGCCCGCGCGGCGGCCGGCGGCCGCAGGGCCGGTGGCGGTCGCCGATCGCCGCCAGCGCGAGACGTCGCGCGCGCGGTCGAGCGAGTCGCGCGCGGTGCCGACCGTCGACGTGCGCTTCGGCGCTCGCCGCGACAGCCGCATCCAGCGGCGGATCCCGCGCCTGCGGACGTTCCGCGCGGGCGGCAAGGTCATCGCCGTCTTCGTGAAGTACTCGCCGCGTCGCGACAAGGCGGTCTTCGCGATCGCGCCGACCACCGTCGTGCGCGGCGACGTGAAGTGCCGTCGCAAGGAGGACCTCTGCCGCTTCGTCGACATCCCGGCGGGGTCGTACGTGCGGCTGACGGCGCTGGCGGCCGACGGATCGCTCGTCACCCGGCGACTCGATGTCGTTCGCGTCCACGACCGCTAGCCACCGGATGACGCCGGCGGCCGTACGACGCGAGGACGGGATGACGATCGTCGAGGTCGTCGTCGCGATGGTGATCCTGCTCGTCGGCGTGCTCGGCGTCGTGCCGCTGCTCGACACGGGCAACCGGGTGACCGGCGAGAACCTGGCCCGCGACACCGCGACGGCGCTCGTCCGCGAGCAGCTCGAGCGCACGCGCGAGCTGGCGTACTCGTCGCTCGCCGACCCCGATGTGGTCGCCGGCGCGCTCGTGCCCGCGGTCGGCGGCTCCGAGCCGGCCGTGGCGGCGGTCTTCACGACGCGCCGGCGCGGCATCACGTACACGACGACGATCGCGACGTGCGTCCTCGACGACCCGTCCGACGGGATCGGGGTCGCGACCGGCACGCCCTGCCGGCCGCTTCCGCCCTCCGGCGGCGGCGGCGGCTCGATCTCCACGAGCGGCAGCACGACGCTGAACCTCAACGTCCTCGGCATCCAGGTCACCGGCGGCGGCCAGCTCGTCGAGGCGGTCTGCAGCCTCTTCGGGACGCGCGGCTCGGTCGTCGACGGGCTGCTGGGCTCGGGCGGCGCGCTGTCGGGGCTCGTCTCGACCGGCGCCGACACCACGTTCTGCGCCGGCAAGGGCAACGTCGCCTTCGACCGCCAGGCCAACGACGCGACGGCCGTGACGTCGACCGTCACGTGGCCGCAGTCGCGCGCCGGCCGCGCCGGCCGCGTCAGCCAGCGCGTCGTGATCTCCGGCCCCCGCGTGACGACATGAGCGCGCATCTGAGACCTTCGCTGCGGGCCGAGGACGGCTTCACGCTCACCGAGCTGCTCGTCGCGATGACGCTGTCGCTCATCGTCCTCTTCGCCGTGCTCGGCGCCTTCGACGCCTTCAACGGCGGCATCGCCGCCAACAACCGCCTCACCGGCGCCGAGGACACCGCTCGGCGCGAGGTCGCCGCCATGGTCCGCGTGCTGCGCGACGCGGGCGCGCCCGCGCCGGCGTCCGGCTCGCAGCCGACGACCGTCGTGCACGCCGGCGCCAACGACCTCGTCTTTCTGTCGACTTCGTGGCCCGGGGAGAGCGCGAGCGGCACGACCGCCCACCACGTCCTGCGCCTGTGCCTGGACACCGCCACGAGGACGCTGTGGTTCGACGGGCTGCGCGGCGGCACCGCGGGCAGCGCCTCGCCCGGCAGCGCCTGCCCGTCGCAGGCGAGCGGCTGGACGAGCCGCGTCGTCGCCCGCGACGTCGTCAACACCGCCGCCCAGCCGCTCTTCCGCTACGGCTCGTCCAGTCCCGTGCGGACCGTCTCGATCGCGCTGCGCCTCGAGGGCGGCACGGCGGCGAGCTCGCGCCCGCTCGAGCTGCGGTCCGGCGGCGCGCTGCGCGGCGCGCTGGCGCCGCAGGTCGGCCCCGGCGACGTGACCGTCGGCCCGTGCGAGGCCGGCAAGGCGCTGCTGACGTTGAACCTCGCCGCCGGCGGGGCGAGCACGAACGGCGCGAAGCTGACGGCCTCCAACTCGATCACCGTCGGGCCGGGCAGGATCCTCGTGAACGCCTCCGGCACGCCGGCGACCGTCGCGCTCACCGTGACGAATGCGCTCGGCCTGCAGACCCTGCTCCTCAAGCCGGTGAGCTGCTGATGCGCGCCGAACGCGGCAGCGTCCTCGTCACCGCCGTGCTCGTCGTCGCGACGATGCTCGTGCTCGGCACGGCGATGCTCAGCATCGTCGACACGCAGACCGAGCAGACGCGCACCGAGCGCAGCGGCGACGCGACGTTCAACCTCGCCGAGGCGGCGCTCAACGCGCAGGCCTTCCTGCTCGGTCGAAACTGGCCTCAGAGCACGGCGCAGATGCCGTCGCCGTCGGGCTCCGCGGCGCCGTGCAGCGGGCAGACGATGAGCGGCACGCTCGACGACCCGCCGGCGTCCGCGACGCCGACCCTGCGCGACCAGGTGCAGCGGATGCTCGCCCAGACGCACGCCGGCGCGGCGACGTCGGCGCGCTGGTGGGTGACGGCCTGCGAGGAGGGCGGGCGCAGCGCCTGGGACGCGAGCCTGCTCAACGGCAACGCCTACGACCCGAGCGTCGCGGCCGACCCGACGCCCCGGCCGCGGCGCATGTGGGTGCGCGCGGAGGCGCAGATCGGCGGACGCCGGCGCGCCGTCGCCGCGCTCGTGCAGGCCGGCCAGCAGCCGGCGCTGCCGACGAACCTCGCGGTCGTCACCGGCCGGCTCGGGGCCGACCTGCGGACGACGGCGAACGTGCTCGTCGACGGCCAGACCGCCGGCCCCGTGCTCGGCAACCTCGTCGCAGGCGGCAAGCCGACGATCTCGGGCGCGGTCGGCCTGCGCTGCTCGGTCCTCGACCAGAGCGACCTGCCGAACTGCCTGCAGGGCATCTACAAGGCGACGTCGATGACGACCGTCGCGCCGCTGCTGCAGTCCAACGACTTCGTCAACTTCCGCTCCGACAGCGCGATGAGCGCCGAGCAGCTGGCGCTGCTGCGCCAGCAGGCGCAGGCCTCCGGGACCTACTTCCCGAGGACGAGCGCGGGCGCGGGCAGCGTCGCCGCCGGCGGCCCCTGCCTGCCCGCCGGCAGCGCCGGCAAGATCGTCTTCATCGAGCAGGTCGGCGACGGCACCGGCTCGTGCACCCTCGACACCGCGCCGTCGGGCGCGGCCGCGAAGGCGCTGATCGTCGGCTCGGGCGGCGTCCGCGTCCGCGGCGGCCGGACGTTCACCGGGGTGATCTACGCGCTGCACCGCACCGCGCTCGCCGGAGCGGTCGCCGACGTGCGCATCGAGGACGGCTCGAAGGTCGTCGGCGGCGTCTTCGTCGACGACAACCCCGACCTCGGCGCCGGCCGGCGCGGCGTCGTCGAGGTCGTGGCGCCGCGCATCGACATCGGCCAGGCGATCGCCACGCTGCCCGTCTGCCAGAACCTGCTGACGCGCTCGCTGTGCTCGCTGACGAGCGTGCTCACCGGCCCGCTGGACGGCGTCCTCAGCACGCTCGGCATCAGCGCCGCCGAGCTCGCCGGCGCGATCCAGCCCCAGCTCGACGCGCACAACCCCGCGATCACCTTCCACGACGCGACGGTGAGGGCGGTGACGACCTTCGGCGACTCGGCGATCGTGCCGGGCACCTTCCGCCAGGTCGCGCCGATGTTCTGAGGCGCCGGGCGCCGAAGTGATCCAAAACCGCGCCCGCCGCGATGGAGGGGACATGCGACACGCTCTTCTCGCCGCGCTCACGGGCGCGGCGCTCATGGCAGGCTGCGGCGGCAGCGGCAACGGCAACCGCGACGACGACGCAGGCGCGGGCGGCTCCGCCCGCGCGACCGCCACGATCGTGATCGAGGACTTCCTGTACTCGCCACGCGCGGCGACAGTGAGGGCCGGCGCGCCGATCGCCGTGCGCAACGACGACAGGGCGCCGCACACGCTCACCGACCGCTCGCCGGCGCGCGCCTTCGACAGCGGGACGATCCGCGGCGGGCAGCGCGGCACCGTCCGCTTCCGGCGGCCCGGAACCCACGAGTACTTCTGCGAGCTGCACCCCTACATGAAGGGCACGGTCACCGTCACCGGCTGACGCGGGCCTGCCGGCCGGCGCCCGCTCAGGCGGCGCGCAGCGCTTCGAGCTCGCGCAGCCCGGCGAGGCGCTCGAGCGCCTTCTGCTCGAGCTTGCGCGTCTCGGGCTGCGTGATGCCCAGCCGCCGGCTCGTCTCGCGCAGGCCGACGGGCTCGCCGACGCCGTCGACGCCGTAGCGCAGCTCGACGACCTTGCGCTCGTCCTCCGGCAGCTCGTCGAGCGCCTGGCGCAGCGCCTGGTCGCGAAGCGCCACCTCGACCTCCTCCGCGGGGCCGGCGCGCTCGTCGCCGAGCAGGTCGCCCAGCGCCGTCTCGCCCTCCTCGCCGACGGGCCGGTCGAGGCTCGTCACCGTCCGCGCGATGTCGCCCATCGCCGTGACCTGCTCGACCGGCAGCTCGGCCGCCTCGGCGATCTCCTCGTCGCTCGGGTCGCGGCCGAGCTTCGTCGACAGCTCGCGGCGCGTGCGCTGGATCTTGCGCTCGCGCTGGGCGATGTTGGTCGGCACGCGGATCGTCCGCGCCTTGTTCTCGATTCCGCGCTGGATCGCCTGACGGATCCAGTAGGTCGCGTACGTCGAGAACTTGAACCCGCGCCGCCAGTCGAACTTCTCGGTCGCGCGAATCAGCCCGAAGATGCCCTCCTGGATGAGGTCCAGCAGCGGCAGCTCGTTCTGCGGGTACTTCTTGGCGATCGAGACGACGAGCGCGAGGTTGGAGTTGATCATGCGCTCCTTGGCGGCGGCGTCGCCCTGCTCGATGCGCTTGGAGAGCTGCACCTCCTCTTCGGCGGTCAGCAGCGGATGGCGGCGGATCTCGTTGAGGAACAGGCCGAGCGCGTCGGTCGTCGCGTGCGCGAGGCTGCCGTTGCCGTACTCGGTGGCCGGCACGCCGGCGCGCCCGCAGTCGTCGGAGACGTCGATCCCGCGCGCCTCGACGGCCTCGTGCAGCTCGCACAGGTCGTCGTCGGGCACGTCGAGCCGGCGGGCGAGGGCGTCGAGCTCTGAGAGGTTGACGCAGCCGTTGTCCTCGCCGCGGTCCAGCAGCGCGGCGAGCGGCGCCGGCGGGTTGTCGAGATCGAGATCGAATGGCATCTGCAGTGGCGTACCCGGTGTCGAGGCCCTAACAACGACGAGCCTAGCGCCGTCCGGAGCTTGGCCCGCCGGCGCTCGCTCAGCGCGGGCGGTTGCGCTTGCGCTGCCGGCGAGCCGCCTTCGCCCGCTCGCGGCGCTGGCGCTGCTGGCGCTCGCGCTCGCGCGCCGAGAGCTTCTTCTGCGCGCCGGGCGGCGACCGGTCGTCGACGGGCGCGGCGCGATGGGCGTCGCGCAGGATGACCCAGGCGATCCCCGCGAGCACCGCCATCGCCGAGCCGAAGATCAGCACGAGCTGCAGCGTGCTGAGCCCGCCGTCGTCGTCGGCGTCCGGGTTGGTCGGCGCCGGCGGCTGGTCGTCACGGGTCAGCGGGTCGGGCGCCTGCGGCCCGAGCTGACCGGCCGCGATCGGGCATGCCGTGAGGCCCATGGACAGGACGACGACGACGACGATCGCGGCACGGCGCACGGGCCGAGCCTATCCCCCTGCGGCGCGATGCCAAAGCGGGGCCGGCATCTAGACTGGACGCCGCGATGGCGAAGCAGCGACAGGTCCGGGTCGAGCAGAAGAGCGCGCTCGCTGCGATGGCGCAGCTCGAGGAGCGCTCCGACGAGGAGCTTGCGGGCGAGACGAAGTACCGCGCGGCCGCGCAGGCGATCCTCGGCGCCCGCGCCTCCGAGCGCTACGACGCGCAGGCCGCGCGCGAGCACTTCCGCAAGGCGATCGCCGCCGCGCGCCCGCAGGAGCGCATGCAGCTGCGGCGGATGGCGGAGGCGTCGCTGGCGCTCGCCGAGCGCCGGCCGGACGACCTGAAGGCCGCGGTCGAGAAGCTCGGTCAGCAGGCGCCGTCCAGGCGCCAGCTGTTCGTGCTGCGGATGATGAGCCTCATCGCGCCGGCCCCGGGCGCGAGCCTCGCGGTGAAGGCCCGCAGCGTGCTGATCGTCCTCGCGATCGTCGTCGTGCTGATCGCCGCCGGCACCGGCCTGGCCACGCTCGTCCTGCTGCCGTTCGGCGGCGGCTCGACGCTCGGCACCGGCTTCCTCGGGCTGGCGCTCGTCCTCGTCGTGCTCGCCGTCCTCAGCGTGGTCGGCCGGCGACGGCAGGCCAAGGCCAAGGCCAAGGCGCGCGCCGCGCGCTCGGGCGGCTGATGTGCGGGCGCTTCACGCTCGCGACGCCTGACCCCTCGCAGATCCGCGCGCGCTTCCCGGTCGGCGAGAGCATCGAGCTGCGGCGCCGCTACAACGTCGCGCCCGGCGACGACGTGCTCGCGGTCGTGCACACGAGCCGGCCCCACGGCGCGCTGCTGCGCTGGGGGCTCGTGCCGCACTGGGCGTCGGACCCGCGCGAGGTCGGCGTGTCGACGATCAACGCCCGCGCCGAGACCGTCGCCGCACGGCCCGCCTTCCGCGACGCGTTCGCGCGCAGGCGGTGCCTCGTCGTCGCCGACGGCTTCTACGAGTGGGCCTCGGGCACGCCGCACTGGATCACGCGCGCCGACGGCGAGCTGTTCGCCTTCGCCGGCCTGTGGGCCTCGTGGCGCCCGAGGGACGCCGACGACGTGGAGCCGCTGCGCAGCTGCTCGATCGTCACGACGGCGGCGGCCGGCCCGGTGCGCGACCTGCACGACCGCATGCCGCTGATCCTCGCGCCCGACGCCGAGGCCGCCTGGATCGACCCGCAGACGCCCGAGCCCGCGCTGCACGAGCTGCTGGCCGCGCCCACGACCGAGCTCGTCGCCCGGCCCGTCAGCCGCGCCGTCAACGACGCCCGCCACGACGCCCCCGACTGCCTCGATCCGCCGGAGCAGGCCGCGCTGTTCTAGCGCGGGCGCGAGCTGATCCGCACGGAGCGCATGACGATCGGGATCTCCGGGGCCTCCGTCGCGGGGTCGGTCGCGATGGCGGCGATGCGGCGGACCGCGCGCTTGTCGCCGACGACCCTGCCGAGGATCGCGTACTCCGGCGGCAGCTGGGCATCGGCCGCCGTCACGATGAAGAACTGGCTGCCCGACGTTCCCGGCGGGTCGGTCTGCGTCTTGGCCATCGCGACGACGTAGCGGCGGTAGCGCGTGTCGCGCGGCGGGCGCTCGACGACGCTGTAGCCGGGGCCGCCGTTGCCCGTGCCGAGCGGGTCGCCGCCCTGGATGACGAAGTCGTTGCCGCCCGGCCTGGCGACGCGGTGGAACGTCAGCCCGTCGTAGAAGCGGCTGCGCGCGAGCGCAGCGAACGACGACGTCGTGCGCGGCGCGCGAGCGACGTCCAGACGGATGCGGATCGTCCCGCAGTTCGTCCTGATCGTCGCCGTGTGGACGCGCTCGCGGCTCAGGCGCTGCCGTGGCCGGCGACGGTCGCTGTCGGCCGCCGGCCGCGGCGCCGGCACGATGCGGCAGCCGCCCTGGGAGGTCGGCCGCTGCGTCGTGGCCGTCGTCGCCGTCGTAGCCGTGGCGCCGGTCGTCGCCGTGGCGGCGCCGGTCGCCTCCTCGTCGTCGCCGCCGCAGGCGATCAGCGCCAGCGCGAGCGTCGCGAGCAGGATGACGATGAGGACGTTGGCTCGCCGCACGGCGGGCGTAGCGTAGTCAAAGTCGCCGCGCCGACGGTGGGGTCCCCGGGCCGTCCCCCGGCGGGCCAGGCGCTCTCCTATCCTGCTCGCGTGGATCGCGACGTCGCCCTGCTGTGCAACCCGTCGGCCGGCGGCGGGCGGGCGGCGCGCATCCTGCCGCGCGCCGAGGCGGCGCTGCGCTCGCACGGGGTCGCGTTCCGCACCTCGACGACGCGCGACCTCGAGCACGCGCGCGCGCTCGCCGCCGACGCGGCGGCCGCCGGGGAGGCCGTCGTGGCGCTCGGCGGCGACGGCCTCGTCGGCTGCGTCGCGGGCGCGCTGCGAGCGGTCCCCGACGCGCTGCTCGGCGTGCTGCCCGGAGGCCGCGGCAACGACCTCGCGCGCGCGCTCGGCATACCGCTCGAGCCCGGCCCGGCCTGCGCGGTGATCGCCGGCGGGGCCGTCCGGGTGCTCGACGTCGGCGACGTCGACGGGCGCACGTTCGTCGGCATCGCGTCGCTCGGCTTCGACTCCGACGCCAACCGGATCGCGAGCGAGGCGCCGGCGCGCCTGGGCCGGCTCGTCTACCTCTACGGCGCGCTGCGGGCGCTCGCCGGCTGGCGGCCGGCGCGCTTCGACGTGCGCCTCGACGGCGAGGCGCTGCAGTTCGAGGGCTTCTCCGTCGCCGCCGCGAACGCCCCTGGCTACGGCGGCGGGATGCTGCTCGCGCCCGGCGCGCGGCTGGACGACGGCCTGCTCGACGTCGTCCTCACCGGCCGGACGTCCAAGCGCCGCGCCCTGCGTGCCATGCCGAAGGTCTTCAGCGGGTCGCACGTCGACGACGCCAGCGTCCGCGTCCTCGCTGCGCGCGAGCTGCACGTCGACGCCGACCGCCCGTTCGTCGTCTACGCCGACGGCGAGCCGATCGGCGAGACGCCGGCCACGATCCGCGTCGAGCCGGGCGCGCTCCACGTCCTCGCCCCCGCGTGATGCTGGCGGCGAAGATCGTGCTGGCGCGCGCCGCCGGCGCGCTGTCGCGGACGGCGGGCCGCGGCGCGACGAGCCTGCCCGGCAAGCTGCTCATGCGCCTGGAGCCGAGCGCGATCGGCCGCCTGGCGCGGCGCCTGCCCGAGGGCAGCGCCGTGATCTCGGCGACGAACGGCAAGACGACGACGGCGGCGATGGTCGCCGCGATCCTCGAGCGCTCGGGCACGCGCCTCGTCCACAACCGCGCCGGCGCGAACATGGCCGGCGGGGTGGCGAGCGCGCTGCTTGCTGCAGCGCGCCGCGACGGCATCGACGGCGACGCCGGCCTCTTCGAGGTCGACGAGTTCTGGCTCGATCGCGTCGTCGCCGAGCTGCGGCCGCGCGCGCTGCTGCTCGCCAACCTCTTCCGCGACCAGCTCGACCGCTACGGCGAGCTCGAGTTGATCGCCGATCGCTGGGCGGCGACGGTCGCCGCGGCGCCCGCCACGCGGCTCGTGCTCAACGCCGACGACCCGCTCGTAGCCGACCTCGGCCGCGAGCGGGCGGGCGGGGGCGGCGTCACGTACTTCGGCGTGCAGGACGACGCCGTGGCGCTCGCGGGGATGGCCCACGCCGCCGACTCCAAGCACTGCCGCCGCTGTGGCGCGCCGTACGTCTACGACGCCGTCCTGCTCGGCCACCTCGGCCGCTACCACTGCCCCAGCTGCGGGTCGCGGCGCCCGGCGGCCGACGTCTTCGCGACCGCCGTCGTGCTCGAGGGCACGCGCAGCGCGCGGTTCGAGCTGCACGTCGGCGGTCAGCGGGCACCGGTCGCGCTCGGCCTGCCGGGCCTCTACAACGTCTACAACGCCGTCGGCGCGGCGGCGCTCGCGCACGCGCTCGGCGTCGGCACGAGCGACATCGTCGCGGGACTCGAGGCGGCGCAGGCGGCGTTCGGGCGCGCCGAGACCGTCCGCGTCGGCGGGCGCGAGCTGGCGATCCTGCTCGTCAAGAACCCGGCCGGCGCGAACGAGGTTCTGCGCACGCTGGCGCTCGACGAGGGCGAGCACGACCTGCTGGCGGTCCTCAACGACCGCATCGCCGACGGCCGCGACGTCTCGTGGGTCTGGGACGCCGACTTCGAGCACCTCGCCGGCCGCCTGCGCCGCGTGACGTGCAGCGGCACGCGGGCCGCGGAGCTCGCGCTGCGGCTGAAGTACGCGGGCGTGGCGCCGGAGCGGCTGCACGTCGTGCCGGCGCTCGAGGCGGGCCTCGACGACGCGCTCGCCGCCGGCGAAGGGCGGCTCGTCGCGCTGCCGACGTACACGGCGATGCTCGCGCTGCGCGAGCTGCTCGTCGCCCGCGGCGCCGCGGAGGGCTCGTTCGCATGACGCCCCGCGACGTCGTCTGGCACGACGTCGAGTGCGCGCGCTACGACGCCGACCTGGGCTTCTGGCGCGGGCTGGCGACCGCCGAGCGCGGCCCGATCCTCGACGTCGGCGCCGGCACCGGCCGCGTCGCGCTGGACCTCGCCGAGCGCGGGCACGAGGTCGTCGCGCTCGACGTCGACGCCGAGCTGCTGCGCGAGCTCGACCGGCGCGCGGCGGCGCGCGAGGTCGCCGTGGAGACGGTCGTCGCCGACGCCGGCTCGTTCTCGCTGCCGGGCCGCAGCTTCGGCCTCGTCATCGCGCCGATGCAGATCGTCCAGCTGCTCGGCTCCCAGGGACGCGCCGCCTTTCTGCGAGCCGCGCGCGCCCATCTCGCGCCGGGCGGCCTGGTGGCCTGCGCGCTCGCCGACGCGCTGGAGGCCTTCGACGAGGAGCACGCCGTGCTGCCGGTGCCCGACTCGCTCGTCGTCGGCGGCGTGCGCTACGTCAGCCAGCCGGTGGCGATGCGCGACGAGGGCGAGCGCGTCGCGATCGAGCGCGTCCGCCAGACCGTCGACCGCCTCGGCCGCCGGTCGCAGAGCACGAACCTCATCCACCTCGACCGCGTCGAGGCCGGCGTGCTCGAGGCGGAGGCGGCCGCGGCCGGGCTGACCGCGCTGCCGGCCAGCTGGATCGAGGCGACCGACGAGCACGTCGGCTCCAGGGTGGTGCTGCTGCGTGGCTGAGCTGCGCGTCTGCGCGCTGTATCCGGGCCTCATGAACATCTATGCCGACCGCGGCAACCTGCTCCTGCTCGAGCGCCGCTGCCGCTGGCGCGGCATCGGCTTCGCCCTGACGGCGGCGGGCCTCGGGGAGGCGATCGACCCCGACGCGCACGACCTCTTCTACCTCGGCGGCGGCCAGGACCGCGACCAGATGCTGTGCGCGCTCGACCTCGTCGAGACGAAGCGCGAGGCGCTGCACGCGGCGGCCGATCGCGGCGCCGTCGTGCTCGGCGTGTGCGGCGGCTACCAGCTGCTCGGCCACCGCTACGCGCTCGGCGACGAGGACATCCCCGGCATCGGCCTCGTCGACCTGCAGACCGTCCGCTCCGACGGCCCGCGGCTGATCGGCAACGTCGCGATCGAGGTCCAGCTGGATGACGACCAGCCCGGCCGGCGGGTGCTCGCCGGCTTCGAGAACCACGCCGGGCGCACGCACCTCGGCCCCGGCGAGGCGCCGCTCGGCCGCGTGCTGCGCGGCCACGGCAACACCGGCGACTCCGGCGCGGAGGGCGTGCGGCGCGGCAACGTCATCGGCACCTACCTGCACGGGCCGCTGCTGCCGAAGAACGCGTGGTTCGCCGACTGGCTCATCCGGCGCGCGGCCCGGATCGAGCGGCTGCAGGAGCTCGACGACCGGCTCGAGGACGCCGCGCACGCCGAGGCCAGGCGTGTCGCGGGCGCCTGACCACGGGTAGGATCCGCCGCGTGGCCGCTCCGTCCGCGCTCTCCTCCGCGCAGCCGCTGGAGTTCCGCGCTGTGACCAAGCGCTATCCGGGCACCGCCGCGCCCGCCGTCGACGAGCTCTCGCTGGAGGTGCCCGCGGGCGACATCTGCGTCCTCGTCGGGCCCTCCGGCTGCGGCAAGACGACCGCCATGCGGATGGTCAACCGCATGATCGACATCACCTCCGGCGACATCCTGCTCGGCGGCCGCAGCGTCAAGGACCGCAAGCCCGACGAGCTGCGCCGTCACATCGGCTACGTCATCCAGCAGATCGGGCTGTTCCCGCACCGCACGATCGCCGAGAACATCGCGACGGTGCCGCACCTGCTGCGCTGGGACAAGGCGCGGATCGCCGCCCGCGTCGACGAGCTGCTGGAGCTCATCGGCCTCGACCCGCACGAGATGCGCGACCGCTACCCGGCGCAGCTCTCCGGCGGCCAGCGCCAGCGCGTGGGCGTCGCGCGAGCCCTCGCCGTCGACCCGCCGGTCATGCTCATGGACGAGCCGTTCGGCGCGATCGACCCGATAAGCCGCGAGCGGCTGCAGAACGAGTTCCTGCGCCTGCAGGCCGAGCTGCGCAAGACGATCGTCTTCGTCACCCACGACATCGACGAGGCGATCAAGATGGGCGACCGGATCGCGGTCATGCAGGTCGGCGGCAAGCTCGCGCAGTACGCGACGCCGGCGGAGCTGCTGACAGCGCCCGCGAACGCGTTCGTCGAGGACTTCGTCGGCGCCGACCGGGCGCTGAAGCGCCTGGCGCTGCAGCGGGTGCGCGACATCGACCTGTGGTCGGTGGCCACCTGCCGCGCCGGCGAGGCGACCGACGCCGTGCGCGCGCGCGTCACCGACGCCGACCTCGACATCGCCCTGCTCGTCGACGCCGACGGCAAGCCGCTCGGCTGGCTCAGCGAGCGCGGGCTCACCGGCGAGCGCGTGCGCCCGGAGCTGCGCTCGCCCGCCGAGCCGACCGTCGAGCTCGACGACATCCTGCGCGACGCGCTGTCGGACCTGCTCGCCGCCGAGTCGATGTACGGACCGGTCGTCGACGCCCGCGGGCAGGTCGTCGGCGCGCTCTCCATCCAGGTGATCTCGCACGCGATCGGCAGCGCGGCCGCGGCCGTGCCGAGCGCGGCGGAGCGGGTGGCGTGACGCTCGCGCCGGTCATCGCCCAGGCCGGCGGCTTTGTCCGCGACCGCACGGGCGACACCGGCTGCCCCGGCAACAACGGCATCTGCCTCGGTTGGATCGTCGACAACCTCGATCGCTACCGGACGCCCTTCTTCGAGCACGTCTTCCTGACGGTCGTGCCGGTGGCGATCGGCTTCGCGATCGCGCTGTCGATGGGGCTGCTCGCGCACCGCAAGCGCTGGCTCATCACGCCGCTGACCGGCTTTACGAGCGCGCTGTACACCGTCCCGAGCATCTCCGCCTTCCTGCTGCTGCTGCCGGTCACCGGTCGCGGCAACGACACCGCGATCGTGGCGCTGACGGCCTACACGCTCGTGATCATCTTCCGCAACGTCATCACCGGGCTCGCCGGCGTGCCGCGCGACTCCGTCGACGCCGGGCGCGGCATGGGGCTGACGAGCCGCCAGCTGCTGTTCCGCGTCGAGCTGCCGCTGGCGCTGCCCGAGATCCTCGCGGGCCTGCGCATCGCCGCCGCCACGACCGTCGGCCTGGCGGCGTTCGCCTACCTCGCGGGCGCGGGCGGGCTGGGCCGCAACATCGACCAGGGCATCGAGTTCCGCGGCAACGTGCTCGCCGCCGGCCTGCTGCTGACGCTCCTGGCGGTGGCGCTGGACTTCCTCGTGCTGAGCTTCCAGCGCGCCGTGACCCCCTGGCGGCGGGCGACCGCATGATCGCGCCGCCGCTCGCCTCGGTCCTCGAGACGTTCGGCGACGCCGTGCGCTTCATCTTCCAGGAGCGCGAGTCGCGCGCCGGCACGGTGAACGTCGGCGGCCTCGAGGAGGTCGGACAGCTGGCCGCCAACCACTTCGCGGTCTCGTTCGTCGCCGTCGTCATCGCGATCGCCGTGTCCGTTCCGATCGGCCTGTGGCTCGGTCACCTCGGCCGCGGCGAGCTGCTCGCCGTCGGCGTGGCGAACGTCGGCCGCGCCGTCCCGGCGCTCGCGATCATCGCGTTCTTCGTCGCGTTCCTCGGCACCGGCTTCACGAACGTCGCGGCCGCGCTGACCCTGCTGGCGATCCCGCCGATCCTCACCAACACGTACGTGGCGATGCGCCAGGTCGATCCCGAGCTCGTCGACGCCGCGCGCGGGCAGGGCTTCAGCGAGCAGCAGATCGTGCGGCGCGTCGAGCTGCCGCTCGCGCTGCCGACGATCTTCGGCGGGATCCGGATCTCCGCGGTGACAGTGCTCGCGACGGCGATCATCGCCCCGCTGGCGGGCCTCGACACGCTCGGCACGCCGATCATCTCCTTCAACGTCTACGGTGAGGAGGGGCAGATCGGCGCCGCGATCGTCGTGGCCGTCCTGACGCTCGCCACGGACGCCGGCTTCGCCGCCGTGCAGCGGCTCGTCACACCCAAGGGGCTGAAGGTTGCCGACCGCGGCAGCGGCCGGTCCCGCAGTTGGCCCATACCCATAAGGAGAGTGCAGACGCCGTGACCCGCAGCAGCATCCGCATCCTGCTCAGCCTGCTCGCCGTCCTCGTCCTCGGTGCCGGCGTGGCCGCCTGCGGCGGCGACGACGAGGAGACCGGCACGACGACGCCCGCCAGCACGCAGCCCGGCCAGACGACCGCCGGGGAGCTCTCGGCCACCGAGAAGGCCGCCAACAAGATCGAGCCGGTGGAGGGCGCCTCGGGCGTCACGCTGAAGGTCGGCTCGAAGAACTTCACCGAGCAGTACATCCTCGGCGAGATCTACGCGCAGGCGCTGCGGGCGGCGGGCTATCGGGTCTCCACGGACCTCGACCTCGGCTCGGAGCTCATCGCCTACCGGGCGCTGCGCCGCGGCGCGATCGACGCGTACCCCGAGTACACCGGCACGGCGCTGACCTCGTTCTTCGACGTGAAGATCGAGGACGTCCCGAAGGACCCGGCGCAGGCGTACGCCGACGCCCGCGAGGCCTACGCCAAAGCCGGCGTCACGGCGCTGCCGCCGACGCCGTTCGAGAACACGTACCGGATGGCGGTGACCAAGCAGAAGGCGGCCGAGCTCGGCAACCCGACGACGATCTCCGACCTGCAGGGCAAGGCGCAGGACATGGTCGTCAACGGCTTCCCCGAGTGCCGCCAGCGCATCGACTGCCTGCTCGGCGTCGAGCGCGGCTACGACCTGAAGTTCAAGCGCTTCCTGCCGGGCGAGAACAAGTTCCAGATCCTCGACAACGGCGACGCCGACATCGCGTTCGTGTTCACGACGGACGGCCCGCTGGCATCGGGCAAGTACGTCGTCCTCGACGACGACAAGTCGATCTTCCCGCCGTACAACATCACGTTCACGGTCCGCGAGCAGGCGGCCAGGCGAATGGGCGCCGACGGGCACGAGGTCGTCACGAACGTGCAGCGCTACATGACCGAGGAGATCATGCAGGAGCTCAACGCGCGCGTGGACATCGACAAGCAGCAGCCGGCCCGCGTGGCGCGCGAGTACCTGACGAACTTCGGGTTCATCGAGGCCTCCTCGTCGTAGCGCGCGGCGCCGTCAGGCGCCGCTGGAGCCGAACCCGCCCTCGCCGCGCGCCGTCGCGGCGAGGGCGCCGGCCTCGACGACCTCGGGCGCGGCGACGGCCACGATCACGAGCTGCGCGATCCGGTCGCCGAGGGCGACCTCGAACGCCGCGGCGCGGTCGGTGTTGAGCAGCAGGACCTTCAGCTCGCCGCGATAGCCGGCGTCGACGAGCCCCGGCGCGTTGACGAGCGAGATCCCGTGGCGCGCCGCAAGCCCGCTGCGCGGCAGGACGAGGCCGGCGTGGCCCGCCGGCAGCTCGATCGCGACGCCGGTGCGCACGAGCGCCCGCGCGCCCGGCGCCAGCGCGACCGGCTCGATCGCGCACAGGTCGTAGCCGGCGTCGTCGTCGTGCGCGCGCGCCGGCAGCCGCGCCGCCGGATGCAGACGCTGGACGCGCAGCTGCAGGCTCACCGCTACGCGGGCGTGCCGTTGACCGAGAAGCGCTCGAGGCGCTCCGCGAGCGTCGCCGGCACGCGGGCGCGGATGCGGACGCCGTCGGCCGTGTCGGTGCGCTCGAGGTCGCCGACGGCGTCGTGCAGCTCGGCGAGGCGCGCGCCCTCGGCGTAGGGCAGAAGCAGGTCGACCGACCGCAGCGTGCGCCGGAACTCCTCCTCGATGCGCTCGCCGAGCAGGTCGAGCCCCTCACCCGTGGCGGCCGAGATCAGCACGCCGTCGGGGTGCTCGAAGGCCAGCTCCTCGCGGCGCTCGGCGTCGAGCGCGTCGGCCTTGTTGAGCACGAGCAGCCGCGGGCGGTCGTCGGCGCCGACGGTCGTGAGCGTCTCGTCGACGGCCAGCAGCATCGCGCGCATCTCCTGCTCCTCGACGGAGGCGTCGACGACGTGCAGGATGAGGTCGGCCTCGCGCGTCTCGTGCAGCGTCGCGGCGAACGCGTCGACGACCTGGTGGGGCAGCTTGCGGATGAAGCCGACGGTGTCGGTCAGCAGGTACGGCCGGCCGTTGACGCGCAGCTCGCGCGTCGTCGGGTCGAGCGTGTGGAAGAGGCGGTCGCGGACGCCGACCTCCGCCCCGGTCAGCCGGTTGAGCAGCGTCGACTTGCCGGCGTTCGTGTAGCCGGCGAGGGCGATCTGCGGCAGGTGCGCGCGCTCGCGCTCGGCGCGCATGACCGCCCGCGACGAGGTCACGCCCTGCAGGCGGCGGCGCAGCGCCGTGATCCTGTTGCGCGCCAGCCGGCGGTCGGTCTCGATCTGCGACTCGCCGGGCCCGCGGGCGCCGATGCCCGGCTGGGCCGCGCTTGCGCCCAGACGCTCGAGGTGCGTCCACAGGCCGCGCATGCGGGCCATGTTGTACTCCAGCTGCGCGAGCTCGACCTGCAGCTTGCCCTCGGCGCTGTGGGCGTGGCCGGCGAAGATGTCGAGGATGACGGTCGTGCGGTCGACGACCGGCAGCCCCAGCTCCTGCTCGAGGTTGCGCTCCTGGCGCGCGCTCAGCTCGTCGTCGCAGGCGATGACGTTCGCGTCGGCGGCCTGCGCGGCCTGCTTGACCTCGGCGAGCTTGCCCGGCCCGAGGTAGGTGTTCGGATGCGGGCGGTCGCGGTGCTGGACGGCCTGCCCGACGACGGCGACACCGGCCGTGCGCAGCAGCTCGCGCAGCTCGCTCAGGTCGTCGCCCGCCTCCAGCGCGGCGATGCAGAAGGCACGCTGCTTCGGGCGCCCGCCGGCGGCGTCGCCGCTGCGCGAGCGGCGCTCGTCGTCGCGGCGCTGATGCGTTCGCCCCATGCCCCCCAGTCTAGATGCGCCCGCCGGCGCGAGCCGGAGTCCGAGCGCCGGAGGGCCGGCGCTGCTCGGCGAGCAGGCGCTGCACGAGCTGGATCGCGATCGATCCCTCCCCCACGGCGGAGGCCACGCGCTTGACGGAGCCGTGTCGCACGTCCCCGGCCGCCAGCACGCCCGGCATGCTCGTCTCGAGCGCGAGCGGCCGGCGCGCGAGCGGCCGGCCCGGCGCGTCCGCGAGGTCCTCGCCGGTGAGCAGGAACCCGCGCTCGTCCCTGGCCACCTCCGCGGGCAGCCAGTCGACGTGCGGGCGAGCACCGATCAGCACGAACAGCGCGTCGGCGGCGACCGTGCTGCTCTCCCCCGTTGCGCTGTCGCGTAGCACGAGCTCCTGCAGGCGGCCCTCGCCGCCGCCGCCGACGACCGCGGTGGCGGTGCGCAGCTGCACGTTCGGCGTCGCCTCGACCTCGCGCACGAGGTAGTGCGACATCCCCGCCTCCAGGCAGTCCGCGCGCACGACGAGAGTGACGCAGCGGGCGAAGCGCGCAAGGTGCAGGACCGCCTGACCGGCCGCGTTGCCGCCGCCGACGACGTAGGCGTGCTTTCCTCTCAGCCCGTGCGCCTCCGACGCGGTGCCGCCGTAGAAGACGCCCGCGCCATTGAGGATCTCGAGCGACGCCACGCCCAGCCGGCGGTAGCTCGCGCCGGTGGCGAGGATGACCGCCCGGGCCCTGATGCGCCGGCCGTCGGAGAGCGAGACGTCCAGCCCGTCGTCCGCGCGAGCGAGGTCGGTCACCCTGTGCATGAACACGAAGCTCGCCCCGAACACCGCGGCCTGCTCGTAGGCGCGCTCCGCCAGCCGGGCGCCGCTGACGCCCTTGGGGAAGCCCAGGTAGTTGCGGATCCGCGAGCTCGAGCGCGCCTGCCCGCCGATGCCGGCCTGGTCGACGACGACGGTGCGCAGGCCCTCCGAGGCCCCGTAGACGGCCGCGGAGAGGCCCGCGGGACCGGCGCCCACGACGACGAGGTCGAACGCGTGCCCCTCGAGGTCGGGCGGGGCGCCGGCGGCCTGCGCCAGCTCGGCGTTGGAGGGGTCGCTGAGCACCCGGCCGTCGGGCAGGATCATGAGCGGCAGCCTGGCGTCTGGGCCCGCCTTCTCGAGCAGCTCGCGGCCCCGCTCGGAGTCCGCCAGGCAGAAGTCGTGCGGGACCGCGCAGCGCTGAAAGACGTCCCTCAGCTCATACGCCCTGCCCGACCACTGCTCGCCGACGATGTAGACGGTGTGCGGGACGATGCGCCGGTCGGTCGCCCACTCGAGCAGGAAGCTCGAGACGGCGTCGTGGAAGACCTCGTCGTGCGAGGCGGCCGGCCTGGGCACGTAGTAGTCGATCCGCCCGACGCCCATCGCGTCGAGGATCGCCTTCGCGCTCGCCTCGTTGGACCACGCGCCGGCGGGCACCAGCAGCGCGCGCTTGGCGTGCGGTTGCAGCCGGCGTGAGTGCTCGAGGAGCTCGTCGCGCGTCGTGGCGGGGACCTCCCTGCCCACCAGCACGAGCGCGGCCTCGTCGCCGGCGCGGGTCATGTCTGTCAGCAGCCGGAGCGCTTCGTCGGGATCGCTCAGGCACTCGATGCGGTAGTCGTCGGCGTAGCGCCGGGCGAGCTGCGTGCGGAGGTCGTCCAGGGCGCCCGCGTCATCGACCGCGAGGAGGACGGGGAGGCGCTTCTCGGGCATGTTGGGTGCTGACGTTGTACCGCAGAGCGCAACCGGCCGCAGAGCGGCGCGGCTCACGCCAGCGGCGCGCGCGCCGGGGGCGGCAGCGGGTCGTAGCGCGGCAGCAGCTCGTCGACGGGCAGCACGATGACGCCCTCGCGCGGATCGCCGACCCACGCCCCGCCGCCGCCGGCCAGCACGTAGGCGGCGTACGCGGCCGCGCAGGCGTCGAGCTCGTCGAGCGTGCGGTGCCAGAGCCCGCCGTCGGCGTCGACGACGCCGCGGTCCTTCAGCGCGGTGATCCGCTCCTGCAGGCCCCACGGCGTGCGCTTCGGCGACGGCCGGTGGCCGAGCATCGCGCAGAAGACGGCGTCGGGATAGGTCTCGCAGACGCGCCCGAACCGCAGCGCGCCCTCGTCGACGCGACCCTCGACCGCGCCCTCGACCTGCGGCTCGAAGCGCCGCAGCGGCGCGAGCGCCGCGAACAGCTCGAAGCCGATGCCGATCCAGCGCTCCCAGGCCGCGAGCGCCTGGCTGGCGGTCGGCACCGGGTACAGCGGCAGGCGGCGGCGGAACAGCAGCGCGTCGCAGACGCGGTGGCGCTCGTAGCGGCCCTCCGGGAGCCCGAGCCGCTCGCGCAGCGGCGAGCCGGGAGCGAGCAGGTCGAGACGGTGCCCCGACGGCGCGTCGACGGCGGCGACGGCCTCGCCGCCGAATCCGAGCACCGTGCGCGCGACCGCGTCGACCGGTCCCGGCGCGTAGAACGTCGCCACCAGCTCGACCGCGCCCTCGCTGCCGCGGCGCTCGTGCAGGGTGCACAGCTGCTGGTTGGAGGGCGTGGCCGAGACGTCGATGCCGCAGTAGCGCACGGCGCGCTCAGCCCGCCAGTCGGCCCAGGCGCTCCACCGCCTCGAGCAGGCGGTCGTCGGGCGTCGTCAGCGAGATGCGGAAGAAGCCCTCGCCGTTGGGCCCGTACGCACCGCCCGGCGAGACGACGACCCCGGCCTCGTCGAGCACGTGCTCGCAGTAGGCCGCGGCGCTGTCGAACCCCACTGGGACCGGCGCCCAGATGTAGATCGTGCCCTTCGGCGGCGTGACGTCGACGCCGATCGCGCGCAGCGCGTCGACGACGAGGTCGCGGCGGCGGGCGTAGAGGGCGTTCATCTCGCGCTTGGCGTCGTCGGCCTGCGTGGCGAGCGCCGCGATGCCGGCCAGCTGCACCGCTTCGAAGAGGCCCGAGTCGATGTTCGTCTTCAGGCGCCAGAAGTGCTCGATCGCCTCGGCGTTGCCGACGATCGCCGCGCAGCGCCAGCCGGTCATGTTGTAGCCCTTCGACCACGAGAAGACCTCGACGCCGACGTCCTTGGCGCCGGGCGTGGCGAGGAACGACGGCGCCTCGTAGCCGTCGTAGACGGTCTCGGAGTAGGCGTTGTCGTGCACGGGCACGATGTCCGTGCCGCGGACGTACTCGACGACGTCCTCGAAGAACCCGCGGCGCACGATCGCGCCGGTCGGGTTGTTCGGATAGTTGAAGAACATGAGCTTGGCGCGCGTCCGGTCGGCGCCGGAGATCGCGCCCAGGTCGGGGACGAACTCGTTCTCGGCCAGCAGCGGCATCAGCACCGGATCGGCGCCCGCGATCAGCGGGCCGCCGGTGTAGACGGGGTAGCCGGGATCCGCCGACAGCGCGGCGTCGCCCGCGTCGAGGAACGCGAGGTTGAGGTTGAAGATGCACTCCTTGGCGCCGATCGCCGCCATGACCTCCGTCGCGGGGTCCAGCGTGACGCCGAAGCGGCGCTCGTAGAACTCCGCCACCGCCTCGCGGAAGTCCGGCCGGCCGCGATTGGAGGGGTAGCGGTGCGTCTCTGGCAGCGTGACGGCCTCCTGCATCGCGTCGACGATCGGCGCAGGCGTCGGGCGGTCGGGATCCCCAATGCCGAGCGAGATGACGTCGACGCCGGCCGCACGCTTCTCTGCGACCTTGCGCTCGAGCTCGGCGAAGAGGTACGGCGGGATGCGGTCCAGGCGCCGGCTCGGCCTCATACGCGCTCGAGCTCCGCGCGGAAGTCGTCGGCCAGCGTGCCGCGGTAGACGGGCACCGCGGGGCCGGTGAGCGTGATCCGCAGGTCGCCCGTCGCCTCGACGCGCAGCTCGCCGCCGTCCAGGCGCACGGTGACCGGCGAGCTGCCGCCGCGCACGAGGTAGCCGACGGCCGCGCCGATCGCTCCCGTCCCCGAGGACATCGTCTCGCCCACGCCGCGCTCGAAGATCCTCGCCCGGATGACGCCCGGCTCGAGCTCGGTGAACCACGAGACGTTCGTGCGGTTGGGGAACATCGCATGGCGCTCGATCGCGGGCCCGACCGCGGCCAGGTCCAGCGCCTCGAGCTCGGCGAGGTCGGCGACGTGGATCGCGCACTGCGGGTTGCCGATCGACACGTGCTGGAAGCGCCAGCCGCGGCCCGCGGCCTTCAGCATCCCCGCGCCGTCGCTCGTGCCCGACGGGTAGTCCGGCGACGACGTCGCCGCGCGCCCCATCCCGATCGTGCAGGTCGTCGGGCCGGTGATGCGCGGGCGGATCTCGCCGGCGACCGTCTGGATCGCGAACTCGTCGGCGTCCGTCCAGCCGGCGCGGCGCAGGTACATCGCGGCCTGGCGCGCGCCGTTGCCCGACAGCTCGGCCTCCGAGCCGTCGGGGTTGAAGATCCGCAGGCGCGCGACGAAGCCCTCGGCGTCGGGCTCGGAGAGCAGCAGCACGCCGTCGGAGCCGATGCCGGTGTGCACGTCGCAGACGCGCCTGACGCGCGCCGGCGTGAGCTCGAACGGCAGCCCGCGCGCCTCGAAGACGAGGTAGTCGTTGCCCAGCGCCTGCCACTTCTCGAACGCGATGTCGGAGCTCATGCGGGCGCGGAGTCTATGGCGCGTGCGACCTGCTCCGGCGTGCGACCGCCGATGTCGACGATCTCCACCCCGGCGAGCTTGCGCATCCACGTCAGCTGGCGGCGCGCGTAGTTGCGCGTGCGCCGCTTCATCGCGTCGACGTCGCCGCGCAGCAGCTCCTCGAAGCCCAATGCGACGCGCGCGGTCGGCGACGCGCCGGCCGCGTCCGCGCGGCGGACCTCGTCGGCCGCACCCGCCGCGAGCATGGCCTCCACGCGCGCGTCGATGCGCGCGTAGAGCTCGTCGCGGTCGCGCACGAGCCCGACGAGCCGCGTCGGATGCCGGGTGTCGGCCGTCCACAGGCGGCTGGGTCCCTGCGGCGGCTCGAGCGCGCGCTGCTCGAGGAGCTCCAGCGCGCGCACGATGCGGTGACGGTCGCGCGGCTCGATCGTCGCGGCCGCCCACGGCGCCGCGCGCGCGAGCTGCGCGTGCAGCGCCTCGGGTCCGCGCTCGCGCAGCTCGGCCTCCCAGCGCTCGCGCACGCCGGCGCGCGGCGGCGGGCGCAGCTCGAGCTCGGCCAGCGCCGCGCGCAGGTACAGGCCGGTGCCGCCGACGACGATCGGCAGCGCCCCGTCGGCCAGCAGGCCGTCGATCTCGGCGTGCGCCAGCGCGGCGTACTCGGCGACCGAGAAGCGCTCGGCGAGCGGCACGAACGACACGAGGCGGTGTTCGATGCGGGCGCGCTGCTCGGGGCCGGGGACGCCGGTGAGGAGCTCGAGGCCGCGGTAGACCTGCAGCGCGTCGGCGGACACCACGACCGGTCGCTCGCCGCGCGCGCGCAGGCGCTCGGCGAGCGCGACCGCGACGTCCGTCTTGCCGACGGCCGTCGGGCCGAAGAGGGCGAGCACGCGCGCGGGCACCGGCTCAGTATGCGCGGGCGCGCCTGGTGCCCCGAGTATCGTGCGCAGGCGTGAGCGTGCGCATCGCCTCTGCGCTGTCGACCGCCGCGGACCCGCGCGCGGGCGCCGCGGACGCCGCCGGCAAGGTCGCCGCCGAGCTGGCGGGCGCGCCGATCGACGTCGCCTTCGTCTTCGCCGCGGGCGCCCACCTCGCCGAGCCGGAGGCGACGCTCGAGGCGGTGCACGACGCGCTCTCGCCGCGAGAGCTCGTCGGCTGCGCGGCCGGCGGCGTCGTCGCCGACGGGCAGGAGGTCGAGCACGGCACGGCCGTGGCGGTGTGGGCGGCGGCGCTCGGCGGCGGCAGCGCCTCGACGTTCCACGCCGAGGTGACCGAGCTCGAGCAGGGCGTCGCGATCTCCGGCATGCCCGAGCTGGCCGGTGCGAGCGCCGCGTTCCTGCTGCCCGATCCGTTCTCGTTCCCGACCGATGCCGTGCTCGCCGAGCTGCACGGGCTGGCCCCCGGCGTGCCGGTGCTCGGCGGCGTGTCGAGCGCGCGAGCGCTCGACGGCGAGTCGGCGCTGTTCATCGGCGGAGACGTCGTCGCCGGCGGCGCGGTCGGCGTGCGCCTGGACGGCGTCGAGCTGCTGCCGTGCGTCTCGCAGGGCGCCACCCCGGTCGGCCCGGAGCTGACGATCACCGCGGGCGCGGGACGGATCATCAACGAGCTCGCCGGCCGTCCGGCGCTGGTGGCGCTGCGCGAGGTCATCGAGGGCCTGCCGCCGGCCGAGCGCGAGGTCCTGAGCGAGGGCATCCTGCTCGGCATCGTCGTCGAGCACGGCCAGCCCGAGTACGTCCACGGCGACTTTCTCGTGCGCAGCGTGCTCGGCGGCGACCCCGACCACGGGACGATCGCGGTCGGGGCGCCGATCTCGCCGGGCCAGGTCGTGCGCGTCCATGTGCGCGACGCCCGCTCCGCCGACCGCGACCTGCGCGAGGCGCTCGAGCTGCGCCGTCAGGCGCTCGGCTCCGACGCGCCGGCGGGCGCGCTGATGTTCACGTGCAACGGCCGCGGTCGCGGCATGTTCGGGGTCAGCGGCCATGACGCGCGCGCCGTGTCCGACGAGCTCGGTCGGATCCCGGTGGCGGGCTTCTTCGCCGCAGGCGAGATCGGGCCGGTCGGCGGCCAGAGCTTCGTGCACGGCTTCACCGCGACCGTGGCACTCTTTGCGCCGTGAACGTCGCCGGCAAGCGCGTGCTGCTCACGGGCGCCACCGGCGGTCTCGGCCAGGCGATCGCGCGCCGGCTCGCCGAGGCCGGGGCGCAGATCGTGCTCTCCGGCCGCCGCGGCGACGTCCTAGCCGAGCTCGCCCGGGAGATCGGCGCCGACGTCGCGCCGGCCGACCTCTCCGACGCGGCGTCCGTCCACGCGCTCGCGGAGGCCCATGGCGACGTCGACATCGTCGTCGCGAACGCCGGCCTGCCGGCCTCGGGGCGCCTGGAGACGTACAGCACCGAGCAGATCGAGCGCGCGCTGCGCGTCAACCTGCACGCGCCGATCCTCCTGGCGCACGCGCTGACGCCGCACATGGTCCGGCGCGGCTGCGGTCACATCGTCTTCATGTCCTCGCTGTCGGGCAAGGCGGCGACCGCCGGCAGCTCGATCTACAACGCGACGAAGTTCGGCCTGCGCGGCTTCGGCAGCGCCCTGCGCGCCGAGCTGCACGGCACCGGCGTCGGCGTGTCGACGATCTTCCCGGGCTTCATCCACGGCGCCGGGATGTTCGCCGACGCGAACGTCAAGCTGCCGCCGGGCACCGGCACGAAGTCGCCCGAGCAGGTCGCCGACGCCACGCTGCGCGCGATCGAGCGCAACCGCGGCCAGATCGACGTCGCGCCGGTCAGCCTGAAGGTCGGCACGCTCGTCGGCGGCGTGGCCCCGGAGCTGGCGGCGGCCGTCACCCGCCGCATGGGCGGTGCCAAGGTCGCCGAGCAGTTCGAGCGCGGCCAGCTCGACAAGCGCTGACGCTGCTCAGAACAGCGACGCCTGGGCATCACTCCCCCGCTCCGGCTCCGCGCGCCGGTCAGGCCGTTCGCCGCGGTGGTGGTCGCGGCGAGGCGCAAAGCGGCTCGGCGGCGGCACCCCCGTCCCGCGCAGCAGCGCGGTGAGACGCTCGCGCTCTGCGGACGGCACGTAGGCGCCGCGCGCGTACAGGCGCTCGTAGGTCTCCCGGAGGTCGGGGCGATGGGCGCGCAGCCAGTCGAAGAAGATCTGCCGGACCTCGCCGCGCAGGTGCAGCGGGATGCCGCCCACGCCCGTCGCGCCGGCCTCGCCGGCCGCCTCGAGCAGCGGCGCGAGCTGCTCGGGCGCATCGTTGATCCCGGGCATGAGCGGGGCGACGAGCACGCCGGTCGGGATCCCGGCGCGGTTGAGCTCCGCCACCGCCTCCAGCCGCGCCCTCGGATGCGGCGTGTGCGGCTCGGTCGCGCGCCACGCCTTCGCGTCGAGCGTCGGGATCGAGAGGTTCGCATGGATGTCGGTGACGGCGGCGATCTCGCGCATCAGCCCGAGGTCGCGCAGCAGCAGCGGCGACTTCGTGAGGATGGAGCACGGGTTGCGCGCGTCGCGCAGCGCCTCCCAGATCCCGGGCATGAGCCGGTAGCGCGACTCGACCCACTGGTAGGGATCGGTGTTCGTCCCCATCGCGACGTGCTCGCCCTTCCACGACGGCCGCACCAGCTCGGCACGGACGAGCTCGGGCGCGTTGACCTTCACGACGATCTCGCGCTCGAAGTCGCGGCCGGCGTCGAAGTCGAGGTACGTGTGCGTCGGGCGGGCGAAGCAGTACACACACGCATGGCTGCATCCCCTATAGGGGTTGATCGTCCAGCGAAACGGCATACGCGACGCCTTCGGCACCTGGTTGATCGCCGACCGGGCGTGGACCTCGTAGAAGCGCATGTCGAGCGCCTCGGGCGCGTCGAAGCGGCGGATCACCGCGGGATCGCGATGACCGGGCAGCCGCCGGGCCTCGTCCTCTTCGGTCGTCAGATGCTGCCAGCGCACGAACGCATGTTCGCACGGATGGTGGACGGACGCGCCGGCTCGCCGCGCTTCCCGGCGAGCGATCGGCGCCGCGGCCTAGCGGGCGCCCGCGCGCGCGAGCAGCGACAGCTCGCCGGTCAGCGTCTGGCTCGTCGCGGCGGTGATCCGGACGGGCACGAGCTCGCCGGGCGACGCCGCGCCCGTGAAGTTGACCGTCTTGTTGTGGCGCGAACGGCCGCGCAGGCGCGACGAGTCCGTCCGCGACCTCCCCTCGACGAGCACCTCGACGTCGCGACCGACGAAGCGCTGCGCGCGCTCGGTCGCGCGCCGCTGGACGACCTCCACGAGGCGCTGCATGCGCTCGACCTTGACCTCGTGGGCGACGAGGCGCTCCGTCATCGCGCCGGCCTCCGTGCCGCGGCGCGGCGAGAAGACGAACGTGAAGGCGCCGTCGTAGCCGACCTGCTCGCAGACGTCGAGCGTCTGCGCGAAGTCCTCCTCGGCCTCCCCCGGGAAGCCGACGATGATGTCGGTCGTGATCGCCGCGTCGGGCACGTGCTCGCGGATCAGCGCGACGCGGTCGAGGTAGCGCTCGCGCGAGTACGTCCGGCGCATCGCCTTGAGGATCCGCGACGAGCCCGACTGCAGCGGCAGGTGGATGTGCTCGCAGACCGACGCCAGCTCGGCATGCGCGCGGATGACGTCCTCGCGCATGTCCTTCGGGTGCGGGCTCGTGTAGCGGATGCGCTCGATCCCGTCGACCGCGTCGAGCCGCCGCAGCAGCTCGGCGAACGTCGTGCGCTGCGCGCCGAGGTCGCGTCCGTAGGAGTTGACGTTCTGGCCCAGCAGCGTCACCTCGCGCACGCCGTCGGCCGCCAGCCGGCGGACCTCGGCAACGAGCTCGCCGGCCGGGCGGCTGACCTCGCGGCCGCGCGTCGAGGGGACGATGCAGTACGAGCAGCGGCAGTTGCAGCCGACGGAGATCTGCACCCACGCCTGGAACTCGCGCGCGCGCTTCTCCGGCAGGTGGCCCGTGAAGCCCTCGAACTCGAAGAAGCCCTGCGCGGTGATCGAATCGGAGGTGAGGAACTCCGCGAGCTTGTGGACCTGGCCCGGCCCGAAGGCGACGTCGACGAACGGAAAGCGCGCGAAGACCTCGTCCTTGACCGATTGCGCCCAGCAGCCACCGACGCCGATGATCCGCTCGGGATCGCGCGCCTTCAGGCCCTTGGCCTGCTCGAGGTGCGCGACGAAGCGGCTGTCGGCCTTCTCGCGGATCGAGCAGGTGTTGAAGAGGATGACGTCGGCGTCCGCCGCAGCCGGCGCCTCGCCGTAGCCGAGCGACTCGAGCATGCCCTTCATGCGCTCGGAGTCGTGCTCGTTCATCTGGCAGCCGAACGTCGTGACGTGGTAGCGCTTCATGCGACGCCCAAGGTTAGCCGCGGCGCCGCGCCGCGCCGCGCCGGCGGGCGCCGCGCGGCTCACTTGGCGAACTCGACCGCCCGCGACTCGCGGATGACCGTCACCTTGATCTGTCCCGGGTACTCCAGCTCGCGCTCGATCTCGCGGGCGATCTCGCGCGACAGCAGCAGCGCGGCGTCGTCGTCGACGATCGTCGGCTCGACGATGACGCGGATCTCGCGCCCGGCCTGCATCGCGTAGACCTTGTCGACGCCGTCGTGCCGCGAGGCGACGAGCTCGAGCTCGCGCAGGCGCTTGACGTAGGACTCCAGCGACTCGCCGCGAGCGCCGGGCCGCGCGCCGGAGAGCGCGTCGGCGGCCTGCACGATGACCGCCTCGACGGTCTGCGGCTCGACCTCGTTGTGGTGTGCCTCCATCGCATGCGCGACGGCCTCGGGCTCGCCGTGGCGGCGGGCGATGTCGCCGCCGACGAGCGCGTGCGGGCCCTCGACCTCGTGCGAGACCGCCTTGCCGATGTCGTGCAGCAGCGCCGCGCGCGCGGCCGTCTTGCGGCTGGCACCGAGCTCCTCGGCCATCATCGCCGCCAGGCGGGCGCACTCGATCGAGTGCGCGAGGACGTTCTGCCCGTAGCTCGTGCGGTACTTCAGCCGCCCGAGCGTCCGCACGATCTCGCTGTCCAGACCCTGCACGCCGGACTGGAAGGCGGCCTCCTCGCCGGCCTCCTGCACGTGCGCGTCGAGCTCGGACTTCGCCTGGTAGTAGGCCTCCTCGATGCGCGCCGGATGGATGCGCCCGTCGGCGAGCAGCTTCTCGAGCGTCAGCCGGGCGATCTCGCGGCGCACGCCGTCGAAGGCCGACAGCACGACGGCGCTCGGCGTGTCGTCGATGATGAAGTCCACGCCGGTGAGGTTCTCGAGGGCGCGGATGTTGCGCCCCTCGCGGCCGATGATGCGGCCCTTCATGTCATCGGACGGCAGCTGCACGACCGAGACCGTCGTCTCGGCCGCGTGACCGGCGGCGATGCGCTGCATCGCCACCGACAGGATCGAGCGCACCCGCCGCTCGGCGTCGCGCTTGGTCTCCTCCTCGATCTGGCGGATGTGGCGCGCGCACTCGTGGCGCACCTGGTCGGTGATCTGCGCCATCAGACGCTCCTTCGCCTGCCCGGCGCTGAGGCCGGAGATCTCCTCGAGCGCCTGCTCGTGCTCGCGCCAGCGGCGCGCGAGCTGCTCGCGCTCGGCCTCGATGGCGCGCGTCTGCTCGTCGAGGTCGCGCGCGCGGCGGTCGAGCTCCTCGGCGCGCAGGCTGACGCGCTCCTCCAGGCGCCGCAGCTCGTCCAGGCGCGCGGGCGAATGCTGCGAGGCGGGCGCCTGACGGCGACGGGAGCCGAACGCGAACACCGCCGCCACGAGCGCCGCCGCCAGGAGCGCCGCTGCCACGATCAGTTCCATTGCCGTTCCTCTCCCCGTGCCTCCGGAATGACGCTCCGGATCGCGCGGTGCAATCGATGTCTGGGGGTCGGACCGGCGGCGGTGGGCGTCAGCAGGCGGCGCGACGCGCGATGGCTCCAGGGACGGATGAAGCTGAGGGTCGAGGGGGTGGTGTGGAGGGGCGGCGGGCCGCCCGGGTCATGCTCGCTTTTGGGCCGTCGTGGAACTTGCCTGGTTTCGGAACTGCTCGGCGTCTGGCTCTCTGGCGCCCTGTCCGGGCTCAATCCGACTGGTGCTGATGATTGCACCGCGGCAACACCGGCACAACCGGCGCGCCCGCCGTCATCCCATGGCGGCGCGCTCGAACGCCCGCACCGCGTCGTAGGCCAGCTCGAGCTCATAGCCCTTGCGCACGAGCAGCCCGAGCGCGCGCTCGCGCTCGCGGTCCGTCGCCGGCGCCGTGCGGCAGCGGCGGCGCAGCAGCGCGACCGCGGCGTCGAGCTCGCCGCCGGCGTCGCGGTCGCCGAGCGCGTCGGCGACGAGGGCGTCCTCGACGCCGGCGGCCAGGAGCGCGCGCTCGATGCGCTCCGACCCCCAGCCGTCGAGCGAGCGGCGATCCTCCGCGAAGACGCGGGCGTAGCGCGCGTCGTCGAGATAGCCCTGCTCGGAGATGACGCGCACGGCCCCGTCGATCGCAGGCTCCTGCACGCCGCGGCCTGCGAGGTGGCGGCGCACCTGCGCCTCCGTCCGGTCTCGCCGGCTCAGATGGCGGTACGCGAGCTCGAGCGCGCGCGTCAGCCCGCGGTCGGCATCGAGCGAGGTGGCGTCGGCGTCGGTCACGCGCGGGCGGCGCTTCCGCGACCGCCTACGCGGCCTCGAACGCGTTCGCGATCGGCACGGGCGCAGCGCCCTCGTCACGGTCGATCGGAGCGACGAGGTCCTGGCCGAGCCCGAGCGCGGCGTAGATCTTGGCCTCGATCTCCTTGGCGATCTCCGCGTGCTCGTCGAGGAACGCCTTGGCGTTGTTGCGGCCCTGGCCGAGGCGCTCGGCGCCGTAGGAGAAGAACGAGCCCGACTTGCCGACGATGTTGTGCTCCAGGCCGAGGTCGAGCAGGCAGCCCGACGTCGAGATGCCCTTGCCGAACTCCACGTCGAACTCGGCCTGGCGAAACGGCGCCGCGACCTTGTTCTTGACGACCTTCACGCGGACGCGGTTGCCGACCGCCTCCGTGCCGTCCTTGAGCGTCTCGATGCGGCGGATGTCCAGCCGCTGGGAGGCGTAGAACTTCAGCGCGCGGCCGCCCGGCTGCGTCTCGGGCGAGCCGAACATCACGCCGACCTTCTCGCGGATCTGGTTCGTGAACAGGCAGAGCGTCTGCGTGCGGTTGAGGTTGCCGGCGAGCTTGCGCATCGCCTGGCTCATCATCCGCGCCTGCAGCCCGACGGTCGTGTCCCCCATCTGCCCCTCGAGCTCCGAGCGCGGCGTCAGCGCCGCGACGGAGTCGACGGCGACGACGTCGACGGCGCCCGAGCGGACGAGCATGTCCGCGACCTCCAGCGCCTGCTCGCCGTAGTCGGGCTGCGAGACGAGCAGCTCGTCGATGTCGACGCCGATCTCGCGCGCGTACAACGGGTCCATAGCGTGCTCGGCGTCGATGAACGCACAGACGCCGCCGAGCTTCTGCGCCTCGGCGAGGACGTGGTAGACGAGCGTCGTCTTGCCCGACGACTCGGGCCCGAAGACCTCGACGATGCGTCCGCGCGGCATCCCGCCGATCCCGAGCGCGAGGTCCAGCGACAGCGCACCGGTCGGGATCGCGTTGACCTTCACCTGCGCTCCCTCGTCGCCCATCCGCATGACCGTGCCCTTGCCGAACTCGCGCTCGATCTGCGTGAGCGCTCCCTGGAGGGCGTCGTTACGGGCCTTGGCGGCCTTGTCGATGTCGCTGCGAGCCATGGTTCGGAGAAGCCTTTCTGCGTGCGGGAGAACAGCGCACGGTACGGGTCGATTCGGACGGAAACGATGCTAGGCCGGCGGGCTGCCGCGGCGCTACGCGTCTCCGTGCCGAAACTGCGACGCGCCTGCGCAGCGGCTCACCCCTCCAGACACCGTCTACGTTGCGTCCGGGCGGCGATTGGGTAGGCAGTGCCAGGCCGGAAGCGGGCATCCGTGACTGCCTCCGGCGCGTGTTGACCCGTCGGAAGCGCCTACCGCACGCGGTTGGGCGTGGCCTTCGGACGATCGTCCGCTCTCGACGGAAGGGGCAACACGACATGCCAGAGCCAGGCGACCTGACGGACGAGGTCACCGTCGCGGCCGCGCACGGCAGCGACGCGCGCGGCCGCATGGACCGTCTGCTGTTCGCGCGCCGCGACAGCGGCGACCGTCGCGCTCGCGACGAGCTCATCGAGCGCTTCCTGCCGCTGGCACGCTCGGTGGCCCGCCGCTATCAGCGCCCGGGCGAGCCGCTGGAGGACCTCATCCAGGTCGCGTCGCTCGGGCTCGTCAAGGCGATCGACCGCTTCGAGCCCGACCGCGGCTACGCCTTCACGAGCTTCGCGGTGCCGACGATCGCCGGCGAGCTGAAGCGCTACTTCCGCGACCGCACGTGGGTCGTCCGGCCGCCGCGCGAGCTGCAGGAGCTGTCGCTGCGCGTCGACCGCGCCTGGACGACGCTGTCGCAGCAGCTCGACCGCGCGCCGACGGTCGCCGAGCTCGCCGCCGCGGTGAGGAGCACCGACGAGCACGTCCTGGAGGCCCTGCAGGCGCGCAGCGCGCGCAGCGGGCTGTCGCTGCAGGCGTCGGCGGGCGCCGAGGACGAGCGGCTGTCGCTGCAGGACGAGATCGGCGTGACCGACGGCGGCTACGCGCGCGCCGAGGACCGCGTGCTGCTCGACGGGCTGCTGGACTGCCTGCCGCCGCGCAGCCAGACCGTGCTGCGCCTGCGCTTCGAGCGCGAGCTCACGCAGGCGGAGATCGGCGCGATGCTCGGTCTCAGCCAGATGCAGATCTCGCGGATCGTGCGCGGAGCCATCGACCAGCTGCGCCACATCGCAGATCAGCAGCAGATGCTGCAGGACCGCGGCTCGAGCCGCCACGCGCTCGCCTGACGCGTGGCTTCCGGCGCGGCGTCAGGCGGCCGGATCGCGGCGCGCGCGCTGCAGCAGGTCGATCTGCTCCTGCTTGCGCATGATCGTGTGCTCCATGCGGTGCTCGAGCGCCTCCGAGCGCGCCTCGCGCCCCGTCGCCGCGATGCACGCCTGCAGCGCCTCGGTCGCCTCCTCCTCGGCCTCGACGAGCTCGTCGACGAGCTGCGCCGGATCGCTGCAGAAGCGCAGCGGCGCGACGTCCGTCGTCGGCTCGGCGCCCAGCGTGACGACCTTCTCCGCCAGGCGCCGGACGTCGGCGAGCTCCTCGCCGGCGAAGCGCCACAGCGAGTCGCCGAGGTGCTGATAGGCGAAGCCGGCGATGCCGGCGGCGGCGAGCGTGTAGCCGAGCGCCGAGCGGTACTGCAGGCGAAGCGCGGCCTGCAGCAGCCTGATCGCCTCGTCGACGTCCAGCAGCTCGTCCTCGTCCGGGCTCATCGGCCCCCCCGCTACCCGCCTGGCGCTGTCTCGACGCCCGCCCGCGCGAGCGGCTCGTAGCGCGACCCGCGCGGCCCGGTGTGCGACCGGAAGAGGGTCAGCGCCCCGGGGTCGAACGCCAGCGCCGGCGGCCCGGGGCGCAGCTCGGCGCGGTGCACGCGCGCGTCGCGGCGCGCACGGGCGACGGTCACGTGCGGGCGCAGGGCCCGCCGCTCGCGGTCGAAGCCGATCGCCTCGACGAGCTCCTCGACGAGCTCGGCGTGCAGCTCGCCCAGCGCCGGGCCGGCGCGCAGCGCGATTGCCAGCACGCCGGGCCGCCGCGGCGGCAGCCAGAGGGCGCCGTCGACGACGAGCTCGCCGATCGGCCGGGCGAGGCGGCCGATCAGGCCCGCGACCGTCGGCACGTCCTCGGGCGCGTGGGCCCCGAGGAACGCGAGCGTCACGTGCAGGTTCTCGGCCGGCACGCGGCGCATCGCCTCGGGCGCCGCGACCGCCGCCCACGCCGCGAGCGCGCCGCGGACGGGCTGCGGCAGCTCCAGCGCGACGAAGAGCCGCATCAGCGCGGCGGGCTCAGCAGCCGCCGTACGAGGTGCAGCGCGACGGTCGTCGAGCGGTCGCGCACGTCCGCGCGCCCGCCGGGCAGCTCGACGCTGCGCGTCAGCCGCCGGCCGTCGCGACGGGCCGCCGACAGCCACACGAGGCCGACCGGCTTGTCCGGCGTGGCGCCGCCCGGTCCCGCGATGCCGGTCACGCCCACGCCGACCTCCGCTTCGAGCGCCTGCAGCGCTCCGTCGGCGAGCGCCTCGGCGACCTCCCGCGACACCGCGCCGTGCGACTCGATGAGCGCCGGGTCGACGCCCGCCAGCGCGACCTTGGCCGCGTTCGAGTACACGACGAGGCCGCCGCGCACGACCTCCGACGAGCCCGGCAGCTCGGTCAGGCGCGCGGACAGCAGGCCGCCCGTGCAGGACTCCGCCACGGCGATCGTCTCCGCGCGCGAGCGCAGCAGCCCGAGGACCTGCTCGTCGACGCTCGTGCCGTCCTCGGAGAACAGCAGCCCGTGATGGCGCTCGCGCACGAGCGCCGCCAGCCGCTCGTAGACCGGCTCGTCGGCGGGCTCGTAGCGCGTGACGACCTCGACCTCGCCGCGGCGCAGGCACGTCGTGACCTCGAGGCGGTCGAGCTCGATCCCGGCCTCGTGGGCCGCGCGCAGGGTCGCCGCGATCTCCGACTCGGGCATCCCGAAGAGGCGCAGCGTCGCCCGGCGGTAGGTCACGGCGCCGCGCAGCGCGGCGCGCACGCTCGGGCTCGCGGTCGCCGTCGACCACATCGGCCGCAACTCGCGCGGCGGGCCGGGCAGCACGACGACCATCGGGCCGTCGCCGGGGTCGCGCGGCGGGACGACAAGCCCCGGTGCCGTGCCCACCGGCTCGAGGATCTCGGCGCCCTCGGGCACGATCGCCTGCTTGCGGTTGGCGGCGAGCACGGCGTCCGGGTCGAGGTCCGGCCAGCGCGAGCTCAGCGGCCGCAGGATCTCGGCGATGCGCTCTTCGAGCGCCTCGTCGAGGACCATCTCGCGGCCCTGGAAGCTGCCGACGGCGGCGGCCGTCAGGTCGTCGGCGGTCGGCCCGAGGCCGCCGGTCGTGACGACCAGCGCGCAACCCTCGCCCGAGAGGAAGCGCAGCGCTCGCAGGATGTCCTGCGGGCGGTCGCCGACGACGGCGATGGCGACGACGTCGGCGCCGAGCTCGAGCAGCCGCTCGGACAGCCACGGGCCGTTGCGGTCGGCGACGCGGCCGGTCAGCACCTCCGTGCCCGTCACGACGATGCCGGCGCGCACGCTCATCGCGCGCCGTCCCTGCGGGCGGGGCGACGCCGCGCCGTCACCGGCAGACCGGGCGCCGGTCCGCCGGCAGCGGCTGTCGCCCGGTGCGGGGCGTGATCCGCAGGCCGATCGGCTCCGACGACGGCGCGACGGTCCGCGGGCGGCCGTTGATGCGCAGCACGACGGCGTTGTTGCCGAGCGTCAGCCGGAAGTGACGCGACGTGAACGTCGGCGTGCGCTCGCCGGGCTGCAGCGTGACGCCGTCGAGCAGCGTGCGGTCGCCGGCCTTCAGGCAGACGTAGACCTCTCCGGTCGCCTCCAGGCGCAGGCGTACGCGCTGCGGCGCCGCGCGCCGCGTCTCCTCGGCCGCGGTCGCCGGCGTCGTCGCGGGCGCCGCGGGCGGCGGCGCGGCCTGCTCTCCGGCGGTCGGGTCCTCGTCGGCGCCCGAGCCGAGCGCGTACAGCGCCGCGAGCAGTCCCACGAGGATGATCGCGACGAACGCGCCGCGCGGGACGACCGGCCCCTGCCGGCGGCGCTCACGGCCGGGCGCGGCCGCGCTGATCGGCTGCAGGTCGACGTCGCTGAGGCGCTCGTGGCGCAGCTTGTACTCGTCGACGAGCAGCTTGGCGTCGAGGTCGAGCGCCTCGGCGTAGGTCCGCAGAAAGCTCTTGACGTACGTCGGCCCGGGCAGGAGGTCCCACTCCTCGTTCTCGAGGGCGCGCAGGTACTTGGCGCGGATCTTCGTCTCGGCCTCGACCTCGGAGACGTCGATCCTCGCGCGCATGCGAGCGTCGCGCAGCGTGGATCCGATGTCCGGCATCGAGCAGAGGCTACTCGCGGGCCGGGGCGGGCTCGGCAGGCTCGGCCCGCGGCTCGTCGGGCGCGCGCGCGGGGGCCCCGTCGCGCTCTCGCAGGTTGGCGATGAAGCGATCGACGTCACCGGCGCCGACGAGCACCGCCCGCGGCTTGGAGCCCTCGTAGCCGGAGATCACGCCGCGGCGCTCGAGCATGTCGATCAGCCGGCCGGCGCGCGTGTACCCGAGTCGCAGGCGGCGCTGCAGCATCGAGGTCGACGCCGTCCCCATCTCGACGACGAGCCGGATCGCGTCCTCGAGCAGCGGGTCCTCGTCGGGACTGAACGCGTCGTCGGCTGCGCCGGCATCCGGCGCTTCCTCCTGCTCGACCTCGTCGAGCAGGTCCTCGCGCAGCTCCGGCTCGCCCTGGCGGCGCCAGAAGCTCGTCAGCGCCTCGATCTGCGGCTCGTCGATGTAGGCGCCCTGGATGCGCTGCAGCCTCGAGGAGCCCACGGGCGAGAAGAGCATGTCGCCCTGGCCGAGCAGCGACTCGGCGCCGTTGCAGTCGAGGATCACACGCGAGTCGGTCTGCGAGGACACCGAGAAGGCGATCCGGCTCGGGACGTTGGCCTTGATCATCCCGGTGATCACGTCGACGCGCGGCGACTGCGTCGCAAGCACGAGGTGGATGCCGACCGCCCGCGCCTTCTGGGCGAGGCGGATGATCGAGTCCTCGACGTCGGCCGGCGCGACCATCATGAGGTCGGCGAGCTCGTCGATGACGCAGAGGATGTAGGGCAGCGGCGGCTCGCCGCGCCGGCCGCGCGCGCGGTTGAGCTCGATGAGCGACCGCGTCTTGGCCAGCGACATGATCGAGTAGCGCTGCTCCATCTCGCGCACGAGGTTCTGCAGTGCGTTGGCGGCCATCCGCGGGCTCGTGATGACCGGCGTGAGCAGGTGGGGGATCGACTCGTAGTGGTTGAGCTCGACCTGCTTGGGGTCGATGAGCACGAGCCGCAGCTCGTGCGGCGTGGCGCGGAGCAGGACGCTCGAGAGCATCGCGTTGATCGCCCCGGACTTGCCGGCGCCGGTCGTGCCGGCGACGAGCAGGTGCGGCATCTTGGCGAGGTCGGCGCCGATCGCCTTGCCGCCGACGTCCTTGCCGAGCCAGACGGTCAGCGGCGACCAGCCGGCCGGCGCGTCCTGGAAGACGTCGCCGAGCTGCACGATGCGCCGGCGCAGGTTCGGGACCTCGACGCCGACGGCCGTCTTGCCCGGGATCGGCGCCAGGATGCGGATGTCGGTCGCGGCGAGCGCGTAGGCGAGGTCGTCCTTGAGCTGGGCGACCTTGCTCATCTTGATCCCGGGCGCGAGGCGCAGCTCGAAGCGCGTGATGTGCGGGCCGGCGACGGTGCCGACGACCTTCGACTCGACGCCGAAGTGGCCGAGCGCCTCGACCAGCCGCGCCCCGGTCTTCTCCTGCCCGGCGGTGTCCGGGCGCGTCTGCTCGGCGCTGGAGCGCTTGAGCAGGTCGGGGCTCGGCAGCCGCCACTGGAACGCGGGGTCGTCGGTCGCCGTGCCGCGCAGTCGTCCCTGCGGCGTGAGGTCCGCGGGCCCCGGCGCGCGCGCCATGACCGCCGGCGTGTCGCGATCGTCCTCGGCCTCGTGCGCCGCGTCGGGCGGCCCGGCGCCGGCCTCGGCCTCCTCGCCCGGGTCGTCGTCGGGCTCGGGCGCGGGCTCGGGCGGCGGCTCGCCGAAGAGGTCCGGGTAGCGCGTCGCGCCGTCGAGCGAGGGCGCCTCGACGTGTGTCGCGCGCACGACGATCTCGCCGCCGGGCGGCTCGGGCGCGACGAGCGGCTGCAGCGGCGCGCCAGCGGCCGCACGCTCGGCGGGCTCGGGGTCGGGCTCGCGTGCGGCCGGCGGGCGCCGCGCCGCGGGCGGCCGGCGCGCCGGCACGGCGCGGCCGAGCGCGCGCGTCGTGTCCGCCAGGCCGCAGCCGGTCGCGCGCAGCACGCCGGCGACCGACGCGCCCGTGAGCAGCAGCACCGCGGCGACGAAGAGGAACACCGCGACGATGTGGGCGCCGATCGTCGAGAACGCGGTCGCCGTCGCGTACAGCAGCGCGTCGCCGAGGATCCCGCCGCGGGGCTCGAAGAACGCCGCGTCCCAGTAGCCGCTGCGCTCTCCCGGCGGCCCGAGCCCGAACGTGCCCGCCGCCAGCGCGAGCGTGAGCGAGGCGAAGAGGCAGATCGCCCCGGCGCGAAACGGCCGCACCGCCGGAAGCACCGGCCGCAGGACGAGGATCGCGCCGGCGGCGACGACCGCGGCCGGCACGGCATGGCCGACCTGCCCGACGAGGTAGGCGATCGCCCGCGTCGCCGCCTGTCCCGCCGCGCCGCCGTCCCAGCCGAGGTGGATCGGGAAGGCGAGAAAGACGCCGACCGCGACGAGGCCGAGGCCGATGAGGTCGAGGTGGCGCTGATCGATCACCGGCAGCCGCAGCCCACCGGCCCGCGCGCGCCGCGCGCGGGCCCGCGGCGCAGGCTTCGCCGACGGTCGGCGGGATGCGGGCTTGCGGGTGGTTGCCATGAGGGCCGCCGTACGGATTCGACGGCGACCGCGCCCGTCCTGCCAGGTCGCCGGGCACGCCGCGTTTGCGGATACCCTGGATCCGATGGCCGAGCGACCCCCACGCGTGCTCGTCGTCGAGGACGACCACGACATCGCCCAGGTCCTGCTGCGCTCGCTGCGCATGGAGGGCTACGAGGCGCGCGCCAGCTACGACGGCGAGGCGGCGCTCGTCGACGCGCGCGAGTTCAGCCCCGATCTCGTCATCCTCGACCTCGGGCTGCCCAAGCTCGACGGCATCGACGTCGCGCGCAGCCTGCGCCGCGACGGCGACGTCCCGATCCTCATGCTGACGGCCCGCGATGCGGTCGAGTCGCGCGTGGAGGGCCTCGACGCCGGCGCCGACGACTACCTCGTCAAGCCGTTCGAGCGCCAGGAGCTGCTCGCCCGGCTGCGCGCGCTGCTGCGCCGCCGGCCGCCGCGCGGCAGCGCGTCGCTCGTCGTCGGCGACCTGCAGCTGAACCCCGACACGCACGAGGTCTGGCGCGACGGGCGCCAGGTCGAGCTGACGCAGCGCGAGTTCGAGCTGCTGGAGTACCTGATGCGCAACGAGCGTATCGTCGTACCGCGCCAGCGCCTGCTCGAAGAGGTATGGGGCTACGATCCGTTTGCCACGACGAACACGATCGAGGTGTTCGTCTCGAACCTGAGAAGGAAGCTCGAAGCCGGCGATGAGCCGCGTCTCCTCCATACGATCCGCGGCGCAGGGTACGTTCTCCGCGCCTAGCCAGATGCCGATCCGCTGGCGGCTGGCCGGCGGTTCTGCGCTGCTGACGCTCGTGATCCTGTGCGGCTTCGCGGGCGCGGTCGGCGGGCTGACCTCCAAGCGCATCTACGAGGACTTCGACCGGCAGGTCGACAGCGCGGCCGACGCGCTGGCCGCGCGCGTGACGTTCGAGTCGGTGGAGCCGGACCTGCGCACCGGCCGCTACCACCTGCAGGCGCTCAGCCCGCCGCTGGACAGCATCACGCCCGACGGCGACACGATCATCCGGATCGTCAACGCCGACGGCTATCAGTTCGACGCGACGGAGCACACGCGCAACCTCGGCCCGCCGCGCGACCACGCGATCGAGCGCGACGGCTACCGCGTCGAGACGCGCGTGCTCCCGCAGACGCTCGGCGACCTGCCCCCGTACCGGCTGTACCTCCAGTACGCGCGGCCGCTCGCGTCGGTCGAGGCGACCGTCGCCCGCCTGCGGCTGTTCCTCGTCATCGGCGTCCTCAGCGGCGCCGGCCTCGCGCTGCTGGCCGGCCTCATGGTGGCCAAGCGCGCGATGGCGCCGATCGCCGCGCTGACCGCGATCGCGCGCAAGATCGAGCGCACGCGCGACCCGGCGCAGCGGATCCCGCACGTCGAGGCCGACGACGAGGTCGCCGAGCTGGCGCGCACGCTGAGCGGCATGCTGCAGGCGCTCGACGAGTCGCGGTCGGAGACCGAGGACGCGCTCGCGCGCCAGCGCGAGTTCGTCGCCGACGCCTCGCACGAGCTGCGCACCCCGCTGACGAGCGTGCTCGCCAACCTCGAGCTGCTCGCCGAGAGCCTCGACGGCGAGCAGCAGGACGCCGCGCGCTCCGCGCTGCGCTCCTCGCGGCGGATGCGCCGGCTCGTCGCCGACCTGCTCCTCCTCGCGCGCCACGACGCCGCCCGTCAGGCGCCGCACACGCCGACCGACGTCGGGCAGGTGCTCGTCGAGGCAGCCGCCGAGGTCGGGGCGATCGCGTCCGACCACGAGCTCTCGATCCACGCGCGCCAGGCGGTCGTCGACGGCGCGCGCGACGAGCTGCACCGCCTGACGCTGAACCTCATGGAGAACGCGATCCGCCACACCCCGCCGGGCACCCACGTGCGGGCCGCCGTCGAGCGCGTCAACGGCGCGGTGCGGCTGACCGTCGACGACGACGGGCCGGGCATACCGCCCGATCTACGCGACCGCGTCTTCGAGCGCTTCGTGCGCGGCGCCGGCGACCGCGGCGGCTCCTCCGGACTCGGGCTGTCGATCGTGCAGGCGGTGGCCGCCTCGCACGGCGGCTCGGTGACGATCCAGTCGCCGACGCGAAACGGCGTCACGCGGCCGCACGGCACGCGCTTCGAGGTCACGCTGCCGCTGTCGGGGAATGCCGCCGGCGGGCCGGAGGCGGGCGCCGCGGACGAGCGCGTCGGCCAGGCGACGGCCGGCTGACCCGGCTCAGCCGCCGGGCGCCCGCGCGGCGAGATCGCCAACCGCTCACCTCCGCGTACATCCCGGATGGGCCTCGCCCGACCGCGCGCGGCGCGCCTCGTCCGGCAGCCGCGAGCGCGGCTCTGCGGCACTCAGCGCAGCGGTGACGGCGGCTGCGCGTCGTCGCGGTCGGCGGCCGGCGTCAGATCCTGGTCGGACTCGTTCAGCGCGCCCGACGTGAGCATCGGCTCGCGCCGCTGGAACGCGGCCCGCGCCACCGCGTGCGCGCCGACCGGCGTGGTCAGCAGCAGGAAGACCGCGATGAGCACGGCGCGCGCCGTGATCGCGCCGTCGCCGTCGGCCATCGACGCGATCAGGAACGCCACGATGCCTAGGAACACCGCCTTGCTGGCGGCGTGCAGCTGCGTGTAGACGTCGGGCATGCGGAACATGCCCGCGACGCCCAGCGTCGTGACGACGAGGCCGAGCACGATGAGCGCGTCGGCCGCCACCGTCGCGACCTGCGCGGCCATCAGAACATCCTCCCCTCGCCGTAGAAGCGCGCCGCCGCCAGCGTGCCGATGAAGGCCAGCAGCGACAGCGCCAGCGCGGCGTCGAGGAAGTAGGCCACGCCCTCGGAGTCCGACCACAGCACGAGCACCCCGACGAGCAGGAGCACCAGCGTGTCGAGGGCGAGCACGCGCGTGCCCGTCGAGCGCGCGCGCAGCAGCAGGACCGCGCAAGCCAGCACGAGCGCGGTCAGCCAGACGACCGCGACGTAGAAGACGGCCTCGTGGATCACGGGAACACCCCCTGCTGGTAGCGCCGATAGAACTCGTCGTGGCGGGCGCGCACCGCGTCCGGGTCGCTGGCGTCGACGACGTGCACGAGCATGACCTGCGAGCGGTCGTCGATGTCGACGAGGACCTCCCCGGGGGAGAGCGTGAGCGCCAGCGCGGTGGCCGCCACGCCCGTCGGCGTGCGCTCGCCGATCGGGACGGCGACGATGCCGGGACGCGCCAGCGGGCGCAGGCCGAGCACGATCAGCGAGACCTGCCACGTCCCGGTAACGACCTCGCGCACGATCGCGGCCGCGAACAGCGGGAAGGCCGCGATCCGCCGCAGCAGGAGCCCCGCGCCGGTCCTGCCGGACGCCGGCAGCGCCCGCCGGCTCCACGCCAGCACGCCCGCGGCGAGCAGCGCCCCGATCGCCACGTCCCAGGGATCGAAGCTCGCCAGCGTCAGCAGGTACGCGAGCGTCAGCAGCAGCAGCGTGAAGGCGTAGCTCATGGCGCCGCTCCGACGACCGCCGCCGCCTCGCGGGCCGCCACCAGCAGCGGCTCCGGCCAGACGCCCAGCGCGACGACGAGCGCCGCCACGACGAGCGTCACGGCGCGCAGCGCGACCGAGCTGTGCGGTCCGCGCTCGGCCGGCGGCCTGCCCTCGTCCCCCGGCCGCCAGTAGTCGTGCTGGTAGATCTGGAACATGTACAGGAACGACAGCGCCCCGCCCACGAAGATCAGCGCCACGAGCGCCACGCTGCCCTCCTCGATGCCGGCTTGGAAGAGCGCGACCTTGCCGAAGAAGCCGGCCGACGGCGGCACGCCCGCGACGCTGAAGGCGCCGATCACGAACGCGGCGCCGACGAGCCAGCCGCGCACGTCGATCGCGAGGAACAGCAGCGTCTTGTTGAGCGAGTTGACGACGGCGTAGATCACCGCCGCGGCGAAGCCGACGGCGCCGCCGACGCCGAGCGCGATGAGCACGTAGCCGGCCTGGCCGATCGCCGAGTAGGCGAGCACCTCGCCCACGCTGCGCCGCGAGACGGCCTGCAGCGCGCCGTACAGGATGCTCGCCGTGCCGAGCACGAGCAGCACCCACGCCCCGAGGCGCAGCTCGGCCGGCAGGATGTCGGCGCCGAAGCGCAGCAGGCCGTAGCTGCCGACGTTCGCCACCGCCCCGCTGAGCATCGCGGCGACGCCCGGGCGGGCGCTGGCGTAGACCGGCGGCAGCCAGAAATGGAACGGGAACAGCCCGAGCTTGACGCCGAACGCGACGAAGAAGAACACCGCGATGAGGACGACCGCGCTCGGGTCGACATCCGCCAGCCGGTCCTCGACGGCCGCCATCTCGAGCGTGCCGGTCACGTGGTAGACGGCCGCGACCCCGAGCAGGAACAAGAACGAGCCGAGCAGGTTGACGACCGCGAACACGAAGCCGGCGCGCAGCTCGCGCCCGCGGCCGTTGTACGCCGCCAGGATGTACGAGGCGAGCATCGTCAGCTCGAAGAAGACGTAGAAGTTGAACACGTCGCCGGTCAGGAACAGCCCGGTCAGCCCGGTGGCCAGGAAGAGCACGAGCGAGGGGAACATCCGCCCCTGGCCGCCGCGCAGCAGCTCGTGGACGAGCGCCGCGAGCAGCACGCCGATCGAGAGCACGGCGAACAGCGTCCCGAGCGCGTCGGCGCGCAGCACGATGCCGACGCCCGGCTCCCAGCCGCCGGCGACGGTCTGGCGCGCGCCGCCGTCGTAGACCTGGCCGGCGAGCACGCACAGCAGCGCGAACGTCGCCGTCAGCGCCGCCACGGCGAGCCAGCCGACGACGCGCCGCCGGCCGTCGGCGAGCGCCAGGGCGGCGGCCGCCGCCCACGGCACCACGAGCGCGATCGCCGGGCTCACACCGACACCTCCTCGCGCTCGAGCTCGCGCTCGTGACGCGCCTCGGCGTGCGACAGCTCGTCCAGGTCGACGGTCCGCGAGGAGACGTAGATCCCGTACGCCAGGCAGAGCAGCAGGGCCGTGACGGCGAAGCCGATCACGAGCGCGGTGATCGTCATCGCCTGCACGAGCGGGTCGCTCACGGTGCCGTCGTCGAGCGGGCGGATCGGGCTCTGGCCACGGCCGAGGCCGCTGGCGATGAGCGCGACGTTCGCCGCGTGCGCGACCAGCACGATGCCGACGACGATGCGGAAGAGGTCGGGCTTGAGCAGCAGGTAGGCGCCGCTGCCGAACAGCACCCCGATCGCGAGCGCCAGCAGCAGCGTCATGGCGACTCGGCCTCGACGTGCTCGGCCTCGCGCGCGATCGCGTGGATGATGCCGAGCGCCGCGCCGACGACGAGCACGAAGATCGTCACGTCGAAGGCGAAGGCGCCTATGAGCTCCAGCGTCCCGAGGTGGATCGCCTCCTCCCCCGCTCCGGGCGGGTACGTCAGCAGCGCCTCGCCGGCGATCATCGGCGCGGCCGCGATCGTCAGCGCCAGCAGCATCGCGACGAACGCGCCCGCCGGCAGCAGCCGGATCGGCAGCCTGCGCTCGGTCTCCTCGCGGCCGAACGCGACGTACTGCAGCAGGATCGCGAGCGCCGCGATGGCGCCGGCCGCGAAGCCGTCGCCGACGTCCGCGTACCCCTTGACGAGCACCGCCAGCGCGACCATCAGGATCGGCGCGAGCATGACGCGCGCGAGCGTCTGGATGAGCAGGCTCACCACAGCCTCCCGCGGCGCAGCAGGCCGACGACGCCGATGAGCCCGACGGCCACGACCGTGACCTCGCCGAGCGTGTCGAGGCCGCGGAAGTCGGCCAGGATCGCGGTGACGACGTCCTTGGCGTGCGCGTCCGGGGCGAGGGCGACGTGCTCGGCGGCGACGCTGCGCTCGGGCGCCGGGCGCGAGAGCGCGCCCCACGCGAGCACGAACGCGAAGGTCCCCGACAGCACGCCGATCAGCGGGTCGCGCCAGCGCCGGCTGCCGCGCGTCTGCACGCCCGCCTCGCGCCGCAGCACCTTCGCCGGGACGAGCGCCAGCACGCCGAACACCAGCAGCGCCAGCAGCGTCTCGACGACCACCGCCACGAGCGCCACGTCGGGCGCGCCGAAGAACGCGTAGACGCCCGCGAGCACGAAGCCGAGCGTCGCGAGCACGAGCGTCAGCGTGAGGTGCTTGCGCGGCAGCGTCGCCGCCACCGCCGCCGCGCAGGCGAGCGCGAGCATGAGCACGAGCCCCGCGTCGCGCGAGCCGATCTCGCCGACGTGGTAGAGGCCGGCGGTCGGCGTCGCGATGAAGCCGACCAGCACCAGCGCGCCGGCGGGCACCAGGACCGCCGCCACGCGCGCGCGCAGATCGCGCACCTCGAGGTCGTGGACCCGATCAGACAGCCGGTTGAGCAGCCGCAGCACGCCGCCGTAGAGCCGCTCGGGCCCGGCGGCCGCGCCCGCGCCGGCGACCGCTCCGGCGGCGCGGCGCCACAGCGCGGGGACGGCCAGCAGCGTCAGCCCGATGGCCCACGCGCCGAGCGCCATGAGGTTCTCCGCGCGCGTGTCGAGGTGGTAGGCGACGTCGGCGGCGGCCGGCTCGCGCACGCTCGACTCGCCGGCGGCCGCCGCGAGCGACGCCACCGGCTCCGGCCACACGCCCGCCGCGGTGACGCAGGCGCCCAGCGCCGCGACCGGCACGAGCAGCGTGAGCGGCAGCCGCTGGGCCTGCGTGCGCGTGCCGAGGAAGATCGCCGCCCAGAAGCGCCCGAGGTAGGCGAACGTCAGGCCGGCGGCCGCGACCGCGATGCCCGCCGCCCAGGGGCCGTGCTCCAGCGCGGCGGCGAAGAACAGCTCGTCGGCGAAGAACCCGACGGTCAGCGGCAGCGCGACGATCGCGGCGACGGCCGCGGCGCTGGCGGCGGCGAGCAGCGGCAGCTCGCGCGCGAGCCCGCCGACCTCCGACAGCCTCCGCGACCCGCCGGTGCTCTCCGTCACGGCTCCCGCCGTCAGGAACAGCGCGCTCTTGGCGAGCGCGTGCGAGATGACGTAGAACGACGCCGCGACCGCCGCCTTGGCGCCGCCCAGTCCGTAGAGGAACACGACGTAGCCGTACTGCGAGAACGTCGAGTAGGCGAGCAGCTGCTTCATGTCGTCGCGCGTCAGTGCGATGACGCCGCCAACGGCGATCGACGTCGCGCCGATGACGATCAGCCCGTCGAGCAGCAGCTCGCTCGGCTCGATGAGCGGATACAGCCGCCCGAGCAGCAGGACGCCGGCGGCGACCATCGCCGCGGAGTGCAGGTAGGCCGACACCGGCGTCGGCGCGGTCATCGCGCGCGGCAGCCAGAAGTGCAGCGGGACCTGCGCGCTCTTGGCGAGTGCGGCGACGGCGATGAGCGCGCCCGCGAGCGTCAGCGTCGCTCCGGGGCGAGCGCGCTCGAACAGCTCGGGCACCGAGAAGGTGCCGTACTCGGCGTAGAGCAGCAGCGCCCCGATGAGCAGCAGGACCGCGCTGATCCCCGTCACGAGCAGCGCCATCAGCGCGGCCCAGCGCGACGGCGCCTCGTGGCGGTCGTAGGCGATGAGGAAGTACGACGCGACCGCCGTCAGGTCCCAGAAGACGAACAGCGCGATGAGGTCCTGCGCGGTCGCCAGGCCGGCCATGGAGACCATGAAGAGCACGAGCAGCCCGTAGAAGCGGGGCGCATGGCTGGCGGGGCGGCGCTGGTAGGCGAGGTGCGCCGGGAGGTAGCTGGCGGCGTAGACGAAGACGGCGAGCCCGACGCCGGTCGCAAGCAGCGTGTACAGCGCGCCGAGCCCGTCGAGCTCGAAGCGCAGCCGCAGGTCGAGCGACGGCGCCCACGGCAGCTCGACCGCGCCGCCGCCCTGCGACCACGCCCAGAGCGTCGCGCAGAAGCCGGCGGCGGCGAGCGCGATCGCCGCCCAGGCGGGGACGTCCTGGGCGGCCGCGCGGCCGGTCGAGTCGTCGGGCATCGCCGACTACTACCCACTGTGCGGCGCCTCGGCGGGGGGACGCGAGCTTTTCGCGCCGAGCGGTTCGCGGACGGGTGGGTATAACGAGGCTGGTGATGCCCGAGCCGACGAGCTCACGCGACGCCGGCGCGGGGCGGGGTGCGGCGATCGTGTGCGGCGTCGAGCAGTCCGAGGCGTGCCGCCAGGCGGTCGCGGTCGCGTCCGAGCTGGCCGAGCGCCTCGGCGCGCCGCTCGTCCTCGTGAACGTGCGGGCCGCACCCGCGGAGCTGCCGTCCAGGATGGCGGCCCAGGCGGCGGTGGCGCGCGAGCACGCCGTCGCCGCCGGCCGGCGAACGGTCGTCGACGTCGTCGCCCCGCTCGCGGCCGACCCGAGCAGGCGCCGCGCGCTCGAGCGGGCCGAGGCGCGGGTCGAGTTCGGCGCGCCCGCCGCGCGCCTGGCGGCGATCGCCGACGAGCTCGCGGCCGAGCTGATCGTCGTCGGCGCGCGCGGGCGCGGGCGGGCGGGCTCGCTCGTCCTCGGGAGCGTCTCCCAGAGCCTCGCCGCCGAGCCGTCGCGCCCGGTGCTCGTGGTTCCGCCGGAGGCGTCGCTCGAGCTTGCGGGCTCCGCGCCGGGCGGCACGCGACCGAGCATCGTCTGCGGCGTCGACGGCTCGGACGCCGCGACGCGCACGGCGCGCGTCGCCGCCCGGCTCGCCTCGGCGCTCGGGCTGCGCCTCGTGCTCGTGCACGTCGAGGAGGGCGGCGAGCGCAGGCCGCCGGGCACGATCGAGTTCGACACGCTGCTCGACGCGGCGACGCGCCCGCGGGTGCGGATGCTCCAGCGCTCCGCCGACGCCGCCGCCCGCGAGGGCGCCGACGTCCAGCTGTGCCTCGCCGCGGGCAGCCCGGCGGCCGCGCTGGAGGACGTCGCCGTGCGCGAGGCCGGCGCGCTGATCGCGGTCGGCACGCGCGGGCACGGCGCGCTCAGGGCGCTCGCGCTGGGCTCTGTCTCGCGGTCGCTGGCGGCCGGGGCGCCGGTGCCGGTGCTGGTCGTCAGCGAGCCCCCGCAGGCCGACGCCGCCGATCCTCGCGGTGGAAGCTGACGCCCGCCGTCCGCCGGGCGGCCTGCGAGCGGCCGGCGCGCGATGATCCTCTCGACCGCCGCCTTGCTCGCCGGGCTCGGCCTGCTCGCCGTGGCGGCCGACCAGCTCGTGATCGGCGCCGCGCGGCTGGCGGTGTCGCTGCGCGTCTCCGCCGTCGTCATCGGAGCGCTCGTCGTCGGCGTCGGCACCAGCGCGCCCGAGGTCCTGATCTCGGTCCTCGCCGCGGCGGAGGGCGCCGTCGGTATCGCCGCCGGCAACCTCGTCGGCTCGAACATCGCCAACGTCGCGCTCGTCGCGGCCGTCGCCGCGCTCGTGGCACCGCTGACGGTCTCGTCGCACACGCTGCGCCGGCAGGCCTCCCTGTCGGCCCTCGCGGTGATCGCGTTCGCCGCCGCGCTGCAGGTGGGACTGAGCCGCGCCGCGGGCGTGTTGCTGCTCGTCTCCGCCGCGCTGGCAGTCGGATGGATCATCCGATCCTCGGAGCCGCTCGCCGAGATTCCCATCGACGAGACGCAGGCGCCCGCGGGCACCGGCGTGCGTCGCGAGGCGATCCGCACGGCGATCGCGCTGGTCGGCACCGGTGCGGGCGCCCAGCTCGTCATCGCGGGCGCGGAGGGCATCGCGAGCGCGACAGGACTCGACGACGGGTTCGTCGGGCTCACCGTCGTCGCGGTCGGCACGTCGCTGCCCGAGCTCGTAACCGCCGTGCAGGCGGCGCGCCGCAGCCAGCCCGACCTCGTCGTCGGCAACGTGCTCGGCAGCAACATCTTCAACAGCCTGCTCGCCGGCGGCCTGATCGGCGTCATCGCGCCCGGCCGCGTGTCCGACCCGCAGATCACCGGTCCGGCGACGGCGGCGATGGTGGCCGTCGCGCTGCTGACGTGGCTGCTGTTGGCGACGGGCCGCAAGCTGACGCGCTGGGAGGCGGCGCTGCTGCTCGCGGGCTACGCCGTGCTGCTGCCGCTGCTTGCCTGAGCCCGGCCGGCAGACGCGTCCGGCAGCCGGAGGTCGCCGCGCGCCGTGCGTCTGACAGCATCGGCCGCGGTGACCGCACCGCGCAGCCTGGCACTCGTCGTCCTCGGCGTCCTGCTGGCGCTCGCGGGCCTGACCGCGCTCTACGTGAAGCGCGAGCTGGCCGATCCCGACGCGTTCGCCGACCGCGCGGTCACGGCGCTGCGCTCCGAGCAGGTCCGCGGCGTGATCGCCGAGCAGGTCGCCGTCGAGATGCTGGAGCGGGGAGCGCCCGACCTCGTCGCATCGCGGCCCCTGCTGCTGGCGGCGGTCGAGGCGGTGCTCGAGACCGACGAGTTCGAGCCGGTGCTGCGGCGCTCGGCGGTGACCGCCCACGAGGTCCTCCTGCGCGGCGACAGCGACGTGGTCGTCGAGCTCGAGGCGGCGCGCGCCGTCCTGCTGCCCGCGGTCCGCAGCGCGGCGCCGGAGGTCGCGCGGCGGATCCCGGAGGATCTCAGCCCCACGATCGCGCAGGTGCGCGCGACCGACGCCGCCACGACCGCCGTGCGCGTCGCCGACGACGCCAGCGACGCCGCGCTGCCGCTGCTGCTCGCGGCGCTGCTGGCGTTCGCGCTCGCGATCGCGCCGGCGCCGGACCGTCCCCGCGCGCTCGCGGTGACCGGCGGCGGGCTGCTGGCGGGCGGTGCGGCGGGGCTCGTCGCGATGGCCGCGCTGCGCGCGCAGGCGATCTCGGAGGCCGGTCGCGTCGGCGTGCTGTCCGAGGACGATGCGCGCGCGGCCGCCGGCGCGACCTGGGACGCGCTCGCCGGCGGGCTGGAGTCGTGGCTGCTCATCATGGCCGTCTGCGGGCTGGCGATGGTCGCCGGCGTGCTGCTCGGCGAGGCGCGCGTCGATCGCGCCGCAGCGCTGCGCCACGCGGCGGAGATCGTCGCCGGCGGACGGCTGCCGCGGCTGGCCAGGGTGCTGCGCGGGCTCGCGCTGGCGGCGCTCGGCGCGCTCATCCTGCTCGGCACGGAGCCGGTCCTGGCGGCCGCGGTGATCGTCCTCGGGGGGGCGCTCGTCGTGCTCGGCCTGGCCGAGGCGCTGTCGACGGTCGCCCGGCCCTCGCGTCCGGCGCGCCGCGCGGGCGGGTCTCGCGGCCGCCCGCGCCGGATCGCCGTCGCGGCCGGCGTGGCGTCGGTCGCCGTCGCGGTCGCCGCCACGCTCGCGCTCCGCGACCGCGGACGACCGGCGGCACCGCCGCCGATGGGCGAGATCGTCGCCTGCAACGGGCTGCCCGAGCTCTGCGACCGCCGTCTGGACGACGTCGTCCTGGCCGGGACGCACAACTCGATGTCGGCGGCCGACCGCGCCGGCTGGCTGTTCGCCAACCAGGTGCGGCCGATACCGCGCCAGCTCGACGACGGCATCCGGCTGCTCATGCTCGATCCCCACTACGGCGTCATCGACTCCCGCGGGCGCGTGCGGACCGACCTGCAGGCCGAGGGCACGACGCGCAACCGGGTTGCGCGCCGGCTCGGGGCGGAGGCGGTCGGCGTCGCCGAGCGGCTCGTCGGACGCCTGGGCCTGGTGCCGTCGGAGGGAGAGCGCCGGATCTTCCTCTGCCACACCCTTTGCGAGCTCGGTGCCGAGCGGATGAGCTCGACGCTCAACGAGATCCGCGGCTTCCTCGAGCGCAACCGCTCGGAGGTGCTCGTCGTGCTCCTCGAGTCCAGCGTCGACCCGGCCGAGGTCGAGAGGGCCTTCGACGATGCCGACCTCGAGCCCTACCTGGCGACGCTGCGCCGCGCGGCGCCGCTGCCGACGCTGCGCGAGATGATCGCCAGCGGCCGCCGGCTCGTCGTCCTCGACGAGCGCGACGGCGGCGACGCGCCGTGGTACCAGCCGGCGGCGTTGTTCGTCCAGGACACCCGCATCGGCTCCCTGCTCGACTCGCCCACGGACTGCCAGCCCAACCGCGGCACGCCCGACAGCCCGCTGCTGGTCATGAACCACTGGATCGACCGCTTTCCACCGCCGCTGACCGAGAACCGCGCGATCAGCACCCGCGGCGCGCTGCTCGAGCGCGTCCGCAGCTGCCGCAGGAGCCTCGGCCGCGTTCCGACCGCCATCGCGGGCGACTTCTACGATCGCGGCGCGATCATCGCGACCGTCGGCGAGCTCAACACGCGCGGGCCCGGCGGCTAGGTCGCGCCCCGGCTCACCGGCCGGCGCGCCATCACGGCTCCCCGCCGAGCCGGCGAGCGCCCCGGCCGCCCGCCGCCTCCAGCACGCGCATGACGTCGGTCAGCGACAGCAGGCCGAGCGGTTGCCCGTGGTCCTGCACGAGCGCCCGGCGCAGGCCGTCGGTGGCCAGCCGCGGGTACGTGCCGCGCAGGTCGGCGTCGCTGCGCACGACGATCGCCCGCTCGATCGGCACCATGACGTCGCGCACCGTTCGCCGCGGCCAGTCCTCGCGCGGCAGCGCCACGACCTGGCGGAAGGACACCATGCCGAGCGGCGACCCGTCGGCGCCGACGACCGGATAGGCGGTGTGGCGGTGGGCCATGAAGACCTCGTCCATGAAGCGGTCGAGCGCCATGTCGGGGGGCACGCTGACCGGCTCGGCGACCATCACGTCGCGCACGCGCAGGTCGGCGAGGGCGTCGCGCGTCTCGGCCATCTGGCCCTCGGCCTCGGCGGCGCCGATCAAGAACAGGCCGATGAGCGCCAGCCACAGCCCGGCGAAGGCCCCCGTCACGAGCACGAGCACGAGGCCCATCACGAAGAGACCCTGACCGAAGCCGCGCCCCATCGCCGCCGCGGTCCGCGTCGCGGCGGCGAAGTTGCCGCGACGGATCCACAGCAGCGCCCGCAGCACGCGCCCGCCGTCGAGCGGCAGCGCCGGCAGCAGGTTGAAGACGAGCAGCGTGAGGTTGATCTGGCCCAGCCAGAAGACGACGCCGTCGACGCCGGAGGGCAGGTCGACGAGCAGCGCCGCGCCGAGGAACACGACGCCGAGCACGAGCGAGACGACCGGCCCGGCCAGCGCGATCCGCAGCTCCGCGCCGGCGGACGGGAACTCGCCGCGGAAGCGGGCGACGCCGCCGAAGACCCACAGCGTGATGCCGTCGATCTCCATCCCGTCGCGGCGCGCCTGGATCGCATGCCCGAGCTCGTGCGCCGTCAGCGACGCGAAGAACAGCAGCACCGCGGCGGCCGCCATCGCGGCGTAGCCGGCGTCGGACAGGCCGGCGTTCGTCTCGGGAAAGACGCTCGTCGCCAGCGTGAAGAAGACGATCGCGACGATGATCAGCCAGCTCCAGCTGGCGCCGATCTCGACGCCGGCGACGCGACCGAAGCGCAGGCTCGAGCGAATCGGCATGCAGGCCGCGGTACCCGACCGGCGCGGGCGGGAACCCGCGGCCGGCCCCGCGCCTACACCTCGACGACGACCGGCAGCACCATCGGCCGGCGCCGGAGGCGCTCGTACACGAAGGCCGCGAGGTCGTCGTGGAGGATCTGCTGCAGCAGGTCGATCTCGCGAATCTCGTCGCGGGCGGCCCGCTCCAGCGACGCGTCGACGCAGTCGCGCAGCTCGTCGAGCAGCTTGCCGGCCTCGCCGGCGTACGGGACGCCGCGCAGGATGACCTCCGGCTCGGCGACCGAGCTGCCGTCCTGCTCGGACACCGTCGCCACGACGACGAAGATGCCGTCGGCCGACAGCATCCGGCGGTCGCGCAGCGCGACGTCGGTGACGTCGCCGATGTCGACGCCGTCGACGAAGATCATGCCCGACTGGACCTTCGGCGCCCAGCGCGCGCCGCGGGCGTCGAGCTCCAGCGGCTGGCCGTTCTCGCCCTTGAAGATGTTGTCGCGCTCGATGCCGACGGCCTCGGCCAGCTGCCCGTGCAGGTGGATGCGCTTGTGGTCGCCGTGGAACGGCATCACGAACCGCGGCCGGGTGAGGTTAAGCATGAGCTTGATCTCCTCCTGGTAGCCGTGCCCGGAGGCGTGGATCGGTGCGTCGCGGGTCGTCACGACGTCGCAGCCGATGTGGTACAGGCGGTCGATCGTCTCGTTGACCGCGCGCTCGTTGCCGGGGATCGGCGTGGCGCTGAACACGACGGTGTCGCCCTCGTGCAGCTCGATCTGCGGATGGTCGCGGTGGGCCATGCGGCGCAGCGCGCTGAGCGGCTCGCCCTGCGAGCCCGTCGAGATGATGACGACGCGGTCCTCGGGGAAGTCGGCGATCTCGCGCGGCCCGACGAGGATCCCGTCCGGCAGGCGGATGTGCCCGAGCGAGCGGCCGATGTTCGTGTTCTTGCGCATGGAGCGGCCGATCAGGCAGACCTTGCGGTCCAGTGCCGCCGCCGCGTCGACGACCTGCTGGACGCGGTGGATGTTCGACGCGAACGACGTCACGACGATCCGCCCCCTGCAGCGGCTGAAGACCTCGAGCAGGCTGGGCCCGGCGACGCGCTCGCTCGGCGCGAAGCCCGGCCGGTCGGCATTCGTCGAGTCGCCGCAGAGCAGCAGCAGCCCCTCGCGGCCGAGCTCGGCGAGCCGCGTGACGTCGGCGGGGATGCCGTCGACCGGCGTCTGGTCGAACTTGTAGTCGCCGGTGACGAGGATCGTCCCCAGATCGGTCTTCAGCGCGACGGCGCTTGCGTCGGGGATCGAGTGCGTCATGTGGACGAGCTCGATGTCGAAGGGACCCGCCTCGATGATCTCGCCGGTGCGCACGTCCTCGACGTCGACGTCGCGCGCCAGGCGGTGCTCGTCGAGCTTGGAGCGGGCCATCGCCATCGTGAGCGGGCCGCCGTAGACGGGCGGGGCGTCGTCGACGCCGAGCTCGCGCAGCAGGAACGGCAGGCAGCCGAGATGGTCCTCGTGGCCGTGCGTCACGACGATCGCCTCGATGTCGCTGACACGGCCGCGCAGGTACGCGAAGTCTGGCAGCACGAGGTCGATGCCCATCATCTCCGCGGTCGGAAAGCGCAGGCCGACGTCGACGACGACGATCCGGTCCTCGTACTCCACGACGGTCATGTTCTTGCCGATCTCCCCCAGCCCGCCGAGGGGGAGCACGCGCAACGGCGAGCTCAAGCGACCGCTCCGACGAGCAGCCCGCGGTCCTGCAGCATCGCGCGGATCGTCGCGAGCTCGTGCTCGTCGGTCTCGACGTATGGCAGCCGCGGCCGCCCGACGCGATGGCCGAGCAGGTTCAGCGCGGCCTTGTTGGTGACCGCCGCGGGCGCGACGCTCAGGGCGGCGAAGACCGGCAGCAGGTCCTCGTGGATCTCCGCGCGCCGCTCGGGCTCGTCGACCATCCGCCGCATGTGCGGGCCGACGACGTGGCTGGCGGTGAGGATCCCGCCCGCCTCCCCCATGTCCAGCACGCGGGCGAGGATCTCGTCGTTGCCGGCGTAGATGCGCAGGCCGTCGACGGGTGCGAGGTTGTCGTTGTTGGCCTGCTTGACGAACTCGACGTGCTCGAGCTGCGCGAGCTCGGCGAGCAGGTCGTTGGGCATGTCCGACCCCGTCCGCTGCGGGATGTTGTAGAGCACGATCGGGCGGTCGGCCGCGTGGCTGACCTCGCGGAAATGGGCGACGATGCCGCGCCGGTTGGGGCGGTTGTAGTACGGGTTGACCGACAGCAGCGCGTCGGCTCCGAGCTCGCAGGCGCTCGCCGTCAGGTGCACGGCGTGGCGCGTGTCGTTGGAGCCCACGCCGGCGACGATCGTCGCTCCCGGCGGGCGCTCGGCGACGGCCAGCTCGATGAGGCGCAGGTGCTCCTCGTCGTTCAGCGTCGGCGCCTCGCCGGTCGTCCCGCAGACGACGAAGCCGTCCGAGCCGTTGGCGGCGAGGTGGTGCATGAGGCGCACGAACGCGGCGTCGTCGACGGCCCCGTCGTCGCCGAACGGGGTGACGATCGCGGTGAGGATGGCGCCCAGCCCGGCCACGGGCTCAGTATCGCAGCCGGGGTGGCGGAGACGGCCGCGGCGCGCGCGGCTCGCCCGCCGGCCGCAGGCCGGCGCGCAGGCGCGCGAGCACGTAGACGTGCAGCACGATCGATGCCGGGACGGCGAAGATCGGGCTGAGCACGAGCGGATAGCTCGTGATCGCGACGTTCGGCTCGTCGAGCGCGAGCTGCTGGACGGCGCTCGGCGCCGTGAGGAACCCGCACGTCACCGCGGTCGCACTGCGCCGATCCCCGCCGGCAGCGCGACCGCCGCCGCGACCGGGGAGGCGTCGTGGCGCAAGCCGCCCGTCGGCGACCACGGCGAGGATCGATACGGGCGTGGAGGTCATGTCGCCCGCTCCGCGCCGTCGCGATCGCCGCCGACGACCGCCGACAGCTCGGCGAGCTCGTCGAGCAGCGCCCGCAGGCGCTCGGCGCCGAAGCGCTCCTGCACCGCGTCCTGTGCCTCCTGCCGGCGCACGAGCGCCGCCGACAGCACGCCGGCGCCCGCGGGCGTCAGCGAGACGGTCCTGACGCGCGCGTCGTCCTGGCGCGAGGAGGTCCGGACGAACCCGCGTTCCTCGAGCACGGCGAGGTTGCGCGTCAGCGTCGTGCGATCCAGCGCGAGTGCGTCGGCGAGCGCGGTGACCGGCAGGTCGCCGGCGGAGCCGAGCGCGACGAGGATCGGCAGCTGGGTGACTCAACGGGCCGTGCGACACTCAGCCGATGGCCGACTCGCTGCGCGACGCCGCGCCGCGCGACGCCGCGGCGCACGAGCTGACCGCAGAGGTCATGGCCGTGCGCTGGCGGCTTCCCGACGGCGACTTCGCCGTCCTCGACGCGGTCTCCGACGAAGGCGAGCCGGTCGTGCTCGTCGGCGCGCTCGCGCACGTCCGGGAGGGCGAGTCGATCGCGGTCGGCGGCGCCTGGCGCTGCCATCCGCGCCACGGGTGGCAGTTCGCCGTCACGCGAGCCCGCCTGCTCGAGCCGGTCAGCGACCATGCCGTCGCCTCCTACCTGGAGGGCATCAAGCACGTCGGCCCGCGCGGCGCCGCGACGCTCATCGAGCGCTTCGGCGCCGGCGAGGCGCTCGCCGCGATCGATCGCGACCCCGAGGGCGTCCTGGGCAGCGTGCCGGGGATCGGCCCGCGGCGGCTGGCGGCGGCGGTGGAGTCGTGGCGCGAGGGCCGCGATCTGCGCGAGCTGCGCCTGTTCCTCGACACCCACGGCGTCGACGCCGCCGCGGCATCGCGGATCGCGCGCCACTTCGGCGCCGGCTCGATCGCGCGGCTGCAGCGCGAGCCGTACGCGATCTGCGAGCTGGACGGCATCGGCTTCGCGACCGCCGACGCGCTCGCACGCGCGCTTGACACCCCGCCCGACGCGCCCGACCGGCTGGCCGCCGGCGTGCTCCATGCGCTGGCGCTGGCGGAGGCCGACGGTCACTGCCATCTCCCCCGGGCGGACCTCGTCGAGCGCGCGCAACGGCTGCTCGGCGGCGACGTCGACGTCGACGCCGCGATCGACGCCCTCGCGGCGCGCGGGCGGCTCGTCGTCGACGGCCGGCGCGTCGCCGACGCGCGGCTGCACGCGATCGAGGACAGGCTCGCCGCACACGTCCGCCGGCTGCTGGCCGGCGAGCCGGCGCTGCGCCTCGGCGCGGTGAAGCGCCCGGCCGGCGGGCCGTTCGTGCCCAGCGACGACCAGTGGCGCGGCGTGACGCAGGCCCTCGAGCACCGCCTGTCGATCCTCACCGGCGGCCCCGGCACCGGCAAGAGCGCGACGATGCGCGCGCTCGTCGACCTGCTGCGCGCGCGCGGGCGCACGGCGCGGCTGTGCGCGCCGACGGGCAAGGCGGCGCGGCGCCTCGGCGAGCTGACCGGCGCCGACGCGACGACGATCCACCGCCTGCTCGAGTGGGCTCCCGACGAGGGCTTCACGCGCGACGCGCACCGTCCGATCGGGGGCTGCGACGTGCTCATCGTCGACGAGGCGTCGATGCTGTCCGTGCACCTCGCCGAGGCGCTGCTGGCGGCGGTCGGCCCGCGCACGCACGTGCTGCTCGTCGGCGACGTCGACCAGCTGGCGCCGGTCGGCCCCGGACGCGTGCTGGAGGACCTGCTGGACGCCGGCAGCGTCGCGTCGACGCGCCTGACCGAGGTCTTCCGCCAGGCCGCGCGCTCGATGATCGTCCGCGCGGCGCACGCGATCAACGACGGCGCGCTGCCGCCGACGCAGCCGCGCGACGGCGACGTGCGCGACTTCTTCGTGCTCGAGCGCGACAGCGCGCGGCAGATCTTCGACGAGGTCTGCGAGCTGGCGGCCGCGCGGCTGCCGGCGCACTTCGGCCTCGACCCGGCCGCCGACGTCCAGGTGCTCGCGCCGATGCGCAAGGGCCCGCTCGGCATCGACGCGCTCAACGCCGAGCTGCGCGCGCGGCTGAACCCCGACGGGGCGCCGATCGCGGGGACGCCGCTGCGCGTCGGCGACAAGGTCATGCAGACGCGCAACTCCTACGAGCACGACCTCTTCAACGGCGAGCGCGGCGTCGTCGTCCACCACGACGCCGAGCGCGACCGCGTCGTCTTCGCCGGCGAGGACGGCCGCCGGGTGACGCTGCCCGTCGACGCGCTCGACACGCTGCAGCTCGCCTACGCCGCGACCGTCCACAAGGCGCAGGGCTCGCAGGCGCGCGCAATCGTCGTGCCCGTCTTCGGCGGTCACCGGATCATGCTCACGCGCAACCTCGTCTACACGGCGGTCACGCGGGCGCAGGACGTCTGCGTCGTCGTCGGCGAGCGCGCCGCGCTGGCGACGGCGCTCCGGCGGCCCGACGCACGACGGCGCCACACACGGCTGCGCGAGCTCGTCGGCGACAGCTGACGCCGCCGTTCACGTAGGCTCGCGCGCGGTGCTGGATCGCATGGCGAAACTCACCTGGCGGCGGCCGAGGCTCGTGCTCGCGCTCGTCGGCGTGTTCGTCGTCGTCGCCGGCGCGCTGGGCCACGACGTCGAGCGCCACCTCAAGGCGGCGGGCTTCACCGACAGCGCGTCGCAGAGCGAGCGCGCGACGGCGCTGCTGCATCGCGAGCTCGGCTACGAGGCGAGCCCCGCGATCGTCGTCCTCGTGCGCGCGCCCGGCGGCGACAGGCTCGACGTCGCCGACCCGGCCGTCCGGCGCGAGGTCGATCGCATCGCCGGCGCGCTGGAGCGCACGCGCTTCGTCGGGCACGTCGTCAACCCGCTGCGCGACGCCCGGGAGGGCGCCGGGCTCGTCGAGTCCGGCGGGCGCTCGCTGATCGTCGCCGCCAGCCTGTCCAGCCAGGACGTCGAGAGCGACGGCGGCGTGGCGGCCGAGGAGGCGCAGAAGCGCATCGGCGACAGCCCGCTGGACGTCGGCATGGGCGGCTTCGGCGTGAGCTTCAACGAGGTCAACGACGAGACGCGCGAGGACCTCACGCGCGCCGAGCTCATCGCCTTCCCGATCCTCACGGTCCTCCTGCTGCTGGTCTTCCGCGGCGTCGTCGCGGCGCTCATCCCGCTGCTGCTCGGCGTCATCTCGGTCCTCGGCACGTACCTCGTGCTGCGCGCCATGGCGGGCTTCGCCGACACGTCGCTGTACGCCCTGAACATGGCGACGGCGCTCAGCCTCGGCCTCGCCGTCGACTACGGGCTGCTCATGGTCTCGCGCTATCGCGAGGAGCTCGAGCGCGCGGGCGGCGCGACGCAGGAGGCGCACCGGCGGACCGTGCAGACGGCCGGCAGGACGGTCGTCTTCTCCGGGCTGACCGTCGCGGTCGCGCTCGCGGCGCTCATCATCATGCCCCAGCGCTTTCTGTACTCGATCGGGGTCGCGGGAGCCGCCGTCGGGCTGCTGTCGGCGACCATGGCGGTCCTCGTCGTGCCGTCGCTGCTCGCCCTGCTTGGCACCCGCATCAACGCGCTCTCGATTCGCCGCGGCCCGAAGGTCTCCGACGCCTCCGGCGGCTGGTACCGGCTCGCGAAGGTGGCGATGCGCCGTCCGCTGCTCGTCACGGTCGGCGTCTCGGCGTTGCTGCTGGCGCTGGCGTCGCCGCTGCTCGGCACGAGATTGACGGGCCCCAGCGCGGAGGCCGTCCCGCCGAGCCAGCCGTCGTACGCCGTCAACGAGTACATCGAGACGAACTACTCGCGCGGCGTCGCGTTCCCGATCACGGTCACGGTCACGGGCGCCGTCTCCGAGCAGGCGCTCGCGCGCCTGCGCGAGCGGATCGTCGCGATCGACGCCATCGCCGGCGGCACTCCGTTCGTGCCCGCCTCGCCGACCGTCTCCTACGCGAACTTCACGCCGGCCCACGCGGCGCTCGACGACCGCGTCCAGGAGGCGGTCGACACGATCCGCGCGCAGGCCGTGCCCGGCGCCGGCCAGGTGCTCGTATCGGGCAACACCGCCCGCTTCATGGACGAGAAGCAGAGCCTCCTCGACCACCTGCCGCTCGTCAGCGCGATCGTCTGCGCGGCGACGCTGCTGCTGCTGTTCCTCCTGACCGGCTCGGTCATCCTGCCGATCAAGACGCTGGTCATGAACCTCCTGACGCTCGGCGCCTCGCTCGGGATCATCGTCCTGTGCTTCCAGCACGGCCTCCTCCACGGGCTGTTCGCGTACACCGGCCCGCACGCGGTCGAGGTGACGTCGATGGCGTTCCTGTTCGCCGTGACGTTCGCGCTCGCGACGGACTACGCCGTGCTCGTCATGGCCCGCATCAAGGAGCAGCACGACCTCGGCATCGACAACGACGAGGCGGTCGCGATCGGGATCGGCAGGACCGGACGCGTCATCACCGCCGCGGCGGCGGCGATCGCCGTCGTCTTCCTGGCGTTCGCCGTGAGCAAGGTCTTCTTCATGAAGCAGATCGCGGTCGGCGAGGCGGCGGCGGTGCTCATCGACGCGATGCTCGTCCGCGCGCTGCTCGTGCCGGCGCTCATGGGGCTCTTCGGCGAGTGGAACTGGTGGGCCCCGGCGCCGCTGCGGCGCCTGCAGGCCCGCTACGCGCTGTCGGATTGAGCGCGCGCGTCAGCTGTCGCGCCGCTCGCGCCAGCGCTTTCCGGGGTCGACGAGCGCGCCGTCGCTGTCCTTCAGGGCGTCGGTGAAGCGCCGGTCGACACGCGCCGGGCGCAGGCGCTCGTCCTCCCACAGCGTGACGACCAGCAGCTCGCGCGACGCACGGTCGTGGCGGCAGACGAAGACGACGCCGCGGTCGACGAGGTCGCGGACGTAGACCGTGCCGCGGGCGGCGGCGTGGTCGTCGCCGCCCGGCGGCTCGTCGCTGACGCGCCCCGCAGACCACGCCTCGCTCACGCGGCCGGCGATCTCGGGCTTGACGTCGAAGCCGCCGCGCCGAGAGCCGACGCGCTGGCGGAAGCGCTCGGCGGCGTGATCGGTGACGGCGACCGTGACGCCGCCGCTCACGCAGGCGCCCGTTGGATCCGGGCTCCCGCCCCGGCCGACGCGACGACGCGGGTGACCTTCGCGTCGGTGAAGCGCGCGATCCGCTGCGGCAGGTCGAACGTCATCCAGCGCGAGACGCCGGTCGGCAGCGTGGCGACGATGACCTCGTCGAAGCGCCGCGGGTCCCAGACTTCCTGGACTGCGACGATCGGCTCGCAGTGGCCGACGATGCCCTCCACCGCGATGCCCTCGGCCTTCAGGCTCTCCACGGCGCTCGCGAGGCGGCGCTCGGTCTGCGAGCGCTCCGTGTCGGCGGGCGCCACGAGCGTCACCTGGATCGGCCCGTCGGCGGCGCGGGCGCGCAGGGCGTCCAGCAGCTCCGGCGAGTCGACGGTGCGGTTGGCGATGACGAGCAGCTTCGTGGTCCAGGGCATGGGATCACCGGGTCGAGCTTGTGCCGTTCGCCACGACCGTACGCCTCCGCGGCCGACCGCACAAGTCGGCCGTGCAGCTTGCCCGCGTCCTCGCCTGCGGGCGCCGGCACCCCGCCGTCTCCGGCCGAACGTCATGAGGACGACCGCTGGAAGAGCAGATGCTCGAGGCCGACGAGCGGCGACTCGGTGAGCTGCGGCACGCGGCGGACGGCGAGCAGCACGCCCGGCATGAACGACTCGCGCGTCAGCGAGTCCTGGCGGATCGTCAGCGTCTGCCCGACGTCGCCGAGGATGACCTCCTGGTGGGCGACGAGCCCGGGCAGGCGGACGGAGTGGATCGGCACGTGACCCGCCATGAGCTCGGCGGTGCGCGCCGCCGTGCCCGACGGCGCATCGAGCTTGCGGTCGTGATGCAGCTCGACGATCTCGGCCCTGGCCATGTGGCGCGACGCCTCGGCCGCGAACCGCATCATGAGCACCGCGCTGATCGCGAAGTTCGGCGCGACGAACACGTTCGCGCCCTTCGCCGAGCGCAGCGCCTCGACGTCGAACCCGGTCGTGCCGATGACGACGTGCACGCCCGCCGCCACGCACGTCAACGCGTTGTCGAGCGCCGTGTCGGGCCGGGTGAAGTCGACGACGACGTCGGCGTCGGCGAGGACGTCCGCGACGGTCGTCCCGAGCGCCGGGTCGGCCCTGCCGGTCAGCTCGAGGTCATCGGCGCCCTCGACCGCGGCGACGACGGCCTGCCCCATGCGCCCGGCCGCGCCGGCGACCGCGACGCGCAGGCTCACGACCGCGCGCCGGCGCTGGCCGGCGCCTGCGCCGGCGCGAGCGGCTCGATCGCGCGCCGGAAGACGGTCTCGTCGGCGCCGATCCCGGCGATGCTCAGGCGCTCGGGCGCCAGCAGCTCGGCGGTCAGCTGCGCGACGTCGTCGCTCGTGACCGCCTCGATGCGCTGCACGACGTCGTCGACCGACAGCAGCGGCAGGCCGCTGAGGACCGCGGAGCCGAGCCGGTTCATCCGCGCCGCGGTCGACTCCAGGGCGAGCACTATGCGGCCCTTGACGTTCTCCTTGGAGCGCTCGAGCTCCTCGGCGGTGACGCCGTCGGCGCGCAGGCGGGCGAGCTCGTCGGCGACGACCCGCAGCGCGGGCGCGACGTTGTCGGGGCGCGTCCCGAGGTAGACGCCGATCTGGCCGGTCTGGGCGTACAGCGCCTGGAACGAGAACACGCTGTAGGCCAGGCCGCGCTCCTCGCGCACCTCCTGGAACAGCCGCGACGACGACGTCCCGCCGACGATGTTGTCGAGCACGCGCAGCGCGAAGCGCCGCTCGTCGTCGCGGGCGAGGCCCGGCGCGCCGATCGCGAGGTGGTACTGCTCGGTGTCCTTGCGCAGGAAGCGCACGCGCGGCACGAGCGGCTCGGTCAGCGGCGGCGTCCCGGGCGCGGCGGCGCGCGGCGGGACGTCGATCGCGCTCGCCAGCTCGACGACGGCGTCGTGGTCGAGCGAGCCCGCCGCCGCGATGACGATGTCGCCGGGCGCGTAGTGGGCCGCGTGGAACTCGGCGAGCCGCTCGGCGGTCGTGGCGGCGACGACCTCGGCCCTGCCGATGACGGCCCGCCCGAGCGGGTGGTCGCCGAACACCGCCTCGCCGACGAGGTCGAAGACGCGGTCCTGGGGATCGTCCTCGTACATCGCGATCTCCTCGAGCACGATCTCGCGCTCGTTGGCGAGGTCGTCCGCGTGCAGCCGCGGGTGCCACACCATGTCGGCGACGATGTCGAACGCCGCCGGCAGGTGCTCGTCGATGACGCGGGCGTACACCGACGTGCTCTCCTTGTCGGTGCCCGCGTTGAGCTCGGCGCCCATCGTGTCGAAGATCTGGTCGATCTGCAGCGACCCGTAGCGCGCCGTGCCACGGAAGAGCATGTGCTCGACGAGGTGCGACAGGCCGGCCTCGGCGGCGCTCTCCGCCGCCGAGCCGGTCGCGATCCAGATTCCGAGCGTCACGGATCGGACGGTGGGCATCGCCTCCGTGACGACCCGGACGCCGGAGTCCAGGACGGTGAGCCTGTGGTCCGTCAGCGCGTCAGCCCCGGTCGGGGTCGCCGTGGCGCGGGCGCCCCGAGCCGCGCCGCCCGCGGTCGCCGCCGCGGTCGCCGCCGCGGCCGCCGCCGTTGCGGTCGCCGCGATCGCGTCGCGGACCGCCGCCGCCGCCGCCGCCGACCGCCGCGAGCTCCTCGACCGTCTTGCCGACGATCTCGGGGTCCTGCGCCAGGCGCAGCCCGATGCGGCCGCGCTCGCGGTCGACCTCGACGACGCGGACGTGGATCACGTCGCCCTTGTTGAGCACGTCCTCGACCGTGTCGACGCGCTGGCCGGGCGACACGTTGGAGATGTGCAGCAGCCCGTCGGTGCCCTTCGCCAGCTCGACGAAGGCCCCGAAGGTCGTCGTCTTGACGACCTTCGCGCCGGGGAACTCGTCGCCGACCTCGACCTCCTTGGTCATCGAGCGGATGCGGTCGGCGAGCGCCTCGCCGAGCTGCCCGTTGGCCGAGTAGATCAGCACCTGGCCGTCGTCGTTGACGTCGATCTGCGACTCGAACTCCTCGGCGAGCCCGCGGATCGTCTCGCCGCCCTTGCCGATGAGCAGGCCGATCTTGTCCGTGTCGATCTGCACGGTGAGGATCCGCGGCGCGTGCGGCGACAGCTCGCTGCGCGGCGCCGGGATGACCTTCTCCATCTCCCCGAGGATGAACGTCCGCGCCTGCAGCGCCTGCGTCAGCGCGTCGCGCAGGATGTCGAACGTCACGCCGGTGATCTTGATGTCCATCTGCAGGGCGGTGATGCCCTCGGACGTGCCGGCGACCTTGAAGTCCATGTCGCCGAGGTGGTCCTCGACGCCGGCGATGTCGGTCAGGACCGTGTACTCGTCGCCCTCCTTGATGAGGCCCATCGCGATCCCGGCGACCGGCCGCTTGAGCGGCACGCCGGCGTCCATGAGCGCCAGCGAGGAGCCACACACCGACGCCATCGACGACGAGCCGTTGGACTCGAGGATGTCCGACACGACGCGGATCGTGTACGGGAACTCCTCGATCGACGGCACCATCGCCGTCAGCGCGCGCTCGGCGAGCGCGCCGTGGCCGATGTCGCGGCGCTTGGGCCCGCGCATGAAGCCCGCCTCCCCGACGGAGAACGGCGGGAAGTTGTAGTGGTGGAAGTAGTACTTCTTCGTCTCGAGGCCGAGCGTGTCGAGGCGCATCTCCTCCTTCAGCGTCCCGAGCGCCGCGACCGACAGCGCCTGCGTCTGCCCGCGCGTGAACAGCGCGGAGCCGTGGCCGCGCGGCAGCAGGCCGACCTCGATCGAGATCGGGCGGATCTCCTGCTCGGCGCGACCGTCCGGGCGCTTTTTGTGGACGGCGATGCGCTGGCGGATGATCTGCTTCTCGAGCTTGTCGACCGCCATCCGGGCGGCGGCGCGGCGAGCCTCGTACTCGGGGTCGGCGGCGTCGCCGGAGTGCGCGGCGACGGCCTCCTCCATGACGCGCGTCGTCTCGTTCTGGCGCTCGAGCTTGTCGAAGATCTGCGTCGCCTCGTCGAGCGCCGCGCCGTGCGACTCCTGGACGGAGGCGAAGAGCCCCTCGTCGACCTGCGGGACCTCGATCTCGGCCTTCTCCTTGCCGGCCTGCTCGCGCAGGTCGTGCTGCGCGGCGCAGAGGCGCTTGATCTCGCCGTGGGCGATGTCCAGCGCGTCGAGGATCTCGGCCTCGGGCACCTCGTTGGCGCCCGCCTCGACCATGAGGATCGCCTCCGCCGTGCCGGCGACGACGAGGTCGAGGTCGGAGTCCTCGAGCAGGTCCTCCTCGTTGGGGTTGACCACGAAGTTGCCCTCGACCTTGCCGATCCGCACGGCGCCGACGGGCGTCGGGAACGGGATGTCGGAGACCATCAGGGCCGCCGACGCGCCGTTCATCGCGAGGATGTCGTAGGGATGCACGTGGTCGACGCTCAGCGGCATCGACACGAGCTGCGTCTCGCGCCGCCAGCCCTTGGGGAACAGCGGGCGCAGCGGGCGGTCGATCATGCGCGCGACGAGCGTGCCCTTCTCGCCGCTGCGGCCCTCGCGCTTGAAGAAGGAGCCGGGGATCTTGCCCGCGGCGTACATGCGCTCCTCGACGTCCACCGTCAGCGGGAGGAAGTCGACGTCGCGGACGTTGCCCGCGGTCGCGGTGCTCAGAACCACGGTGTCGCCCTGGCGGACGACGACGGCGCCGGAGGCCTGCTTGGCCATCTTGCCGGTCTCGAAGGAGATCTCGGATCCTGCGATCTCGACGGAGACTCGGGTCTCGGCAGTACTCATATGAAGTTGTCCTTTGTCGGGGCGCGCCGGTCGGTCGGCGGGCCTGCATCTTTGCTTGCTTTCGGTATCCGAACGTCCTCATCGTAGCCGAGCCGCGCCAGCAGGCTCGCGTCGGGCACGCCGGCGTGGCAGCCGCCGGCGAAGAACAGCGTCGGCGTCGTCGTCGCGCCCGCCGCCAGGCCCGCGCGCACGTCTCGCCGCACGCGCGCCGCGGCCTCGGGCCCGTGCCGGTCGGCGTCGAACCGCGCGACGTCGAGCCCGAGGTCGCGCGCGCGGGCCCACAGGTGGGGGTCGTCGACGTGGCCAGGATCGGCGTACAGCGCGTCGCAGAACGCCCAGAACGCGCCCTGCGCGGCGGCCGCCTCGGCGGCGCAGGCCAGCGCCACGGCGCGCGCGTGCTTGGCCCGCAGCGCGAGGTGGCGGAACGCCACGCGCGCGCCCGCGCCGCGGAGGCGCTCGTGGGCCACGGCGCAGCGCGGGCAGGTGAAGTCGGCGTAGAAGATGACGAGCGTGGCGCCGGGGTCGCCGCGGACGTGGTCGTCGTCGGACAACGGCGGCGGCGGCGCCGTGCGCAGCGGCTCCCCGAAGTTCATGCTCACAGCGTACGCGCGGCGGGCAGGACGGCGGGATCGTGAGCGACGTCCGGATCCTCGAGCGCGAGCAGCGGCTGCCGGGCACGCCGGAGGAGGTCTTCCCCTTCTTCGCCGATCCCCGCAACCTCGAGCGCATCACGCCGGCGCTGCTGCGCTTCCGGGTCCTCGGCGACGGCCGCATCGCGATCGCGCAGGGCACGCTGATCCGCTACCGGCTGCGCTTCCGCGGCGTCCCGGTGAATTGGCTGACCGAGATCGTCGACTGGTCGCCGCCGCATCGATTCGCCGACGTGCAGGCCCGCGGGCCGTTCGCGCTGTGGCACCACACGCACAGCTTCGAGCGCGACGGCGACGCGACGGTCATGCGCGACCGCGTCGTCTACCGGATCGGCTTCGGACCGCTCGGCGCGCTCGCCCACGCGCTCGTCGTGCGCCGCGACCTCGAGCGGATCTTCGACTTCCGCGCCGAGCGCGTGCCGGCGCTGCTGGCCGCGGACGCGGCCCGCGCGGAGCCGGCCGAGGCCGCCGGCGACTAGCGGCCGCGCGCGGCGGCGGACGTACCATGTGCCGATGGCGTCCGGCTGGCCAGCCCTGCGAGCGTGCGCGCTGTTGCTCTGCGGAGCCCTCGCGACGCACGAGCTGCGCTACCTCATCGCGTTCGGCGGCGACGCGCCCGCCGGCCTCGGCCACGGCTACCTCGCGCCGGCCGGGCTGGCGGTCGGCGCGCTGAGCGCCGCCGCGCTCGGCCAGCTGCTCGTGCGGATCGCCGGCGCGCCGGCACGACCGTCCTCGCGCGCGGTGCGCGCGCGCGTGCTCTGGCCGGTTGCCAGCGCCGCGCTGCTGGGCACCTACGTCGGCCAGGAGCTCGCCGAGGGGCTGCTCGCGCACGGGCATCCCGGCGGCCTGGATGGCGTCTTCGGCGCCGGCGGCTGGGTCGCCGTCCCGCTGGCCGCGGGGTTCGGCGGCGCCATCGCGCTGGCGCTGCGCGTCGCCGAGCTCGTCGACCGGTCGCCCCACCGGCCGCCCTTCGCGGCCGCCCGCCTCACCGCGCCGCCGCTCATCGGGATCGCTCGCGCCGCGGCCGCCGCCTTCGGCGGCGGACGTCGCCTGGCGGACCACCTGGCCGGGCGCGGCCCGCCGCCCGCCCGCGCCTGACGGACCGACGACGCGACGCGCGCGGCCACGCCGCGCGGCAATCACGAGACGACGGAGAGACCATGTCCACGGCCCAGCGCGCCGGGTTGCTGGCCGCGACCGCAGCGGTGCTCGCGGCGGCATTCGTGCTGTCGCGACCCGAGCAGCCGCCGCGGCCCGCGCCGGCGACGCAGACGCAGACCGAGACCCAGCCCGAGACCCCGACGACCGCGACGGCTTCCCCGCGCCGGGAGCCCGATAGCGGACCGCTGCTGACCGGCGCGCGCGTGCGCACGATCGACGTTCGCCGAGGCGAGGTCGTGCGCTTCCGCGTGCGCTCGGCGACGCGCGAGGAGCTGCACGTGCACGGCTACGACATCCTCCGGCCGCTGCCGCCGGGGCGCACCGTCGCCGTCCGCTTCCGCGCGAGCATCGAGGGCATCTTCGAGGTCGAGCTGCACCGATCGGGCAGGCAGATCGGCGAGCTGCGGGTGCAGCCATGAGCCGCGCGCCCGTCCTCGCCGCGATCGCCGTCGCCGTCGCGTTCGCCGTCGCGCTGCTGTCGCCGTCCCCGGCGCTGGCACACGGGCTCGTCGGCCGCGCCGACCTGCCGATCCCGACGTGGCTGTTCGGCTGGGCCGCCGGCGCCGTGCTCGTCATCTCGTTCGTGGCGCTCGCGGCGCTGTGGCGGACCCCGCGCCTCGAGGGCCGCGAGCCCCGCCGCCTGGTCCGCGTCCCGCGCTGGATCGACGTCGTCTGCGGCGTCGTCGGCGTCGCGCTGTTCGCCTTCCTCGTGTTCGCCGGGCTGACCGGCGCCCAGGCGCCGACGGACAACATCGTGCCGACGTTCGTGTACGTCGTCTTCTGGGTGGGGCTCGTGGTCGTCTCGGCGGTGCTCGGCGACGTGTTCCGGCCGTTCAACCCCTGGCGCGCCGTCGCGCGCGGGGTGTCCTGGGTCGTGCGACGGGCGGGCATGAGCGTCCCGCCGGCGCTGGACTACCCTCAGCGTCTCGGGCGCTGGCCGGCCGTCGCCGGCCTCGTCGCCTTCGGCTGGCTCGAGCTCGTCGCGCCCGACGGCAACGACCCCAGCCTGCTCGCGACGCTGGCGCTCGCCTACGCCGCCGTGCAGTGGGTCGGGATGGCGACGTTCGGGATCGACCGCTGGACCGACCGCGGCGACGCCTTCTCGGTGTACTTCGGGCTGTTCGCGCGCATCGCCCCGCTCGACGTCGTCGACCGCCACCTCGTCGTACGCCGGCCGCTGAGCGCGCTCGCCGACCTGCGCTGGCTGCCCGGCACGGTCGCGCTGCTGTGCGCCGCGATCGGCATCACCGCGTTCGACGGCGCGTCGGAGGGCGCCGCCTGGAACGCGATCGCGCCCGAGCTCAACCAGGGCTTCCGCGACGCCGGCGCCGGCACCGCGGCGGCGCTGCAGCTCGCGTTCTCGATCGGCCTCGTCGCGGCGATCGCGATCGCCGCCGCCTTCTACCGCCTGGGCGTCGAGGGGATGCGCTCGACGGCGCGCATGTCGGCCGGCGAGCTGAGCCGGCAGTTCGTGCACTCGCTCGTGCCGATCGCGCTCGCCTACGTCTTCGCGCACTACTTCTCGCTGCTCGTCTTCCAGGGCCAGGCCCTCGCCTACCTCGTCTCCGATCCGCTCGGCGACGGCAGCGACCTGTTCGCGACGGCGAACTCGGCGATCGACTACACCGTCGTGTCGGCGACGACCGTCTGGTACGTCCAGGTGGCGGCGCTCGTGATCGGGCACGCCGCGGCGCTCGCGGTGGCGCACGACCGCGCGCTCGTCGTCTTCGAGGCATCCAAGCGCGCCGTCAGATCGCAGTACGGGATGCTGGTGGTCATGGTCGGCTTCACGAGCCTCGGCCTGTGGCTGCTGTCGGCCGCGAACGCATGACGACCTCGCTCTCATCCCCCACCAACGACGCGCCGTCCGCGGCCACCGACCCGCGGCCGATCCTCGCCGCGCTCGTCGGCTCCGCGGGTCTCGTCCACGTCGCCGCGGCCGCGCAGCACACCGACGAGCCGTGGACGCTGTCGGCCGTCTACGTGCTGGCGGCGGCCGCGCAGCTCGTCGTCGCGTGGATGCTGGCCCGCCGACGGGCCGGCACGACGCTGCTGACGGCGGCCGCGGCCGGCAACGCCGTCCTGGCGCTGCTGTGGATCGTCACGCGCACGAGCGGCGTGATGCTCGGGTCCGACGCCGGCGGCGCGGAGGTCGGCGTCGGCGACACGATCGCGACGGCGCTCGAGCTCGCGTTCGTCGCGCTCGCCGTCGCGCTGCTGCGGTCACCGGGGCTGCGCCTGGGCTGGATGGACGGTCCGGTCGCCGCCCGCCTGACATACGCCGCCCTGTCGGCGGCCATGCTGATCGGCGCGCTCGGCGGCCACGAGCACTGACGCCTCAGCCGCTGGCTGCCGCCAGGCCGTCGAAGATGAGGTTGGCGCCGGGCAGGACGCCGGGGTGCTCGCCCTCCCAGGACCACTGCACGACGCCGTCCGGGCCGACGATGACCAGCGCGCGGGTGGCCGCGCCGGTGGCCTCGAAGTAGGCGCCGAACGCCCGCGTGGCGGCGCCCTTGGGCTCGAAGTCCGACAGCATCGGGATCGCGACTCCGAGCGAGCGGCGGAAGGCGCTCTGGCTGTCGGTCTGGTCGCAGGAGACGCCGTACAGCCTGGCCCCCTCGGCGGCGAGGTCCTCGAGCACCTCGTGGTAGATCTGGAACTGGTCCGTGCAGACCGAGCTGAAGGCCGCCGGGTAGAACACGAGCACGGTCGTCGTGCCGAGGAGATCCTCGCGCGTGAAGTCCTCGCCCTCCTCGGTCCTGAGCCTGAACTCCGGGGCGGGCGTCCCCGGGGCGATGACGGTCACCGCCGCAGGCCGAGGTCCTTGATCAGCGCGCGGTAGCCCTCGAGGTCGTGCCTCTGGAAGTAGTCCAGCAGGCGGCGGCGGCGGCCGACGAGCATGAGCAGCCCGCGCCGGGAGTGATGGTCCTTGGAGTTCGAGCGAAGGTGCTCGGTGAGCTGGTTGATGCGCTCGGTGAGCAGCGCGACCTGCACGCGCGTGTTGCCCGTGTCGCGATCGTCCTCGCCGAAGCGGCTGATGAGCTCCTGCTTGCGTTCCTGGGTCAAAGCCATGCGACGCGCAACCGTAGCAGTCAGGTCCCGCGGGCGCAGACGCTGCGCGCCGCCTCGACGTCGAGCGCCATCTGCGCGACGAGCGCGTCGACCGAGCCGAAGCGCTTCTCGCCGCGCAGGCGCTTGAGGAACGCGAGCTCCAGCGGGGTGCCGTAGAGGTCGCCCTCGAAGTCGAGCACGTGAGCCTCGATGAGCTCGCCGCGGCCGGTCTCGAACGTCGGGCGCACGCCGATGCTGACCGCCGAGGCGTGCGTCCGGCCGTCGGCGGTCGTGGCAAGCGCGGCGTAGACGCCGTGCCCGGGGGTGACGTAGGCGGGATCGGGGACGAGGTTCGCCGTCGGGTAGCCGAGCTCGCGCCCGCGCCGGTCGCCGGCGACGACCTCGTCGCAGAGCGTGAACGGGTCGCCCAGCAGGCGCCCGGCGTACTCGACGGCGCCGCCGAGCACGAGCCCGCGGATGTGGCTGGAGGAGACGATCTCGCCGTCGACCTCCAGCAGCTGGACGACGCGCGTCTCGAAGCGGTCGTCGGCGCGCAGCAGCTCGGCGTCCCCCTGGGCCTTGTGGCCGAAGCGGAAGTTCTCGCCGACGGAGACGTGCGTGGCGCCCAGCGCGCCGACGAGCACGTCGTCGACGAACCGGCGCGCCGGGCGGGCGGCGAACGCGCGGTCGAACGGGATCACGACCAGCTCCTGCACGCCGAGCGACGCGACGAGCTTCGCCTTGCGCTTCGTGTCGGTGAGCAGGCGCGGCGCCGCCTCGGGCAGCACGACGGCCGTCGGATGCGGCTCGAACGTCAGGACGGTGTCCGCGCCCGCGATGACCTGGCGGTGGCCGAGGTGGACGCCGTCGAAGGTGCCGACCGCCACCCGCCGCGGACGAGGCTCCACGTCCGGCAGGCGCGTGACCTTCACGCGCGGAAGCCTACGACGGGCTTCAGCGCGTCCGGCCGCACCTCGGCGATCGCGATCGGCCCGTCGTCGTCGACGAGCAGCACCTCGCGCGCGTCCGCGGGCGCCGGCGCCGCGACCGCGACGCCGTGGCCGGCGCGGCGCGCATCGTCGCCGTGCAGGCGGATCGACGGCAGGAAGCTCAACGCCTGCTCGAGGCCGACGAGGCGCCCGGGGTCGGCGTCGGCGACGTCGAACGGCCCGATCGCCGTGCGCCGCAGAGCCTCGCAGTAGGCGTCGCCGAGGTCGGCGACGAGGCTGCGCACGTAGGTCCCGGCCGAGCACTCGATCGCGAAGGCGGCGCGGTCGCCGTCGCGCCACAGCTGCTCGAAGCGGTGGACGGTCACCGGCCGCTGTGCCAGCACGAACTGCTCGCCGGCCCGCGCGCGCTCATACGCGCGGCGGCCGCGGACCTTGACGGCGCTGTAGGCCGGCGGGCGCTGCAGCAGCTCGCCCGTCGGCAGCTGCGGCTGGTCGGGCGGCAGGCGCCCCGTGACGGTGATCTCCCCTTCGGGGTCGCCCGTCGTCGACGTCGCGCCGAGGCGCGCGACGACCTCGTAGCGCTTGGGCAGCGCCATGAGATGGCGCTGGATGCGGGTCGCGCGACCGACGAGGACGAGCAACAGGCCGGTCGCGAACGGATCGAGCGTCCCGGCGTGGCCCACGCGGCGCCGCGGGCCCGGCCCGAGCCGGCGGCGGACCGCGGCGACGACGTCGTGCGACGTCTTGCCGGCCGGCTTGTCGACCAGCAGGACGCCGTCCGTCGCAGGCGGCCGCTCGCCGAGGTCAGGGATTGCGCTCGACCGGGATCGTCCCGCCATCGGGCAGGATGGTGACGGTGTCGTACTCCGCGTCGGTCTCCTCGACGTACTGAGCCTCGATCGCCTTGACGACCTGCGCCTGGTAGCCCTCGGCGAGCGTGACGATGCGCTCGAGCAGCAGGTCTCGCGAGTTGACGCCCTGCGGCTCCTTGCGGCGCAGCTCCATGCTCCAGCCCGAGGTCGGGAACGTGCACCAGCCGCGGACCATGATCCGTCCCGCGCCCTGCGGCTGCTGCGCCCTCCAGTCCTTGCACCTGCCCGGCAGCGGGTGCTCACCGCGCTCTGACGCCTCCACGTACTCCCCTTTCGTCGCCGACGTGGCGGCCACATCGTGGCAGCCGGCGCGCGTCGCCGCGGTCGCGGTCAGGCGCGGCCGAGCTGTGCGTCGATCGACGCCCGCAGGAACGCGACGAGCTCGGAGGGCTGCATCTCGGTGGCGAAGCCGGCCGCCTGGCGGTGGCCGCCGCCGCCCTGGGCGCGGGCGATGACCGACACGTCGACCGTGCCGTCGGTCGCGCGCAGCGAGACCTTCGACGCCCCGCGCTTGTCGTGGCAGGTCAGCTCGCGCCCGAGCGCAGCGACCTTCGTGCCGGCGACCGCGCGCAGGTGGTCGATGATGCCCTCGGTGTAGGACTCCTCGGCGCCGGTCTCGGCGAAGTCCTCGCGCGTCAGCCGCGAGAAGGTCAGCCGGCCGCCGTCGAAGCGCTGGACGCGGGTGAGCGCGCGCGTCAGCAGCGCGAGCTTCGACTCCGGGATCCCCTCGTAGAGGCGGCGGTAGATCGCGTGGACGTCGACGCCGGCCTCGATGAGGTCGGCGGCCATGATGTGCGCCGCCGGGCCCGTGTTCTCGTACATGAAGCGCCCCGTGTCGGTGACGAGGCCGACGTACAGCGCCTCGGCGATCGCCGGCGTGAGCTCGACGCCGAGCCCGCGCATGAGGTCCCACACGATCTCGGCGGTGCTCGACGCGTGCACGACGACGTGGTTGATCGTCCCGAAGCGCGTGTTGTCGTGGTGGTGGTCGAGGTTGACGACCGGCGAGCCGCCGACGTCGACCGCGTTGCGGTCGAGGTTGCCGCAGTCCAGGAAGACGATCGTGCGGTCGGTCACGTCGGCGGGGAACTCCCTGACGAGCCCGTCGAACTGAAAGAACGCGTACTCGTAGGGCAGCGGGAACTCGTCGCGGTCGATGAACATCACGCTGTCCTTGCCGAGCGCGCGCAGGACGCCCTGCATCGCGACGAGCGACCCGAGCGCGTCGCCGTCGGGGTTCTCGTGCGTGACGAGCACGAAGCGGTCGCCGGCGCGCAGCGCGTCGATGACCTCGTCGCGCGCGGTCGCGCTCGTGCCGACGGTCACGGCTGCTCCGCTTCGCCGCGGCCGCGGTCGATGCGCTCGAGCAGCTCGTCGACGCGCATCGCGCGGTCGGTCGTGTCGTCGTAGACGAACTCGAGCGTGGGCGTGCGCTTCATGCGCAGCTCGCGCGCCAGGCGGCGCTGCAGCGCCCCGTGCGCGGAGCTCAGCGCGGCCAGCGTCGCGGCGCGCTGCTCGTCGTCCCCGAGCACGCTGACGTACACGCGGGCATGGCGAAGGTCTTGGGTGGTCTTGACGCTCGTCATCGTGACGAAACCGATTCGCGGGTCCTGGAGATCCTGGGCGACGGCGTCCGAGAGCACCTGCCTCACGGCCTCGTCGACCCTCCGCATCCGGTCCCCGGGCATCCTAGCCCGACACGTCGCCGAAGGACGCGACGGTCCGCTCGACTCGGCAGCCGTCCGGAAAGCGCTCGAGCAGGAAGGCCTCGACGCGGTCGGCGGCGCGCTCGAGGACGCCCAGCGAGCCGCCCGTCAGCGCCGCCGCGAGCGTGGCGCGCTGCCACAGGTCCTGGTGGCCGACCTCCGACACGGCGACGCCCATCCGCCCCCGCAGCTGTGCCTTGACCGACGCGAGGTCCTTGCGCTTGGCCTTCAGCGAGCCCGCGTCGGGGAAGTGCAGGTGGACGAGCAACAGCGCGACGTACGCGTCGTCGTCGGCCACTACGCGAGCGCGCGATCGACCTTGCGCGTCTCGTAGACCTCCAGCACGTCGCCCTCCTTGATGTCCTGGAAGTTGCGCAGCACGATGCCGCACTCGAAGCCCGCGGCGACCTCGCGCACGTCCTCGTTGAAGCGCCGCAGCGAGGCGATCTCGCCGTCGTAGACGATCCGGCCGTCGCGCACCAGGCGGGTCTTCGCGCCGCGCGTGACCTTGCCGCTGGTGATGTAGGAGCCGGCGATGACGCCGATGCGCGACGCGCGGAAGATCTGGCGCACCTCGACGTGGCCGATCGACTCCTCGACCTCCTCTGGCTCGAGCATGCCCTCCATCGCGGCGCGCAGCTCGTCGAGCACCTTGTAGATGACCGAGTAGTTGCGAACCTCGACGCCCTCGCGGTCGGCGACGGCGCGCGCGTCGCCGACCGGGCGCACGTTGAAGCCGATGATGATCGCGTCCGACGCGGCCGCGAGCATGACGTCGGACTCGTTGATGCCGCCGACGCCGGTGCGGATGATGTTCACCGACACCTCGTCCTGCGGCAGCTTGGCGATCTCGTCCTCGAGCGCCTCGGCGGAGCCGGCGACGTCCGCCTTGACGAGCAGGTTGAGCTCCTTGAGCTCGCCCGCCTGGATGTCCTTGAAGACGTCCTCCAGCGAGCGCTTGCGGCCGGAGCGGCGGGCGTGCTGCTCCTGCTTGAGGCGCTGCTCGCGCTCGTGGGCCAGCTGGCGCGCGAGGCGGTCGTTCTCGACGACGCGGACGTACTCGCCCGCCTCGGGAACGCCGTCGAAGCCGAGCACCTCGATCGGATCGCCGGGCCGCGCCTCCTTGACGCGCTCTCCGGTGAAGTCGTGCATCGCGCGCACGCGGCCCCAGTGCGCGCCCGCGACGAGCGCGTCGCCGACGCGCAGCGTGCCGCGCTGGATGAGGATCGTCACGACGGGGCCGCGGCCCGGGTCGAGCTTGGACTCGACGACGACGCCGGAGGCCGGCGCGTCCGGGTTGGCCTTGAGGTCCTCGAGCTCGGAGACGACCTGCAGCGTGTCGAGCAGGTCGTCGAGGCCGACCTTCGTCTTCGCCGAGACGTCGACGAACTCCGTCTCGCCGCCCCACTCGGACGGCTGCAGCCCGCGCGTCGTCATCTCCGTGCGCACGCGAACCGGGTCGGCGCCCTCCTTGTCGATCTTGTTGACGGCGACGACGATCGGCACGTCGGCGGCCTTCGCGTGGTCTATCGCCTCGTCGGTCTGCGGCTTCACGCCGTCGTCCGCGGCGACGACGATGACCGCGATGTCGGTCACGCGCGCCCCTCGCGCGCGCATCGCCGTGAAGGCCTCGTGGCCGGGCGTGTCGAGGAACGTCACGAGCTTGCCGTTGTGGCGCACCTGGTAGGCGCCGATGTGCTGCGTGATGCCGCCGGCCTCGCCGGCGACGACCTCGGTCTCGCGGATGGCGTCCAGCAGCGACGTCTTGCCGTGGTCGACGTGGCCCATGATCGTGACGACGGGCGGACGGTCGGTCAGGTCCTCCGCGGCGTCCTCGAAGACCGGCTCGCTCTCGATCTCGTCGGCGGCGTGGATGATCTCGACCTCCTTGCCGAACTCCTCCGCGAGCACGCCGACCGCCTCGTCGGACAGCGTCTGCGTGAGCGTCGCCATCTCGCCGAGCATCATCAGCTTCTTGATGATCTCCGGCACCGGCACGCCCATCGACTCGGCGATGTCCTTGACGGTCGAGCCCGAGTTGATGCGGACGACGTCGGTGTGCGTCGCGGCCGAGGCGTCGAGCGGCGCGACCGTGTCGTCGTAGGTCCCACGCCGGCGGCGACCGCGGCGCTGGCGGCGCGGCGGCTGCTGCTGCTGGCCGGGCGTCCGGCGCGAGGCCTGGGAGTCGATGACGACGCGGCGGCGGCCGCCGGGGCCGGCGGCCCCGGGCGTGCGCTCACCTGACAGCGAGGAGCGCGTCGGACGGTGCTTGGCC